>Ga0210408_10000148_pt1 | contig 111282 bp, 99 predicted proteins | sample IncBWH4MmetaG_FD_155471 | JGI IMG/M metagenome (GOLD analysis project Ga0210408, IMG submission 155471) | Forest soil microbial communities from Barre Woods Harvard Forest LTER site, Petersham, Massachusetts, United States - Inc-BW-H-4-M | ecosystem: Environmental > Terrestrial > Soil >...
TGGAGCTGTTCTACTGCCGCTTGCCGGAATTCCACCGGATAGTGGCCATTTTGTTGCTTTTTCACGACTACACCTTTCTGTAAGTGTAGCGGCTTTCCTGTGTCTCATTTTGGGGGGTCACTCCAGGCGATTTCTGTAGCGGCTGGCAGCGGTTGTAGCGGCTTTCTCCGTGACAATCGGCACTGGCAGCACAGAAGAGACACAAGACTTCGATGCACGCGTGCTTGAGAAGCAAGTGTTGATGATCCATCCAGATGGCCCGGCGAGCGAACGTTGTCATAGGCGTACTATAGAACACTTACTATAAATTGTCAAGGGAAATAAGATGAGTATGAAGGAGCACCCTGGACGTTCGCCTTAGCGTGATATACTTCCGTCGCATTTTGCGAAAAATGCAGTAAACGCAATGCGTTTTTCCGTATTGAAGGAGAAATATATGGCAAAACACAATGAAGACGATCGAGTGCTTAGCCGTACCGGTGCTCGCGAACTGACAGAACAGGAAATCGAACAGGTGTCGGGAGCGAAACGCCGCCCCCGTTGCACCTTAAATCCAATAACCTGTGCCATGGACGGAGTTTGCAGCCCACCACCTGCTTGTTGAGTGGCTTCTGCCTCTCGCGAGAATTCCCTGCGAAGCCATTATGGGAACCAATCTGGTCACAAGGTTCTGTCAATGCGTCGCAGGGACCTCGCATAAAAGAATCCCCAAACATCTCCCACGGACGAGATTAAACAAGGATATGGATGCAGTACAAGCCTTCTGCGAAAAATGACCCGCAATTACTCAGTCAATTTTTAGACCTTCACGAAGATGTGCTTGCGGTAGAACCACCATGCCACTATCGTCCACAACGCAACGTAGCAGATCGCGAACGCGAGGGACGCGTTCTTCGGTTGTCCGAATGGATCAAACCAGTGGCGATAGATCCATGCTTGTATCCCGATCCTCCGCGCGCCCTCAGTTACCTTGAAGATAAATCCTTCCTTTGCGAAGAACGTCGAGAGCGCGTACACCAGGATGGCATTCGATCCCAGCCACAAGAACGGCTTTCCCCACATACGCCATCTGTGGATATCGATCAGCCACGAGCAGAGCGCTATCAGCAGGCACCCTACCCCAGCGGTGAAAAGTACGTACGAGCTTGTCCACAGCGGCTTGTAGATTGGAAAGAATAGATGCCACGTGTAACCGGCTGCCACACCCGCTACGCCGGCAATCGCCAGGCCGCGCACTTTGTGTCCTAGAGTGCCGGGACCGATCAGGAATTGCCCGGCTAGTGTCCCCAGCAGCGTGGTTGCGACCGCCGGAAACGTGCTCAGCAGTCCCTCGGGATCAAAGTCTGGCCGGTAGAGGTGCCCGAGCATCACCTTCCGGTCTACCCATCCTGCAAGGCTACAATGCTGCGTCATCCATAAGCTGTGATCGCATCCCGGTACCGGGATGAGCCAAGCTGCCGCAAAGTAGCCGACGAGCAGTACGGCGCTCCACGCGATCCGCCCGCGTCGTGCCGTCCAAAGTGTAATTACCGATGCACACAGATATACCACTGCAATCCGCGTGAGCACTCCCGGATAACGCATCCGCGAAAAATCGAAATATGGTTGCAGGTGAATGAACCAGCCGATCAGCAGGATCAACGCACTCCGCCGCGCTACATGCTTCAGCAGCTCCCGCCGAGAGTCGCCGCGCATCTGCCGCGTCTTGAACGACAGCACCATCGACACTCCGACGATGAATAGGAAAAATGGAAAAATCAGGTCGGTTGGCGTCCACCCATTTGTGTCCACCCACACCTTCCCCGGATACCAGCCGTCCGGGTGTTCGCTCATTAGCTCGTCAGCGTGCGCCAGCGGCCAGTAGATCGCGCTCCAAGTCCCTGGATCGTTCACCAGGATCATGCCGGCGATCGTTAGCCCGCGAAAGACATCCAGCGATTCAAGCCGCTGGCCGATTGTAAGCGCGCCTTCCTGCCCGGCGACCGCGCTGTCGATTTTAGTGGCCATTCCCCGCCTCCCGGCACGCTCCTTTATATCAGCGTTGGCCCCTTACAGTTGGCCCCATGACCCATTCAAGATAGCGATTTGCCATATCATTCTTCACTGTTATAGCTTTGCCTTTACCTGGCCGATAATGCGGGGTTGGAAGTGGCGGAGCGTTTTTTGCGTCAGGGCCCTCGGTGATCACCTCAAAAGCGGCCAACGAGAGCGACGTCCAGGACATTGGATGTTTTATCCTGCCCATGACTGAGGACGCAAGTTAATTCTCTTCTGTCCCACCCGCCGAAGCTCGGCGTCCAGCGGCCTGCTCCTTGACATCTGTATTAATCCGCTTCAACAGTTAGGCCAGCAGCTCGGCTCTAACGTCCTGGGCCGAAAAGTGCGATCAATCCGTCGGCGACCGATCCGCGCCAGCAAAGATAATCGTGTCCTCCGTCAAATTCGGAGTAGGTCACCGGATAGCCCTTGAGCTTCAGGATATCCCGGAAATTGCGGTTCGTTGACAACTGCTTCTCCTCGTATCGTCCTACATCGATATAAAAACGCAGCGGGAGTTTCGGGCCCTGTAAATATTGCCTCATCACCCACCCCGAGTCGCGGAGGTAGAGAGAGCCATCCATCTTTTCCCAGCCGGGAATGTACCAGTACGCTCCTGAGAGCGAGAGGATATTGCCGAAGGTTTGCGGATGCATGAGTCCCGCGCACGCCGAGGCCAGGCCGCCTAAGCTCGATCCTCCAACCACCACGTGTTTAGGATCGGCAGTGACCCGATACCTTCTTCTTACCTCCGGAAGCAGTTCTTTGACGAGAAAATGGGCAAAATTTTGCGAGCAAGATAGATCGCGAATTCGCTGTGAGCCAGCGTTTACTAAGACCAGAATTGTCGGTGGAATTTTCTTTTGCGCAACCAAATTGTCGAGGATCGTCGGAGTGGGCACGTCTCCGATTGTTTTTGCACCCGACAGCGTCTGCTTCAAGCTTTCCGCCGATCCCGCGTAATCAAGCACGACTCCATCCGTCAGATGCTCGGTGTAATCCGAAGTGACGAGCTTCATGGCGCCATCTACGTCCCTCCGCCGGACAGCGGCATTGTAGGCGTCGTATGCCGACCGGATCTCCTTCTCGCTATCCTTATCATTCTGTCCGTGAAGATCCGCGGTTATACCCAAAACCAAGCACATGATTGCAAGACGCATCAACATGATTCTTCTCCAAGACTGCCATGGACCGAAGACCGAACCGGCCGGGGCTCGATGTTGTCACGCGAGCCAGGGAACACTAGAATTCTGCAACAGGCTAAGAACGATCAGCATCTATTTTCTTGCGTTAGCCTCCAAGACAATCTGGTTACACGGCTCTCAAGACTGGTGGAGTCTCCTCGGCCTGCTCTAAGTCTTTTTCCTCCGGCACAATCCCCCAATACTTCTTTGCCGGTTAATTTAGGGCAACGCAGCTTCCGAGCGCGTGACGTGGTAGTTTGTGACTTGCATAGGCGAGAGAGAGCATGAAGTAATCTAAAGCAAGTGGCCAAGCTACAAGACATTGTTGAAGAACTGAAGACGCTCCCACCCGAACGATTGGAAAGAGCTGCCGATTACATTCATCGGCTCCATTTTGCCAGCCAGGAAGAGCGCAAAACCGTTTTGCGCCGTACCGCAGGCAGCCTAAGCAATGAAGAGGCTGACGAACTCGATCGGATCATCAAAGAAGGCTGTGAGCAAATAGATGAACGCGACTGGTACGGCCCTGGGAAATCTCGGTCCTGTTGCGAAGTCAGCGGTTCCTAAGTTACAAGAAATGCTACCCAAAGCGGACTGCATCAACGGAGCGATAACCTCGGCCAGTGGAATTCGCTACGCTCTAATCAAAATGGGCATAAAACCTCCTCCTCGTCCAAAATGTGGGCGAATAGCTGGATGAAGCTTCGTTTTTCCTGTCACGCGCGGTTGGCCCACGCTTCCCGGGTGAGTAGCCCCTGAATCTGCTGATCTAATATCAGTTGTTGTACTTTTTTGCCCTGATTTCCATCAAATAACCATCTAAATTTTAGACGGTTATTTGGAGCTGGCACGGCGGAACAAGAAGAAACATGAGAGGTCGCAATGAAGGCAAAGAAAAAGAATGGCGTAGTCGAGCACACAGGTTCGACTTTTGACAGTTTCTTGGAAGAAGAAGGCATCCGAGAGGAAGTCGAGGCGGTTGCGGTCAAGCGTGTGATCTCATGGCAGCTTGCAGAGGCCATGCGGAAAAAGAAGAAAACAGGCACTCGCAAAAAGAACTTAATACGAGCCGCTCTCAGCTTGATCGTTTGCTTGATCCACAGAATATCGCCGTTTCATTGGACACGATTTCCCGCGCTGCCAGAGCGCTCGGCAAAAGACTGATTATTCGGATTGCTGACGCTAAGGCGGGCTGAGATTTCTGCCTAAAACAGTCACAGCTACTATAGCTACCTAACAGCGGCCCTTTTCTTTTGCCCGCGCTTACTGGCTGAATCTCTCCCATTCGCCACTTTCCGGCCTGGCTTCTTTTGCCACTCCTGTGGAAGTTCGTCGCCTTCCATAGGGGGATTCCCTTTTCCAGCGCGTTCGAGAATCCGCAAGGTTTCCGCGCGATCGGCACGGCGACCCCTTTCCCGGAAATACTCCTCCGTCCGCAAGGCGGAAACTTTTTCCGCCACTGCCACGTTGATGAGCTGGTTTAGAGCTACGCCTTCCAATTCCGCAACTTTGCGCAACTCTTCCAGCAAAGAGGGCTGTAGTCGTAGTGCGAAATTACTCCGTCTCATGAGTTCGAACTCCTAATCTGTTGTAGCGCCGTTACCGGCAAAATCACCGCACAACTAAAGCCTTTTATCCCGGGTGCAAAATCACGCTGATTGAATGTCACAATTGCGCTGGCACTCCCGTTTATTGCCGTTTCCAAAACCATGTCGTCATCAGGATCGGATAGCCTTGGCCGCCATCGGAAGGCAAGGCGAACCGGCCTCGCGACCGCCGCAAGGTCGTCGAGTACACGCCCGACTTCGGCACTGCTCAATCCACATGCGGCCAGATGTTGCGGGCGGGTCAGGACCGCTTCGTACTCAAGTATGAGCGGAACCGAGAGCAACAACTCAAACCGCTGATCTAAAGCAGCCAGCAAAAGCTGGCGGGAAGCGCCTCTGTCGCTCCGCAAAGCCGCAACTATCACGTCAGTGTCGAGAACGTAAGAAACCGCCACGTTTCTATGATATTGCAGGCAATATCACTAAATCAAATGATTTTTGGATCATTTTCGCAGCGTTCCGAATAGCGAATCATTGGGGGATCGGCCTCGGGCGACGCTTGCTCGATGTCGCGACCCTGTTCTTTATCTCTCTCTAAGTCTAATCCCGAACCGGCCAGAAAACTTTCTCCTTAAATGACAAACCACAAATGCGCAAGGCCGGCTTTCATGACCGGATCAATGTCCGTGTTGGCGTTGAACCAGTCGAGGAATGCATTCATGTCCTCATCGACGCGCGAAGCAGCCAGCCCTTCGAAGTGAACGCGCTCATTGCCAATCGGACCGGAAACGACCCGCATCGGCCCCTCGCTGTCGTCGCGCCAGGCTCCTGCCCTGATTTTGCGCATGCCGCTACGCCCGGTCGGAAAAAGTGCCGCGTGCCACGCAAACAACCGATCGGCTGTAAGCGGTTGGTCGTAATGTCGGGTCGCATCGAGCATCATTTCGACAACGCCTTCGACGTTGCGGTCTGCAATACCGCTTCTTGGCGGAGATCGAAGCCCAGAGCTCCCATGTGGCCGATCAGCAAGCCCTGGCGGTGACGGACCTCGGCCAGAAGCTTTGCAAGGGTCTCATTTTTCCAACGAAAATGAGGCCAATCGGCAAGTTCATGGATATACATTCTCCGCATCTCTTGCGGATATTATAGTCCGCATTCATCGCATAACGGCAAGATATTAACCGCATATTATGCGGAGAATATGGCGCGTATCCTCCGCACTAAGCCGATTAACAATCATTGTCAATTATTGACATAGTGCAAAAGCCATCCTTGCTCTGCCGAGTTCTCCCCCAAGTTGGATTGTTATTTTCGTATTTTTAGAAAAGAGCTTCGGCAGCGAAATCTTCAAACCGTTGGCGATCACTTCAAGGTTGAGCAGCGCGACCGCCCTATCTACGTCATCCCCAGCACCAGGCCGACTAGTTGCTCTCCAAGACGCGCTCCAATCAGATGGAGCTCGAGGTAGCGAAAAAGGTAAACCTGATTACCTCCTTTGATTTTGAAAACCCGGAGCGCCTGAACCTCATTTGCAGCGAGAAGGTTTTCACCGAAGCGCAAGAATGGGCCAAGAACCGCCAACCAAAACTTCGTCCCAGTCGCTCCAATTCGATAAGACGCCTTCGGGAGTGCCGGCCAGGCTATTTCCGCGGGAACTAGATCAGTTACTTGAGGACATCGACTCCGAGATTATCGCCCTGCGGAACCGGCGCACCGTTGGCCGCGAGCTTTCCCCGGAGGAAAAGACGGCTCTCGACGCGCTATTAATTCGCCGCCGTGTCTTGCGAGAACAAAAATACGGCGTAACCATTCCTCCAGATCGTTGAAAGCAAGGCCACTGTCTGCAACTCGCTAGATTCGGGGGGAATCTCCATAGCGTCCGGGGGAATCTCGCCAGACTTGGGGGCAAACTCGCTAGATTCGGGGGGAATCCCGCCAGGGTACGGGGGAATCTCGCCAGATTCGGGGGATTTTTACAGAGGCAGACGCCAGAGATATTGATATATTGAGAATCAATATGGGATAGCTCGCCTTCGAGGAATTTCGTTATCAAAAATAAAAAGTTAAGAAGACTAAATAAGTCGCGTCGCTAATACGCCGCATTTCACAATGCCGCCTTACGCGAGCCAAGGCTCGCTCAGAGCGGGGATTTCTCGCTTTGACGGGCGGCTGTAATGCCCGAAATTCCCACCAGGATCGTTTCTCCGGCACGTTTATGCTCTAAACGAACCCATGGCCTTAGGCTCAAGCTTTGACAAACCCAGAAGGGATTTCATGGATTCGGGCATTCACAAAATCGCTAAACCCCTATTGAGCATACGGGGTGTAAACTAGCCTCGCTTCTTGGGGGTTGGCATGAGCGAAGCTACTTGGCATTTAGTGGAAAAAATAGCCGCGGCCATATCATTTCTGGCCATCGTCTTCGCAACCGTGCAATTTTTTGATTCGATGACGCTGAAGAAACGGATGACAAAAGCTCTAGAAGAGACGGACAAGCTTCAGAAGCACATGACCAAAGCTTTGGAAGAGATGGGCAAGCTTCAGAAGCACATGGGTGATGTTCTTAATTCCGTCTCCAGCCGGTATATAGGCGCGTTCCCGGGGAACATGCAAGAAATCAACGACGTGACCGCAAAGTCATGTCAGTTTCTGTTGATCTTAACTGATTGGGTTGGATTCGGGAGTTATTCCAGTCCCGAAGCCTACCGCGACTACGAGCGCCACTTAACTACGCTTTTGACAAGCGACCATCCGGTGCGCATTTGCATCGTTGCTTATAGCACGGATCGTTTACGCAAGGAATTTGAGAATCAGATTTCACGAGAGAAATTTGAAAAAACAGAAAAGCAGACTGACAGATTTAGGGACTATTACAGAAAGCACTGGGGAAGAAGAGAAAAGCCCCCTGAGACGTACGACGATTTCGTGGACGATATGGTGCGGGCTGAGGAACAGCAACGGGAGAGACTAAAAGACCACCGTGTGGAAATTCAAACTGTGGAAGAGCCGTCGCTGGTTCTGTTGTGGTTACGCGACGGCGTAGATGCTGTTTTTTGCTTTCAAGCTAGCGGGACGGATACGGACCCGTCGTTCAGGACACAAGACATGGGGTTGGTCCTGGCCCTCGGCGAAATCTTTAAGGCCCGCTGGAAAGGAGCTTTGCCGCTTGGCCGCGACCAAGAGAAAACTTTGGTGGCGAAGACATAAGATGGATTCTCCTTTGTTTACACACAAAGCCTTACAGGGGCAGCAGGCACACTATTGTGTTGGGTTTGCCAAATATGCCCGTCCCCGCAAAAGAACAATCAGGCAAGAAATCCGTTGGACTCCAAATGGAGCTGATCCAGCGGGTTGGTTCCATCCGCTCTGTGACTTCGCTGTAACTATGTGTTTTTGAGTTAGGTAAAGACGGAGGAGCGCCAATTTGAGTGAGAACTTGTTTCCCGAAAGCTAGAAGTTGTGTGGTCACGAATGAGGTGCAATGGCATGAACTGGATAGATCGCTTAGCGGATTTGCTGGGCTATAAGTTCCTTTGGATTCCTGTGATAAGCCTGCTTGTGGTAGCTGGCTTTGACGCGTGGCATTGGCTGAGTGAGCGACGCGGTGATGCGTCTAAACGGAAGATGCCCCCTTACCGTGTTTACTTGGGACTAATTATTCTCAATCTCGGCGCTGTCACCGAGATGCTTATCCACTTAGATAAGCTTGAAGAAGATCATGGTTTGGCCCACATACAAGGGCATTTGATTGAGAAGGCCGGAGGAAATCCCTATATTTTGGATTTGATCGATCGCCATGTAGGGTTGCTGAGAGAATTGGCCACAACATCTGGGCCAATTAAGGGCCTGACCGTCGACGATGCAACCCTCGCATTAGACGCAACAAATGCAGGAGATTGCGTTGCTGCTATCGACTATGGGTCAGATTGGGACAGAAACTTAAGTTCTTACGAATTGCAGCACCCAAGCGCTCTCAACAGGGGAGTTCACATCAATCGGATATTCGTGCTCACTAACGAGCTTCTTTCGGATCCAGAGAGGCAGAAGTCTTTGTGGAAGACGATGAAACGTCAGGCTCAGATGATCGGCAATGACAAGCAAAAGACGGGGATTGCCGTGATGTATGTCTTGAAGAGTGAGCTTGGGACAGGGCTTCCATCCAGCGCACATGGTAATGGAATGGTGTATTTTCAGTACAGCAATGGGAGTGTGGTCCTATTGACACAAACAGAGATAACCCCGCCTGTAATACAAGACGGGTATCTGGACCCAAACTCTCGAGAAGTGCAAAGCTGGAAACAGTATTTTAAATGGCTGATGTCGCTTACTGTAGTGCATAGTGTTAGCCCAGACGACAAGGACGCCATTCCCCCTTGGGATAAGTCGAGGACTGGGAACGGCAAACAGACCAAGCCCAAGGGGTGTCTGGTGTGACCAGAAAGCTCCGCAAACAGCTCGAAGTCTGCATTCTTCTAAAAATCTCGGATCAGCAGAAAACGCTTGCCGCAGGCCGGAAGCGGCCCCAATCTTGCAGCTACTCAGCGGAGGATAGGGCCACGCAGGGATGCGACCTGAGCGCCGTCTGAGTCGGGAGGCCGAAAAGCCCTTGTGAGAGCCGGGGAGGGGATTCTCCCTTCCCGGCTCTGCTTTGTGTAGCAACGCCAACTAGTAAAGGTAAATCACTTGAGGAAGTTGGGCCTTCATTCTTTCCAGGTCAGATGCACCCCATTGGGACCCCAGAATCATTTATAGTTGCCGCCGCAGTGGTAAACAACACATCAGAGGAGGGCTTCTAATGTTCAAAACCCTGCGATTGAAGCCGACGACGCTGGATGAATTTAAGACCAAATGGGCCGCGATCCAGAGCGTCATGACAATCGTTGCAATTGTTCTTGGCGCCGGTTGGGCATTTTATACCTTCTTGATTCAGAGACAAGATCGCGTCGAGGCAATGAACCCCGTTATCGACTTGGGAATAAAAGCAAAGCAACTCAGTTTGCCGAACGACGCCAAGCCCTACCTAGCTGTGGTTGTCACACTCAAAAACGTAGGCACGAGCAACTTCAAGATGTGCTTCGAAGACCCTGAGAACAAGGGTAAGACCCGTTGCCCCGACAACGACCAACAATCACCTGAAGACAATCAGATCAACTGGAGACCAGCCCTGCCAACGATTAACGTTGCCCGTTACAGGTATGATGACCAGAAAAAGGGAGTCATTTTTAACCGTAGCAAAGACACCCTGATTACCGTGACTGAGTTTCGCGCAGATGATCCAGAGACAGAGTCAAGCGGATTCGTTCTTCGCGCGGGAGGAACGATTACGCGTACAGCGGTAGTGCAAGTGCCAGAACCCGGCTTGTATCGCGTTGCTTTTTCGGTTCTCCTTCCCCAACGGGATACGCAATTGCATCTCGCCCGCAAGCCTTTTTTGGGGGTCAGTATGTTTTGTGTCGTTGCAGATCATCCGCCCAAAACTGAAAGTGAAAATCAGTGTGCGGGTGTGCCATAAGTGTGCCATGCGCTTTGGTCTGCTATGCGCCAAAGTGGGCTTTCTTGATACCTCAGCAAAATGCTCCCGTGCGGGCTTAGTTGAGGGTAAGCCCTTGAAAAGATTGGTGAGCGCGGAAGGAATCGAACCTTCAACCTACTGATTAAGAGTCAGTTGCTCTGCCAGTTGAGCTACGCGCCCTTGCTTGGAATGATGAAGAGGGACTTGCCTGAAGCGAATATCAGTGTAGCACAGAAAAGCAGCCATTAGCCTTAGCCAGCAGCCGTTAGCCATAAGTCTAGCCGCTTAGATTTCTTGACAAACCACTCCAGCAAATTTCGCAAAATCAAGACTTGACATAAATACTATAATAGTATTACTATGAGTTTACGGTTGCCTGGCTTCCTTTGCTCGATTTGCCGGCGGCCGCCCCCAGGGGCAACCAGGGAGAAATGAAGTTGCGTAGCTCCCGGTAACGGGTCTTTGACAATTTGAGCCTTCATCGCGGTATCGGGGCCGCGAGGCAAAACCCTCACGAATCGGGATGAGGGCGTCCGGCCTAACACTTCAAAGCGTTAGGAATTCTCCAAAGTGTTAGCGAAATCCTCAGTTTGGCGTGGATCCTAACACTCTAACGCTTTGTTTTAAGATCGTCGCCTCCGCTGCCCGTCAGTGCCTTCGAAACAGTATCAGCGTGACACCTCTGCGCTAAGAGATTCTTTGGGACCGAACGGCTCCGATTTTGCTGGGAACACTGCTGACTGAATGCCCCAGATGTCGCGGGCGTATTCGCGGACGGTGCGGTCGCTTGAAAATCGGCCAACACGGGCTACGTTCAGGATGGCTTTGCTCACCCACGCGGATGGCGACTGAAAATCTTTCTCGGCTTTGCGGCTGGCCTCTATATATGACGGCAGATCGGCCATCAGGAAGTAGCGGTCGCCCCGGTCGAGGATCTCATCGACAATCCAGCGAAACAGGCCTTGCTCTTCGGGGCAGAAGCGGTCGGCGGCCAGGCTGTCCATCACGCGGCGCAGCATGGGACTGGCTTCATAGAGAAGGCGTGGGTTGTAAGTTCCCTGCTCCTTGTACCAGCGGACCTCATCCGGGGTGAGGCCAAACATGTAAATATTGGGCTCGCCTACCTCTTCCATGATTTCAATGTTGGCGCCATCGTGGGTGCCGAGAGTAAGGGCGCCGTTCATGGCCAGCTTCATGTTGCCGGTGCCGGAGGCCTCCATGCCGGCGGTTGAGATCTGCTGGCTGAGGTCGGCGGCAGGAATGATGATCTCGGCGAGAGAGACGCGGTAATCAGGCACAAAGACCACCTTCAGGCGGTCATTCACGCGACGATCGGCATTCACCACCTGGGCAACATTGTTGATGAGCTTGATAATCTGCTTCGCGGCCCAATATCCCGGCGCGGCTTTGCCGGCGAAGACATAAGTCCGGGAAACCTTCGGCTCTTCGCCATCCTCCACCACGCTCAGGTACTCGTGGATGATACGCATCACGTTCAGGAGCTGGCGCTTGTACTCATGAATGCGCTTGATATGCACGTCGAATAGCGAGGCTGGATCAATTGTGATCCTGGTGGTTTTCAATACTTCAGCGGCAAGTCTCTGTTTGTTGTGCCGCTTGATGGCCAGGAATTCAGACTGAAATGCGGCATCGGAACAGAACTTCTCAATCTCCCGCACATGCTGCAAATCAGTGATCCAACGGTCGCCAATGGTTTCGCTCAGCAATGCTGCCAGCCGGGGATTGGCTTTCAAGATCCAGCGGCGCGGGGCCACGCCATTCGTCTTATTGCTGAAGCGCTCCGGCCAGAGATGGGCAAAATCAGGAACAAGCGAATTCTTCAGAAGCTCGGTATGCAGCCTGGAAACGCCATTGACGGCATGGCTGCCAACAATGGCCAGATGCGCCATGCGCACCTGTTTTTCCGGGCCCTCTTCAATGATCGACATGCGGCGCTGCGTCTCAACATCCACCGGCCCGCGGCGGGCGACGGTGCGCAGGAACTGGTGGTTGATGCCGAAGATGATCTCCATGTGGCGCGGAAGGACACGTTCCAGCAGCGGCACCGGCCATTTCTCCAGCGCCTCCGGCAGCAGGGTGTGGTTGGTGTAGCCCAGGGTAGCTTCGGTGATTTGCCAGGCGCGCTCCCAGTCGAGATGATTTTCATCCATGAGAAGCCGCATCAACTCAGCCACAGACAGGCTGGGATGCGTATCATTCATTTGCACTGCAACTTTGGCCGGAAAATCATCGAAACCGGCATGACTTGCCAGATAATTGCGGACTATATCTTTCAGCGAACAAGCCACCAGGAAATATTCCTGGATGAGGCGCAACTCTTTGCCCGACCGCACAGAGTCCGACGGATAAAGGACCCGGGAGATGTTCTCCGAGGCGATCTTCTGCTCGACAGCGCGGATGTAGTCTCCCCGGTTAAAAATCTCGATATCGAAGTCCTCCGAGGCCCGCGCCGTAAACAGACGCAGGTAATTTACGGTGTGTCCGGTATAGCCGGCCACCGGCATGTCATTGGGCACGCCTACAACAATTCTGGGGTCGGCCCACCGCTGGCGGCGATTTCCGGCCGAGTCGCGAGTATGCTCGATGCGTCCGTAGAGCGGAATTTCGCACAGCTCATGGGGACGCTCAATATAAAAAGGCGTGCCTTCTGATTTCCATCGATCGGGTTTTTCCCGCTGGTGTCCGCCGGCAATCTCCTGCTTGAAGAGCCCATATTCGTAATCGATGCCATAGCCAAAGCCGGGCATTCCCAGAGTTGCAAGCGATTCCAGAAAGCAGGCTGCCAACCGGCCCAGGCCGCCGTTGCCCAGCCCGGCATCCGGCTCAACTTCCAGGACATCCTCCAGGGCAATGCCGAACTCCGCCAGCACGCTCCGGCATTGTTCGTGAAGACGGAGGTTGCAAAGGTTATCGCTGAGCCAGCGGCCCATGAGAAATTCCAGGGAGAGATAGTAGAGCCGCTTGACCGACTGCTGGCAATACCGCTTCTCCGTTTCCAGCATGCGGTCAATCAGGAAGTCGCGGACTGCCAACGAAACCGGCATAAAGAGTTCACGAGCAGTGAAATCGCTCTGAGGGCGGGCCAGGGTATAGCGAATATGTCGCAGGATGGACTTCCGCAGTGTCTCGGAATCACATGCTGGTGGGCTACTCAAGAAAGCTGCGGGCATTCGGAACTCTAGGTACAGACAGACCCTTGAGGCTTAACCTCGCTGCTTGTGCGATACCATTCGGAAGCACCAAGTTGTCCAAAGACTTCGGTCTGTTCGCAGAACAGTATAAAACGAGTCAATTTTTCCTCAAGCTTACGTAAGTATTGCACATCCTTTGGCTTGCGTGCACTGAGTTAAACACCCCAAGAAACATCGGGAGATCTGGTGATCGGGAGATCGGTGGATCGGAACCGCCAAGACCCATATTTCTATATGGAACAACCCTAAGCGCTCAACTTAGGATGTCGCTTGTGCCAATCCGTATGGGACTGAAACAGCCGGGCAGCCTGCACCACCTTGGCATCGTCCAACGGGCGGCCAACAAACTGAATTCCCACAGGCAGATCATTTTTTCCAAAACCGCAGGGTACGCTGATGGCGGGAAGTCCGCACATATTTCCGATGCCCCCAAGCGGGTCAGCAAATGAGAGGGCGACATCCAGGTTCGCATCGATCTTGGAAGCGGTAACCGGCAATGAGGTCGTGGCCAGCAGGTCAACATGGTTGAATAACTCATCCATCTTTTTTTGCAAAACAGCGCGAATGCGCTGGGCAAGCAAGAAATCAGGAGCGCTGATTTCTTCATTCATATAACCACCGATTCTTGCCAGTGGATCATTGAGCTCGTTGACGCGCCCGGATTCGATAAGTTGATGAAAGGCTGCGGCCGCTTCCACGGAAACAATTACTCCTGCCGCTGTCTCCCATGGCCCTTCGGGCAGAGTCACAGTACTCATGGCTAGGGCGTGATTGCTCTCCAGGGCTGTGCGCGCGGAAGTCGCCGGCTGATTCACATCAGCAGAAATCTCTTTCCATTGATTGACGACCCAGCCAATCCGCAACGGATTTTTCGGCCCTTCGGCGCCCAGGTACCTCGCAGAAGACTCCGGCAGAGAATAACCATCCTGGGAATCGTGGCCGGCAATGGTTTTCAAAACCAGGTCACAATCTTCTGCGCTGCGACACATAGGTCCGATCTTGTCCATGGAGTAGGCCAATGCCATAGCGCCGTAGCGGCTGACTCGTCCCAGGGTGGGACGAAGTCCAGTGATTCCGGTAAAGCCCGATGGGCAAATGATTGACCCCCAGGTCTCGGTGCCAATCGCAAACGCAGCCAGTCCTCCCGCAACCACTGCGGCTGATCCACTGGAAGAGCCGCATGTCCAGTAGTCTTCGTTCCAGGGATTTTTTGCGGCGCCGCTGGCCGAGGCTGAAGCGTAACGGTATCCAAGGCCGCCGGCCAGCTCGATCATCGCCGCCTTGCCAACCAGAATCGCCCCCGCATCTTTCAGCTTGCGGACCACTGTGGCATCGTAGTCAAAGGTCTGGTCGCGATAGGGGCGGGTCCCCCAGCCGGTTGGATATCCTTTCACCGCCAACAGATCTTTGGCTGCATACGGAATGCCGTGCAAGGGACCACGATATTTTCCAGATGCAATCTCTTTTTCGGCGGCGCGGGCCTGCTTGAGGGCCAGTTCGGGCGTGAGCGTGGCATAGGCATTCAGGCGCGCACCGATGGTGCGTCCTCTCTCCAGGTAGCTCTCCGTCAATTGGACAGGAGAAAGTTGCCGCTGCCGGATTCGCCTGGAAAGCTCGGTAATCGGGAGATAAAGAACATCTTCGCTGAGCATAGCTATTTCTTTTCACTCCCTCTGTAGACGCGGAAAATGGTGGCTGGCAGGTCACCATTTTCCAGCGGGAAGCTCCGCATTTTTTCCAGGCCGCTTTGCGTCTCCGCCATGACGTGACGGATGTCGGCCTTTTGCTCATCGTTGAGCCGGCTGCCATACTTGCGGAAAATACTGTTGATCTTCATCTCCACTTCAGCCTGCGCGCCGGGTGAGAGCTTGGCCATCGCCGCGTCCTGCGATTGCGCGGAAGCTGGCGCGGGCTTGTCGTTTTGGGCCAGCGCTGCTTCAGGCTTGATGAAGACAGTGGCAGCGGCAATGGCCGCGCCAGCAGCAAAGCTGCGGCGAGTGATACTGCCTTGTTTGACCTCTTGTTCTGGGGGATAAGCCATCCGGGGTCTCCATTTTGGACTAAGAGCGGGAGAGTACATGAAGCAGCCACAGGCGTCAAACACCTGGAGCAGGAATTGCATCCTAATTATTCGCGCCACTCGTTTGCCAAAACTTACGGTATTGACTCGATTGCAGCAAGAAATCGTTGGGAAGGTCCTATGCGATGGATCACCTTTGATCAGGAAACCTGCTCTTCTCTGCGCGCCAGCCGCCCGCAGGAAAGTGTTTTTGAATTCCCAGCCCGCAGCGCCCTGGAATATGCGCTTGAAAACAGCGACGCTATCGTAGCTGTGATGCCGGCGGGACTGAATGATACCGCCCTTGTGACCTTTCGCAGAGGGAAGGTTCCGTTACTTGATGGTCCTCCTCGGGGGGCCCAGGTTACCCGAGCGACTGGATTCCTCGGACTGGTAGATGAACCAGTCTTTCAAGAAGAAGAAAGACGGGAAAAGAGAAGTTGGTGGCGACGATTCTGGGATGAATAAACGGTCCGGCCGTCAGCAGCGCTACAGTAATTTATCCACAAATATCTTCAGAAAGTAAATGCCAGCCCACCGCGCACGGCACGGGCTGACTGCACCAGATAGACTGTGTGGCCATCCTGTCCGAGAATCGGGACATAGCCTTGGGCCAGCAGATTGCGCACATCTACCAAGGCTTCCATTCTCCCAGGAATAAATGAGGTACCGGGAATGGATTGACGGATGAAAATGCTGAAGTATGGGTCGATCTGCCCGGGCGAAGCATTGAATTCATCGACAGGCGAGAGCGAATTGCCGCTGTTCCATTTGTAAGAAGCAACCCAGCGAGTGCCGGAGCTTGGTATGTAACCGGAGAATTTTGCTCCCAAGGAATGCCGGCGGTCATTGGTAAGGGACTGAGAGACGTTTTGCCAGGTGTTCACTGGGGCCTTCAAGGCCACAACGCCGCCAGTGGAGTAATCGAGGGTAGCAGTAAAATCCTGAGAAAATTTACGCTGCAATACGACCCTGGTTCCGGTGGTATTCAGGACGCCGCCGCTGTAGGAAAACGTTCCAGAATACACATCCGGCAGCACATTATCGGAGTAACTGGAAGGATCACCGGCGCCGGTAAGGACAAAGTTATGAATCTTGTCTGAATAGTAAGCTACTTGAACGCTGGTGTCGCCAAAGCGTCGCGAGACAGAGATTTCCTGGTGCTGAGGACGTTCGATCTCAGGCAAGCCACCTGCCAGCGACATGCGCGGACCGGATTCGCTCAGATCGGCAGGCGCGCTATCGAATCCCTTGGTTGAACGGGTATCCGGAAGAGAAGTGGCATAACGATATTCAACGACGGTATTGGGAGAAAGATGAACGTCGACAGAACCGAACGGCCGGAACGCGGTCACGCGCTTTGAAAACTCGACGGCCTGAAGGTCCGCGCCGTAATCCAGATCGATGAAACCAGCGATCGATGTGCTGTCGGATGTGGTCATGCCCACTGCCGAGTAAGCAGCGTTCTGCACCGCCAATCCCGGAGAAGCGAAGTGGCGATAGGTGACTGTAAATCGTGGACGGGAGCCACTGCCAAAATCATGCGCATACGAAGCGCGAAGGACCCCATTGGGCTGCCCGGAGCTATCGATATTTCCGTTGAAGGAAAAAGTGCCGGCGGTGAACAAAGACTTTTCCAGGGCAAATGAGGTTGTGACCTCACCGGCACTGCCGAACCCTTCCGCTTCTGATCCGGCAATAAAAGCCACGCGCGCTTTAAGAATGCGGTCTTCAGGGCCTTCTGAACTCGACACCACCACGAGCGGCTCCTGGTCATCGGGCAGCACGCGCAGAACAGGCCGGTTCGCGGTTGAACGCAAAGTCCAATGCCAGTCATCAGCATCAGAGCTTGCCGATCGCCGTGGTGGAAGCATGTTGAGAGCATCGGCGAGGGTGCTCAAGGTCAGATTGATCAGCAGGCGGGCGCCGGAGTGCAGGGTCACATTTTCCCGCAGGGAGGGCAGGAAGGATGTGGCGCTAACTTTGACTTGATAAGTTCCTGCTGGCAGATGTTCAGCGGAGTAGTGTCCTTTTGAGTCAGTAAACACAGTGGCAGTCGTGACGGCTGGTAAGACGAAGATCTCAACCACTGCTCCCATTTGCGGCACGCCGGAGCTGTTCTTCACATACCCGGAGATTGCCCCTGACGGCGCTGCGAACGCCGGAAGGGCAATGGATAGTACTACTAGCAAGCCGAATTTACGGGTCATTTCCACCACCTTGAACCGATGTGGGGCCCCCAATTCCTTACTCGACCTGGAACTTTGCCGTAGGTGAGATGGTCTGTTTCGAAAGCAGATCGTTGACCTTGATCGTCACCTGGTAAACACCCGGACCAAGCTTCTCAAGCGGCAGGCTCTTAGCAAGGGTCACCTGGTCGCTGACATTCTTCATCTGGTCCGTATTTTCAGTGATATCCACCACCGATTGATTGGTGGCGGTATTCACAACTTGGTACTCAATCGTAGCCGAAGGCCGTTTGGTTTTATCGTCTACCGAGAGATTGTAAACCTGCATCCAGAAATTTATGTTCTGGTTGGGCAGTTGCTTAAACAAGGCCGGTTTCCCATTGGCGGGCGAGACCCTGGGGCGGACCTTGGTTGTGCCAATAACAAAGTCTCCAGTCCCTACTTCGCGCGAAGGGACAGCCTGCACAACATCTGCCAGGATCAACGTGGAAGAGGCCAGTTTATCGTCGCTGAAGTCCGGCACGATAATGCCCTGGCCAAAGGTGCCCAGCTTATCTCCATTGATATCTTTAATCACGATATCCAGGCGATAACGGCCCGGACGCATCGGCAAGGCCTTCCAAGACACAGCCACATTGTTGATGGTCTTTTGCAAAAGCTCGGCAGGAACGTCCAACTGCTTGGTATCTTCAAAAGTCTGGGCCACTTTTCCTGTCAGGGTAGTCATCCGCCCAAAAATATTGATGGTTGCTCGTTGCACACCGTCCTTATTGACGAAGGTGAGCTCACGGTTTGGCACCTGGACGGTGATCGGCACCAGTATCGTATCTGACGTTACTTTCACAAAGTCTATGCGGACATCAAAGGGCAGGGAGTTATACCGGATTTTGGAATTGACCACTGCATCCAGTTCTTTGAACTTGATATCCGGGGGACGGTTGAGCCGGGCAAAAGTATCAAGACGATCAAATTGCTTCACGTCATTGTTTTGATTGAAGAAGCCCTTGCCGAGGGACTCCATGCCTCCACGGAAACGGTCGGCCTTGTTGGCCAAGCCCATCTCTTCCATGGTTGTAAGGCCGGCATTGGGGACGTGCAACAATGCGTCTTTTTCGGAGCGGTCCAGTGACATGTGATACTCGCCGCAACTGCAAGTATCCACAAACTCAATCTCAATTTCCTGCCCTATTCCCTGAAGATAGCGGTAACGCCATACCTCAAATGGATAGGTTTGGGTCTCGCCTCCGCCTTCTTCCGATGGGCGCTGATAGGGACCGCCAGCGGGATGAGCGTCAATGGAATCGGGCTTGCCGTACATGATGTACATGCGACCGCGATCCGTCCTCCAGCCGGGAACTCCGGCGGCAAAGTGCTCGGTAGCATAAGCGATGCGGCGATAGTGCTCTTCTTTGTATTCGTTTTCTTCTGTGTCCGGGGTAGGATCGCGGCGCTGCCAGAACCCCTCGATAAACTGGTCTCGCTCAGAATCATTAGCCAGTTTTTTGAACGCTGATTCCTCATCGGCAGTGATAATCCAGCGAACGTCCTCATCCAGCCATTTCTTATAGTACTTGCCCATTTTTTCGGGCTTGCTCTGCTCCTGCTGTTTTTTGTTGAGAGGCCGCTTTAATGGGTCTTGCTCCTGATCAGCCTGTTGGGACTGGGCGCCGGCAGGGTTCGCCTTGGAAGCATCCTTTTGCTTCCCGGAATCCTGGGCTTGCAGCAGGGTTCCTCCTAAAATAATTGCGATGAGAGCGATAAAGAAACGACGTAAATGGGGATAAAAGGAGATCACCTGAACAACTCCTTACGTACAGTGAAGGTGGTTACAATTTTACGTTTTTATTGTCCTCAAAGCAAGGCGAGTGTGGGACTTTCGTAATCATTTCCAGAAAGGGCCGGAGGCCTTTCTTTTGTGTTGCTTAGAGGGCTTTTTTGCTTCCGGAATAGCTGGCTCTGGCGGTAATGCTCGCATATAATCAGTTGAGGACTCGCTCCCTAATCGTTCGGCGCGTACACTTTGTCAGATTCCAGATGGAACCTTCCCCTGGTCCATGGCGTATACCCAAAGTGTACCGATCCGCCTGTGGCGTGAGTTCGGAAGGCTCTCATGAAGTCAAAAAAAACCATCATCATTATCATCGTCGTTATTCTGCTGGTAGCGGTCGTGGGATTCTCAGTAAACCAGACGCAAAAAAATGTGGTGGCGGTGCAGACGGCCAACGTTACCAAGCACGACCTTGCCTCCCTGGTGACGGCCTCGGGGGAAATAAAACCTAAGACCTTTGTCAATGTCGGCGCCAATGCGATGGGCAGGATCACTCACCTGTTTTTCAAAGAAGGTGACCGGGTCAAGAAGGGACAAACCCTCGCCCAGCTTGAAAACGTGCAGCCCGCTGCGGATGTCGCTGCCATGAAGGCGACGATGGAGAGCAATCAAACCGACGCATTGGCGGCGGCGGCGGCCCTGAATACTGCCCTGGCCCAGCTCAACAGCAGCAAGGCGGATGCGGCCCGCGCCAAGTTGGATTACGATCGCGCCGAAAACCTGTACAAAGACCAATTAATTGCAAAAGCCGATTTCGATCAAAAGAAGGCGGCGTATGAAGTAGCCACGGCCGTAGTCGCCCAAGACCAGGCGCGCGTCAGCCAAGCCAGAGCGCAACGTGAATCGGCGCAAGGGCATATAGGGCAGGCCCGTGCCAGTCTCACTCGTGCCAGCGATGTGCTTAGCAAAACCAGCTACACAGCACCCTTCGATGGCGTGATCACCAACCTTCCAGTGCGTGAGGGCGAGACGGTCGTCATGGGGATCCAGAACGCCCCCGGCAGTACCTTAATGACCATTGCTGATATGTCCGTGATTACCGCAGAGGTACGCGTCGACGAGACGGACATAGTCAATGTAAAGCTTGATCAGCCGGCCGAGGTCACCATTGACGCCCTGCCTGGAAAGACTTTCCATGGGGTCATAACGCAAATTGGGGACAACGCCATCGTGCGTTCCAGCGGCTTGGCGACCTCCCAGAGCACCACTAGCAGCCAGGAGGCCAAAGACTTCAAGGTAGTTGTGACCCTGACAGATCCGCCGGATAACCTGCGCCCGGGACTTTCCGCAACCGCTAAGATCACCACCGGCACGCGGAAAGATGTGATTGCCATTCCCATCCAGGCGCTCACCTTTCGCGACAAGCAGGATTTAGAACAGCAGAACGGCAACAAGGGCGCAGCCCAGAATGCCGCGGCTTCGGGAAGTGCCAGGAAAGATAAGGAAGAAATTCAGGGTGTCTTCGTGGTGATGAAGAACAAGAAGGCTGAGTTTCGCAAGGTTGATACCGGGCTGATTGGCATCACCGACATTGAAGTCAAAGGCGGCCTCCAGGAGGGTGAAGAGATCATCACCGGAAGCTACAAAGTGCTGCGCACGCTCCGTAATGGGACAGGCGTGAAGGTGGACAATTCTGTATCCAACAAGGAAGAATCATAAAACTCTCGAGCTTGTAAGCCGTCTAACTTTAGATAAGATTTATTTTTGGTGTACTCGTCAGGAGAACCTATGGCAACACATGTGGCCGATGTCCCGCAGAGCCCGATCCAAGCACCGCCCGCCAACTGCATCATCTGTACAGAAGATTTGTGGAAGACCTATGAGATGGGCGCCGAGCAGGTACACGCGCTTCGGGGTGTGAATCTAAGCATCGACCGGGGCGAATATGTTGCCATTATGGGACCTTCCGGCTCGGGCAAATCAACCCTCATGAACCTGATTGGCTGTCTGGACACTCCTACCAAGGGACGTTACTGGCTTAATAGCAACCTGGTCAGCGAGCTTGATGATGATGAACTCGCCCGCATTCGCAACAAAGAAATAGGCTTTGTCTTTCAGACCTTCAACTTGCTGGCCCGTGCAACCGCTCTCCACAACGTTGAATTGCCTCTGATCTATAGCGGAACGCCATCCGATGAGCGCATTGCGCGGGCCAAAGATGCCTTGCGCGCAGTCGATCTTGAACAGCGCATGCATCACAAACCCAACGAGCTCTCCGGCGGCCAGCGCCAGCGCGTGGCGGTCGCCCGCGCCCTGGTCAACAATCCTTCAATCATTCTGGCGGACGAGCCTACCGGCAACCTGGACTCGCAAACCGGCGCCGAGATCATGGCGCTGTTTGCCGATCTTCACGTTAGAGGTAACACAATCGTCCTGGTTACACACGAGGCGGACATTGCAGAACACGCCCACCGCATAGTCCACATCAAGGACGGCGTGGTCGCCAGCGATATACGCAAGCAGAAATAACAACTACATCCAAGAGTTAATTAGAATATTTTAAAATTCGGGTGGTGAGCTATCTAGCAATGGCTCTTGGTTTTGTAGCTTCCCAGACAAGATTTCCGGTAGTGAATGAATATTGAACCTACCCTAAGAACAGGGTATAGTGAGCCAGCTTTTTATCAACCCAGTGTTCTGTTAGGAGGACATCATGAGCGGAAAAGCCGCTGGTGGTCTGGTTCTGATTTTAGCTGGTGTCGTAGCGCTGATCTGGGGAATAATGTACACGAACAGTTTGCAGACGCAGTTGGCAAATGCGTTTGGAGCGCATGACAACACCGGCCCGTTGGCAATCGGTGCTGGTATCGTTCTGGGAATCATCGGACTGGTGCTTATAGTAAAGAAGCCGCAGTCCACTACGTAGCAAAGATCAGGTTTTTTACAAACGAAAATGCGTCCTCTTACAGGACGCATTTTCTGTTTAGATCAAACTATTCTATTGCTGTGCGCCGACTGCCGTCGATTTTTCCGTGCTGCGGCTGGCTGCGGTGGCTGGTTGAGTGAAAAATTTGTGGTCATAGAGGCCACGATAGAACTTTCCGCTGATCTCGGCCGCCTTGGGGCCGAAAGTTGGGCGGCCACCCTGCAAAAACACCACGGTGACGATATGTCCAAACTGAGTATTGGCATAGGAGGCAAACCAGCCGAAGCGTGTTCCATCCTTGGAGCAGGTCCCAGTCTTGCCTAAGATTTGTTCTTCATTGAAATTCAAGCGCACGCTGCGGGCCGTCCCGTAATCGACTGCTCCCATCATACCCAAAGAGATTTCCGGAATGAGTGGAGCAATATCCAATTGTCTCTTGATTTTGGGCTGAAAATTCAGAATCTCTTCCGGAGACGTTGGATGTTGGAGATAGTACAAGATGCCGCCGTTGGCAATGGCGGAAACCATAGCGCCGAGTTGTAACGGAGTCATGGAGATGCTCTCGCCGAAGGAGCACATCTTTCCTACTCCTCCGAGTTTGGCATCCAGTTCCTCGGAAGGAAACACACCCAGGTGCTCACCTTCAATGTTGAAAGCCGCCAGTTCACCCAACCCAAACTGATGAGCATAGTAACTGACCTTCTCAAATCCCAGTTTGCGGCCCAGCGCCTCAAAATAAGCATTGTTGGACTTAGCCAGCGCCTGAGTAAGATCCATGTAGGAACGCCCGCCGATGTAGACCTCAGTCTCCGGGGTGACGACCTTTTCGCTCAGCGCAGCCAACGCTACCGCCAGCTTGATGGTTGAGCAAGGTTGGGCGCCTTCGGAAAGCGCCAGCTTCCGGTTCACCATGGCCAGAATGCGTCCAGTGGTTGGATCAATGGCCACAACCGTACCATTCATATTGCCTAAGGCATCAAGGGCAGCCTGACGGACAATCGGATCTTCCCCGGCAACAATATCGCCTGAGGCGATGTCCTCTGCATAGGAACTGGTGGAGAAGTGCTCATAATAATGATGCCGCCTGCGCCTGACCTTGGCATGAGCCGACGACGCTGCGCGGCTGTGCCGCAACCGCGACATGTGCTTCTTAGCACGTGTGCTCTCCGCTACTTTCCCATCCCGTTTGGCGGTCTTAGTTGTGGAAGGCGTGGAGGTGCGGGCAAATGCGATGCTGGAAACGAAAATCGCAAGGAGAAATGCAACTGTCCTGGACCGAAAAACCATATTCATCTGAATCACGGGGAACCTGCTACCCGGGGGAAATAATCATCAACTTGTTTTATAGAAAATCTTCCAGATTTGGCCGGGGAAAAAACCTTGTGGAAAATTCTCTTGCATAGTACGAGAGTTGCCAAATCTGCGCAACACCAATTTATTCGATCATGCCCGTTGGTAACCTCCGTAGTAATAAAGATGCAGCTACTCTGCTTCAAGTTACTTAATCTCGGCTGTATTTGTTCAATAACACTCGCTCTTCCACCCAAACCGGCATCACCTTGCTGTATCCTCGAACTGCCATAACGCGGGGGCAAAGCCGTGAAGAGCCTAGTTGTTTTCGCCTCTTTTGCGGATAAAAGCCGGAACGTCCAGGTCATCCTGCTCCACCGCGCCCTTGACCGCACCCTTGACTGACTCAATGGTGGGGTTCTCACGAGTAGGCGGGGAGGTACGGACCATCGCCGCCGGATGGCTGTGGCCGTTGGTCTTCTGCACGACGACCGAGTGGGATGAGCTTTGGTAGGCCGAGACCGTCCGGGCGGATGAGATAGCAGCCTGCGCGGCAGAAACCGCTCTTTCTTTGCGTTGAGGCTGGTCGGTCTTGAACCCGGTGGCAATGACGGTAATCTTTACCTCATCCTTCATTTTTTCGTCCTGAACCGCCCCAAAGATGATGTTGGCATCCTCATGGGCTGCGCTTTGGATGATGGTGGAAGCCTCATTCACCTCCGCCAGCTTGAGGGAGCTTGAACCAGTGATGTTGATCAGGATGCCACGCGCGCCATCGATGGCCCCGGCCTCCAGCAAGGGGGAGGCAATCGCAGCTTGCGCCGCATCGGTGGCGCGGCGTTCGCCCCGACCAGTGGAGGTCCCCATCACGGCATAGCCCATGCCGGCCATGATGGTCTTTACGTCGGCAAAGTCGCGGTTGATGATGCCAGGAATGGTGATGATGTCAGAGATGCCCTGCACTGCCTGCCCCAGAATGTCGTCGGCAATGCGAAACGATTCGAAGAAACCTGCATCCTGAGCCACCGCCAGAAGCTTTTCATTGGGGATGACGATCATGGTGTCCACACTATCGATCAGTTCCGCCAAACCGCGCTCCGCCTGGGACAGCCGCCGCTTTCCTTCAAAAGCAAAGGGCTTGGTCACGACTGCGACCGTCAAAGCGCCCATCTCGCTGGCCAACGAGGCGATGATCGGAGCGGCCCCAGTGCCTGTGCCACCCCCTAAGCCGGCGGTAACAAAGACCATGTCTGCTCCTTCAAGCACCTCAATGATTTTTTCAGCATCCTCCAGTGCGCCCCGCCGTCCGATCTCCGGGTTCGCTCCTGCCCCAAGACCGTTGGTCAGCTTGGTGCCAAGCTGTATCTTCACCGGAGCATGTGACATCTGAAGCGCCTGGAGATCGGTGTTGGCCACCGCGAACTCCACCCCCTCGACGCCTGCGCAGATCATGCGATTCACAGCGTTACCACCACCACCGCCCACGCCGATGACCTTGATCTTCGCATTATTGCGCGGATCTTCGTTGAACTGGATGCGGATGTCGTTATTGGGCTGTTGCCCCATCTTTTTCTCGTCGCTCATAATGAACATCTCTCCTGGTGCGAAACACACCAGCCCTAAAAAGGGCCGGTTGCTTTAGATCATCTGTTTGCTGAGCTAAGCGCCCAGCGCTTCCACCCTGCAAAAGTTTTCGAAACTGCGCTAGGCTCCCAGACGCGCCAGCAACGAACGCAGTCTGGAACCAAACCCCTGCTCCTGGGAAATCTTGGCTACCGTCGTGCGGTGAGCGTACACCGCCAAGCCCACGACAGCAGCAAACTCAGGTTCAGCCAATTGCGCCGGCATCTTGGCAATCGGTACAGGGGATGCCAGCCGCACAGGACGGCTGAGCACGCGCTCACAAATCTCCGTTAACCCTCGCAAGCGCGCCCCGCCACCGGTTAGCACAACTCCCGCCGTGCATAACTCCAGCGCTCCGGCATGGTGGAGATGGTCGCGCAACAGTTCGCACAGCTCGGTCGCGCGAGGCTCCAGAATCTCCGCCAGGAACCGCTGCGGCATCAGACGGGACGGCCGGTCGCCTACTGCGGGAACTTCGATCTCATTGGCCTCAGGGACGTTGCTGCTGCTGGTATGCCCAAATAACTTCTTAATTTTTTCAGCCTCTACCAATGGAGTGCGCAACCCCACGGCCACGTCATTAGTAAAGTGGTCTCCGCCGATGGGTACTACGCCGCTATGGGAGACCATGCCTTCGCTGTAGACGATAATGTCGGTAGAGCCAGCGCCGATGTCTGCGAGGCAGACGCCCAACTCCTTCTCATCAGAGCGCAAGGTGGAATCCGCTGCAACTAACGCTTCGTAGACCGTGTTGTCCACATGAATACCGGCCCGGTTGGCTGCGCTAATGACGTTCTGGACGGCGCTGGAAGAGGTAGTGACCAAATGAAGGTTCACTTCCAACCGGCTGCCCATCATACCGGCCGGATCGCGGACTCCTGCCTGATCATCAAGGATGAACTCCTGGTGCAGAAGATGAAGGATCTCCCGGTCGGGCGGAAGAGTGATGGAACGGGCCTTCTCCACGGCCGCACGAATGTCCTCCCGGGCCACCTCCCGAGGCCGGGAGCCAAGTGAGATTCCTCCACGGCTGTTAATGCCTTTCACATGCGCGCCGCCAATCGAGATCACTGCATTGCCTACCGAGCATTCCGCCATTTTTTCAGCGGCATCCACAGCCCGTTGAACGCTCTGCACTGCCTTGTCAAGTTCAACGATCATGCCTTTGCGAGACCCTCGCGATTCTGTAATCCCATGTCCGCAATAGCGCAGGCTGGAATCGCTGACTTCACAAATCAGCGCCACGGTTTTGGCACTGCCTATATCGAGCACGGTAATCTTATTGTTCTGGTCTTTTCCCATGGGGTCCCGTTACTTCCGTCGTCTGTGCCGCACAATTGTGGGCGATTTCGTACTTTGCGCTGCAAGCGGCTGAGGACTGTGCGGTGCATCAGGGTTTACGATGATCTGCCCTTCATATCGCAGATCGACCGATTGCAAATTTTGAAACTGCTGCCGCCATTCCGCTACATGGGCGACATAAAGCTTGTAGCGGGAGAGGAAATCGGAATTCCCCAGATGGATCACCACCGCGCCGCCCGCATCGTTGGCTGTGACCTTTACATCCTCCGGGTCCGACAGGTCCACTTCGCTAAGGTCGTTGGAATATCGCCCGCCTTCTGAGTCGAGTTCGCGCACCAAGCGGTTATAGATCTTCATGGCGGCTGCGCGTGAGGAAAGCGGCTCCGTCTCAGCAATTCCCTGTATGACTGGAAATGAATACTTGACCTGCCGGTTGGCAGGCAGTCCCATGACTACGCCATTGCCGTCGATCAAGCTGATCTTGGAGCCTACCTGGACAAACGCTGCCGGGGTGCGCTCCTGCACATGGATAGCAATGCGGTTCGGCAACAGACGCATTACGGTGGCCGATTCAATCCAGGGAATTCCTTCCAATTGTCTTTTTCGATCATCGAGAGGAACAAAAAAGATGTTGCGGCCAATATCTGAACCCACCACGTCCATGACCTGCGCGCGCGAGGCGTTTTGCACTCCGGCAATCTCAATGTTGTCGCTGGAATCAATACGAAACCGCCATGCGTGAATTCCGTAGCGGTAGGTGGCTAAAGCCACGCCACAAAACACGGTAACTACCGCAGCTATGGCTAGGACTTTCTTGACCTGGTTTTGTGTTTTCTTGGGCAGCGGACTGCGGCGGACAGGAACACGTTTGGCGGTGCGCAGGAACTGGGCCTCATCTTCATCATCCAGTTCAATGGCGCGCGAAGATAGGCGATCAGAATAGTCCACCTCCTCGCGGGCAGCCACCGAGGAGCGAGGCTCGTTCTGTCCGTTGAAGTCAGTCAGCGCCATTAATGATTTTGTTTAACGGAGTCGCGCCAAGATTCAATATACCCGTTTTTTACCGATTTTCAGAGAAGTTTTATGAGGAAAGCCGTTTTTTATGGGGTAAACAGCTAGAGTCCCGGCCCTCAGCATTGATTTGCCCAGAATCCTGCAAGTTATGAAATTCCCGGTTGGAGTGTTCCTCTTACGCCCTCTTACGCCGGAATCGGTCTTGCCCTCTCCCGCCCTTCCAATCTCTCCAGGATTTGCGCTCCAAGCTGCGAAACATTGCCCGCACCCAGAGTCAAGACCATATCGCCGTCCCTTGCTATCGTCGCCAGTTGATGCGCAGCTTCCTCGAAAGAAGACACGTATCTGGCATTCTTGCCGCCCAGACGCTGAATGGTATCCGCTACCCGCTCGCCGGTTATGCCGGGAATGGGCGGTTCGCTGGCCGCATAGATATCCAGGACAAATACGCTGTCCGCGTCCGAAAAAGCGGCGCCGAATTCTTCCAGCAAATCACCCGTCCGGGTATAGCGATGGGGCTGGAAGACCACATGAACATGGTTGAAGCCGCATTGCCGGGCAGCCGCCAGGGTAGCGCGAATCTCCGTAGGATGGTGCCCGTAGTCGTCGATCACGCTGATGTCGCCTACCCTGCCTTTGAGTTGGAAGCGGCGATCGACACCTCGAAAATTCTCCAGGGCTTCGCGGATGCGGTCTGGATCGATGTCGAGTCCAACGCCAACTGCCACTGCTGCCGTAGCGTTCAGGACGTTGTGGTTGCCAGGTACCTGAAGATGAAAGTTGCCTAGAACTTTTCCCCGGTACTCGACGGCGAAATGCGAGTAATGACGGTTGGCGCTGCCACACTGGATCTCGCTGCCCAGAATGCGAAAGTCAGAGTCTTCACGCCGGCCATAGGTGATCGCCCGGCGTGCCAGCCGGGGCAGAAGGTTGCGAAGCCGCTCATCGTCATGGCACAAGACCACCATTCCGTAGAAAGGGACACGGTCGACAAAATCGATGAAAGCCTGCTCCACGTCTGCCATGTCGCGATAACAGTCCATGTGCTCGCGGTCGATATTGGTTACCACGGCCAGGATGGGCCACAGCTTGAGAAAAGAGCGGTCACTCTCATCGGCTTCCGCCACCAGGTACTGGGACTTGCCCAGCCGCGCATTCGATCCCATTGCATCCACGCGCCCGCCGACCACTACTGTCGGATCAAGTCCCCCTGCTGCCAGCACAGCAGCCACCATGCTTGTGGTCGTAGTCTTGCCGTGCATACCGGCAATGGCAATGCCATACTTCAATCGCATCAACTCCGCCAACATCTCCGCTCGCTGAATCACTGGGACATGCTGCTGGCGCGCCGCGGCGACCTCGGGATTGTTGCGGGAGATAGCAGAGCTGGTAACAATAACTTCCGCGCCCGTGATGTTTTCCGCCTGGTGTCCTTCGAAGATGATCGCGCCCAGGTTGGCGAGCCGTTCGGTGACTGCGGAGCTCTTCAGGTCGGAGCCGGAGACTTTGTATCCAAGAGTGAGCAGGACCTCGGCAATTCCGCTCATGCCAATTCCGCCAATACCTACAAAATGTATGCGCTGAATTTTTGCGAACATGGTTACTTCTTTTCCCGCGCAGCCAGATCCGCGATCATCTGTGCTACCTGTCCGGCAGCATCCTGGTGGCCCAGCGCTTTCGCTTTTTCCGACATCTCCCGTAACCGCGCTGGATCTCGAAACAACCCGGTAATCGCCTGGGCCAGCTTTTCCGGCGTCAATTCGGATTCCGGAACCAGCACTGCGGCGCCCGCTGTTGCAATGGCCTCGGCATTGCGACGCTGGTGATCGTCAGCCGCCTGGGGGAAAGGAATAAAAATCGCCGGTTTCCCTGCTGCTGTGATCTCAGCAACTGTGCTTGCTCCGGAACGGCATACCAGCAGGTCGGCCCGGGCAAATGCCTGAGGCATGTTATCAATGAAGGCTGAAACTTCCGCCGAAGCTCCGGCACGCGTATAAGTTGCTTGCACCTCATTATAGTCGCGCTCACCGGTTTGATGGATAACTTGCAGCCCGGGAATATATTCTTGTAACAAGGGAACCACGGCGGTCACTGCCTGGTTAATGGCCCGCGCTCCCTGGCTGCCGCCAAAAACCAGCAATGTCGGGGGATGGTTCTCGGGCAGTGAAGATATATTGAAAAACTCCGCTCGCACCGGGACACCCACTACTCGGGCATTGCGGAAATAATGTCTCGTCTGCTCAAAATGGACTGCCCCCGCGGAGACCCAGCGGCCAACAACCTTGTTAGCAAATCCCGGAACATAATTTGGCTCGAAGGCCAGGGTAGGAATACCCCTCAGAATAGCAGCGGCCATGGCTGGCCCGGAGGCATATCCTCCTACACCCACAACCACATGCGGATCGAATGCTCGTATGATTTTTCTTGAATGCAGAATGGCCAGCGGAAGGTCCACAAGTGTCCGCAAGCGAGTCATCAGGCTTACATTTTTAAGCGCTCCTACTTTGACCAGCATCAGCCCAAAACCCGCCTTCGGAACCAATCGGTTTTCGATGCCTCGGGCCGTACCTACAAAGAGAATGTCGGCGCTGTAGCGTGTCTTCAATTCACGCGCAATCGCCAGTGCCGGGATGACATGTCCGCCGGTGCCACCTCCGGCGATCAAAACACGCATAGTGAATCGATTTCCCCTTGCTAGGTTAAATCATCACGATGAAGAGAATGTTGCAGCGAGTATGTTGTTTATGTTGGTTCAAGATCCAATTAAGCTCGCCAGGTAAATGCAGTTTACTAGACGATTTGACCAGATTCTTCTGAACCAAGACTGGGTGGACCATATACTCTAGACGGCAGACAGTGCTCGCAGAAAGAGGCTTCGGCGCCATGGCCTTTCGAGACCCAGAACAAGAGAGAAAACGTCTGGCAGAATCGTACTCCCGTATGACTGATGGAGAGTTACAGAAACTCGTGGAGGATTCGGCTACACTAACCGAGATAGCTCATCAGGCTTTGAACAATGAACTCGTCCGCCGGGGATTTGACCAAATCCTGTTATCTTTCCCCGAACCCCCCGATCGATCTCCTGATGAACCAACAATGCGGCAACTGGTCACGGTCCGCAAATTCAGGGACCTGCACGAGGCATTGCTGGCCAAAGGCAGCCTCGATTCAGCGGGTATTGAGTGCTTTCTGTTCGATGACAACATGGTGCGCATGGACTGGTTCATCTCCAACTTTCTTGGAGGAGTCAAGCTGCAAGTAAGCCCTCGGGATGTCAATATAGCCCTTGAAGTTTTGGATCAACCTCTTCCTGAATCGTTCGACGTTGGCGACACCGAAGAATAATACCGCATCATGCGTAAATTCACAGCGCAGCCGAGCCGCAGCCAAACCTTTACCGCGGATCTACGCGGATGTTCGCGGATTTCGTGCGATTCCGCAACTAACGTGGATCTCATAGTCAGTGCCTATTCGTTTCATTCGACACAAGTATTGGACGCACCTACTCATCTTCTTTAAGCTGTTAATCAGCTACTTGCTTGCCCACTGGTTCTATGGAGACGGAATGATGCTGTGCATGAATCGCCCTTCTGTTTTTCGAAGGATGACTGATTTTCTGAAGATGCGTGTTGATGTTGCCGCGTTTTTGCAAGAACTTGCAATTGCTCCGAGGGCCAGTTCGCCCGCCCCCCTAGAACCGGGCTACCCTCGAGCAATTGCAAGCTGTAGCGGATCTACAGCATCTGTCTTGGCTTTTCCGAGTGGCCGGCCGATTCGCAAGTCCTCATTTTGCAAGCCGCCACTTCGCAACCCCAAAACCATTTAACTTGCTGCAAACTGTAAATTCGCGCCTTGCCGCAAATCTTCCCGTTGTGATGAAGACAGCCTTCATCCGCTTGGGGATTTTGTAATTTAAAAAACAGCCTCTTTGCTATTTCTTTTCTATTCTCAGCAGCGACAGAGTTAGCGTGCCCCAGAACATTCGGCCTTTCATCTGGATGGGAATTCGCGTAGCGTCATCTGAGAACCAGACCCATAGCTTTCCTTTGTTCTTCAGCACGCCCTCCGGGGCCTCTGGTCGCACCCGAAACGCATTGAATGTTCCGGCGGGTGTTTTGACCTGCTCACGCGCCTCCACGTGGACATCTACATTCACAGTCTTGCCGCCGTCGTTGAGAGGGAAGGTAAAAGTCTTGCCGGGTTGCAGTGGCAGGGAGCCAACGTAATAAATTGCCGAAAGGATGTCGGTGACACAGCCGGGAATGTCATTCTCGGTGTGCTTGGTTTCTTTCTTCTTAATGTTCTTCTGGTCCAGCACCGCCTTGTGACGCTGATAGTCGAATGCGATGTTGGTATCGACCTTGCGATAGCCTTCTTCGATGTTCTTTGTTAAGTTGCGCGAACAAAAATCTGTGGAACTAAAAAAAGATTCAAACTTGTCGTGGACATGATAGAGAAGGGCCACCGCTCCGGCAGCGTCGGCGATTCCCAATAGCCGGGTTTCCTGGCCAGCCTGCTCCATACGTATGGTCGCCGTTCCAGCGTTAAACACGCGCCATTGCGCGCCGAATACCAATGCCTGGTTGAGTGGCGGATGATAGTTGGGGTCCGGCTTGGGCATCACAGGAGCAGAAACTGCGTTCGGCTGGACGGTTGATGGAGAACCCGTACCCGGCTGTGGCCTAGGTGTCGTCGCGGACTTGGTTTGCGCGAGACCGGTACACAACACCAAAAGAAAAAATGGAAACAGTCCGTTATGGTTTCGGAACAATGCCCTATACCAACATTATCTTCAGGATCAGAGCGCCTAAAATCAAAGCAGAGCCCAGAATTGCATTGTACTCGCGATGCCGCATGTAAAGCTCTCGGGAAAATGCCGGGGAGCCATCTTTGGTACCAGACCTATAGGGCGTGATTCGAGGCAACAATCTCGGGACCTGCTCGGAATATTCAGCATATTCAGGAAATGCAGAACGCAAGTATGCTTCCTCTGCCCGGATGACCGGGACATAGATGAAAAGAAACATGGCTAGCGCGCCAACACCGATCCAAGCGCCACGGGCCGCCACAATAAAGCCAATAGCAATCACAATCGAGCCAAGATAGAGAGGATTGCGGGCGTACGCATAAGGTCCGGCAGTGGCAAGCTGCGTATTTTTCTTGATATGACCGGACGCTGCGGCGCGAATGCCAAGTCCGATGGCAATCACAATGCTGCCGAGCGCCATGGAAAACCAGGTTGGATGGGCAAACCAAAGGTAGGCCGCCGCAAAGAGAAATCCTAAAGGCACACGTGAACGGGTGGCGATTCGTGCCCAGCTAGGCATGGCTGCTCCCTAGTAGCCATCGTGCGGCTGCAATCACCTCGTCCGCGCTGATCTTGAGCAGGCCTTCCTCCGGCTCCCTGTGATGGGAAAATGTCGTCTTACTCTCCGGGTGTCGCAACACAACGGACTTCGTTCCAAAAGGACCGGTGCGCACCGGATCGGTGGGGCCAAATAACCCAACTGTTGGTATTGCCAATGCGGCCGCCAGATGCAAAGGGCCTGTATCGCCTCCTACAAACATACGCGCGCGACGAGTCAAAGCGATAAGCTGTCCCACAGTGCAGCGAAGTTCAAACGCATTGCCGCCGCTTGCCTGGATAACCATCTCAGCCAATGTCTCTTCCCCCGGTGCGGTATTCACCAGCGTTTTCAAGCCATGGATGGCCAGTGCCCGCGCCACCTGGCCATATCGCTCCGCCGGCCATTGCTTGGCTCCCCAGCCTGCGCCGGGATTGATGATGGCAAAACTGGCAATGCCCAGCCGCTGAATCTCACCTTCAGCCCAGGCCTCAGCTTCGGAATCAGAAGGAAGTTGCGGAGCAAGCAATTTCAGGTCGCCTTCGAGTTGATTTGTGCCGAAAGCTTTTTTAAGTGCTTGAATCGTCAAACCGTGGTTCTGTTCAATAACGTGGTCTCCCGAACGCGTAACCTTTTCGGAATAAAAGAAACGGGCGGCAGATTCACGCGGAGTCACAAATCCTGCTTTGACCGTCGCGCCACTGATGGCGGCGAGGGCTGCTGATTTAATTGCGCCCTGAAAATCCAAGGCCAGGTCGTAACCCATCTTTCGAACTGCTCCAATTGCACTGGTAATCTCTGTTCGCGTGCCCGAAGACAAGATGCGATTGCGCCATCGCTGCGTATTCATCGCATGGACCGCGCTTACAACGGGGCCGCCGGTTTTTTGTTGGGCAGCCAGCAGCTCTGTCCATTTTTCTTCCACCAGCCAGCCAATGATGGCTTCCGGCAGCGCAGCCCGGATGGAGGTGACGGTGGGCAGTGCGTGCAGAATATCTCCCATGGCTCCCAACCGCACGATCAGGATTTTCGCCATTCCGTCTGTCTCAGCAACTCTGTAGTGGAGTGGTCCTTAGGATCGCCTACAATCTCGACGCGTCCTCCGCAGGCGATTACTGCGTCGCGCTCCGGCACGCTTTCCGCAGTGTAGTCGGTCCCTTTGGCATGTATGTCAGGGCGCAACAAGCGCACTAGCTCGCGAACGTCCGGCTCGTCAAAAATTGTGATGGCATCTACATCCTGCAAGGCCGCCAGAATCTCGGCCCGCTCCACTGCGGGAACCCGGGGACGCCCTTCACCTTTGATGGCGCGCGCACTGGCATCGGAATTAAGGGCAACCACTAGTTTGCCCCCCAAAGCTTTCGCCGCGTGGAGATATCGAACGTGCCCTACGTGAAGCAAATCAAAGCAACCGTTGGTCAATATGATCTTTTCTCCTGCCGTACGCCATTGCTTGGTCTGTTCCGACAGTTGTGCCCGGCCCAGAATCTTGTGAGTGGCGTCCTCCACTCATCCCTCCGTGACCGCGCGTATCAGTTCGTTACGGCTAACGGTCGCCGTGCCACGCTTCATTACCACGATGCCCCCGGCATAATTAGCCAGCCGCGCAGCATCATGCGGATCAGCGCCGGCAGCCAGGGCCGCCGTGTAAGTGGCAATCACGGTGTCTCCGGCGCCGGTCACGTCCACCACCTCATCAGAGCCATGGATAGGAATCGTGGCCGGCTTCTCTCCGCGCACAAATACCACCATGCCGTCGCGGCCACGGGTCACGACCAGCGATTGTAGCTTCATCTTCTGCAAGACTGCTTTGCCGGCATTGAGAAGGCGCTCATTATTGTTGCCCATTCTGACGCGCAGGGCTTCTTCAAGCTCCGCTTCGTTGGGCGTGGCGGCAGTGATGCCGCTGTACGACAGCAAACGATAACGGGAATCAACCGTGATGGGGATCGCGCTCAGAGAGGCGCGCGCGCGAATGCTGCTGAAGATCTCAGGGGTTGCCGCGCCGTACCCGTAATCGGAGATCAGCAGCGCATCCGAAGCGCGGACATAGCCACGACTGTGAAAGACCATCTCATTGATTGCCGCCCGGTCCAAAGCGGTTTCCGGCTCGCGGTCTACGCGGATTACCTGCTGGCGGGGCGAATGAGTCATGCCTGCCAGAATACGCGTCTTGGTAATGGTGCTGCGTCCTTTGACCCGGCGAATGCCGCTTACCGAGATGTGTTTCTGGCGAAAAGCGTGCAGCAGCGTGCGCCCAGGCTCATCATCACCGATGACGCCCACCGGCAGAACGGTGACTCCCAAGTCCGCCAGGTTATAGATGGCATTGCCTGCACCACCCGGTACGATGCTGCGCTGCCGGTGGCGAAGGATCAACACCGGGGCCTCGCGTGAGACGCGCGAAATTTCACCATAGATGAATTCGTCCGCGATCAGGTCTCCTAGAACGGTAATAGTGAGCTTGGAAAACTCATCAATAATTTTGATCAGGCGGTCAGACGGTTTGGAGTTCTTTTGCATGTGCAATAAAATTGTCTCATGCCGTAGCTAAAAGCGGCACCTGCATCGTTCTTCCAACGTGCGCAACAGAGCGTCGATCAACTTCTGTGCATCCTGCAGCTCCAGCTCCAGGCCGGCTGTCCTGAAAGTCCGCAGTTCAGCCAGAAGCGGGCCCAGGTTGATAGCATCTTTTTCCGTGGTAATGAATTCCTTGGCCCCGGTTTCAGTTTTTATACGGAGTAACCGCTCAATATCGCGTCGCCGGTAACGATGATGGTCAGGAAAAGGAACGCTCGCCTTCACTTCCATGCCTAATTGTTTCAGACCTGAAAAGAATTGTTCGGGACGGGCAATGCCGCAAAATGCCACAGTGCCGGCCCTGGAATCGACAAAATAAATATGTCTGCGAACACGCCAAACCTGTAATGCCCGGCGAGGAGGCCGGGTATCGGGGCCCAACGCCACAGCGTCGGCCCGTCGCAGTGACCCGAGTGGCTCCCGCAGTCTTCCAAAGGGAAGGAAAGTACCTTTCAAATCGTCATCGGGAAGCAGCACGATGTCAAAATCCCGATGCAATCGGCGATGCTGGAATCCATCATCGAGAATATGGAGCCGGGTGGAGAACTGTTTTTCCGCTAATAGCCCCGCCTGATAGCGGTCAGCGCCCACTACCACCGGGACCTGAAGCTTGCGAGCAATCAGCAAAGGCTCATCGCCAAACTGCTCCGGCGTGCCGTCGGGATCTACCACGATTGTCTGTTTTGATCTACGTCCATATCCCCGAGAAAGCACATCGAATTCAATGCCGCGTTCTTTCAGCAGACCACCCAAGGCAATGACGAATGGAGTCTTTCCGCTTCCCCCTGTAGAGAGATTGCCGATACTGACCACAGGACACGCCAGTCTGTGGGCCTTCAGGATCCCCCGGTCATAAAGAGAGTTTCGCAACGCAACCCCTGCGGCAAAGACTGCTGCAATGGGATCGATCATCTCTTTGCACCCGGCGTGGCAAGCAGAGGCCGCAATGCTGCCAAGGTCTTTGTAGTTGCTCCGGTATGTTGGGCAAACAGTTGTTGCGCGCGATTGCCCAGCGATTTTCTTTCTTGCGGATTATTGAGCAGATCAAGCCATTTGCGGGAAAGCTCTTCGGCAGACGCAATCTTTAGCCCGCCGCCTTGCTCAAAAATCCGCACAATTTCCCGGAAATTGAAGGTATGTGGCCCGGTCAAGACCGCTACACCGTGCTGAGCGGGTTCGAGAATATTATGACCTCCCACGGGAAACAGGCTTCCGCCTACAAAAGCCAGGTCCGCCAGAGCATAGACCGAGGCCAGCTCTCCAAGGCTGTCCAAGAGAAAAACCTGGCCGCTAAGGCCCGCGGAGGCCGGCCAGGAGCTGCGGCGCACCAAGCCGATTCCCGACGAAGCGACCAAAGTGGCTACTTTCTCAAAGCGTTCCGGATGCCGGGGAGCAAGAACCATGACCGCCGCAGGATGCTGCCGTAAAACATCTTGGAAAGCGGCAAGCAATATCTCTTCTTCGCCCGTGGTCGTGCTGCCACAGACGATGATCGGGGCATCTTTTCTCAGGGCGCGGCGCACATCTACCGTGATGGCAATTGCTGTGCTCGGATGAACATCAAATTTCAAATTACCGCTGACCTGCACCCGCTGTTCGTCGGCGCCCATTTCGCGCAACCGTTCAGCATCTTGTTTGGTCTGCGCCAGAAACAAATCGATGTTCGACAACACACGGGAGAGGGGCCTGCGAAACCTGCGATAACGTGGAAATGAACGGTCAGAAATGCGTCCATTCACCACCGCAATCGAACCCCCTGCTTTCTTGGCCAGATGCAGCAGGTTGGGCCAGAATTCCGTTTCCGCCAAAATCAACAGGGCGGGCCGGAGCGCCTTCAGGTATGGCCGGATGGCAAATCCAAAGTCGAGCGGCATGAAAAATACTCTGTCTTCGCCAAAGCGTTCCCGGGCCAGGCGTTGTCCGGTCAAGGTTGTAGTGGAGATGAAAACCGGCCTGTCTGGGTAAGCGGCATGCAACTCTCGGACCAGGTTACTGATGGCCAGCACTTCTCCTACCGAGACAGCATGAATCCAGATGGACCCTGCCTCGGCGACGGTTTTTATCCGGTCCGGCACAAATCCCAGCCGGTCCGCTAAGCCAGCACGATACTTCTTGCTGCGCAGCATCTGGAAGATCCACCATGGCAGAGAGAGAAGAACAACGCAGGCCATCAGCAGACTGTAGAGGATGTACATTGAGGAAATTACATTCTATGCGCGCGACCGCTCCCTGTGAAAACCGTCTGTGAAACCGCAAGGTCTGTGGACCACAAGAGAGAGCCTTGTGAAAACCCGTCCTTGGCCGCATAATCAGCCTGTGAACACTCGAAGTCTTCTTGCCGTCTTGCTAGTCCTCGCCGCGATTGCCCTTGCGGCCGGGGACAAGAAGGGTTTTAGTCCGCCGCCGGCCACTCATGCCAAAACTTATCCGGCGCACGAATCGCACAACGACGAGAAGGTCTCCATTGCCATTGATCCTTTTGACATGGCTGACAAGGCCGTAATTTTCAAGGTGAACTATAAGGAACATGATTTTCTTCCGGTGCGCGTGATCATCTCCAACGATGGCGATAAACCCCTTATGCTCGACGATCTGATCATTGAATACATCACCGTCAACCGTCACAAACTGGAACCTGCCACCAAGGACGATCTCTACCGTCGTCTGGCGCGAACTGGTCCGCGGCCGGACAAACCGAGTGTTCCTTTGCCGATCCCTCTCCCCAAGCGCGGCCAGAAACCGGCAGTGAGCAAGGAAGTCTTGGCGGAAATCGACGACGCCCAGTTCCTCACTTTTCCCGTCGAACCCCACTCTATCTCCAGCGGCTTTGTTTTCTTCGATATCTCCGGTATCGAGACGCCCGAGGCTGGGGCCCACGTCTATCTTTCCGGCATGAAGGCGGGAGGCAAGGAACTCTTTTATTTTGATATCCCGCTGGAAAAGTATCTGAATTATCAGCCAGTCAAGTAGAGCCGGTTTGCGGGCGTGGCCCTGGAGCTTTGGGGACAGGTGTGAAGAGGTTTTAGACTTCGTCATTCCAGAACGGATTGGTACGTCTGCGGAATGGTTTCAGGATGTCGTCGCGGTATCGCTGTAACAAATCGTTGAACCGACCATCGGCGATCGCTTCAACAACTTCTACCTGAGCCGGGACAGCTTCCAGCAACTCGTCCGGCCAGTCTAGATGTGGAAAAGCCGATTGAAACCCGGCCTCGCCCGGTAGCAAGGCAAAGCGCGGCAGGGCCTCGTATTCATCCAGTCGGTACACTTGGGCGCAAAACGCGCGATATTCGATCTCCCAATCGGCAGCCCGCGCATCGGCAAGCTCCCGCGCTGTAAGCCAACGCAATGCAAGACTCCCTGCGATGTAGAAAGGCCAGTCGCCGGAACGAGAAATTCTCAGACAAAGTTCGGCATCGGCCAAGCCGGCAGCGAACTCGCCCAATGCCAAATGCGAGCACCCACGCATATAAATCGCGCGCGCGCGTTCTTGAAGGTGTTCTCCGCAGACATCCAGTGCGCGCTCCGCCAATTCAGCGGCCGCCGCAGCTTTGCCTATATAGCAAAGCTGCTCCGCAGCCCAGGATCGAGCAAAAGCCACGCTAGCACGAGATCGGGCCCGCTCACACAATTCAGCGACTGCCAGCATCGCCCTTGCGAACACTAGCCGCTCCGTAGATTCATCAAATAGAGGAGCTAATTTCAAAAGATCAAGTAGGTCGTCAGCTCTAGGTTTTTCGTTGGTTCGCGCAATTGCGATGAATCTCACCTTATGGAGAGCGGCTTTCATGCGGTTCAGTCGGTTTTTCAGGTCGGCCAAGTCTGCTACAGGCATGGGTTGGATACGTTGAGTACCGGCTGGAGTTTCGAAACGAAGACCATCGAAGACCGAAAGGGTGTTCTCAATTGTATGCAACATGCTAGTCACGAGATCAAGAGTCGGAAAAAATAGAGCCTGTTTGGCTATTTCGGGGGATAGGCCTGACCAACGATCGTCGCGTCTCAGTCCTGGGGCATCATATAAGTAAGATGTCAGCCAAGACAGGTCTATGTCTTCCGGCAGCGTGCCGTCCTTGAGCCTACGGCGCACCAACTCACCATAACGCTCCCATGTTTCTGCGCGCAGCCTATACCACGTCTCGCCGTCGCCCCTAAAGAGAGCGTATTCCAGCCCGTCACCCCAGAATCTGTAAACACCGTCGTCCATGGGATCGGCTGACGACCAGTTGATGTAACAGTCGCCATCAATGAGTCGCCATCGCTCAGCTTCCGACAAGTTGCCCAGCATTGCATGAAACTGGCGCATCCACGCCACGTAAACGCCTATCGTTCGCTTCCCCAGCACCGCCTCTGCGATTTCCCTGCGAGTTCGGCCGTCTTGGCCCACGTGGTCCGCAACGATGCGGCCAATACATGCCGCGCCGATGTGGGGTACCCCGAGGTCGAGAAACCGCTGTCCAGAGCCAAGTCTCGCCACGAGCAATCTATTCGCCTGTCCAAAGTCGGCAAGTGATTCGATTGCTATTTCGATGGCATCAACGACCCTTTGTAACTCTTCGACAGTTGTCACATCGCTGTATATTGGCGCATCTCCCGTGAGACTGGAGATTGCCGTTCTGGCCGTCCCATGATCGATAGAGCGCATCTCCCGCCGAACCACGGCATGGCATTCGTAGCGCCCCTGACCGATGTCAAACTGAATCAGTCGCATTCGTTCCAGTGCATCGAGCGCTCGCTCACCATCACTCATTGTGAGCGAGCAGTCACCGACGCGGACGCGGCCAGCAAGAAGCAAAGCACGCAGTTCCGCCTGCGAAACCGACGCAGGATAGATTGCCAATAATGTCAGCAGCGCCAATTGTGCCGGGGACAAGGCATCACGATACCAATCGAGCAAGGTGACCAACCGGTCATCCAACGAAGCTCCACCTCGATTACGAAGAAGCTCCAGGGCCTGTTCTGCACTACCACCCGCGAATGCCGATGCCTTTGTTCTTGTCACTGCTCCCGCGAACAGCGCTAACCCAAGAGGATGTCCGCCGAATTCATTGTGGACCGCATTCAAAGTTTCATCGTCGCCTGATACACCACTGTTTCGTAGCAGAGCAATCGACTCGTCGCGCGTAAGGCCGCCCAACTCGACCACTCTAAAACTTTTCCCGACATAATCATTGAACTCGACAAGCGGAAAGCGGCTTGTAATAACAACTAATGCCTGCCCTTCGCGAGCAAGACCGAGTAACAGGCTGCGCAAGTCATCTGACAAGAATCGACCATATTCAGGTTGCCCCGGGCGCTCCTGAAGCAATTCAAGTCCGTCCAGCACGAGGAGAACCCGGTTTAAGCGCAGCACGCGACGCGCGTGCTCCACTCGGGCGAATCGATCCCCTTGGTCGATTGGCGACGAGGGAGGAAATTTATCGTATAGGGCGTCAACGACGGAATCAGCTTGTGCATCATCACGCACGGGGTGGACCAGGACACCTCCCGGAAACCGCGCTACGGCGAGTCCCTTGTCCTCAAGAATTTGGCGCATCAATGTAGTTTTGCCAGTCCCGCCAAGACCAACCAGTCCTATAATGCGCACCCTAATGTCGCTAGCAAGTTTTTCAAGAATGGCCATCTCACTACGACGCTCGATACGCGTCTTAGGATTCATTCCCGGAAGCTTGTCCCATTCTTCTTTGTTTGTTGCGGCAGTGGGCGACAAAACAGATAGCCACGCCGGTTGCATGGTCTCGTGTAGTGACGATCGCACATCGTCCCGAGAAGCCGTTACAGACCTCTCGCACATTTTGTCGACCAGTGTGCAATCATGAGACCCAAGCGCGTCCAGCAAGAATTGCAGAGCGGGATGGTCAGGTGCAGTTACGGGATAATATATCGGCGTGATACGAAGGCTGGCCAATTTCTTGGTTTGTTTGTCGAGTTCGTCTGTTTTGCGCACTCCAAACAAAGCAAAGTGGTCACCCTGCCACAAGGGCCGCTTCGCAACCTTCGACATCACGGTGTCGATGAACGGATCGGTAAAGCTATAGCCAATGAAAAGTAAGTTTGTGGACCCCAGCAACTGCTCAAAGAAAAATGCGCCTGTATTATGACTATTACCTGCCTTGGCCTTATAAAACCTGTCGTAATCAGATGCAGTGAAAACAACATCTCTTCGCGAAGCCAGTGAGCCGTGCAGATAGAGCGGAGCATTTGTTTTGCCACCAAAGCTGAACTCTCGACCAGACTTCAGCCACGCCTCAATGTGATCACGCGCATTCGCACCAAGCCCAACTTCACATGGTTCGTCGAGCGAACTTCCCTGCAAAGCCGGATCAAGTTGGAACCGGCGTTGCTGCGCTTGTTTAAGACCGGAATCGAAATTTGTGGTGACGACGCCGTCAATGTTTAAGCATGCGATGGCAGCATGTGTGCGCGTGAACGCCCGTTGGTCCGGATGAACCGTCAATCTTTCTTTGAGCAAGCGAAAAAAGTCATCGGGCTCTATGCTCTTTTTCAGCTCTTCCGCAAATCCCAGATATCCTCCGGGGCCAGACTTGGGATCCGGTAAAGCTTCGAGTGCTTGGCGTTGCTCGCCAAGTCTCGCTTGCTCGCGTGCGGCGTCCCGCATTCCAGAAAGCAGCTTGCCCCAACCAGGGAGCAGCGGCATCGAGCATCCGGCCCCAGCGAAGCAGATGATCCGTGGTTGGAGCGGATTATGCCGCGCATGTAGCGCTTCACGAAGTATCTTAAATGCGGCCCCGTTACCGGGATAAGGCGAATGATCTGTTAGCCATTCGGGCAGATGATCAGACATAGTATTCTTTGGAACGTGGTATCAGTTGTGACAACTTAACATAATTATGACTATCCGACTTATTTCCAACCCTAAGGGAGAAGCATCAGACGGCAAAGGTAGGCTAGCTCGCTATTGTCACAAACATTATAATGCAGTCACAATTTCTTGATTTTCAATTTGGTAATTTCTAATTTGCTGATCGTTTAGATTTCAGGGCGTTGCCGACTTCATTGTCCTATGAGTACCTGCGATCATACTTGAAAATGAAATCGTAACTGCGCACCTACGGAGCAGTGGTTCCTCTTGTTTTCGCGCGTATTGCCAGCCTCAAGCCATTCTGCGCGCTTGCGGAGTTGGAGTCTAACCGCCCGGCCTCTTTGAAATCTTCAATGGCGCGATCATAATCATGCTTGCCCATATAGGCAAAGCCGCGACTATTGAACGCCTCGGCCATATCCGGCTTCAGCCGAATGGCGGCGTCAAAGTCCCCAATAGCGTGGGCGTAGTCGTCTTTTAGCAGATAGATGCCACCGCGGAAATAGAATGTCACGGCCCGCTTTGGATCCAGACGAATGGCTTCGCTGAAATCCTGAATGGTGTGGTCGTAATCACCCTTTTTGGCATAGGCAAGGCCGCGGTTGAGGACCGCGTCGGGATCATTCGGCTGCAGGCGGAGTACCTCGGTGTAATCTTGAATGGCGTGGTCAAAATCCCGCATTTCGGAGTACGCATTCCCGCGATTAGAGAACGCCAGGGCATGGCCAGGCTCTAATTGGATGGCGTGGGTAAAGTCCTGTATGGCCTGGCTGAATTCTCTCTTGTCGGCGTAGGAAGAACCGCGATTGGTGAAATAGCGGGCATCGGGTTTCAAGCGAATCGCTTCACTAAAATCCTGGACAGCGCGGTCGTTGTCCCCCTTCTTACGATAGGCTATGCCACGGTTGTAGAATGCGCCCGCGTAACTATGATCTCTCTGAATGGCGGCAGTGTAATCCTGGATGGCATGTTCAAGTTCGCCTTTCTCAGAATATAAAGCACCACGATTATAGAATACTAGCGCAAGGTCTGGCCCCAAGCGAATGGCCTCAGTGCAATCCTCCAATGCGCGTTCATAGTTGCCCTTTTTGGAATAAGCCTTGCCTCGGTTGCTGAATGCTCCGGCATGTTTGGGATTCAGGCGAATGGCTTCGTTGAAATTCTCAATGGCCCGGTCGTAGTCACCCACGTCGTTGTAAACGACCCCGAGGCTATTGAACCCGCGCGAATCGTACGGGGCCAGGCGTATGACCTTGGAGAAATCCTGAATGGCATGATCATAATCACCCTTGCTTTCATAGATTGCCCCTCGGTTCATCAACGCCTCTACCAAGGTCGGGGCCAAACGCAGGGCCTCAGTGTAGTCATGGATAGCACGGTCCTGATTACCCTGTTTTTGATAGGCTGTGCCGCGAAGATAGAATGCTTCAACATAGCGTGGGTTGAGTCGAAGGGCCTCAGTGCAGTCCTCAATGACCTGATCATAGTTGCCCTTTAAGAAGTTCTCGGATACCCGATCAATAAAATCGCTCGCGGACGATTGCGCCCAAGCAGCCATCGCCACCAATGGCACGAATGCCGAAACAAGCCTCAATCGGAATCTCATTTTTTGACTCCAAAAACGGGGCAATTATACATCCATGTGGCTGTTCGCGAGGTTGGTTTGAATCTTTCATAAGGACGCTTGCAGCGAACTTAAGCGAGCCATAATCACCTATAATTTGCTCTATGGCCACTCTCAGCCAGCTCTCGCCCGCAGTCCGCGAAAAATATGAGCCGGTGATCGGGCTGGAGGTCCATGTCCAGCTACTGACTGCAACCAAGATTTTCTGCGGGTGTTCCACCCAGTTTGGCGCTCCACCCAATACCAATGTCTGCCCTGTATGTCTCGGGCTGCCGGGGGCCTTGCCGGTCTTGAACAGGAAAGCGGTAGAGTTTGCCGTGCTAGCGGCCCAAGCGCTGAATTGCCAGATTCGCGAGACCTCCATCTTTGCCCGCAAGAATTATTTTTATCCTGACCTGCCCAAGGGATATCAGATTTCTCAGTTTGACCGGCCTGTAGCCGAGCATGGATATATCGAGGTCCCTGCTGCCAACAGCGGAACCAAGCGGATCGGGATCACACGACTGCATCTGGAAGAAGATGCGGGCAAGAGCGTGCACGATGGTTTCCCTGACGCCGCTACCAGCACCCTCATTGATTTGAACCGCAGCGGAGTTCCGCTGGCGGAGATTGTGAGCGAACCTGACATGCGCTCGCCGCAGGAGGCCTACGAGTACCTGACCCGGTTGAAAGAGATCATCCTGTACACCGGCGTAAGCGACTGCAACATGGAAGAAGGGTCGTTACGCTGCGACGCCAATGTGAGCGTCCGGCCCAGGGGCCAGGAGAAGTTTGGGACTAAAACCGAGATCAAGAACGTAAACTCCTTCCGCTTTATCCGCGAGGCGCTGGAGTACGAAATCCAACGCCATATTGAAGTCATCGAAGGCGGAGAACGAATTCATCAGGAAACCCGGCTCTACAATTCGTCCGAAGGCAAGACCTACAACATGCGCTCCAAAGAGCAGGCGCATGACTATCGTTACTTTCCTGAGCCGGATCTTCTTCCCCTGGTGGTCGATGCCCATTGGCAGGCGGAAATCCGCAAAAGCTTGCCGGAGCTTCCGGAGGGCCGCCGCAAACGCATGGTCGCCGAATATGGAATCACCGAGCAGGATGCCCAGGTGCTTACTGTTACCAGAACTTTGGCTGACCAATTTGAAGAGGCCGCCCGAGCCTCGAAAAGTCCGAAGCGGGTCGCCAACCTGGTGCAGGGCGAATTGATGGGCCGGCTCAAGGCGAAAAGCTTGGACATTGAGAAATCACCTATCTCCATGAAAGGCGTTGCTCTGTCCGCCGATCTGCTGGAGTCCAAAACCATTTCCAGCAAGATCCTCAAGGACCTCTACGACAAGGCCTTTGAAAACGGCGAGGACTTCCCTGTTGTTTACGAAAGAGAAAAACCGCAGCAAGTTACAGACTCCAACGCCATCGAGAAGATCATTGATGAGGTCATAGCAGCCAATCCCAAACAGCTTGAGCAGTATCGCGGCGGCAAGGCCACACTCATCGGCTTCTTTGTCGGACAGGTCATGAAGGCCTCCAAAGGGCAGGCCAGTCCGGAAATGGTGAATGATCTGCTCAAGAAGAAATTAGGTTGAACAACTACATCCCGAGCGGAGCGAGGGATCGCTATGATCAAAGGGATTCTTCGCTCCAATCAGGATTTCAGAATTGCTATGCCCACTGGGATTTTTCCACCAGGGCTAAAAGCCCTTTGTATTGTGTACTCCAACACGGCCCTAAAGGGCCGTTCTTCCACCGACGCTTGGGGCACAGCAACTGTGAACTCCTCGAATTACCAGTTGCCAAGTCCTCAGTGAGTTAGATGCCCATGCGAATTCTTTGGGCCGGTGGTCTTTTTGGTCAGGCTGTCGAAAAGGATTTCTGTAAACATATCGGTCTTGATAAAACTTTGGCCGAATGAATCCCATTTTGCCAGGACCTTCTCACTCTTGAGTTGGTCAAGAGTTTTGCCTTTCTTAATGCCGGCCTGTACCGCGGCGGAGGTTTCCTTGAGCATGGTCACGAATTTTCGCAGGTCATCTTTGGTGCCGAGAGGCCCATGTCCGGGGATGATCTTTACATCGTCCGGCACTTCCGCGAGAACTTTTTCTCCTCCGGCAATCATTCCCTGCACGCTGCCGCCGCTGTCGAGATCGATAAACGGAAACATTCCGCCATTAAAGAAATCATCGCCCATGTGCACCACATTGGATTGAGGAAAGAAGATCACGGCGTCACCATCAGTATGGCCGCTGGGAATATGGATGGCATGAATGTCCTCGCCGTTCAAATGGACCGACACCTTGTCTTCGAAGGTAATGACCGGGAGCGCCACTTTCTTCGCAGGTGGAACAGTACTGAAACGGGTCTTCCCGCCCTCTTTCAGACGTTTGCGGACATTCTCCTGCGCGATGATCGGCGCTTCCGCCCCAAAATGCTCGTTGCCTCCGGTGTGATCGCCATGCCAGTGAGTATTCAAGACAAACTTTACCGGCTTGTCGGTTACGCCTTTCAGCGCCGCCTCAATCTTGTCGGCGAGCGGCAGGAACTCGTCATCGACAATCACAATGCCGTCTTCGCCCACGGAAGCGCCAATATTGCCGCCAAGCCCCTGGAGCATATAAACCGTGCCGGAGACTTTTTGCACTTTAATCTCGACCTTGCTGAAATCCTGCTGGCCCAAAGCACAGATCGTCAGGAAGAACACCAATGGAATAAGAAGCAGAATAGTTTTGCGCATACTCTCTCTCTTTGTGGCTGCTGGAATCACACCCGGATTCTCAGAGCGGCCCAATTCTAATGCCACGATGCTTTGATATCAAACTTAAGCTGCACCCATGGCCGTGAGCAAAAAAAAACATTCACCGCAAACGACGCTACAGGCGCAAGATAAAACTAAATACCTGAAACACAGCGCATAGCCGCAACCAAAAGCAAAACCTTTGAAACACGGAGGAACAGAGGTAGCAGAGGAAACCCAAAAACCTTAACCACGAAGGAACACGAAGTTAAAGACGAAGGGCACGAAGGAAAAGCAAAGGCAATCTTCGCGGCAGGACAAGACTTTCACGAATAGTGTTACAGCGCGACAGAGCCAGCTCAAGTGCTTTATTAGCGATTGCAAAGCTCTTTCTGGCTCAAAATGTCCTTACAGTATCCTTAGCGTATCCGCAGGGGGCGGGGGGTATTGACTGGGTATTATCGAATTGGTAATTTTCCATTGGTAACTTCTAATTCCTTGGCGGTTCGGCTTTCATCCTAAATTTGGACGAGGATGGACCTAGAGAAATTAAGCCACGAAATTTAGCGTCATCGCGGATGACTAGCAAAGAAGCTGCTGGCTGCTCGCTCCTACAATTAACGGAGACTTCCCGACACTACTCCTAGCCCATGTTGATTCCTTCCCTTCGCGGGTCTAACCCTTGCTTCTCAAATTAAAGACCGACTGTTAAAAGCGCCAGAGAGATGAAAAAACCGTCTCCAAGCGGCGCATTTTGGCACAAATGTTGAAAACATTGGGGATATCTGTGCCGACCTATTATTTTGTGCCGACTTGAGACCCGATTGTGACGACTTGAGGGCCTGGGGTGCCGACTTCAACCCGGTTTTTGCCGACTTGGGACTCTGGGGCGCCGACTTAAACTCTGTTTGTGCTGACTTGAACCGCTTCGGCATGCCGCTTAATTGCGTCCAAGGATCCGGGTGGAACATTTTGCTGTAGACGATCACGATTGGAGCAATAACAGGCATCAATATAAAAGTATTATAAATATATTACTAATATTTGTCAACAAGGAATGCCGAGACGGGTGTAATTAAAAGCGCGAGTGCCTGGGCGCCGATTGCTATTGCCCTTGTTATCCCCGAGGCACGGGTACGACCTGGGCAATAGACTGTCAGGATGACGGCCCATTTTTTTCAACGCAGAGGCTGGCTTGCTCCTTCGAAGACCTTGGTGACTGTGCCGTGGCCGATGCCGTAGATGATGAAGCCCTTTTGATCAAAGCTGTATTCACGGAAGAGCAGTTCAGCCAGCCCATCGCCATCTACATCGACGGCATCGATCAGCTCCAGGCGCGGGGCAACATCCAGCCGGGAGGAGTCAGTTACGCTGGCTGCAAGTTTCCGAGGATTGCCGTCCAGATCAATCCGCGTGATTAAGGCGATGTAACGCGAGACAAACTTGCCTACCTGCGGGTTTTCATCCGCTGCTGGCTCCGTGGTTTGGCGAGAACGGGTAGTCGTCCGTTTTTTTGGCGTGATGTGGGGAGTTGGTTTGGGCGTTGGGCCGGTTGCCAAGTAACCACCTGGAACCTCCGCGGTGAGCACAACAATTGCATCGTTGCTTAAGTCCACGTCAAAGGAGCGGATGACCACATGGGTCAGCATAGGTTGATTGACCTGACCTTGCACTCCGGGGAGCTGGTCCAGCGCCAACTTACGCACCTTGTCTTCGATCTGCTCTTTTTCCTGAGGCCTCCAGTTGTATTCATACGACCTGCTCTCGCTCGATTGGGCATCGGAGACGGCGACGAACATCTGGGGGGTTCCAGAAGCATTCAACACCGGAACCGGATGCGGAGCAGGTTGCGAAGATCGCGCAGGAGGCGTAGCACCTGGGGTTGGAGTCGAGGTCGTTTCCGGGGAAGGCTGCGCTGCCGGTTTGCGCCTTCTCAGAACAGGCCGGTTCGGATCATCAGGCTCGGGCTCGGGTTCAGGAGCAGGTCTAGGTGGAGCGCTGGTTTGAGCGGGTTGCGGGGCTGGCTGGCTGCTGTCGTTGCCGCTGCTACTCCCCCCACGATGCAGAATGGGACGATCATCCCCTGTTCCTGCATTTTGTCTTGATGGCGTTGCAGGTTGGGTGTTTGAAGGCGGAGCTTTGTCTGCTGTCTGGGTTACTGGCTGCCAACTTCCCTCCGCCACCCAAATACCGCCTTTCACTTCGCCATTGTTGATGGTGACATAGCCAACGGGAATACCGGTTCTCTGTGCCTCATAAACCACGCCACTCTCCAGCGCCAGGGGCTGGGGATGGCTCTTGTAAATGCTGGCATCCTCAAACCGCCCATTGTCGAGAATGGTGATCGGCGTAAGCAGGGTTGCAACTTTGCCATTGGGGGCCCGTGTGATTTCCAGCAGGGCGGTGGCCCGAAGCTTGTGCGGGCTACGGCGTTGGAAAGCGGCCATGGTGGCGGCCAGCCCCACGCAAACAACCAGTGCGGCAATACTGGCGTGAAAACTGCTTCTGCGATATAAACTCAGCTTGTTATGAATGTGAGCGAAAAACATGCAAGTAAATGATAAAGCCCCTGACTTTGCCCTGCCTAATGAGGAGGGCAATACGATGTCACTTAAAGATTATCGCGGAAAAACCCTGGTTTTATTTTTTTATCCCAAGGCCAATACCTCGGGTTGAACCAACGAGGCGCGCGGGTTCCGCGACGCACACCAGAAAATCCACCGGACGGGGGCTGTGGTGCTGGGCATTTCTCCCGACAAGCCCTCCGCCCAGAAGAAATTCAAAGAAAATAACCAGTTACCATTCTCGCTTTTGGCTGACGTGGACAAGAGCGTCGCCAAACAGTTCGACGTGCTGAAGGAAAAAAGCATGTATGGCCGAAAATACATGGGGATCGAGCGGACCACGTTCGTGATTGGCCCCCAAGGGAAGATTACCAGCATCATGTCCGGCATCAAGGCGGAGGAACACGCAGAGGCGGTGCTGGCCGTCTTGACGGCAGGCAAGTCAAAGTGAAAAAGGGGGTGCGGGCGCATCCCCTTAAACTGTTATCGCGTTCTTGCTAATCCGACGCTACAAACGTTTATTGATGTTTGTGGGAGGCCGATGCGCTACCGCCGACGGTGAAGGTCATCACGCTCTCCGCCGGTATTACCGCCTCCTCTTTGCCGGTATAGGCCGCTACGCCGGTTCCGGCCGCTCCACCGGCCAGTGTGCCGATGGCCGCGCCTTTGCCTCCACCAGCCAGTGCGCCAATCAAAGCGCCGGCAGCCGCGCCGCCGCCAATCTTTACAGCATTGCCCTTGGTGTGGCTTTTTCCTTTGCGGCTATAAGGTCCGCTTGAAACTGGCTCTCCATTAATCGAGGTCAGCCGCATGGTCAGAATTCCCGGAGCATGCAGGCGACCGCTAGGTTTGGCATTCGTGACCTTGCCTGTGACCTCGTCACCGGTTTTTGCCACGGTTGAGCCGTTGACTACAACGTCCTTGGCGAGAGTCCCTTTCCATGCGTCCCCGCTGTGTGCGGTACCGGAGCTAAGCTCCGAGCCCAGCCTTACGGTAACCCGGGTGCCAGCAGGAATCGTAGCGGCGCTAAGCGATAAAGTAACGCCCAATAGCATGATTGGTAGAAGAAACTTACGGATCATCTTGTCCCCCATCGTTGCAAGAGAAGCAACTATAAACGTGCTGATAGCTGTGTAGGATGCGGGAATGCGCGGAGACGTTGAGTGGCGCCTTGGGAAATTGACGCTGGTGAACATCAGAGGCAGGCTGAGAGCTGGCAAGCCCGCCCCGACGAGTCTTTGCCCGTTGTTTGGCCTTACCTGGATCCAGTAATCGTGAATGTAAGCACGCTCTCGGCAGGTATCACTGCTTCCTGTTTTCCGGTTGCGACCGCGACCCCGGTTCCTGCTGCTGCGCCTGCTCCGGCGCCAATCGCCGCGCCTTTACCGCCTCCCACCAGTGCGCCAATCAGAGCACCTGCACCTGCTCCACCGCCAATCTTGGTTACATTGCTCTTGGTGTGGCTCTTGCCTTTGCGGCTTACCCTGGAACTGTACACAGTGTGGCCGTTAATCGAGGTCAAACGCAGCGAGAGCTGGCCGGGAGCATGCAAACGCCCACTGGACTTGGCATAGCTCACGGCGCCTTTGACTGGATCGCCGGATTTGGCAATCGTAGATCCATGGGAAACCACATCACTGGTTAAGGTTCCACTCCATGATTGCCCGGAGCGGGCGCTGGCTGAACTCAATGTACTATCTATTCTGACGGTTACATGGCTTCCTGCAGGAATGGCGCTTGCGGCCGCCAGCACGGCTGAGCAAAGCAACAGCATGGTGGGTCCGAGAACTTTGCGAATTGTCATGATCTTCTCTCGCTCCTTTATGGACGAAACGATTCGAGGAATTTACCTTCGTTGAGATTTTAACTGCCTGCGGGCTTTTGCTATAAATGTTCCCGTCCAGTAGGAGGTACCATGCGGGGTTGGACTTTAGCGTTCTTTTTGTGTGTCTTTTGTACCCTGGGGCTAGCCAGCCATGCCCAACAGACGGCCTCCAAGGCCCTGCATGATCTGATTGACTCCGAATGGGACTATGAAATGCGCGAATATCCCGAGGCGGCATCAGAACGAGGTGAACGTCGTTGGAACGATCTCTGGACGGACGAAAGCCTTCCCGCGATTGAGCGCCGTTACCAGCATAACCTGGATGTCCTGGCCAGCCTCAAAAAGATCGATCGCCCCAGCCTCTCTCCCGCCGACCAGTTGAACTATGACCTCTTCAAGGAGGAATACGAACACGGTGTAGAAGGACACAAGTTTCACACCTTCCTGATGCCTTTGAACCAGCGGGAAGGCATCCAGACCATTGACGATCTGGCCGACGCCCTGCGTTTTGAGACGCTCAAAGACTACGAAGATTGGATTGCCCGCCTGCGCTCCTTCCCGGTCTTGATGGACCAGACGATTGAACTGATGCGCCAGGGGATACGAGAGCGCACGGTACAGCCTAAAATCGTTATGCAGCGAATTCCCGCCCAGATTGACAAACAAATCGTCTCTGACCCTACCCAGAGCGGTTTTTATAAGCCTTTCCAGCACTTCTCCAGCGAAATTTCATCGGCGGACCAGCAGCGCCTTAGCCAGCAAGCCAAGCTGGCTGTCCAGCAGCAAATTGTTCCGGCTTTCCAGAAATTCAAGCAGTTCTTTGTGAATGAATATCTGCCAGCATGTTTTGATCAGGTGGGCGCCTGGCAACTGCCTCACGGTGATGAACTCTATGCCTACGAGGTCCGCAACTACACCACGATCAATATCACCCCGGAAGAGGTACACCAGATCGGGCTGCGAGAGGTGGAGCGCATCCGGGGCGAAATGCAGAAGATCATGGAGCAAACTGGATTCAAGGGTCCGCGCGAAGCCTTCTTCAAGTTCCTGAGGACCGATCCGCAGTTCTTCTACAAAACGCCGGAGGAGCTCTTTGATGCCTATAAGGTGGTAGCCAAGACCATTGATCCCAAGCTGGTCAAGGTCTTCCGCACCCTGCCACGCGAACCTTATGGCGTGGAGGCGATTCCCGCCGCGGTTGCGCCGGACACTACCACTGCTTACTACCGTCCGGGAGCGGGCGATGGATCACGCGCCGGTACATACTTCGTCAATCTTTATAAACCGGATACCCGGCCCAAGTGGGAGATGATGGCGCTTACACTGCACGAATCTGTCCCTGGACACCATCTCCAGATTGCCCGCGCACATGAAATCGGCGAATTGCCCAAGTTCCGGCGCTTTGGCAGCTATACCGCGTTTACAGAGGGCTGGGGCCTCTATGCCGAATCACTGGGGGACGATCTCGGCCTTTACGCCGATCCATATTCCAAGTTTGGCCAGTTCACCTACGAAATGTGGAGGGCCGTCCGGCTGGTGGTTGACACCGGCATGCATGCCAAGCACTGGACACGCGACCAGGCCATCCGCTATTTCATGGACAACGCTCCTAAACAAGAGCTGGATATCACCAACGAAATTGATCGCTACATCGCCTGGCCGGGACAGGCCCTGGCTTACAAGATGGGCGAACTAAAGCTCAAGGAGCTGCGCACCCGTGCTCGTCAGCAGCTTGGCCCGAATTTTGATATCAAGGAGTTTCACGATGTAGTCCTCGGCTCGGGGGCGCTGCCGCTCGACATCCTGGAGCGTACCGTAAATGACTGGATTGCGACAAAAAAGGGCCGGGCATCTCAGGCCGGCGGAAATGGACACCCCGGACCCTGAACCTGGTGATGAAATTCCGAGACGAAGTGAGTGATCTCTATTCTGCTTAAAGAGGCCAAACTGTTGGGCCGCGCGTTTTTCAATCGCGATCCACGGGTCGTTTCCCGGCAACTGTTAGGCAAACTTATTGTTCGTAAGAATGCCCGCAGAATAATCGCCGGTCGCATCGTAGAAGTCGAAGCTTATCTCGGGGCCGACGACGCTGCTGCCCACGCCGCCGCCGGACATACCGCCCGCAACAGCGTCCTGTTTGGTCCGCCCGGCCATGCCTACGTCTATTTCATCTACGGTGTGCATTACTGCCTGAATATCTCCTGCCTGCCCGATGGCGAGGCCGGATGCGTGCTGGTTCGGGCTTTGGAGCCGGTCGAGGGTATTGATGAGATGGTCAAAGCACGCGGGTTACCGGTTGAAAATACAGACGTCAGCTCTGTGCGAAGTTTGCGAGCTCTTGCCAGCGGCCCGGGCAAGCTCTGTGAAGCCTTGCAGATTACTCGCCCTCGCGATAATGGGAAAGACATGCTCTCACCCAAATCCGATCTGGTAGTTATGGATGACAGACACCGAGTCAAGAACGTAAGCATCACGCCGCGCATCGGAATCACCAAATCAGCCGAGATGCCGTTGCGCTACCTGATTGCTGATAACCCGTTTGTGTCTGGCAAGAAGACCAAGAGCAATTGATGCCCCACTATCGGCATATACACCACAGATAAAACCGGGCCAGCTTACGCTGGCCCGTAGCCGGGATGAGGAGGCTTGTTCAGTTGCCGGCCAAAAAAGCCTTGCGAGTGTTGAGCAGGCTCACAGCCAGCATGGCGCGATTTACGGCCGTGGCGGGCATGAAGCGAGCGATAAGCGTGGGAACGAAGTCAAACGGCCCTTGTTCCAGGCTGAAGAAGGCCTGAAGAAGTTGCCGGTCTAAGGCCAATTGCACGTATCCACGCAGCTCTGATGGAATCTGGTTTTCATCGGCAAGGACCAGAGTCTGGCCGTTGGAGGTGACGGTGACATCCGTTCCGGCCCTGGCCTTGGCAGCGTCATCCAGACCCAGGGCTTTTACCAGAGCTACAGCTACATCTAACCGGGTCACGGTAGACGATGGGCTGAAGCTGCTGCCGGAGGAATTCATCAATCCGCTATGAGTGAAATCGAAGTCGCGCAAGGTTGGACCTTCGGCAGTCACAGCTTCGGCGATCGCCTCTTGCGCTCCGGATACATCGCTGAAGAGCGGTGCATCCGCAAGAGATTGCCGCAGCGCGCTGTTGGTCACCATAGCGTTGGCGAAGTCTTTGCGGGTCACGTTCCGGTTAGGCCGGAAGGTGTCGTCCGGGAAGGTATCCATGAGGCGGTGGACCAGTGCCTGTACGATCTGGTCTTTTACTGGACTGTTCTGGATATCCGACACAGGGTTCAGAATGAATTGTTGAGTAGAGATGATCCCATCGACCGGGCCGGGGGCAGCGAGCTGTTGGGGTGAACTTACGGGAACAGCGGTGAGCCCACGCGCCCCGCCAACGGTCAAGGTCCATGCTCCAGCCATTGGAAATTGCACTTTGATCTCGCGTTTGTTTGTTCCTATTACCGGCAGAGTGATGCCACTCGTAAATCTATGTCCGGCAGGATCGGTAGCGATCAATCCCACCAGGTTATTCCCGGTGCCTACGGGAGCAGTGTCCACAGAGGCCAGGATGTCAAGGACGTCCTGATTGCCGGAGACATTAAAAGGAATGGAGTTTCCGGCAGTTACAACTGGGTTGTAGTCGATATGGAAGGTCTGCGGGGGCGGACTGTTTACGGTAAAACTTGCATTAAAATGCTCAATGTCAATTGCGCCGCCGTAAGCGCCATACGGCTTGGCCCGGTGAAACACTTTGTCAATCGCCGCATAGACGTTGATGTAACCTGCCCCCACTTCAAACTCTGCGAACCCGGGCATCTGGGTAGCGGTCTCCACCAGGATCTGCTTGACGTCGTCGGGAGAGAGAGTTGGATCCACGCTGAGCATCAGCGCCACTGTACCTGCTACAAAGGGTGTGGCCATGGAGGTACCGCTGATTTGGGTGTAGAACGGCAGGAAAGAAGGAGGAATTTCGGTATCCGAGGTGAGACCATTGTCGATCGTATTTGTCTTGGCCCGGACCGAGACCACGGCGGCAGTAAATTTGCTTGCATCGGAAGCAAACTCGCGGCCGGTGCCCGGCGCAGTTAGAGTGGGAGCGTAATTGAAACTGGGGTCCCTTTGCGATTTGGGAAGTCCGCGCGAGCTGAAGGACGCCAGTCCTCCTTCTTTTGTTCCGGCAGCTACGCCAATGACCCACGGGGCCGCCGCGAATTCGCTGAATACACCAGTCACCGGGCCGTCATTGCCTCCGGCGAAGGTCACGACGATGCCCCGGTCGTGCGCCAGCTTGCTGGCGCGGTTTACAGGGTTGTTGGGATCAAACGGCGGATTGCCAATCGGACCGAAGGAGTTTGTGATTACGCGAATGTTATAGCGCGCCTGGTTGGCCATGGCATATTCGAAGCCGCCAAGAGAGTTGAGCACAAAAAGGGCCGCACCCGAGCCTACCCCGATGATATTTACGCCAGGAGCAACTCCCGAGTAGATTCCACCTGAAGACGCACCAGTTCCACCTACAATTCCCGCAACGTGTGTACCATGCCCACCGGTGTCCGTGTCAGGAACATTCTCCACAAACAGGAACGGAGCGAATCCGATGCCGGCAGGATCATCTTGCGGGAAGGTTTGCACATTCTGAATTACATGTTCAGGAAAATGCGTATCGGCATGGGTGCCATCGATACCTGAGTCGTTTACCAAGACAGACAAACTGGGCTTGCCCAAAACCGGTACTCCTCCATTGAGGCGGTTGAAGTTTGGGTCGGTACGCACTCGGTCCACGCCGGTGAGCACGCGGGTCTCGCTATTGAGATAGGTAAGCTGATCGTTCGACCAAACAGACAATACGTTCGGCTGGTTCAGCAGAGCGCGTACTTGGCCAGCAGTGGCGGTAACAGCAACCATGCCGAGAGTGGGGTAAGTTTTTCCGCCGAGAATTCCCAGGGACTGCAGAGTAGCGAGATGGCCGGAGTTTAGACCAGAGGCAGTGTCGAAGGTAACAATTACAAGTCCCACAGAAGCAGAATCAGCCGCCGAGCTTAGGGACTTTTGCAGCGCTTGACTGGTGCTGGCGGCAAAAGAAAAAGAAGCACCCAGAGACAACAGCATTAATGTCAGCGCGAGAAGCAGAGGCTTGCGAGCTTTTAGCATGGGAGTTACTCCTTGTTGTGCAAGTGCGCGTGGAGGCGCTACCGCAGGATTTTCTTTTCGTCGGCCAATCGAACGACCGTTCGAAAGCTCAATAATAATAGAAGTACTACTTCTATCTGTCAAGTAGCAATGCTACTGATTTAAGAAGTAGTAGTACCCTTGTATGATGAACTGTTTCTTTGATATGCTTCCCTTTAAATGAATCAAAATCCTGGTTCCAGTCCTGACCGGCCGCCGACACCCGTGCGCGAACGATTGATTGTCACCGCCAAGAACTTGTTTGCCGCAAAAGGGTATGAGAACACCTCAACTGCGGAGATTGTCCGGGAGGCAGGCACGAGCGAATCCCAACTGGTCAAGCATTTTGGGGGCAAAGAGGGCTTATTGGAGGCCATCTTCGAAGATGGCTGGCGCAGGCTGGATTTCATCTTCGTGGCTGCGAGAGCGGGCGCGAACCCGGCGCAGAGGCTTAGGATGATTTTTGAGCTCATCCTGGAGAGCTTTCATACCGACCCTTGCCTTATGGAGCTTATGCTTCTGGAGGGAAGGCGGATTCGCAAGGACCAATCCGACATCCTGCTGACGGAAGGCTATGCCAGGTTCATCAACCTGGTGGAGAGCGTAATCCAAGAATTGCTGGCCGCCTCCAACCGCCCGTTAGAAGTTTCCTCAATTGCCATTACCTCGGCTCTGGTGGGGACTTTTGAAAGCATGTTGCGCGATCAGCTAATGTCTCGAAGGATCGGCTGGAAGCACTACGCTACCGACGATGAGCTGAAAAAGATATTCAATCTTTGGCTGCGGGCCATCTCCCTGGAAATAGGCGTAACACAGAGAGCAGTTGGCTTATAATCCATCGGCATACAAGATTAAGTTCGTCTCTTAGGAAACACGATATTGTCTATTAGACGAGTCTCGCCGAGATGAGCGGCCACTGCCACTAGCGCGCCACCGGAAACCGTAGTGACCGGATCGAGAGTATCGTTGTCCACAATTTCAAAATAATCCAGCCTGACTGCGGCTTCTTCCGCGATCACCTGTTTTCCCGCTGCGATCAGTTTGGCGGCGTTTCTTTCTCCGCGGTCGACCAGCAACTGGACTCGCATCAGCGCGCGGTAAAGCACGGTGGCCTGTTTACGCTGCTCGGGATTCAGATAGACATTCCGCGAGCTCATGGCCAAGCCGTCATTTTCCCGTACTGTCGGGCAGACCACGATATGAACATCAAAATTCAGATCGCGCACCATCTTGCGCACGATGGCCACCTGAGCGGCATCCTTCTGGCCAAAAAAAGCGAGATCCGGCTGGACGATGTTGAACAGCTTGGAGACCACAGTGGTCACCCCCCGGAAGTGACCAGGACGCGACTTTCCATCGAGCTTATCGCTAATGCCTTCCACCTCCACCCACGTCGAGGCATCTTTGGGATACATCTCCTCCACCGATGGAGCAAAGATATAGTCAACTTTTGCAGCAGCCAGCACCCCCGAATCCTTTTCAAAGGTTCTTGGATACTTGCTGAAGTCTTCCTTGGGACCAAACTGGGCGGGATTCACGAAGATCGAGGTCACTACCACGTCGGACTGGGCCCGGGCAGTGTGTACCAACGAGAGATGCCCTGGATGCAAGGCGCCCATAGTGGGAACAAAACCCACGCGCTTGCCGCTACGCCGGGCTTCCCTGACTACGGCCGCCATTTCTCCTGCGGATGAGATGGTGAGCATGATTGCAGACGCAAATAGATACTAACCAAACATATTTGAAATTCGAAATTGTATCGCTGGTGTGAGGATCGGGGATATTCGTAGAACTCGTCTGTGGCGAACATCAAGCGAAATATGCTAGAGTTTTTCAGCCACCTTGGAAGGACGCCTATTGCGTCACATTTCCACAGAAAATCAGCTTGCGGGTTCGTAATTTAAGATTTTGGCATCGCTTCAATGCTGGTGGCTTGGTACTATGACTGCAATGCCCACACATAGCCCTGAGAACGTTCTTGCGGCTGATAACTACGAAAGCACACGTCGAGATAAGGAAAACAATGTGGACGTCTACTTTTCAGCCGATGTGGAAACTGACGGTCCCATCCCCGGCCCCTTCTCCATGCTGTCGTTCGCGTTGGTCTATGCGGGCGCTTTTGACGGACTGAAATTCACAAGACCGGCGAGCTACGAACAAAACTTTTATGCCGAAATTAAACCGATCTCGGATAATTTTGATCCTGAAGCCCTTCGTGTAAACGGAATGGACCGAGAAAGACTTCTCAGAGAAGGTCAATCTCCTGAAACTGCCATGAAAGCAGCTTCGGATTGGATTCAACGCATCGCTGGGAACGGGAAGCCTGTGCTCGTCGCCTATCCACTCAGCTTTGACTGGAGTTGGCTGTATTGGTATTTTGTTCGGTTTTGTTCGGAATCTCCTTTCAATTACTCCAGATGCTTTGACATAAAGACTGCGTTTGCGATCAAGGCGCACTTGCCAATAGCAGATGCTGGCCAATCAAGGTTAGACTCCGCACTACGACCGCATCATAGTCACACACACCACGCCATGGACGATGCAATCGCGCAAGCAGAGATCTTTGCCAACGTCTTCCAGTGGGAGGGCCGACGTGGGTGAGTTGCTTGAGCAGCGCAGGACCAAAACAGCAGAGCGAATCAAAGAGTTACAAAGCAAATTGACCGACGCTGAGAATTTGTGCGCTGATAAAGCGTGCGTCTATGCAACCGGTTCGTTTGCGCGAGGCGAGGCCAGCCAATATAGCGATCTGGATGTCTTTATTGTGGGCGAAGGTACCCGTGAAAAGCCTGCCTTAGACCCACTTGACCAGATTCTCGTCAAAGCCGACCTGATCGATGCAATCCGGGAGTTAAAGATCCCCGACTTTTCCGGAGGTGGAGAGTATCTTACGCACCATACAGTCTCCGAACTTAAAGGGTCCCTCGGGACTCCGGAAGACGATGCCAGTAACACCTTCACGGCCCGTCTTCTGCTTTTGCTTGAAAGCTCGCCTCTTCTTGGTGAACCCGCCTATCGCCGGATCACTAAAGAGGTGATTAGTGCCTATTGGCGGGACTTTGAGGACCACAAGCACGATTTCATGCCCGCGTTCCTCGCAAATGACATTCTACGAATGTGGCGCACCTTCTGTGTGAATTACGAGGCCAGGACAGAGACAGATCCGCCAGAAAAAAAGGCAAAACGCAAACTCAAGAACTACAAACTTAAACACAGCCGGCTACTTACTTGTTACTCAGGGCTGCTGTATTTATTGGCTGTGTTTTCTCGAAACAAGACAGTCAGCCCGAATGACGCCGTAAATATGATCATGCTGACACCCACGGCGCGTCTTGAATGGCTCGCAACCCAATCTGATTTCGCCGCAGCTCGCCCCTCGATAGCCAAGCTTCTTAATGGGTACGAAGAGTTTATGCAGCGCACGGATGAATCAGAAGCACAACTAGTCGAACAGTTCCTAAACAAAGTGCAGACCAGCGAACTTTTCAAATCAGCCTCTCAATTTGGGAATTTGGTTTTTGAAGTGCTAGATAAGATTGGCAATAAAAATGCGTTTCATCGGCTCTTGGTCGTTTGATTTTACGGCCGCTCTTCAGCTTTATATACACAAAGAAAAACACGCAAACAGGGAAAAGCAACACTCGTTGCAAGTGTTCCGGTTCGCTTTTTGGCTTTGGCTCTGAGTGTCAGCAGCTTTCTACCTCGAATACGCCTTCAACTGCTTTCGTCTCAGAATTGCCTCAAATTCCGCTCTGGTTTCTTTGGGCAGATGATACGACTCTTCATCGGAGGGATAGCTGCCTGACTCAACATCGCTGACGAACTGGTGGACGGCATTGCTGATCAGCGACGCGGCATCCGCATAACGGCGAACGAACTTGGCTGCCGGCGCAAAAGTCAGGTTCACGATGTCATGAAAAACCAGCACTTGGCCGTCGCATTCCGGACCTGCGCCAATGCCAATGGTGGGCGCTGCGATCTCCTGGGTAATCATGGCCGCCACTTCGCGGGGCACGCCTTCCAGTACCAGGGCAAAGACCCCAGCGCGGTCCAGCGCGATGGCGTCTTTCACCAGGCGTTCAATGCCACCCAGGTCCTTGCCTTGCACCTTATAGCCGCCCATTTTGTGGACGGACTGAGGCGTCAGGCCGATGTGGCCCATGACCGGTATCTCGGCATCCAGCACGCGTTTGATCAAGTCGACGCGTTGCACGCCGCCTTCGAGCTTTACCGCTTCCGCGCCTGCGTCCTTTACAAAGCGGACGGCGTTGCGCACGCCTTCAGTCGTGTCCACGTGGTAGGAGCCAAAGGGCATATCGGCAATCACCAGCGACGATCGCACCGCCCGGCGCACGGCGCGGGTGTGGTGAAGCATTTCTTCCATGGTGACTGGCAAAGTGTTGTCATAGCCCAGCACCACCTGGGCCAGTGAATCTCCCACCAGGACCATGTCGACTCCCGCCTCGTCTACCAGACGGGAAGTAGCATAGTCATAGGCGGTCAGGCAGGTAATTGGTTCATGTCTGAGTTTTTTTTCGTGAATTGTCAGGGTTGTGATTTTGGCGCGAAGGGGCGCCATGTGGCCTTGGCCGAAAGAAACCAAACTCATATTGCCTCCAGTGCAGTTCGGGATACCCCGATACCACCTGTTGCCGTATTAAGATGCGGCAGCGCAAATTATAGTCGCAAGTCTTTTCTTTGGCTACTTAGAAAATAGCTTTAAGAAAAACCAACTTCTTACCGCTGATTTGCGCGGATGAACGCTGATAAACCAAAACCTTTTGAAACACAGCGCGGCAAGCCGCAACCAAAACAAAACCTTTGAAACACGGAGGAAGCAGAGGAAATCCAAAACCCTTAACCACGAAGGAACACGAAGGTAAAAGATGAAGGACACGAAGGAAAAGCAAAGAAAATCTTCGCGGCAGGACAAGACTTTCACGAATAGTGTTACAGCGCAGCATAGCCAGCAACCAAAAAGCAAAGTCAAAAACTTTACCGCAGAGGTCGCAAGAAAGAGCGGAGAACGCAGAGGAAACCTAACCAAGAAGGAACACGATGTTAGGGCGAAGGACACGAAGGAAAGGCAAAGAAAATCTTCGCGCCAGGAAAAGAAGGCTATGGCTAGTGTTACAGAGGAAGCAGAGGAAGTCGGGGATCGGTAGATCGGAACTGAGGGATGCCGTATTTGGAGTTCACGCCCCGACGGAGCCTGGGTTGCTCAGCGGCAGGAAGTACTGGGTGCCACGGATCGGCTCGCTCACCCGCCGCAACAACTCCTGCAGGTCGGAGTGGCGCTCCACAAAATCGATGTCGTTGGTATTGACCACCAACAGATCCGACGAAGTGTAGTGAAAAAAGAAATGCTCATAGGCCTTGGCCACTTCTTCGATATAGTCATCACTGACCGAGTTCTCGGCCGGAGCGTTCTTCTTGCGCAGCCTCTTTTTCAGCACTTCGGGCGATGCTTGTAAATAGATCACCAGATCGGGCACAGGCAACTGCTGGCGGAAGTATTGATAATAGCGGTTATAGACTTCCAACTCGGCATCGTTGAGATTGATGTAGGCAAAGATCTTGTCTTTTTCAAAGATGTAGTCGGCCAACACAGTCTTATGTGAGTTTGGCCCCACCTCCAGCCGGTGCAACTGTTCAAAGCGCTTGATGAGAAAGGCGAACTGGGCCTGGAACCCTGCTCCGCGTTCACCTTCGTAAAATGCGCGCAGAAACGGGTTGTTTTCCGGCTCGATCACCCGCTGGGCGCTGAGCCGGTCGGCAATAATATTTGCCAGAGTGCTTTTGCCGACGCGAATAGGACCTTCGACTGCAATGTACCGGGGCGGTTCAAAAAGCTTTGCCATGAGTTTACAAAGTGACTGGCCGCAGCATATATCGCAAACGGCACGATGGCAATTGCAGAATCAGTTAACATCTGTGGGAAAACGGTAGAATTTGTAATCGGGTAATTTAAAATTTGTAATTTGAACCGGATTGGGGACGTGAATGGAGCGGAGAGCCCTGAAATAACCACCTCTGGGTGTTGGTTTTAAATTGCCAATTTACAAATTATCAATTGCAAAATTTCTTCATGCTTCCTCTTCTCACTGGTTTGGGCGCACTGGCGGCCGCAACGTATGCCGGTTACGCCTCCATGTCGCCCGGCTCTCAGCTTTATGGGCAGACACTGACTCATGGCGGTGATCCCCGCCAGATTGCGCTTACCTACGACGACGGCCCCAACGACCCTTACACGCTCGAATTGCTGGACCTCCTGGCCAAGCACGGGGCCAAGGCCACTTTTTTCTTGATTGGCAAATATGTTCGTCATCGTCCGGACATTGTACGGGCCATCCACCAGGCCGGACACGCAATTGGAAATCACACGTACAGCCATCCTAACCTTATCTTTGTCTCGTCGGACCGGCTGAATCAAGAACTCAAGAACTGCCACAAGGCCCTGGAGGACACCATTGGATCCTATGATCCCTTGTTTCGTCCTCCCTTTGGAGGACGCCGCCCGGCAGTTCTACGAACTGCCCGCGCACAAGGCCTTGTCCCTGTTATGTGGTCGGTAACTGCTTACGATTGGAGCGCCAAATCCACAGAGATGATCGTAGCCAAAGTCTCTGATATGGTCGATTCCCGCAAGAATAAGCAGGGAGAGATCATATTGCTGCATGACGGCGGCCATCTCTCCTTTGCTACTGACCGCAGGTACACGGTGGAAGCTACCCGCCACTTGCTGGAAAAATATTCCGTCGAAGGGAGGCGGTTTGTCTCAATTCCCGAACTGACCCGGGTGCAACCTACCACGTCGTGAGTTGCGCGCAAGAATCACATACCTCCGCGTTCTTTACATAATGCTCACAAAAATCCTGGGAACGGCACTATTGCTGGAAGCAGCGCTCTTTGCGCAGAACCCCGAAAATATTGCTTCTCATGCGCGTCCGGTAGCCACTCCCGAGTCTTTTTATGTTGCTGGTTTTTATAACAATGATTGGCTGATCGTCGATGTCCAGCCAGCATCCGTCTCTGACAGCAAAGTGCGCTTCATTCAGATCTACCCCGCCTGTGCAACCTATCACGTACAAGAAGACGACTATATTTTTGAAAATGTTTCCGTTCGAGAACTGGCTGAAGGCGCAGACATCTGTTCTTCAGACAAAGTCCTTGCAGATCTGATCAGGCCGCTCCAACGAAAACAGGAAGAGGGCGACGCCTGGTGGGCAGACCGGCAGGGCATTGAAGCGCAGTGTGGCTCTGGGAAAGTAATTCATCATCTGCCCGCGCGTGAATCGTTGCGCTTCACGGCGTTGAAGGCGAAGGCCCCGAGGATAGCGGCGCTTTGGACGCTCTCGCAAGAGATCAGAGAGCGATATGCGAAGAGTAACCATCAAGATCTCTCGATCTATTCTTCTACCGTATGGCGAGCGATAAGACTTGAAAGACGTCCTATGTCTGAACAGGCAGCCATCGAGATCCGAGCCGGTAATTATGATCTGGCTCTGCCGGAAATCCCCGAGCATTGGCAGCGCGAGGGACAATCCAGGCTTTCGCAAGTCCTGCCGGGTCCCGAAGAAGCCACGAGTTTAGAGGAAAACTTTGGAGTCGTTGAAAATGCCAGCGAACTCGGCTTCGAAGGTAGTGCGGACATGCCCTATCCCTCGATGGCGCTAATCGCCCACATTGACGGAGACGTAGGCATGCAAGTCTTTGTTGACGCGGAGTCCGGGTCGGTCATTAGGACCGTTCCCACTTCCGGGAATGCTCTCCTGGCGCGCTCCGCGGATGAAGCCATCCGTAAGTGGAAGTTTGTCCATCCGTACTCCGGCCGAAACCCACTGCCGGTGGTCATCCACTACAAACCCCATTGTCCCTTAACCATTGAAACCACAACAAGGACCGGGAAAAGTCACAGACACTCTCGAAAAAAAGGGCCTAAGAAATGAGCTCGGTTGCTGGCATTCATCAGCAAACGGCAGGGAGAAATATTTACTCTCTGGTAAATGACCCGAAAGAACTAGGCGAAAATTAGGGTTATTCCCGCATTTTGGGACAGCTATAATTTCTTAGTGCGCGTTTTTGCTACCTTCGTCATCTCAGCAATCCTTGTTTCTGGAGTGCAGGCATCAGTCCACAGCGTAGCTCCGGATACAGCGAAATCTTTTGAACGACATTCACCTCAGCTTCAAAAGTCCCTGCATCCTTCTGAAAACTTGCGCTTGGAGCATTCATCGTTGAACTCTCGTCCGATCACAGCCGCCCCGGCGGACGGAAGGTCGTTTTACAACGAATTTGTGAATGACAATCCCTCTGAAGATGTTTTGAATCAGGACCAAACTTCCACGCGCGTCAACGTGCGTGTATCGCCTAAGTAATCGAGCAGGCTGAGATTTTTTTCCTTTTATTCAGTGGAGATTGCCTGCCGTCCCGGCGCCGTTGTGATGGAATTGCGGGTCGCTGGGATTGATCACCTTGCGTTTTGTCCGGCACATCCACGCAAATCCGCGGTAAACCTTGCTGCCATTTTTGCTCAAGAGCTAAAAGTTAAACTTGATCCCGATCTGGGCTGAGAATGGAATTCCCACTGTTGTCCCTGGCCCAAAGAAATCTCCCAACGCGCCTCCGGGCATCCGCAGATCTTTGAGGCTGCGGATGGGGCGGGTAACGCTGCAATCGGCACTTACACAAATATCAGTCACATTGCCTGCCGCGACTTCATTCTGGGGGACGGACAAGGCCCCAATATCGCCCACAAAGTTGTTGCCGGGGTTCTGCCGGTTGAGCAGGTTAAAGAATTCGGCAAACGGCTTGATCGACATGCGCTCATTCAGCTTGAAGTTTCTGCTGATGCGCAAATCAACCTGGGCCAAGGGAACGCCACGAAAAGCATCGAGGGCGGTCTGTTGTCCATTGACGACAGCGCGATCGTTCTTGACGCCGTCGCCGTTGATGTCCACTCCGGTGGTAAGCGTAAAGGGACGCGCGCTTTCAAATTGCGAAAGGGTATTCAGCTCAAACTTCCATGGCAATTGCAGAGTGCCAGCTAGAACGAAACGGCGCCGGACATCTTCGCCGGAGGGCCCGTGATCGCCCGGGCCAAATGGGTTATTCACGTTGGAAACGCCGTTTACATAATCAAACAGCTCACCCACCACCGCGCCCCAGGTACTGGCCTTGGCCAGAGTGTAATGAGCGGTAAGCTCAAAGCGGCTGGAGAGCCGATGGGTCACGCCAAAGGAAACTCCATCGTAACGTGAGCGGTTATCAGTTCTGAATACTGAAATATTGGGGGCCGTGCTGGGCAGAGTGCCGTTAGGAGCAAGCACCGGATCGTTGGCTACATATTCGTAGCGCCGATATTGATGCACGCCCTGATGGTGTTCATAGTTGATGTTCAACCGCCAGGTTTTGCTCAAGGCGTGTTCAACACCCGCGCTGGCCTGGAGCGCATAGGGCGAGTGATAGTGGGGATCAATGATCGCCCCCTGTCCACCTGCGCTAAGCAAACCCACAGGCCCTGGCCCAACAGCGCGGAACGCATCGACCCAACCATTCTGGGCCAAATCGTTGAAATACATACCGGCTCCAGCGCGAAGCACAGTCTTGCCGGAGCTGCCGGGTGAATAAGCAATGCCCAACCGGGGAGCGATCGCTCCACGATAGTCATGCGGAATGCCCTTGGGCAGCGGTAGGTTTTGCGCAGCAACTGTCAATACAGCAGGATTCTGGTTTTGGTTGCCGCCATTGGAATTGAAGAGACCAAACGTCGTATCGTAGCGCAGTCCATAATTTATGGTGAAATTCTGGCGGATGCTCCACGAGTCCTGCGCATAAAAGCCAAGCCTTTGGACGTTCTGGGCAAATCTTCCTCCTCCAGCCGAAACATCCGTGATGGTGGCCAGCGGATTGCCCATCCCATCCACTGGGCAGGCGGTGGGATCAGGAGGCGCCGCTGCCGGATCACAAGTAAAAAACGGCGCAAGGCTCTGGCCGCTGCTGACCAGATCGCTGGGATTCAAGGATGAAAACTGAATCAGCCGCTCCGCGTCATCCGCCAGCCTGCCGCTCAATACCGGTTCATGCACGAAGTTGATACCAAACTTAGGAGAATGCCTACCCGTTGCGTGGGCCACATCGTAACGGAACTGGTATTTCTGCTGGTCACGATTGATGGGAAATGCCGTGATGGGAGTGACCAGTTGATTGTCGCCAAAGGTCTCAAAGCCGGAGGTAGTGTGAAAATTCGAACTGAAAGGAAACGCCAGCGCAAATCCCAGGTGCGAATTGCGCACCTTGACATGGTGGAAACTACTGGCCTGGACAGTGAAGTTGCCGATCCACGTGGGGGTAAACTCAAATTCGTTGTTCAGCAGCACACTGTAATAGTGCGAAGTTGTGGTCGCGCCGGTGGAGGCCAGTGTGGCCTGCTGCACCAAATCATTTCTGCTTTTGTTCAGATCAAATGCGCCTCGCAAAAACCAGTGAGAATGCTCGGACTGGGCAAAATCAAGACGGCCCGAATACAACACATCGTGGAACGGAACGCCTACCGAAGAAGGAACAGCAATTGAACTCACGCCCGGAATTTGCCCCGCGGCTGCCAATTGGGCCAGCGCATTGAACTCCCCCAGACTTAAGGCGTTATAACCTATGCTGGATTCCTCATTGATGTACTCCAATGATGAAAAAGCCCATACCCGGTCTTTGACCAACGGACCACCCAGGGTCGCCACCCAGTTTTGGCGCGAGAAGGGCTGCTTGGGATTGGGTTCAGGATTGTCCAGTGGATTTCTGGCGTTCAGGTTCTTGTTGCGGTAATAGCCTGCCACGCCGCCGTGCACATCATTTGTGCCTCGACGCGTGCTGATGATCACCGAGCCCCCGTTGGTGCGCGAGGTGTCAGCATCAAACTGGGCAGTACGGACAGTGAATTCCTGCATGGCATCTGGCGAGTAGTTTTGCAGGAAGCCGCCAATATAGTCGTCGTTGTTATCACCGCCGTCCACAGAGAGGTCCACATTCAATCCTGAGCTTCCACCGAAAGAAACTGCGGTGATGCGGGCCTTGGTGGGATCAGAGGGCTCGACCGGCTGGGTCATCGGAGCCAGATAGGCGATGTTGGCAAAACTGCGCTGTGCGAGCGGGACCTCCTCCAGATCGCGGGCCCCAATCGTGGTCTTGATCACGCTGTTCGTGGTCTCAATAGGCTGGGCGGTCAAGGAATCGCTTGCGCCTTCCACGTTTACCGTCTGCTGTACCGGAGCGACTTGCAGCTTGAACTTTAATGTCGCCACCGAAGCCACAGCTACATCCACTTGCCCGGTGTTAAGAGCAAACCCTGGAGCTTCTATTTTGACGTCGTAGCCGCCAGGCGGCAAAGACTCGATCCTAAACTCACCCTGGCTGTTGGTCTGGACGGTCCGGGCCAGTTTGAAACCTTTGGCCGATGCCGTTACCTTCGCGCCAGCGACCCGGGCACCCGTGGGATCCACAACACTGCCCACAAGAGAACCTTCGGGGCTCTGTGCGCCAGCCACGATGCACCATAGAAAGGCAAGAATCAATGCGGCCATAAAACGCTTCAACATGAAAGCCTCTGACAGATGATTGAACTCGTAAAAGGCTTGATTGTATCCGCCATTCTCATCTACTACTCGCGGTAGTAGATTGTCGGACTTTAGAGATTATGTCGTTGTTCGATTTTCATTTTTCGACATATTTTTTCGACACCACGGCGATAAATGTCTGATAGAGTTACAGGCGTCCAGTTCCTTAAAGATCGCTCGAATCGTGTGGCTAAAACGACAAAACGGAGCTCCTGAGTCGGCGCTGGAGCAACTAGGCAGCCTTGAATCCGAGCTTATGGAGTGCATCTGGGGGCGCGGCGAGATCAATGTCCGCGATCTGCATTCCGAGTTTGGTTCGCGTCTTGCTTACACCACTATCATGACCACGCTCGACCGGTTGTATAAGAAAGGGCTATTGACCCGTCGCAAGGTCGGGAGGGCATACTACTACTCCCCAAAATTTACCCAGGAAGAATACAAAGGACGCCTGACGCAACACCTCATCGGCATGGTGTTGCATGACGGCAAGAGCAGCAATGCGGTTCTTTCATGTTTTGTCGATGTCGTGACTGAAGCCGATAAGCAAATGCTGGACCAGCTTGAGCAACTGGTGAAAGCCAAACGGCGCGCGCTGCGCCGATCGGAGTAGCCCATGTTTTATGTGCTGTGCATCACGCTGTGCCTCGCTGTAATGTTCATTGTGATTGCCGGCGCTGGTGTGTTTTGCATTTTCTGCTCACGGTTTCTGAGGCCGTTGGTTCGCTCGGCAACCCCCCGGACTGCTGCTAACCTGCTGTTCACCATTCGCACTCTGCCCATTCTGTCAGCGTTCCTGGTGACATTTGGATTTGCGCTTCCTGCATTCCTGAAATTTGAACCGCGCTCCACCAGCGAACTGATGGGCAGCCAATTATTTGGACTTGCTGCTTTGGGCGCCTTTGTCCTGTCGGTGATCGCCATCCGCGGTACGCGGATGGCAAAGGCGACAATGGTTGCCCAGCGGCACTGGCGCATCCATTCAAAAAAGCTTCACATCGAGGGCGTTAATATTCCACTCTATTGCGTCGAAGACGAACCTGCCTTGCTGGCGGTCAGCGGCGTATTTCAACCAAAAATCTTTGTAGGGCGCCAGATCGTAGAGACGCTCTCTGCCAGCGAATTGTCCGCAGCGCTCACGCACGAAACGGCGCATGTAAGGTCCTTCGACAACCTCAAGCAACTGCTGCTGCGGATTACCCGGCCACCGCGCTGGTTGAACATCTTCCGGATGGCCGACGTTCAGTGGACCAGCGCATCCGAAATTGCCGCCGACGAAGCTGCCCTGGCCAGCGGAGCATCGGTATTGGATTTGTCCTCGGCATTGGTCAAGGTCGGACGATTGAATCATGACCGCGCCGTGCCTGACATGGTGATTGCTTCCCATCTGCTGCCCGTTCCTACGGCGATGGAAATGCGAGTGATGCATCTGCAAAGACTGCTGGAAGAAGACAGCCGCTTGCCGCGCCAGGTGGGCCGTCCGGGACGAAAATACATGAGGTATGTCCCTCTTGTCGTGCTTCTATCTTACGGAGCATGTGTTAATGCTGCGCTTCCCTGGATTCATGAAGCCTTGGAGTTTCTGGTCCGTTAAGCCCGCTCTTCCCCAGGTTCTGATATTTTGATCTGTCTTAGAAAGAATTTTGGATCTGGTTTGCCAATTGCCAATTACTATTTGCTAGCTGCTCCTCTTCAAATACTAGCTCTGGTAGTAATTTTGCGTTCCGCTTAATGTACTCAACGGGAAACGTGCCCCGTCAAACTCCAACTGGACGGGGTAACCTGGAGGCCAGTGATTGGATCCACTGGCCTCCTTTCTTTTTTGGCATGCATCCCTTTTGCGCCCTCTACGTTTCTATCTTTGAAGATCATCTAGTCAAGCTTAGAGCCTTTCCTGCCGGTAGGATCATCAGGACCGCCAGCATTATCTTCGTCTTCCTTGGTTTCTTTCTTTCGCTCTGCCTGCAAGATGTATTCGATTTGCGGCACGGCGATGCTTTGGAGTTCCTGAAAAGCATTGCCTAAAGCCCCGTACGTCGGGCGGAAGCCGCGCCGCCGCACCCACCAAAGCAGCCGCAAGGAAAAGAACACGATCAGTATGATGATCACAAAAAGTGCGCCACCCAACACAAGGGCATTTTCCAAATCGCTCGTAAAATCATGAACAGGAGCTGTCATAATAGCCGCCTTTCTGAGCACAAAGTCTCATGTCAACTTGAATATATGAATGCGCACGCCCGTAGGCGTGCTACAGGAGCGCTGATGGTTTGAAAGGAGTTAGACCAGTGGCGAAGGCGGTGGACGTTCGAACAGCGACGCCAGGAGAGGCTCCGCAGGAAATACGTATTCGCGTTGCGGTACGCACTCACGGAACTGCGTGGTGACAATTCCCAGAAAAACAACGGAGAAGACGGCGAGACATACAGGCAACGGCCCATGCGCGCCCGCAATAACGCCTGCCATGAATAGCGCGACCACGGCTGCCAGAGCAACAGCCACTACGCTCCGTAGGACAGATCGTCTAGGTTGTATCATTTTCGCCTAGATCTTATCATGCTCTCAAACCTCGGTAAGGTTTGGTTTGCGGCTATGATGCGCTGTACCTGACCAACCCCAATCAAAGAGGGAATAATTCTGACGATTTCAGGGTTGTTATGTTTATGGCCTGGCTGCGCCTGATGTTCGAAGGGAAGCTGTTGAGAAGCAGCGTTCTTTAGGCGTTCGCGGCCTCTTTTGGGGTAAAATTTCTAAAGCCTTCAAATCAGGGTTCCGGGATGAAATTATGAATAGATTGTTTCGCTCAGTATTTGTATTTTTGACCGTCATGGCACTGGCCAGCTTCGGTTTTGCTGCTGACCTCAATACGCTGCTTAAGCCTCCACCGGGAACCAGAGTCGCAGTCGTTGTATTTGAGGACCTACAGTGTCCGCACTGCGCCCAGGCTTACCCGATTGTCTGGGAGGCGGCCAAGGCCCATAACGTCCCGGTCCTGTTGCACGATTTTCCATTGTCGAAAAAATTTCCCTGGTCCTTCAGGGCAGCGGTCTACGCCCGCTTCTTTGATACCAAGTCACAAAAGCTAGGCGATGATTTCCGAGGCTATATCTACAAGAACCAGCCCCAGATCACCCCCGAAAATCTGGACCAATACGCCCGAAAGTATGCCGATGACAACAAAATCCCTCTGCCTTTTGCTATCGATCCTGAGGGCAAGCTCAAAGAGAAAATACAGGCCGATTACGAACTTGGCGAACGCGTAGGATTCATAGGCACGCCTGCCATCTACATAGTGGGCAACGGAGAGGCGTCACAAGCTTTGGTCGAACAAGTCAAGGACGAAACCCACCTCTCGCAGACGCTTTCGCAGATGATAGAAGACATGCAGAAAAAGGTAGGACCAGCGACCCAGAAAGCGGGCTCGGCAGGAACTCCGTCCAAGCGGGCTTCCAGTAAGGGACACAAGAAACCGAACTAGGTAAAGATCGAGTGATCCGGTCGTCGAAAACTGCTCCTCCTTCCAAGAGGATTTCTGCTGTTCCTCCGGCAGTCGAATCAAGGTCGTCAGCCTTAATCTTGGCTTTGGTTGCGCTGCGTTTTGGATTTTTAGCTGAGGGCTGCGATAATGCTCTCTTACCGAAACAGGTGAGAGAAAATGAAGCTGCTCTTAAAGTGGTTAATTAATGCGATTGCACTTTTGATCGTGGCCAAATTAGTGCCGGGATTTGTGCTACACGGGCTGGGGGCTGCGCTGCTGGCAGCCCTGGTGTTCGGGTTTGTCAACTCCACCCTGGGACTTGTACTTAAAATCCTGACCTTCCCGCTTACGATTTTGACGATGGGTTTCTTTCTCATCGTAATCAATGCCATTATGCTGAAAATGGCGGCATCCGTGACCCCTGGTTTCGATGTCCAAAGCTGGAAAGCAGCGCTCATCGGCGCCATTTGCCTCACAATTATTTCCTCTATTTTACAGTGGCTGCTGAAAGATCAGCGCAGAGAGAGATGAAGAATCGGGTAAATGGGTAATTTTGTAATTGGGTAATTGATACGCCATAGGCAACAAACTAAACCTTTGAAACATAGCACGGCAAGCCGCAACCAAAAAACCTTTGAAAAACGGAGGAACTGAGGAAGCGGAGGAAAACCAAAACCCTTAACCACAGCGCGGCAAAGCCGCAACCAAAAAGCAAAGTCAAAAACTTTACCGCAGAGGTCGCAAGAAAGAGCGGAGAACGCAGAGGAAACCTAACCACACGTTTGGCGAAGGACACGAAGGAAAGCAAAGAAAATCCTTCGCGCCAGGAAAAGAAGGCTATGGCTAGTGTTACAGGGTAAGCAGAGGAAAAAGCGGAGGACCCCAAAAACGAACGCGGCGAATGGCTAAAGCGATTTGTCTAGTGGTATTTATTTCGCGTTTTCTCTTTACTATGGCTCTTGTTTATTCCTTTCCTCCGTGTTTCAAAGATTTTGATTTGTTCCGCAATACCATGACTATTTCCTGCACATCATTTTGTTGAAACAAACGAACAGCTGCTATTCCTGCCGCGCCGGCTTCCAAGCATTGCTCAACATTGTCGATGGTGATTCCTCCCAGAGCCAAGACCGGCATGGGATTATCCGCCACGTGAGGCCGATTACAGGCGCGTTTTAGCAGCTCCACTCCGCTGGGGTTGAGTTGCCCATTCTTTTCAAAGACCGGACCGAATACGGCGAAATCGGCTCCGTGCGCTTCAGCTTGAGCAACTTCTTCTACCTTATGCGAAGAGACGCCGATCGTTGGGTTGATGTGCCCTGCCTTTCCGAATAGAGCGCGCGCTTCGCTGGCAGGCAAGTCGTTTGCGGGCAAATGGACGCCATTGATTCCGCAAGCGAGCGCTACATCGATACGTGAGTTGATCAGAAGCCGGGTAATTGCATCTGCTGGAATCAGGCGTGCTGCCGCCTTGGCCAACTCCTGCAGTTCACGGGCTGTGAGATCCTTTTCCCGAAGTTGGATGTAGTCGACACCAGCGACAGCGCATTGCGCAATCTTATCGAGCAGTTGCAGCTTCTTTTCGCGTTCATCGCCAGAAAATTGCCGCCGGTCGGTGATGTAGTAAAGCAGCATTGATAGATCAGCATTGTAAATGTCTGCAAAGAACGGGTGGAGATCAAGGAAGTGGAGCAGAAGGTAGAGACGAAGGAAAAATGGTTATAGGAATTAGTGTAGTCATTGGAACGAGCTTGCAGCGCCACCAGCGCTTCAGCGCTTGTCTTATTGACAATATCTTCCCCGGCCTGAAGTCACGGCAGCGTTTTTGCAATCTCGGGGCCCTCTTCGGCGGTGACCTTGGTTGTTTGAGGATCAAGGTGATACCGCGTCAGGCCGTCCTTTAATATTTCAAAAGCTTCCTCCGGCGAGTCGACGAAGCTGAAGAGTTTCAGGTCTTCGGGAGAGATGGCGCCAGCCTCGGCAAAGGCCCCAAAATTCAGGACCCGGCTCCAATATTCCTTTCCATACACAATCACCAGGATCTTCTTCGCGAGTTTTCGGGTCTGGGCCAGCGTAAGTATCTCGAAGAGTTCGTCCAGGGTACCGAAGCCTCCGGGAAAAACCACCAGCGCTTTAGCCAGGTAGGCGAACCAATATTTACGCATGAAGAAATAATGGAACTCAAAATTGAGTTCAGGCGTGATAAATGGATTCGGAAGCTGCTCGAAAGGCAGGCGGATGTTGAGCCCAATGGTTTTCCCACCAGCTTCTCTAGCGCCACGATTCGCAGCTTCCATAATGCCGGGGCCTCCGCCGGAGGTAACTACAAAGCGATGGCGTTTGCCGGGAAGAGTAACAGTCCATTCCGTAAGCAAGCGGGCCAGCTTGCGGGCTTCTTCGTAATAGCGGGCCATCTGCACTCCGGCATGGGCGCGGTTCAGCGCGGCTTGCGCGGCGTCGCCGTCGGGGCTACCGGGCTGGTCTTTAGGTCCTGCGGGTTTGGCCGAACCCGGTTTTTCCAGCATGGTGAGCGCATCTTCCGCATCGGAGAGGCTGGCAAAACGGGCGGAGCCAAAAAACACAACCGTATCTTGAATTTTTTCCCGGCGAAAACGTCCCAAGGGTTCGGCGTATTCCGAGAGGATGCGCAGGATGCGTCCATCGGGGCTGTTAAGAAAATCAGGGTTTAAATAGGCCAATGGGGCAGCCTTGGCCGTGGGCTCTAATTCAGTGGCGGGATTGTTATTTTTGTTGGGCATACGATCCACTCAAGAATTCCGGGACCAACTGCGTCCGGGGTCACCGGCGTTCGCGATAATTTACCGCTTCAGAAATTGCAAACCAGAGATCTACAAAACCGAGACCCGAAACCGCGCCCCGGACAAAACCATGTTCTATCACATGCCTGAGCGATGGCCAGTGGGCCAGCAGGTTGTTGTTCGACCACAGTGGGGTCCAGGGCAGGGCAACCATAACGATGCCAACTTCAATGCAAAACAGGACATAGATGATCAAAAATACGCGCCTCATCCAGACAGGCATTTCCTCAGGAGTATCAACCGGTTGTGGCCCTGGAGGATTTTCGAGATTTGTGGAAGCAGGTTTCAATAGCGTGCGGTCTTAGTCGGCTGACAGAAGGTCTTTCTTCATGATTTCAAAGTTTTGATGCGATTGGCAACGTCACGGAAGTCAATATTTGAGCTGTAAACCTCCATAAAATTGGCCAATGCAGTTTTCTTGTCTCCAGAAGCCTCGTAGGCAGAGCCTAAGTCGTAATAAATCGAGCACCGGCTTGAAAGGTCGAGTCCAGGAATCTTCAGAGCTCTCTCATACCAGCGGACAGCCGCTTCAGGGACCCCTTTATCCACCAGGCACTGGGCCAGCCACGTAAACGCCTGAATTGGCTGGGAGAAACTGATGCCACGGTCCACCGCATGACACACTTTCTGCAACTCGCCAATGGCTTCGTCCAGCAGCCCCATTTCTTTGAAGGCAATACCTAGATTGTAATGGGTTTCAGGATCTTCCGCCTCTTGCGAAGATTCCTCGGCGTCTTCCTGCAACTCAGAGAGTATGTCACTGAGAACGGAAGTGGCTTCAGCATCCAGCATTTCGCCGTTCGTGTGGGCAGCAACGGACAGCGGCGCGCCGCTTCCCGAAATCACAGCCTCCACTTGTTGGTGGGACTCAGGTTCAGGGACAAAATCCCCCAGAGAGTCTTCCAGATCCAAAACAAAGTCGCCGAGAATGTCTTCTGTGGTCTTTTCCGGCACAACCGCAGGCGTTTGGCTTACAGCAGCCGTGGATGCAACAGCCGCAGGCGCCGGCGGAGGAAGCGCTGGAGACGTTGGTACCGGCTCGACTACAACCTTGGGTTCATCAATCGCGAGGATTTCAGCGTCATCTATAGCCGCCGGAGCCAGTTCATCCGGAACATCCAGAATAAATTCCTCTTCCTCTATCGGCCGTACCGGTACTGGGGCAACCGGTTGCACCGCTTGGACAACCGGAACTGGCGGCTGAGGAGCGGGCGCTGGAACAGGGACAACCGGCGGAGCTACGGTAACCGGCGCTAGCGGAGGCGGTGGAGGCGGTGCTGGTTCTATTGCCGGAGTTACTGAAGCTGGTTCTGGTGGAGCAGGCGCCGGTATAGGTGCAGGGATTGAAACCACAGGGGGGACTTCTACAACCGGCGGAGTCGGAATCGGTGCCGTTACCGGAGCAACGGAAACCAGTTGAGGAGGCTCAGGTTCTGGAGTTGGAACTGGAGGTGGGGCCGTTGCGGCTGCGGCTTGAGCCTGTCCTGCGGAGACCGCAACCAGAAGCTCTCCTAATTGAGGAGTATCAGGAGCAAGTTGCTTTAAGTCCTCAATTGCGGCTTGAGCGATCTCCCAAAAACCTTGAGAAATGTAAAACTGGATTTCCTGGATCTTGTCTGCAACTACCGTACTTGTATCGGGAACAGCGGCAACCGGCTCAGTGGCAATGGGCTCAGCGGCAACCGGCATTGGAGCGTCCACTGTGGGATCCAGCGCGGGCGTTGTTAGATCTTGAGTTACCGGCAAACCAGAGGGAGCAGCTTGGGGAATAAGTTCAGGATCAACGGTAAGCATGTCCTCCCACTCACTGGAGAGATCAATTTCGTGCGCCAGGGCGGGAGTAATTGGTTCTGCTGGAGCTGGAGCTTCTGAATCGACTTCAAGACCAAATGCCGTGACCGTGGACTCTTGCAAGGCCGCTTCCGGAGCGGGACTGGCGAGGGCGCCAAACTCGGAAGGAGTATCGAGAATGAATTCCTGCACGGTTGGAGCAAACACTGGCGGCTCGGGCGGTTCTGGAGGAGGCGCAGCTATTTGTGTTTGGGCCACAGGCGTCTGCTCTGGCGCGGCAACAGGCACAGCGGGTGCTTGCTCACCATACTTTTGCGCTATCTCGGCATAGCGTCCAGCTTCGGCGTCGTGGCCGGCTTCGCGGTAAACCTCACTCAAAACCTTGCACACCCGGGCCGCGTCAGCGAAACGTTCCGCCCGGAGGTAGAGCGTGGCCAGCCGCTGGTTCAAGTTCACATCCCGAGGCGCCAGGGGCAGCGCATCTTCCAGAGGAGCAATGGCTTTTAAGGGAACGTTGTAAGAAACATACAACTCCGCATCGGTGAGCGCGGCTTCAATTGACTTTTCCAGCAGAGGATCGTAAGTCTGGTGGACTATCGGAGCGGCGTGCTCCAACTCTTCCACCATAAAAGCTTGTGCGCCTTCCTCAGGGGTCAAGGTCCGCATGGCCGGGTCTTCACCCAGCTTGGAGAGCATCTGGCGGTAATTCTGGCTGTGCAGCGGGTTTTCCGGCTCCTGCTCAGAGAGTTCCTTGTAGAGATCGCGGGCCAGGGCGAATTCTTTCTGCTGCACATGAGCGTGGGCGAGCAGCTCCATGACTTCGGTCAAGTGAGAGCTGTCGCCAGCTTTATTCAAAAGGCGCAGCATGATGATGAGCGCCGGCGGGTTGTCTCGGATGCGCGAGATCAGCGGATACAGCGTGTCGTGAAGGGTATTGGAGCCGCGGGAGAGAAAGCGCTCCGCGTAGCGGTCATACAACTTGAGCGCGTCTTCAACATGGCGGTTGGAAAGGAACCAATCCGCCAGGGCACTGATGCCACTCACGTCATTATGAACAGTCACCAGCTTGCTTGCCAGAGCTTCCAACCCCTCCACTTGCCCGGATTGCAATTTGGCGCGAAGGAGGGCCCGCAAAGCGTCAGGACGGGAATCCAGATCGGGGACCTGTTCAAGATATTGGACAGCCGAGGGGCTGTCGCCGGAGTCGGCCGCGATCATCCCACGCAACAGGAGAGCGCCCCGGTTGTTGGGGTCCAAAGTAAGCACGCGGCTGAGCGCCTCGTCGGCTGCATCAAAGGAGCTGCGCGCGTATAGAGACTCCGCGGCGCTGTAATAGATATTACGGGCCTCGTTCTTTTTGCCCAGCTTGATATAGAGGTCAGCCAGCTTTGACTGGGTGGCGGTGTTCTCCGGATCCAGTTCCAGGATTTTTTGAAAAAGCCGGGCGGCCTGGGAGTTGTCACCCACCTTGAGAAGCTGATCAGCGACCTGCATGTACTGGGTGCGGGCATCATTGAAAAGTCCCTGCTGGGTATAGAGTTCGGCCAGCTTGATAATCGATTCTGCTGAGGCAGGGGTCAGCTTGGTGAGCTTCTTATAGATGGCAATGGCCTTTACGGTAAAGCCATTCTGCGCGTACTGGTCGCCTACCTTTTTAAAGTATTCGCAAGCCCTTTCGTTCTGGCCTACCCGGGCGTAGAGATCACCGATCGTGTTGAGGACGGTAAGGTCCTTGGGGTCTTCTTTGACGACCTTTTCATACTCGGCAATGGCATTTTGCAGTTTGCCCTGCTGGACAAACTTCTCCGCTGAACTGAGTATCTTTGTCTTGTTGAAACCAAACCCAAGTGCCATAGCAAATCGCTAAAGAAAAATGAAGGTCCTTCTGTCGGGGGAGATCAATCGCGCGACGATTCTCGCTAAGTATCGCATAAAACAAGCCAAACCCAGAGCGTCAAGGCTGATTCTTTAGTGGTATGTCGGTCGTTTACCTTAAGCGTTCGTCCAGTTCGGGGGTTGGACTGGCTGGCGCCAGTTGGCCTTCTTGGCCGGGGTATTCCACGCTATTGCAATCGGGCACGGCTACGAAATTCTTTTACCACTAATTCCAAAAAATCTTCGTTGTCTGCCGGACGAACACCCGCATCAACGCCCAATTTGGAGCTGATCATCTCTGCGATGCGCGCTGCATTTTGTTTGCGGATTTCAGGAGGAATGTCGAGACGGCGGGAGAGAAAAGTCTCGATCAGCTCCACTTCAGGAATTGTGAGGCGGACGGCCTGATAGACACTGAAATCGCTTTTTTCCCTGGTGTTAAAAAATAACTGCGCCTCTTGCGCCCGCTTGTCGTGTACAACCAAGGTCCCCGCGACAAAATCTCCCAAGCGCTGCTTCTTAGAATTCAGGAACATGGTGATCACCCCGACCACGTAAGGAGGGACGATGGGGAGTGCATCGACAGCGCGAAGCAGGTTGCGGGTAATCGCCTCAAACGCGTTGATAGGCCTGCCCGTATTCTTGATCACACGAATTCCCGCCCAGCGTTTGCCGGGGGTTTGTCCATTCCACAGCGCCTCAAAAATTGAGTAATAACCCCAATAAATGCAGAAAGCCGCAAGTATTATCCCGGCCGCGACCCATAACCGGTACCCGCTGACACGTGTAAACATTGACTCGCCGACCACCAATTCGTCCACAATATAGAGGAGCAGAAAGAGGACTAATTGGATCACGGTGTCCCCGAACATGGCCATGAACCGGCTGCCAATATCAGCCAGCGCAAATTCAAGCTGGACTTGTTCAGGAGTATCAATGGTAAGCTTGTCGGTCGTCACAATGATTTCAACCTATTGGCTGGAAAAAAGAAAAAACCACTGGCTGCGGCTGGAACATCTGCTCGACCACAGCCACCGCCATGGTCTCAGATCTCTGACCCACTCGGAGTTGCAGGAACTAGGTCTCTTGTATCGCCAGACTGCCGCTGATCTCTCAGCAGTGCGCGAAGATCCTACTGCGCAATACTATGCCCGGACCCTGAATTTTCTCCTTACCCGCGCTCACAATACCATCTATTCAGGGCAAAAATCGAGCCCTTTCAGCATTTTTCATTTCTACGCCTACACGTATCCGCAAATTTTCCGCCAGCACCTTCCCCTCATCATCGCTGCCACGCTCTTGTTTGTGGCGGGGGCCGTCGTTGGGCTGGTGCTGACCCTGACCAGGCCGCAGTTTATGCACGATGTCCTGGGACCACAGATGATGGCATCCATCGAGCGCCATGAAATGTGGACCCAGTCGGTGGTAACCGTCAAGCCCAAGGCGTCCAGCAGGATTATGACCAACAATATGACGGTCTCTTTTTTTGCGTTTGCCTTCGGCATCACAGCCGGACTGGGCACGCTTTGGATGATGGTGTTCAACGGTGTAATGCTGGGTGTGGTAGGAGCAGCATGCTGGCTCTATGGCATGAGCACTTCGTTGTGGAGCTTTGTCGCCCCGCACGGCGTGCTGGAACTACCCGCAATTTTTATTGCCGGTGGCGCAGGATTCAGGATTGCACAGGGCCTGCTCTTTCCCGGGCTCCTTTCCCGGCGCGATTCGCTGGCCCAGGCCGGCGCAGAAGCCGTTCGCCTGGTGGTTGGCACAATCCCGATTCTCATCATTGCCGGCACTATTGAGGGTTTCATCTCGCCTTCAGCGATGGCTCCGAAGCTGAAATTTACCCTGGCTGCAGCCATTGCTGTCATCTTCTTCTGCTACTTGTTTCTTCCCACACGGAGGCCAAAGCAAACTGTGCTCTCTAAAGAGCATTTTTGATCTAAGCCATCGTGGTGAACGTAGTAAGGCCGGCAATAATCTCGCGAGAAGCGTTGGTCTTATGTTGTTCGAATTTAAATCGCGACCGCAAAGAGCGCGCAGTCATTTAACATCGGGCCTCGATTTGAGGGTTTGGTCCAGATAAGCAAGATAGCCGCTGATCAGGTGGTAGGAGTCGTAATAATTATTGGGACGAAATTCTTTCACCGGGTCCTGATGGTCGTGGAGCACTGCCACCGCGTCGTGAGTGAGGGAATGAAGAGTAATCTGGGGGATGTGCCGGGAGGCGAAGGCCTCCGAGTCCGTGTCGCCGGCTTTGGTGATATCCACCTGGCTGGCCGGCAGCTTCAAGGCATACATGACCACTACCAGAGCTTTTATCAAGTCTTTGTTTGAATGGGCAGCCCAGTACATTGTGGGCGAGAGACCAAGTGCATCCAGATCGACCATTGCCTGGGTGTGCTCCACCTCAGTTTGGGTCATGTGCTCCACAAAGAACTGGGCAGCAGCAGGGAGTTTTTTCTCGTCAGCAAAGGCAACAAAGAGAAATGTATGCCGACGTTTTCTTCCGGAGAGGCTCTGATATAGACCCGGTAATAAGGACGCCCCGCTCCAGTTATCAGGAGAAACCTGGGCGTAGTTGGCGCCCACAATAATGGTTTTGTCGGTATCTCCTTTAAGGCGGCAAACGACATTAGGGATCGCTGACGATGGAATTGGCTGCTCGGCGACCCCCAGGCAGCCCGCTTGAATAAAGAGGTCCTTGAGTCTGGCCAGCCGGTCCAGGTTGTCGGATGGGACATTAACGGCTCTTTCAAGAATGATGGATTTCTCCACGGGAGAAAATCGCAGCGTTTGCGCCTGACAAGTCGCCAATATACCCAGGATGAGAAGAGCCCGGCGCATGGTCTGTCGATTCTAGCTGGTCGCAGGGTGTATGGCCGGGATTTTTCTCGGCCATCTTCTATTTGTGCCCGGTCCTCGGCTGAAGGACCTCGTCCAAGTAGGCCAGATAGCCGGCGATGAGATGGTAAGTGTCGTAATAGTCATCCGGACGGAGCTGTTTGATAGTATCGGCCCTGCTGTGCAAAATGCCCAAGGTCTTCTGGGTGATCGAGTGTATGGTGATGCGGGGTATATGTTTGGACGCGAAAGACTCAGAGTCACTGGTACCTACTCCGTCCGTGTCCATCCGATGCACCGGTAATTTCAGCGACTCGGCGGCTATGGCCAGATATTTAATCAAATCTTTGTCGGCTGCACTGATCCAGACTTTCGTGGGCGAGAGCCCCAGGGTATCCAGATTGACCATGGCCTCGGTCTTTGCCATCTGGTCATAGTGGGCCCCCACGATCACCACCTCATCCGTGTCACCGGGTAAACGGCAAAGGATGTTGGAAAACCTCGAATGCTTCACCGGTTGTTCGCTCAACTCCTGGCTGCATCCTACTTCGCTAAACAGCTCTTTAATCTTTGCCGCCCGCTGCTCATTCTTGGCAGGCACTTCCTCAATTCTCTTCAGCACAATGGATTTATCAACCAGGGAAAACTTGAAGTCCCGGGTTTGAGCAAAAGCGAGGAACCCGAACAACAGAACAGTGGCAGTTTTAGAAGCTGTCTTCATGAAAGATTGCAAAAATTGCGAAATGGACCCGCATGTTTCCTGAAAGTTTATGCCGGCTTAAGCCTGATCTTGTTGTCCGCTTTTTCGAGGTACCCCCAAGGCACCTCCGGATCATGCGTGAAGATCGTAAGCCATTGTTCCGGAATTGCCTTCTCATAGTACCGCTTCTTATTTTCAATGGTCTCCAGCGGAAAAAGATCGTAGGCCATCACCCAGGTAGGATCGAGATGCCAGGAGGTGGGCAGTAGATCGGAAATGTAACAGGCGGTCCGGCCGCTATTCTGGATGAAAACAGCATTCATGCTGCGGGTGTGCCCGGGATAGGGCGCAACAGAGATGCCAGGGACAATTTCAGCCGCTCCGTTGAGCAACTGCATCTGGCCGGAATCGATCAGGGGATTGTAGTTGTCACTGATGTAACTTACGCGGTCCCGCTCCAACTGCAACTGGCCGTGCCGCCATTCTCCTTCCGGCGCGTAGTACTTTGCTTTGGGAAAGGTGGCTACCGCGCGTCCATCTTTGTAAATGGTGTTCCAGCCACAATGGTCGAAATGGAGATGGGAGTTGATCACAATGTCGATATCTTCGGGCGCAATACCAGCAGCATGAAGGTTTTCCAGCAACTTTTCCTGGGTCTCCCAGATCCTTTTCTGCTTTTCCGGCAGTTTGCTGCCTATTCCGGTCTCGATCAGAATATTCTGACTGCCGGTGCGCACCAGGACGGAATTCAAACCGATCTTCAAGCGGTTCAATTCGTCCGGCTCGGTTTTTCTTTGCCATAGAACTTTGGGCACCACCCCGAAAAAAGCCCCGCCATCGGCCCGGTAAATGCCGTCGGATACTACGGTCAATTCAAAATCGCCAAGGGGAAGTATCTGGTTTTTCACTCCGACTTCTCCGGCACGGTGTTCTGCTCCCCCAATAATTCATGACGGAAATGGTCGCGAATTCTCGTGTAAAGATGGATACGCGCCGCAGGACCGGAAATCCCGTGGGTCTTACGTGGATAAAGCAGAAGGTCGAACTGCTTTCCAGCGTCGATCAAGGCGTTGATCATCTGCATCGTATTCTGCATGTGGACATTGTCATCGCTCGTTCCATGCACTTCCAGCAGGTGTCCATGAAGCTGTTTGGCAAAATTGATAGGGGAGCTTTTTTTGTACCCCTCTTCAAATTCCGGCACCAGGCCGGCGTAGCGTTCGGTGTAGATACTGTCGTAGTCATGCCAATCCGTCACCGGAGCAACGGCCACGCCTGCCTTGAAGCGATCTGAATGGGTCATGGCCACCAGGGTCATATACCCGCCATAGCTCCAGCCCCACCAGCCCATGCGCGTGCTGTCCAATTGTGGAAACCTGGTCAACGCCTGGTCCAAGGCTGCAAGCTGGTCTTTAAGTTCCACTGCGCCGAAGTTATGCATAAGGACCGAAGCAAACTTCTTGCCACGCCAAGCCATGCCTCGATTGTCCACGCTCAGCACCGCAATGCCGTCCCTCATCAGAATCTCGTTGAAGAGCAGTCCGTTACCGCCCCACTGGTCGCGTATGGTCTGGATTCCAGGCCCGCCGTAAGGATTCATAAGCACCGGTATCTTCTTCCCGGCTGTATTGAAAGGCAGAAAGAGCAAACCGTGCAGCACCGTCCCATCGTCCGCCTGGAAATCGACGAATTGAGGCGGAGTCAGGTTATAGGCCTCAACCCCTTTGGCTTTCCACAGGACATCGCAGTTGCCGCCCACCCGGCAGAAAGAGAGCTGCGGCGGAGTCATGAGCGCAGAAAAATTATCGATGTAGTTTTTGGCATCAGGCGCAAAATTCGCCTGATGCGTGCCGGGCTGGCCTTTGGTCAGGACCTGGAAATCGCTGCCATCGAGCTTTGCTGCGGACAGATGCCGCTGCCGGTCGTCTCCCGCGTTGGTCGTGAGGTAGAGCGTGCCGGAGGCTTCGTCCAGGCCTTCGATGCCGAAGACTTCGAAGTCGCCCTTGGTAATCTGGTGGTCCAGCTTGGCATCGCCCGCTAAAGAATTGCTCTTGTCGAACGTATACAGATAAAGGTGAATGTGGCCATCACGCCAACTTGTCCAGATGAAGCGGTCGCCTGATTTCAGGACCCGAAAATTATCATTCATCTCAATCCAGGTATCGCTTTTTTCGCTGAGCACCCGGCGTGATTTGCCGCTGGCTAGATCGACAAAATAGAGATCGAGCTGGTTCTGCGCGCGGTTCATCACCATTGCCCAAATCAGATCATCGCGCACCCAGCCAAAGCGGGGAATGTAAGTGTTTTTGTCTTCAGTCAAGCGCAGCCAACGAAGGCCGCCGCCATTGGAGTTGGCCACTCCCAGTCCCACCTCGGGGTTGGGATCGCCAACCTTGGGATATTTTTCCTGGGACACGGTCGGATGGACCGGAATGAAATCAGTGATGGGATAGGTCGGCACCTTGGTCTCATTCATCTGCAAAAAAACAATTTTGTTTCCGTTGGGAGACCAGAAATAATTGCTACGGACGTCCAACTCCTCGGCGTAAACCCAGTCCACCTCTCCATTCAAAAGATTTTCGTCGTGATCGCGGGTCAATGCGGTTTCCGACCCACCTGCAATGGGCTGCACATGAAGATTGTGCTCGCGGACAAAAGACAGGCGCTTTCCATCCGGTGAAAACTTGGGGTCGAGGATTGGCTCGCCGGACGAACTGATGGCGATGGAGACACCGGTCGTCAGGTCATAAATCCAAAGTTGCCCATCCACGTCGAACAGAATGTGCTTGGAATCGGGGGCCCAATGGTATGGGGCCACATGATAGCGTGCCCGGTTGTCTTTCTCTCGATCGTCCTTGCCTTTGGGCGGAGGCGGCGTCATGGTCGCAAGTTTTTCTGAAGCCACCAGCACAGCAGACTTTCCAGTAGTTACATCAATGTAGTAAAGCTGGGCTTTTTCCCCCTTTTCATCGCGCAGGAAATAGGAAACCTTATTTCCATCAGGACTCCATTGGATGGCCTCCGGCATTCTTTCGGGACTGCCATTCGGCGAATAAATAGACTGGATCGTGAGTTCCTGGGGCTGCTGGGCAAAAGAAACTCCTGCCAATAAGAAAACAAGTGCAAGACGGTTCACAGTGGACTCCACATTGAAGTGAGAATCAAAAGTGTACACCGAAGAGAAAAAACTTCGAAACTGGCGCTGTCTGGTGGTGTAATTAAAAGTGCGAGTCAAGCTTTGACCTTGGACTATTCATGAAAATGCGAAATAGAGAAAAAACACTCGTCATCCCGAGACTCTACCCGCGCGCCAGCTCGGGTAGAGCGGAGGGACCTCGCGTCTAGTCATGGATCGCCAAGGCTCTGCAACGCCTTAAGCTAACCATATTGGCCCAGGCCATACCGTAGTTACGGTCTGGGTCGGATAACCAAGACAATGGAAGACAGCCGTTAATGACTCGCACTTTTAATTACACCTCTGTCTGGGTGGCTAATGCGGAGAGATGTGGATTCTAGCTTGAGGTTTCCTGGTTCGAGCCACGAGGGCAGGGGGCGCGAGCCGCATGGCATAGGAATCTGGCGGAGATTACGGAGAGATTTCAGAACTCCTGCCCTCTTAAGGCAAGCCCATGCTGCACGTTTAGAACGTTAGAACAAGTGGTTACTTGCTTTTTGTCTTGCTTTTTTCCTTGCCTTTTGTCTTGCTTTTTCCGTTGCCTTTTTCCTTGCCTTTGCCTTTCTTTGCTTTAAAGACACAATCGCATGTTACTTTCAGAATAGTCCCCTTCGGGATTGTCGCGCTGAAGGCAGTGTCACCATCATCGTCCTCATACTCTTTTATCTTTGCCCCCGCGATGATGGTGTCCAGATCCTTCGGATCCCAGGTGGGCGTGCATTTGCGAGTACCAGTGCAATCTCCAGTGCAGAGCTTGCTGGGCGTATTTATACTACGAGGATACGAGGCCGCCACCTTCCTCAGTTCGGCCCGAGCAGCTTCTTCGGATTCGCCTCCAGAGACTTGCAAATCTCCGAGATCTACGTTATGTGTACCGCCGCAATCAGCCATAGAAATTCCTCTGTTCCGAGAAAAGTTGAACTAACTCAAGTTTCCGAAATCCGTTCGATTATACCTAAATCCCGCCGGCGCCTGACCCACTACCGATGCGTCCCACATATAGCGCCGATTACGCTCGGCAAAACCTCGGTGAGCGGTCAAACTTGATCCAAGCATTTTTTCAGCTATTCTTTCCATCTCCTACGACGAGCTGCTGCTCCGTACACGGGAATGGATTTTGAAGGCTGAGGGTTACAGAGTTCGCCTCCGTGTGCGATTTTGTGGATGCCTTGGAGCAATGTCGTATCTATATATTCAGTCTGGCAATCCTGGGACACTCAATCCCCCAACATGACAAGGTCGCGCTTATTTCGGAATTTAAGAAGCAGTCCGATGCTCCCGTTTTGTTGATTGTTCGGCATGGTGATGCGCCACTTCTGCAAGCAGACTATTGGGTAGACGCATCAGATGGCCCAGAAGCCCTCGTTCAAGCTGTCAAATGGCTACCTGTGGCACGTCACGAGCGGCAGAAGGATGAAGGCGGCAGCGTAGGCGACCAAAGGAATGTCGAGGAAAGCCCTTCGAGCTTCCCTGGCGATGGCATTGGAACCTGCGCAGACGCAGCCTGTATGTACAGTTCAGTGTCCTAATATTGTGCAAATTCTGGAGTGCCCCCCAGGTCCGCGAAAGCGCTAAGCCCGTTGACAGAAGGCCGCGAAATCTTTGGAAGAGTACGCCAGACGGCACGGCCAAGACCCCGCCGCCGCGCTCGATGATGTTCTCGCAGCCTATTTTGACGAGGAACAGCAGGACTACGCCGAAACCGTACAGGCTGTGCAGGAAGGATATGAAGACGTGAAGGCAGGACGCACTCGCCCCGCCGCCGAGTTTTTGGAAGGTCTACGCCTGAAGCATGGCCTTCCGCGTTGAAGTCACCCCCCAAGCCGAACAGGACGCTGATACAATTCTCGAATGGCTGCTATCGCAGCATGCTGGTGAAACCGGATTGCGCTGGTTTCTCCGACTGAAAGAAGCCATCGACTCGCTTGCGGAGATGCCGAAGCGTTGCCCGCTTGCACCCGAAAACGCTTCCGTTCCTTTTGAAATGCGCCAATTGCTTTATGGTCGAAACCCGCATTTCTACCGTATCCTGTTCACCATTGAAGACGAAGTGGTATACGTGCTCCGCGCTGATCGAAAGCTGAGGATTTTGAAAGATTTTGCGGATATTTTAATTGCCGCTTAGAACAGCAAGTGATAGTTTGCCGCACTTGCAACGCTTGGGAAGCTTCTGCGAGACCCACTATTCACAAACTTACACTTCAATTGCTCAACAAATCGCAAATGGAAAAATGGGTACATACTGAAGGAAACAAGTGAAGGATGAGTCTCGCGCCAACTTAGGTTAGTGATCCAGATGTGCAGTTTTGCCGTCTTACTATTAAATTCTCTGAATCTGCTGAGAAAAGGGTGGGTAGGCTCTGCTCCACCCTCTTCAGTTCCCGACAAGCGTCTTTTTAACGTTCGTGTCGCCGCTCCACCGTTTCTTTCTCATCACCGTCTAATTCCGCAGCTCTGCAGGATGGCGCGGGAAAGGCAACCATACTCGACTCGGTAACTGGGCTCTGGCCGGTGAAGAATGGACTCCCTGGCACACGCGCCAGCGTTCCGTTTGGGCTCACACTCCAACCGTCTACTGCCGCACGCGCAAAAAGAGAGGCATAAACGAAGTCGCCGCCACGGGTGGTCTCAATTTTGCCCACAAAGTCAGCGGCTGCAAAGGGTGATCCCGAAACCGGCTTCAGCGCACCGTTTGCCTGCACCGCGAAGGAGGAGACGGCCTCGTTGAATGTGTTGCTGGTAAACAGGAACTCATTGTTGGGGCTGAGGGTCAGCGCGCTGACGAGGAAGCGTGCTCCGGAGGGAAAAGGCGATCCCGGTGCTGGCGTAAGGCTGCCATCTTCCGCCATATGGAAGACGTCAATGCTGGAAAAGCCGCCAGAGACAGCGACAAACATGCGGTTGTTGTGGCAGTTAATATCGATTCCTGTGGGAGTGGCGCTCAATAGCACAGGCGAGCCAGGCGCCGGAGTCAATGTCCCGTCATCCCCAATGGCAAATATTCCCACTGCATTGATGGATTCCAGACCGACTGCCAGGAATTGGCCGCTGGGGCTTACCTTGAGTCGCTGAGATCGCTCCCCGACATTGAAGGGGGAGCCGGCCACTTCCCTTAGACTTCCGGTCGCCCTGGCAATGCGGAAGACGTGTACTACTGGAGTGAAATCGTCGGTAGCAAACAGGAATTTCCCATTGGGACTCGAAGCCAACGCAGGAGAGGAGTTGACAGCGCCGATTGGAACAGGAAGTCCCGGCACTGCAACCAGGGCTCCCGTTTGCGAATTGATCCTGAAACCGCTGACTGTGCCATCGGCAATATTAGCGGCATAAAGAAAGCCCCTTCCGGCAACCCTCGCAGTCGTAATCTTTTCCGGATCAATTGTTCGGTCATTGCCGCCATGGCCGCCCGTAGCAAAGGGAGAACCTGGGAGGAGCGTCAGGCTTCCGTCAGCGTTCACCCGGAAGGCCGATACTGTGTTTGGAGAGACATCATTGTTCGTGTAGATAAAGTTGTTTTGGGCAAGAAGGTTCATGGTTGAGCACAAAATCATGCAGAGCAAGATCTTGATTTTCATAGGAAGCAGCGTCCTTTCAAAGAGGATTACAGGGGAGCTGCTGGATTTTGTTGCAACCCCAATGCCAAATTCAGCAGAGACACTCTTTGAGAAAGAGTGCAACCCGAGGAAAAAATTGGGCATGGTTGTGCCACAATTGTGGATACTGGCAAACTTGGCTCGCAATTATATAAAGCTAAAGCGGTTTCACAGTTGCTTACAAGTTCTCAGCGATGTCGGCGCAGCTCTCAGGCACAGCTTCTGACGGGAAAACAAGCATGACAGTGGAGAACGGCACGCAATTTACGTTGTATATCAATTCACTTACCCTGAATCGGGTCAATCGCCGGATTGCGATTGCCGTTCTGATGGGATATCCATTGCAGCTGCTCGCATAGCATTGATTTTCTTCCGCACGACTCCCTGCAGTCTCGCATTGCCGTTGCCAGGCTGGCTTCAGAGTAGTTCTTTTCTTTATAGAGCCTCATGCCCTGGAAATTGGTCATGGAGATCGCGATTGTCCCTGGTAATTGCCCAGATCGGCATCCACGGGAACGATATAGCCGATTATCTGGACAGACGATTCCAGAAAAACGACTTCCTCTTAATTTGGCCAACCAGCAGTAGTTCTGCTTCCATCCTATCAGCAAAAATCACGGCATTTTGCCCTGCTGTTGAACGCAAGAAAAATATGGGTTATGGCGGAGAGGGGGGATTCGAATTACCCCGCCGTACTGAAAACGCGTAAGTTATTGAATTTTCAGGAAGCATAAAACGCTCAGAACGCCAAAAACTCGGTTTCCACACACGTAATACACACGCGGGTTTTCCCGATTCCTTCTGCTGGCAAAGATGGAATCACGGCGTGGATCTAACTAGCTCCGCGTACCCGATCTTGATACTCAAGACATCGCCTTCAAAGGGATTCCGGGATCGCTTCCCACCCTTATCCGGGAACTCCAGCAGTCGATAAAAAGGCCCGACCAGCGGGCCTATTTAGGTTTAGTTGATTTTCTACTCGCCGAGGCATGCTGGCGGGATCTTGCTGCAGTCTCCACTGATGACCCTGCAGGCTACGGGATCAAAAACACAAGCACCGGTAAGGTATCTGCCGACGATGAATCCGCCGGCGACCTGCCGGAGTTCCTCATCACTCAGAAGGTGGGCGCCGACCCGGCTAAGCACGCGGTTTGTTTCCTGGAGATTTGACATGCAACGCTCCTTTCCTGACTTACTAGCAGGTCATTATAAGCCGGGCGAGGAAGGCAGAATAGACGAAAAACCGAGCGAACGAATCTCGTTATGAACCCAGTCGTTTCAGCGCGTCGGGCGCGTAGGCGAGGGGGCTTCCAGATAAAAAAGGCCCGACCAGTGGGCCCATTTGGGTTCGTTAATTTTTGTGAGGCGCTAGTCGCCGAGGCAAGTGGCAGGACGTTGGGTGCCCTATGGACAGGGGTAAGACAGGAATACCGCTAAACGCAAAAAATATGGTATCTGGCGGAGAGGGGAGGATTCGAATTACCACGCCCTATTGAAAACACGCAAGTTATTGAATTTTATCGCATCACAAAACGCAGAATACTCCACTTTTGGGCTTTCCACACACGTAATACACACACGGGATTTTCAACCCATCATCTTTTCAAAGCCTTTTTTATTGCGGCCATGATCTTATCCGCAGTGTTACCGTCTTCTTTGTAAATCTGATGTACGATTTCGTCCTCGCCGCGAGGATTCGTAACTCTAAACACCAGAAATGTCGTACAAGCATCCCCCAAAAGATTCGCAGTCCATCCGCTCGGGTAATCCTTGAATAACTCCCGCACTCCCAATTCAACATCCTTCTCGGCAGGTCCAATCCTAGCAACATTAACCGAAGCCGCCACCTGTCCCTCCCTCCTGGAGATAAACCCCGCCATGAATTTCCAGGAACTCTGCTTCAATTAGATCATACGCATCTTTTGGTTTGATAAAATCCCGCGCATCGTCATGTTCATCTTCTTGATCGGCCCATCTCGCGCTGGAAAAACGACACTTTCAAAGAAAGTCGCCGGTCAATTCCCAGATGTTGGTTTGGTCAATTTGGATGATGAAGTAAACAAAGCGGAGAGACAACTAAGAGAACAAGGTGTTACTGATCTCGGTGCTTGGCAAGGACGGTGGGAGCGTAGCCTCGCCAGCTTTCGAAATGCGGACAGCAACCAGAAACTTGTCATTTTTGACGTTGGTGCTGGGTCTTTGCAAACTGATGCCGCGTTCCAATACTTTGGCCAACGTTTGAGCAGCGTTGTTTTGGTTACTGCCTCTTTTGAGACGATCCTTAGACGGCACCCGGGGCGGGACCCAAACGAATTGCGTCAAACAGAGTTCGACGCGCGGCATTTGTCTCTTTATGGAAAAATAACCAAAATAATAGATACATCAGCGCTTCCCGAAAAGCAGTGCACTGAGGCATTGACAGTTTATTTGGGCTTGTCATAGTCGCGGAATTTCCTCTTACCTGGGTGGTTGCACTTTCCCACCTCGGAAACTCCCGCCCTTGCTAACGCGCGAAGGTGAATCCTTGGTCCTGCTTCCCTTCGCGCCGTGCTGCTTCAAAAGGTTCCCGCCACTCCTCGTCTCTTTAAGCAACGGCCTTGAAGCTGGGGTTTGAAACTCTCCATGGCACTCGCAATCATTACATCCACCAAGCCCGTGCCGAACCCTCTCATGACGGCATTTTCTGCACCTCATACGTTCCTCCAACCCCTGGGGATAAGTGTACCTTGCAATTCCCCGACAGCGTGCTTTGATTTAGGGTAATGAGAGAAGTCAATTTTCGGGCAGAAGAACAAGAGAATCTCTATTTCGCTGGCGTAAGAACAGGAGCGCGGGAAATTATCCAAAAAATGCTGGATGCGATGCAGGCAAAAGGAACCCAAACGGCCACCTTCTCTCTGCTAAAAGTTGAGCTCGCCAATTACCTTGAATCTGATCTCGCCCGGACGCATGGCGTCGATTGCCATCACGTAAAACCAGATGGACTGTCTAGAGGGCACATTACGAGCTAATTATTCGGGTGCCTGGTAGGGGAAGCGCGACCCTGCGTTCTATTTCTGCGTTTCTTGCGCCTCCAACAGAATCGAGCGCCAAAAAAACACACGTATTACACACACGGATTTTTGAATGGCCCTCGAAATCGTCTGTAAGCGATTGAGCGCGGATAATTTACAGGAATGTTCATCTGGCGGAGAGGGGGGGATTCGAACCCCCGATAGAGCTTTTGACCCTATAACGGTTTAGCAAACCGCCGCCTTCAGCCACTCGGCCACCTCTCCGGCGTTCGGCAGGCAAAATACAGCCTTGATTATACCGGAAGTGATGAAGTTTCTCAGGGTGCTTCTGAATGCTGTTTGATGATGACAACTGCAGCGATTCAGGCAAGGGGTTATTAGCGAAGCCTACCGCTGATTTCTTTGGGCTTGGTTCGCGGCCGCGACTTCGCAGTGTTCATCAGTCCAATCAGTGTTCATCAGGTGGCAGGGTTCTGGAACTATACCGGATCAATCTCTCCGTTGCGGATCATGGACTCGGCAATCTTACGGGCCATGCGCACGGTCTCTGTTGCGTTGGGTCCGGCAACATCTTTAGGCGGATTCGCCAGAAGTTTTTCCAATTCCTCATCAAATAGCCTGGTGATCAACTCTGGAGTGTGCACCACCGGCTTGCCGGATTCGTCGACGATCTTCACTTTCTGGTTATGCTTGGTCCGATGGGCGATCATCAGCCGGTAGATGCGATCGGTGGCCAGATCTTCCATATAGCCATCCAGCAGGCTGGCCCCTTTGCCGTTGAGGACGCCATTCCGATAGCGGATCACCGTGCGAATCGCCGCGCGAGTGCCATTGAGCGTCTTCTGTCCAACTCCGCGCGGAACAGGACGCAGGTCAGGATATCTCTCCTGTCCGGGTTTGCGATAACTGAGCTGGTTAGGATATGGGAACTGGTTGACGGCAATCTCATTCTGGTCAGGATGCCCGGTCCACGCGCCGTCCATGCCGCAGACAGATTCATTCTTCTTATCTTGCTCAAGGACAGCCAGGGCGCGGGCATTCAACTCCGGATCTTCACGGCTGGGATAAAGCGCGGTCATGCCGCCGATCGAGAGACAGCCGCGCTGGTGGCAAAGCTCAGGCATCAACTCGCGCAGGTTTTGGAAAAACTTCACATCATGAGGAATCGTATTGCGGTCCGGCAAGACCCAGTCATCATCATTCAAGTTGAAGTTGATGAGGCTGGCCATGTAATCCCAACGTCCCAGATTCAGGCCCAGGATATGATCGCGCAGGTTATAGAGGAACTCCTCCATCTGGTATGCCATGGGGTGGGCTTCAACTAGGGCCATACACTTGATATAGTCCGGGGCCCAGCCTTTCAGACCGGCCACCGCCTTGAAGACATCATTCCACCACAGCGCCTCTTGGGCCGACTCAGACTTGGGAACATAGATGCTCAGTGGATGTTTCATCTCGCCGGCATCGATATCGAATACGATCCGGCAGATGTCATAGAGCGATGCTGAGGTCAGCTCTTGCGGGCTGCCAGGGACGATCCCTCGCTGGCTGAGATGTAAACCGCGCACCCGGACCCATATAACTGTCTTGCTGGGCTGAATATCCATCTGGCGATTGCGTTTTTTGTCGAAGTAATTCAACTTTCCCCGCAAGGCGCTCAGGCTGTTGGCAATTCCGCGCTCCAGAATCGCCCATGTATTCGCCATGGAGTCTTCCAGGTCGATCATTACACCCGGCGCGCCGGAGTTGAGCATCTTGACCACAAGTTCGCCGTCGTCCGCGGGGCCAGTCATCTGGTTGCGCTGGTCCTGGCACCAGTCTGGGAGCGTGATCTTCCAGTCTTCCTGCGTGACCGGTGAAGGAGGCATGTGGTTTGGCTTCTTGCCGGCCAGTGCCTCTTCCAGCACCTGCTTGCGTTTGCGGATGAGCTCTTGTTGCAGGGGCGTGAACTGCTGATGCAGTGGAAGATAAAACTTCAGAAATCCTTTGGGCAGATGCTCTTCCGGACGAAAATCTGCCGGCGGCGTATTGATCTCAAAACCATGGAGCTGGCCTTTGGTTTCGGCAACATCGACAGGCATGGCTCTTCTCCTTCGGACAAGGGTTAGACTCCCAATGTAAGTAGCCGGTTGCGTGTGTGTCAAATGGTGCAATCACTGTGCAATCATTGTGAGAAAGCTGTGGACAAGCTGGATTCGCCCTCAGCAAATTCCACTGCTTTCCAAGCCTGTTGATGGTATTTTTAGACAGATATTCTCATGGCATCACCACTCCCTGCACAATCCACTCCCGAATGTCCCGTCTGCGATGGCACTGGCTGGAAAACGATTGAAATTCCCAGTAAAGCCAGCCGGGTTACGCGCTGCGAATGCCAATTGAGTGCCCGAACAGAACGATTGTTGAAAGCAGCCCACCTTCCCGCCCGCTACGAACATTGCACGCTGGCCGAATTTGACATCCACTTTCAGGGCGCGCATCGCTCCTTGGCCGCTGCCCGCCTGGCCGCAGGACGTTTTGTGGAAGAATACCCAATCGAGAAGGCCGGGCTCCTGCTGATAGGTCCTATTGGAGTGGGTAAGACACATCTAGCCGTGGGAATCATCCAGGAGCTTATCCGCAGCAAGGGCGTGCCCTGTCTTTTTTGCGACTACCGCGAGCTGCTCAAGCAGATTCAGAATTCCTACAACGCCAGCGTACAAACAACCGAGCTGGAGATTCTCCGGCCAGTATTCGAAGCCGAGATCTTGGTTTTGGACGAGTTGGGCGCTGTGAAACCCACGGAGTGGGTCTGGGACACTGTAAGTCATGTCCTTAACACCCGCTACAACGACAAGCGCACGACCATTATCACTACGAATTTTTCCGACCAGCCTGCCGGGCAGGCTTCTGTCCCTCGCGGTGCTGCGCGCGAAGAGACCCTGGGTGATCGCATTGGTGAGCGCATGCGTTCACGCCTGCATGAGATGTGCCGGGTCGTGCAGATGGACGGAAGTGACTTTCGCCAAAGGGTCCAAAGTGCCAATTTCAGATGAATAGCAACGCCGCAACCATAAAGAAAAACAACTGCTTACCGCTGATTTACACGGATGAATGCTGATTGAGAACAGGCCGCTGGCTACTGGCTTCTAGCTTCTGAGTGGTTTGGAAAATTTACGAGAAAAGCAAGATTTCAAAGCATCTCGTAGCACAACGCAACTGAGCCGCAACTAAAAGTATGCCGCTGATTTGTGCAGATGTGCGCAGACAGAGGAGAATTTGGGGGTGAATTTTCTCCGCTCCTGGGGAGGAATGCTTTTACAATGGAGGGGTAGAGAACCTAACGTCATCCGCGATGACGTTGTCTTTGAGCCGATTTGCGGGCGTAAGCGCAGCGTTGTCACCCTCGAGGTAAGCGTAGCGAGCCGAAGGGCTCCTGCCGAAATCCTGAGCGGAAGCGAAGGATATGTTCAACAATCTGCGTCATCCACGATGACTCTAACTTTCGTGGCCTTTATTCACTAGCTCCATCTCCGTTCAAAAGCATGATAAAAAACCAGAGCTGCCAGCAGATTAGAAGTTTCCAACTGAAAATTACCAATTCACTAATACCCTACTGAATATCCCCACCCCCTGCCGATACTCCAAGGATACTGTAAGGATATTTTGAGTCAGAAAGAGCTTTGCAATCACTAATAAAGCACGGGAGCGACGGAATAGAAGGATGCCGGAATCAGGGGCCGGAACTGATCCAAGCCTTATGCTTCGCCGCTACGGAAAATTTGCGCGAAAAACAAGATTTCAAAGCACCTCGTAGTACACAGGAAAGCAAAAAAATCTTCGAATCTGATTGTTAGCGGCGCAAGGCGCGCCAAAAATCTAATCCGTATCCATCCGCGTAAATCCGCGTTAAGGTTTGGTTGCGGCCTGCCGCGGGAATGAGGTCAGTTTCCGGTGATGCGCATATTCGTCCAGTCGTATTGGAACTTTTTGCCGCAGTCCAGGCAGACAACATAGTGTTGTCCAGCGGGCGCGGGCACGTCCCAATCCGAATTGAACGCCCGACGGACGGTAGAAGATGCGGCAAAGGGCTGCGAAATCTTTTTGTGAGAACAACGAATTGAAAGAAGCTGAAGAATCTTGTTTACCATGGGGAAAACATTCAATCTGGCCAGAAACAAAAAATTGAGGGGTGCCTCACCAGGAGGCACCCAGCTAGGAGAAAGCAAGGAGTTACTCTCCTTATCGGCCAAGGGGCCAAAAAGTTTAGGCCGTGGCGGTTGCCAGCCGCGATGCTTCAGGTGTCACGGTAGAGCTCTCCAGTTTTGCCTGGCCATTGGCCTCCTTGACGCCGGGCTTGCGAATATCAATGCCGCCCTTGAAATAAGCGCCATCTTCGATGCTGATCCGCTGGCAAACTACGTCGCCGGTAAGTGAGCCTTCGTTGCGGATATCGACGCGGTCGCTGGCGGTAATGTTGCCCTTTACTTTGCCCAGCACTACCACTTCCCGGGCATTCATGTTGGCCTGGACCTGGCCGTTGCGGCCAACAGTCACCCGGTTGCCGGGAAGATTGATGGCGCCCTCTACGCGGCCGTCAATGTAAAGTGATTCAGAGCCGGTGACCTCGCCTTTGATAACAAGCGACTTGCCGATCGTGGCTTGCTCCTGATTGTTAAGTACGGCATTGCGAGGAGCGGCAACGGGTGTCGGCTCGCTGGACATAGGTGTATTGGTAGTGCTCATAACTGGTTTCTCCGGTTCCGTGATCGGTTTAAGGTTGGGGGTTGGGGGGTTGGCGGGCTTCCACATTTAAAGACATCCTTTCATTGCATGGGCCGCTGTTACAGGGCCGTATCGGGGTTTACCGCAGCGTGCAGCCAGCTTTTGCGCCGTCTGCTCAAATTGCATTTGATACCTGGGGAACAGCCGAAGCAATGGCACGTAAGTAACCAAATTGCTTGGAAGCCCGCCAGATTCCGGAACTGCTGGATTGGCGCTGACTTTCGCAACATGCAGACCTTGGTATGGGACTGCGCATGGCGAACGTGAATGTAATTATTCCCCTGCGGCTGGCATTTCTTATATCGGGTGAGATACCTAACGTAGAAAGCGATTCGCGCTTAGGATAGGGTTAGAGTAAACGAGTCATGTTGAGCGAACAGGAGATACTTCGATACATCGGCAAGCAGCCCAAGCATGCGGCTGGCTTCAAGCAGATGATCCATGATCTGGGTCTCAAAGGAAAAGCACGACGCGACCTGCAAGCTCTCCTCAAGGAGATGACCCGCCGTCGCAAGCTGGTTCCTATAGGCAAAGAGCGATGGAGCCTGCCCACCACTGCTTCCACCCAGAACTTGGTCGTAGGGCGGCTTCATACCCATCGTGATGGTTATGGCTTTGTCACACCCGACCCCGACTCCCTGCCTGTCCGCGCACAAGGCAAGCTTCAGGGGGACATCTTTATTCCACCACCTGAAATTGGCAACGCTATGCATGGTGACCGGGTGCTGGTGGAGTTGGGCAGCATCCGCCACGATGGAAAGGCCGAAGGCCGGATCGTCCGCGTGACCGAGCGTGAGCAGGAAACCGTAGTGGGAGTCTTCCATTACGGCCACCGCCATAACTTTGTTAGGCCCATCGATGAAAAGGTGGCCAAGGAAATCGTCATTCCTCCGGACATGGAGTACCCAAGCGAAGAGGATGATGACACTCAGCTCTCTGCAGATGACCGGGACCGACGGACACCCTCCTCCCCCCGAAAGGCCCGCAAACATACGCCACACCGCGTGCTGGGCGAAGAGGTCAAACAGGCTGACTGGGACGACCTCGAGAATGTGGTCGTCGAGGTTGAGATTGTTCAATGGCCTTCAGCCAGCCAGAATCCCCGTGGGCGGGTGATAGAAATCCTGGGCTACGAAGATGATTTTGGCGTGGATGTAGAGATTGTCATCCGTAAACATCACATCCCGCACACCTTTCCAGCGGAAGTCCTGGAAGAAGCACAGGACATCAGCCCCGTGATTCCTGCGCGCGAAATCTACCGCCGCGCCGACTATCGCAATCTCCCAATCGTCACCATCGACGGCGAAACTGCGCGTGATTTCGATGATGCGGTGCTGGTACGCCGGCTCGAAACCGGTAATTACCAGCTTCACGTCCACATCGCCGATGTCTCCCATTACGTGGAGGATGGCTCTGCCATCGACGAAGAAGCCCGCAAGCGCGGGACTTCAGTCTATTTCCCTGACCGCGCTGTTCCCATGCTGCCCTTGGAGCTCTCTACCGACATTTGCAGCCTGCGCCCTCAGGTTGACCGTCTCGTGACCTCCTGCGTTATGGAACTCGACCCCCGAGGTGAGATTATCGGCTATGAACTGACTGAAGGTGTCATCCGCTCTTCTGAACGCATGACCTATACGGATGTGAATGCCATTCTTGAAGGCGACGAACATCTGCGCCGCCGTTACGCTCCCCTCATCGAAAACTTTGAACTCATGTATGAGCTAGCGCAGGTTCTGAACAGAAAACGGGCAAGGCGCGGCTCCATCGACTTTGACATGCCCGAGCCGGTGATTGAATTTGACCAATGGGGCATGATGAAAGGTGTCTCCCGCTCCGAGCGTAACTGGGCCCACCGCTTGATTGAGGAGTTCATGCTGGCTGCCAACGAAACTGTGGCCAGCCATCTGGAGCGCAGGGTGGCCAGCATCTACCGCATCCACGAAAAACCTGACCCTAAAAAGATTTATGAATTTGAAAATATTGCCGCCAGCTTCGGCTATTCGCTGGGAGTTGGCGCCTTGCCGGTAAAGCGTGTACAGATGCGCGCCGACAAGCGTGCGCGCCATGGCGCTGGGCGCAATGCGCCGGCAATCGAATTGCCGCAAGAGGTCCATGTGACTCCGCGCATGTATCAGAAGCTGGTGCAGAAGATTTCAGGCAAACCGGAGGAGCGCATCCTTTCTTATCTCATGCTTCGTTCCCTGAAGCAGGCCCGTTATTCGGAGATAAACGAGGGGCACTTTGCCCTGGCTGCTCCCAGTTACACCCACTTTACCTCTCCCATCCGGCGCTATCCAGACCTGATTGTCCACCGCATTTTGAAAACGGTGTTACAGCAAAGAGCTGAAGAAGTTGAGAGCGAGCAGCTCACGCATGTGCCCGAGGCCTCTCCCTGGTCCAAGCGCCACGAAAAAACCGGGAAATCTGACCGCCGGATCCAACATGGCCCCATCTCTGAAGAAGAGCTGCACGACATAGCCGAAAGTTCCAGCCGGTCCGAGCGCGCTGCCGATGAAGCGGAACGGGAGTTACTGGAGTGGAAGAAACTCAAGTTCATGCAAGACCGGGTCGGCGAAGACTTCAGTGGCTTGATCGTGAGTGTGACCAAATTTGGATTTTTCGTTGAGCTGGAAGAATTGTTTATCGAAGGACTGGTTCCTCTGGCCTCGCTCGACGATGATCATTACACCTTCCATGAAAACACCCGCCAGATCATCGGAGGAAGAACCAGGAAAACCTACTCGATAGGCGACAAGGTGCGGGTCTTGGTCGACCGCATCGATCGCATGCAGCGCAAGATTCAATTTGCTGTATTACAGGAAAAACCTCCACAGCCGCAGAAGCGGCCTAAAAAGCGCGGTTAGATTACGATTATGGCGGTTCCACATCCCGAGCACCGGTGGAAGAACGGCCCCTGGAAGCACACCGAAGGACCCCTCCGTGTTCAACGGTTTGTTTGTTGTGGCCTGTCACGCCGCGTTTCAAAGATTTAGCTGGTTTGATTCGCGTTAGTTCGTGTTAATTCGCGGCTCAAGGTTTTCCGGTTGGGTTTCTAAACCAAGGTACCGTTGTAAAATCAAGAAGGACAGAGGAGACTTAAGAAAATGCCGCGTATGGTGAAATGCGTAAAGCTAGGCAAAGAGCTGCCTGGATTGCCCGAGCCTCCCTTTGATACGCCGCTTGGGCAGAAAATCTATGAAAACGTGAGCGCCGACGGGTGGCGGATGTGGGCGGAACATTCCAAGATGCTTCTGAATGAATACCGGCTTCAGCCCTGGAAGCCCGAAGCTCAACAATTTCTGGTGGAACAAATGGAGCAATATTTTTTCGGCCCCGGCGCCGAGCTTCCCAAGGAATACGTGCCGCCCAAGCAATGACCGTAAGACGCCCGCAGTCAGATTGTAGTGGGTCATCGATAAATCAGGAGGCAAGATGAAAAAGCCAGGATGGCCCAGACTCTGGGTGCCAATCTTTATCTGTACCGTTTACAGCCTCACTTTGCCATTTGCTTATGGCGCTGATAAGCCCGATAAGCGGGAGATCGTCAAGCAAGCCCGCCAGGCATATTACAACCTTGGAGATCGTGGGCTGACCGGGTTTCAATCAAATGTGCAGCCCAATTGGCGGTTGGTGCTGAAAGATCAGATCGCCGCTGATCCGGCAAACGCTGAAACGGCTTTGAAGATGCTGAACGGCATCCACTTTACGGTGTCGCTCGGCCCTGATGGCGTGGTCAAGGTAACCCATCACGTCGATGTTGCCCCGTCGAATGAAAAGGTAGCGGAAGGCTTTAACCAGATTTTCAGCGGTATGGAACAGGCCATGTCCGGATTTTTCGATACCTGGAAGCCCTTCATGCTTACCAGTCCCTTCCCCGCCGTCAACGGCGATTATCAGTTGGAGGAGCTGGACAATCAGTATCACCTCTCCTACAAAGATGACACCGCTGATGTGGCAACCACCATGTCCAAGGAGCTACTAATCAGTGAAATAAAGGTGGATTCCCCAGCGTTCAAAAGCGTGCTGAAACCGGTGTTTAGCAAAAATCCTCAGGGATTTCTGCTCACCGGATACGACGCAACCTATCAGGAACCCTCGGGGAAAGTAGGAGTGCAATTGAAGGTGCAGATCGACTACCAGCAAGTCAACGGTTTCCAGTTGCCAAACAAACTAAATCTTACCGGCTCCTACCAGGGAACACCCTTTGCCATGGAGCTCACCTTTAGCGACTACCAGGTGAAAAGCCATTGACCGCGAACGATCTCGCGAGAACGCACAATCTTCGCGAAGCCAATGATTGAAATGGCTGCGATCGACTTCTGCAGCGGCTGAATGCCCGGTTGCCAGTGCTATAATGAACAAGATTTTTCCCGCTGCGAATCACCCCTTGATTAAACCCAAGCAGCGGTTCTTTTTACCGTCGGGACGTGGCTCAGCCTGGTAGAGCACTCGCTTGGGGTGCGAGGGGTCGGCAGTTCAAATCTGCCCGTCCCGACCATTCTCTTCAAGGCCCGACCACTCGTGTCGGACAGAATTTGGACCTCGTTCCGCAACGAATCAGCGCCAGATGGAGGCTTTTGTCCAGGGCCGGCCAGCCCTGCCACCTCGGGGACTCAATACGGCAGCCAGTATTGCCCACCTGCGATCTTTGGTGGGGCACATACCTACAATACCCAGGCATAAGACCAAAGACCTAGGCGGTCGGCGCTCGCGGCGTTCTACGATGGGCTGATTTGTAGGTCGTACTCCCGTGACCCGTTTCATTTCGCTTACTCCGGGTTCAGTTAGACCCCACTCGTCAAGACGTCGTACCACTGGGTTGTAGACAGACCTGGATTGGCGTTTGGTATTACTTGGTGCGCGGCCCCTTCAAACTCGGCTTCGCTATACCAATCGGCGCCTCGGCAGTTTTCCTCGCGGCAACGAATGCGGACCAGGTTTCCCTCTCTTGCGAGGTAGGTCTGGGGATCGCTGACGTCAATTGGCTGCTTGCATCGAGTGCATTGGACGTACACCATCTCTGTGCTCATAATTCCACCTGGATAATCTTCCTGGGCGCGCCCAGTTTGTTTCTTGCTATGACTATCGGCGCAGGCAGCCAGAAACTTGAGGATTTCGCGCAGTTTTTTGCGAAAACGCCTAATCAATGAAGGTGATTACGGCCCAATACAAACCCCTTCCAAATGATGGCCAATCTGGTAACATTTGTGGCTGTTCCTCCCCCTGAACTTCTGCCTCGATCATGAGTACCTCCGTGTACCAGAAACGACAAGAGCTGCCCGCTCCGCGTGCTTTGCCCATCATTGCTTATTTTGAAGAGGACACAATCGCCCGCCAGCAACTGGTGGGGGTGCAGCGCTTCCGGCGGATGTCGTTTGAAAACACTCTTCAAGAAAACCCGGCCATTGAGCGCATTGTGCTTGTTTCCACCGAAGACGTGATGGAAAAGCACTACAGCCAGTTGAGGGTGCCAAATGTCCGGGTGCTCGCTCTGACCAATCAAAGATTCAAAGACCCGCGAACGGATGGCGCAGTTTACGCTTACCTGCCTTCCGATGTCCCGTTCCAGATCCTGGAACGCATGGTGGACAACGCCCTGGACCACATTCATCTCGTCCAGACCCGGCATGAGGTCAACGAGCGGCTGGCGGGGGTAAGCCAGGAGATCCACGAACTGAATCAGATCGGCGTGGCGCTTTCGGCGGAGCATGACACGCGCAAGCTGCTGGAGATGATTCTTACCAAATCGCGAGAGCTAACCAAGAGCGATGCGGGGTCCATCTATCTGGTGGAACGCACCCCGCTTTCCCGGGACCAGCAGAGATTGCCTTTCAACAATCGTCCCAAGTCCCAGGGAGACCTGTACCAGGAGCAAATACGCTTCAGCCTGGCGCAAAACGATACCGTGAATATTCCCTTTCGCGAAGTGACCATGGAGATCAGCAAGCGCTCCATTGCCGGCTATGTGGCGCTTACTGGGGAAATCGTCAATATTGAGGACGCTTACCACCTTCCCCCTGACGTTCCTTACTCCATCAACCGTAAGTTCGACGTTGATTCCGGATATCGCACCAAGTCAATCCTGGCGGTGCCCATGCGAAATCAGAAAGACAAAATCGTGGGCGTGCTGCAACTCATCAATGCCAAACTTGATTTCAATGCCCGGCTGGCTTCCTTGTCAGCGGTAGTGCAGCAGGTGGTGCCCTATACGGCAAGACAGCAGGAGATGGTGTCGTCGCTTGCCAGCCAGGCTGCCGTCGCGCTGGAAAACAGCCAATTGTACGAGGCCATCCGGCGGCTCTTTGAGGGCTTTGTACGCGCTTCGGTCACTGCAATTGAGGCCCGCGACCCCACTACTTCCGGACATTCTTTCCGCGTGGCAAATCTGACTGTGGCCCTGGCCGAGGTTGTCGACCGCAGTGACAGCGGCGCCTATGCAAATATTCAGTTTTCCCGCGACCAGATGCGGGAAATCCGCTATGCCAGCCTGCTCCACGACTTTGGCAAAGTCGGAGTGCGGGAAGAAGTGCTGGTAAAAGCCAAAAAGCTTTATCCTTCGCAACTGGACTTGATTCAGCAGCGCTTCGAATTCGTCAAGCGGACGCTGGAAAATGAAATGTTGGAGGAGAAAGTCGAATATCTGCTGGAAAAGGGCCGGGAAGAATTCCTGCAATCGCAACCGAGGCTCGATGCCAAGCTGGCTGACGCTATCAAAGAACTCGACGAGTATTTCCAGACCATCATTAACGCCAACGAACCCACGGTATTGCCGGAGGGCAACTTCGAGCGGCTGCTGGATATTGCCAACGTTACTTACCTTGATTTTAACGGGGCCAGCAAACCGCTGCTGGCTGAAAATGAAGTGCGCCTGCTCTCCATCCGAAAAGGTTCGTTGAATGACGAGGAGCGCAACCAGATTGAGTCCCACGTGGTCCATACCTTTAATTTCCTGCAGCAGATTCCCTGGACCAACGAGATCCGCAACATTCCCGAGATTGCCCGCGGACACCATGAAAAACTGAACGGGACCGGCTATCCGTACAAGCTTTCCGCGCCTGAGATTCCGCTGCAGACCCGCATCATGACGATTTCCGACATCTTTGACGCTCTAGCGGCCTCCGACCGGCCTTACAAGAAAGCTGTTTCTGTGGAACGGGCGCTTGAGATACTGGAGTTCTCGGTCAAAGATGGGGAACTCGATTCAGATCTTTTCAAGCTCTTTAAAGCTGCCAAGGTGTACGAGCGCTGGAAGGTCGACCCTTATTCGTACTGATTTTCCCCGATTGCCTTTCTCGAAAAGTCCAGTAAGATAGCCTCGGACTCGTCGATGAAAGACTTCTACATCTCCGATGCAGCGCAGTTTGAAAACCAGGTAATTACCTCTTCTTTTGTCGTTGCCACCAAGCAAATCAAACCTAAGAAAAGCGGGGACCTCTACTTGGCGCTCACCCTCGTAGACCGCACCGGCCAGATCGAGGCCAAGATGTGGGACAACGTAAATGAACACCTCGGCGTGTTCGATCAGGATGACTTCGTAAAAGTCCGCGGGCTGCTGAATAAATTCAATGGCCGCTTCCAGCTCACCATTCATAAAGTGCGCTCCATGGAAGACTCAGAAGTCGATTTTGACGATTATCTGCCCAGGACCAGCAAGAATATTGATGAACTTTGGCGGACTGTGGGCGAGTTCGTAGAGAGCTTTTGCAATCCTTATTTGAAGGCCCTGGTAAATGCGTTCATGGCTGATCCGCAGATTGAACGCGCTTACAAAAATGCGCCTGCGGCCAAGACCCTGCATCATGCATTCATTGGCGGCCTGCTGGACCATGTTGTCTCTTTGTTTCGCCTGTGCGATCTGGCCTGCCGAAACTATCCTGAGATGATTGACCGCGACCTGCTGATTACCGGCGCATTTCTGCACGATATCGGCAAAGTGCATGAGCTTAGTTTTGCCCGTTCGTTCACCTATACCACCCGCGGACAGCTCCTGGGACACATGATCATTGAGCTGGAAATGCTGCATGAAAAAATTGCCCTTGTGCCCGGCTTTCCCGGCGAGTATAAGACGCTGCTGGAGCATCTGATTATCAGCCATCACGGCAAGTACGAGTTTGGCAGCCCCAAAATGCCCATGTTTCCTGAAGCTCTCATGCTGCATTATCTTGACGATCTGGATTCCAAGATGGAGAGCATGCGCGCCCACTTTGAGCGCGAATCGGGCGCGGAATGGACCAGCTATAACGGGAGTTTGGAACGGCCCCTGCTCAATACCAGAAAGTTTCTTGAACAGCTCAAATCCGGGGCAACGGCCAGTGCCGCGGCCGCGGCTTCGACACTGGCTTCGTCTGGGGAAGAACCATAAGAAGCGATCAATTGCTATTTGCCATTTGCTGCTTTATCAGCGGTCATCAGTCCAATCAGCGTCATCAGCGGTAAGGTTTTCTTGAGCCGTTTGAGCATTGCCGGAACAGGCCTGTCTGATAGAGAATCTATGTTTCAGGAGGTAATCATGAAATCTCCGCGTTTGCTTTTCGTATTGATGTTCTTTGCGCTGGCTTTTCTGCTGGCGTGCGGTGACAAATCCAGCACGCCAGCCACTGCGACAAATGCATCTCCCAGCGGTACTGGAGCCCCCGAAGGAAAAGGGAAGAAGGCAGGCAGCGGTGAAGTTACCGCCATTCCCGCCGGCACAGTCATCATAGTGCGCCTGGGAGAGACCTTGAGCTCCAAGAACAGCCAGGCAGGGCAGGGCTTTTCGGCTACCGTGGCCCAGCCGGTTGTTGTGAACGGAAAGACCGTGATCGAGGAAGGCGCCACTGCTCACGGCACCGTGGTCGATGTTAAATCCCGGGGCCGATTCAAAGGCGCGGCGCGCCTTCAGGTGCGTCTCGATTCGGTCAGCATCAATGGCCGGGAGCACCAGATTGAAACCACCGCTGTGGTCCGCTCCATGAAGGGCAAAGGCAAAAGAACGGCCGGGTTTATTGGCGGCGGCGCAGGTGCAGGGGCGCTCATTGGCGCGCTCGCAGGTGGCGGCAAAGGCGCTGCTATTGGCGCGCTCGCAGGCGCAGGCGCAGGTACTGCCGGGGCCGCTTTTACTGGAAATAAAGATATTGTTCTGTCCGCCGAATCGGCGCTGACCTTTAAGCTGATGCAGCCGGTGCAGTTATAGGCAGCCGGGCGAAATCATCAGTGGGGCGAGAACAATGAAATGCTATCTTGCAAGTTACGCGCCTTGATTTGCTTTGTCACCAAAGACGGCGGGGCTCCCTGCCCCGCCTTGGGTTCACTGAGTCCAAAGCTGGAAATTGAATTTTTTTTCATTTCGGTTCTTTAAGACAAGTTATCTCTAAAAATCCTCTTTTTCTTCACTATCTTCTGCGCTAGAATTACGCGCCACATGCCAGGAACATGCTTCTTTGCTGTTCCGGCCCTGCTTGCTCCCACCTTGATGGATTTAGTGCTGGTGGTCCGTCTTTGAAAAAGTTTGTTCGTTTGCGTTCGCGTAATTTGAGCTGCGTTGCCGGTGGAACCGGAGGCTAGCAAAATGAGCACACCGAGGCTAGGTTGTTTTCTGTTGTTGTTCATCGCCAGCATGTTCGCGGACAAATCTCCTGCAAAAGAACTGGAGCGCTATGTAGTCATCGAAAGGGTTGCCAAGAACTATGAGGCTGACAAGGCAGGACTTCAAGAGGGAGACATTGTTTCGCACTGGAAGTCCGGCGCCATCCGCGGTGACATAGAGTCTCCATTTGATTTGCTCAGAATAGAAATCGATCAGTCGCCCCGGTCTGAGGTCACGCTTGAGGGTTCGCGAGGCCCAGAGAAACGGGCCTGGAAATTGGGACCAAACGACTGGGGCATCAAGGCCCGTCCCGGCCTGCCTAAGGACATCTTGTCTGTCTACCTTGATGGCCAGGAGTTGGCAAAGACCAACAAACCAGTTCAAGCTGCCCATCGATGGCGAACAGCCGCCCTGCAGATAGAGGATCCCGATGCGAATCCGCTGGCAGCCTGGTTGCTATTACAGGCAGGCAACCTGCTGGCCGAGACCGGGCAGTGGGCTGAAGCCGGCGACATGTATAAACAAGCCATCGGAAAAGCCGAGGAAGCCGGCCCCGCGATAGCTGCACCATTGATTCATTTATGCGCCAATACATTCCGGGACCACAATGATTGGACAGGCGCGCTGAAGTACTCCCAGCAGTCCCTCGTGGAATATCAAAAGATCGGGACCGAAAGCTTCACGGTTGCGAGTGCTCTGAATGATGCAGGCGCCGCCAGCTTGCAACTTGGCGATCCTGTGAGGGCCGAGGAGTACTTCCGCAAGGCGCTGGCCCTGCAAAAGAAGCTGGCTGCTAACAGCCTGCCTGTGGCCATGAGCCTGAGCAATCTAGGCCGTTTGGCCTGGAATCGTGGTGATCTCACAAAAGCAGAAGAATATTATTCCCAGGCGCTGGCAATCAGAGAAAAGCTTGCTCCGGACAGCATCGTTCTCGCAACAACTCTTACCAGCCTTGGTGTTGTTGCATGGAGGCATAGTGATCTAAAAAAAGCCGGGGAATACCTTGGCTCAGCCCTCGTCATTCAGCAAAAGGTGGTTCCTGGGAGCCCGGATGTTGCGACCAGCCTCAACAATCTGGGAATCATCATGTCAGAGCAAGGTGATCTGGTGAAGGCCGAAGAATACTACCGGTCGGCCCTGGAGATACAAGAAGCGCAGATGCCGGGGAGCGTCAACGTGGCCAGCATGCTTCTGAATATGGGCAATCTGGCATGGGAGCGAGGAGACCTGGCAAATGCTGAAAGCTACTATCAGCGAGCTTTGGCGATTCGGGAGAAACTTGCTCCGGGCAGTCTCGATGTCGCTGCGGGCCTTACCAACCTGGGCGATGTGGACTGGGAACGTGGCGCTCTAAGGGCCGCCGAGGAGCACTACAAAAAAGCGCTGGCCATCCAGGAAAAACAAGCGCCCGGCAGCATTGACGTGGCCATGAGTCTGAATAATCTGGGTGTTGTGGCCTGGAGCCGCCGCCATCTGGCTCTCGCTCAGGCCCACTATGAAAGGGCGCTAGCGATTGAACAGAAACTGGCGCCACGAGGACTTCTCTCTGCCGAAATCCTGAACGGCTTGGGCGATGTCGCACGCGACCGCAACGATCTAACCAAGGCTGAGGAATACTATCGCCGGGCAGTGGCAATCAGGGAAAATACCGCACCCGGCAGCACAGGCCACGCCGAATCGCTGGCGGCGCTGGCCTCCATTATGCGCCGCAAACAACACCTGGACGAGGCGGCACAACTCTATGGCCAATGCTTAACGGCCATTGAAAACCAAACAACACGACTGGGCGGAGGAGAAGAAGTCCGCTCCAGCTTTCGGGCCAAACATGCCAGATGCTATCGAGACTATATCGATCTGTTGCTGACGCGTAAGCAGCCTGAGTTGGCTTTTGACGTGCTAGAGCGCTCGCGGGCACGGACGTTGCTGGAAATGCTGGCTGGGGCCCACGTTGATATTCGCAAGGGCGTTGATCCTCTTCTGCTCCAGCGGGAACTCTCCCTGCAACGACAGATAGACGAGGAATCGGACCGCAACTCACGATTGCCCAATGCTGAACACGATGAAGACGGGACAACTTCCAAAAAGAAGCTTGAAGAATTCTTAAATCAATACCGGCAGATAGAAGGACAAATCCGCGCGAGCAGCCCAAATTATGCCGCGCTGACTGGGGCGCAACCGTTAAGCGTGAAAGCAGTTCAGCAGCAATTACTGGATGATGACACCTTGCTGTTGGAATATGCTCTGGGCAATGATCACAGCTTCCTGTGGGCCGTAACCCCAAGTTCCCTCCGGGCCTATGAACTGCCGGGGCGCTCCAAAATCGATTCGCTCGCTCGCCGCGTATATGACCTGCTCACTGCCCGCAATCTTCACTTAACCGGGGAAACGGAACTACTGAGACAAGCGCGGCTGGCCAAAGCGGAGGCGGAATATCCGGAAGCAGTAGCAGCCCTAAGCCGAATCGTGCTCGGTCCGGTGGCTGAGCAACTTCAAGGAAAGAGATTACTCATCGTAAGCGATGGCGCCTTGGAGTACATTCCATTTGCCGTTCTGCCAACGCCTTTGACCAGGGGACAGCATCCCCAGTCGCCGGCCAGCGTTTCTTTCCAACCTCTTATCAGCCAGCATGAAATTGTCAATTTGCCCTCAGCCTCGGCGCTCGCTGTTTTGCGCCACCAGCTCATCGGACGCAAACAAGCGACCAAAGCGGTGGCTGTGCTCGCCGATCCTGTATTCGACACTTACGATGATCGAATCCATATCGTCTCTCGTGACCAAGGCCCTATGGACAGGAAAAGTTCCGAACCCTCAGCTCCTTTTCCGTCAAGGGTAAATGCAGCGATCGATCGCTCCGCCAACGAACCAAGCAGGCCGGCTATGCGCCCTTTTCCCAGATTGCCATTTACCAGGCGCGAGGCTGAGGCCATCTATGCGATTGCTGAGGAAGGAAGTGCGATCAAGGTCCTTGATTTTGATGCCAGCAAGGCCATGGCCACCAGCGCGGAGCTAAAAGATTACAGCATCGTCCACTTCGCCACACATGGAGTACTCGACAGCGAGCATCCGGAATTGAGCGGCCTGGTTTTTTCGCTGGTAGATCGTCAGGGCAAGCCACAAAACGGATTTGTACGCCTTTTGGACATCTATAACCTCGATCTGAATGCCGACCTGGTCGTGTTGAGCGCATGCCGGACTGCCCTGGGAAAGCAGATCAGCGGAGAAGGATTAGTGGGACTTACGCGCGGTTTTATCTTCGCGGGAGCTGCACGAGTGGCGGCAAGTGTTTGGAACGTGGATGACGAGGCCACGGCTGAGTTCATGAAGAAATTCTATGAAGGCATGCTGAAAGAGCATCAATCGCCCGCTCAGGCGCTCAGGTCCGCCCAAGTTTGGATGTTAGGACAAAAAACCTGGAGATCGCCCTACTACTGGGCGGCATTCGTTCTACAAGGTGAGTGGAGGTGAGAACTCTTCCGGACAGTTGAGTTCCGCGCACATGAACAGGCATATACGTGTCAATCGAAGATTGGAGGCCAGACCGGATTTGAGATCTGTAGACAGATCGTCTGCCAGGACCAGGAAGGGTGACCTTACACCGGAAGGGTTCGAACGGCTGCTTGACTGGCTGGACCAAAACCGCGATGCCGCCGGCCATCGCTACGAGGAGATTCGTACTCGCCTCATCAAGGTTTTTGTGTGCCGTGGCTGCAGCGTACCGGAAGAACTGGCGGATGAAACCATCAACCGCGTGGCCGGAAAGATCGACCAGATCGCGACGACTTATGTTGGAAATCCTGTTTTGTATTTCTACGGGGTAGCGGACAAGATTTTCCTCGAATATGTAAGAAAGCGGTCCACACCCTCCTTACCATTGCCAGAAAGCTCAACCGAGGAAGCCGAGCAAAGATACCGATGCCTGGAACAATGCATGGAGCGCCTTTCTGCCCAGAGCCGCGAGCTAATACTCGCTTATTACGGCAGTGATATGGGAACGAATATAGACACGAGAAAAGAACTCGCTGAGCGAACAGGTATCGGAGCCAATGCATTATGGATACGGGCCCATAGGATCAGGGAGAGTTTGCGCCAGTGCGTGAGGGAGTGTCTCAGGCGGCATGCTCGCACCGATTTATTTGGAAATGCTAAGCCGGACAAGTATTCTAAGGAAAACTGATGGTCAAGATGCATCAGCAAACTGACGACATATTGCTTAGGCGCTACCTGCTGGGCGAAGCCTCACTGGAAGAACAGAGCATGGTCGAACAGCAACTATTGAGTCAGGAAAACTTTTTCAACCAGCTTTTGAGAGTGGAAGAGGAGCTGACGGACCAATACGTCGCCGGCAAACTCCAGGCAAGTGAAAAATATCACTTTGAATCCTACTTTATGAAGGCGCCCGAGCGGCGCGAGAGTGTCGAATTTGCAAAAGCTTTCAACAGGCACTTGACTGAGAACTCCAAGGCACAGCCCGGCAAGACAAGTTTCCTTGCGTTCGTCTCTCAGCGCCGGACAATTGTACAAGCCGGGATGGTCTTCGCCCTGATGCTGCTGGCCGTTGTTTCCCTGCTGCTATGGCGGCAGAATATTCGGCTGAAGAAAGAAATACAGCAGGCTTACTCCCAGCCCGCCAGATCCACACGCCAGGACGAAGACCTCAAACTGCAGCTCAATCAGGCAAAGGCGCGAGTTGACCAGTTGGCTGCAAATGCTCAGCAGCAGCAAGACCAACTGGCTAAGCTGGAGCAGGAACTCACCCGTGCTCAAACGCCGAGTGTTCCGCGCGGAATTGAATCTACGGTGGCGGTGCTTACTCTGTCGCCCGGAATAAGCCGCAGCGCAGATACTGCTGGGATCGCGAACCTCTCTGCTGCTACTCGGCAACTCCGATTGCAGCTTAAAACAAACGAGGGTGGATATCGAATCTATCGGGCCGAGGTGCAAACCGTTGAAGGTCAGGTTGTTTGGGCCCACGACGGTTTAAGCAGCCGTGGCAATCAGATCACAATTACATTGCCTGCTGGGCTGATTACCAGAAGCGATTATCTGGTGGTCCTGAGTGGCGCCAGGGCCAACCAGGAGTTTGAAAAAATTGGCGCCTATTATTTCGGCGTCATTCGAAAACCTATTTAGGTACACCAACGATCTTAACTCCAATACCGTTCAATTAAGGAATTGGGAGAATGTCCAGGACTCCAATGATCCAACCCCGAAAGGGGTGGAATAGTTGTAGCCCAGCGTGTAAACGTTGGGAATGGTTAAAAATACGAGACGAGCCCCAGTGGGGCGACACAGATTTGCTTGAGTTTTCTCGACAAATCTATTAATCGAATGGGAAAGTTGTTCATCACAGCTCGGCCAGCCGCAACCAAAATAAAAGTCAAAAACTTTACCGCAGAGGTCGCAAGAAAGAGCGGAGAACGCAGAGGAAACCTAACCACGAAGGAACACGATATTAGGGCGAAAGACACGAGGAAAGCAAAGAATCTTTGCAAAAATCCTTCGCGGCCCGGAACGAATCTGATTGTTAGCAGTACAGAGGAGAGTCCCACCAGGGACGCCTGAAAGATCGTTGCCCTGATACAAACCTTGTCTATACCAATCCTGTAAATGTGTAGAGCGTGTTTCATAAATAGGTTCGGCCTCAAAAGAGATACTTATGTGTGAGGCAGATTGAAGGTGAACTTCTGTCATGAAGAAGCGACAGAAGTTGCTGAGCGATGAACAATGGCAGTTGGTCGA
>Ga0210408_10000149_pt1 | contig 110726 bp, 100 predicted proteins | sample IncBWH4MmetaG_FD_155471 | JGI IMG/M metagenome (GOLD analysis project Ga0210408, IMG submission 155471) | Forest soil microbial communities from Barre Woods Harvard Forest LTER site, Petersham, Massachusetts, United States - Inc-BW-H-4-M | ecosystem: Environmental > Terrestrial > Soil >...
TACAAAAAATGTCTCAGCGTTCGGATGTTGATCGGGAAGAGGTGATCTAGAATGTCCTTATGCCAGAACTGACGATCTCCGAGGTGGCGCGACAAGTTGGACTCCAAGCATCGGCGGTTCGGAATCCGGGGCGGCGAGATTTGCGCCTTGCGAGTCGCCGATTTGGACCTGGAAAACGCCGTCGTTCACGTTCGACAGAGCTTGTGGCGGGGGCGGATCCAGACGGTGAAGTCCCGCAAGGGCAATCGTCGTTTCCCGATCTCGGTGGAATTGGTAGAACACCTGCGGGCGTTTTTGCGGACCTGGCGGCCGAATACCATGGGTTTGCTGTTCGCCACCAGGAACGGTACGCCCTGGGATCACAGCCTGGTACGCAAGCGTAGCTTTCACCCTCTGCTAAAGCGGCTAGGCATCCCGCAGTGTGGCTTCCATGCCTTTCGGCACGGCAACGCCACGCTGCTCGACCAAATCGGCGTTCCGATGGCAGTTCGGTTAAACCGCCTCGGGCATGCCGAGGCGCAAACCACGATGGGATACATGCACGCGGTCACGGCGGACGAACGCAGAACTGCAGAGGAACTTGGGAAAATTCTGCACGTTACTGCACGGAATGAACAAGAAGAAAGGCCAGCAGAAAACTCGCTGACCCTTATGATTCAGTAGTATGAGGTTGGTTGCGGGGGGTGGATTTGAACCACCGACCTTTGGGTTATGAGCCCAACGAGCTACCAGACTGCTCCACCCCGCGTAAAGATCATAGCAACCGGTTCCGGTCGCGTCAAACGTCGCGCGATGCTCGCATCCACCACCATCCAAATCCGGCCATCTTCCCCGCTCACTCTTTCAGCTTGTGCCGCTCGCACGCCGTCACGATCTTTGTCGGATCGATCGCTTCGCTGTCGATTTGCTCTTCCAGGATCTTTCCGTCCTTCCCAATGAGGAAGTTCACCCGGCGCGCGGCTTTGTACTTGTCGACGTAGAGCCCGTATTGCCGCGTGACTTCCCCGCCCCAGTCGCTCAACAGGGGAAAGGTCACTCCAATTTGGTCGGCGAAAGCTTTGTTGGCGAAAGGACTGTCCATGCTCACACCCAGGACCTGGGTGTCGGCAGCTTCCAGCTTTTGCAGGTTCTGCTGGAAGTTTTTCATCTGCTGCGTTCAGCCGCCGGTAAACGCGAAAATGTAGAACGCCAGCACCACGTTCTTCTTGCCGCGATAATCGCTCAGGTGCACGTCTTTTCGGTCGCTCCCATTGAAATACTGCAGCGTGAAGTCGGGCGCGTCGTCGCCCACCCGCAGCTTCAGTGATTCCGGCGCTTTGTTCTGCCCGCTTGCCCGGTTGGAGACCACCCCTGGCAAAAACCCCGCAAGCGTAAGGCCGGCAACAATTTGTGTTCGCACAGATCTTCGCATGCCATCCTCCCAGCTGACCTGCGCCTGAGCCTACTTCATAGCATGGTTCCTTCGCAACTGCCCACCGGATTTGCCGTTGCTTAAACTCGCCCTTGCCGTTACATTTCTAGTAACCAGGCTATCCTTCCAACATGTTTCTTTCACCGCTGAACCGCCTTCCCACCGTGCGAGGTTCCACCGCCTTCCCCGGTCTCCTGCGAGGCTTTTGTGATTCTCTGCGTGGTACACCGACATCTCTTTACGCCTTTGGAGATCGCCTCCAAGGATGAGCCTGACCACCCTCAACGACATCTTTTACGCCATCGTGGAGAGCAACCGCGAGCGCGTGATGGTGCATCGCCGCGCCATCCTGTGGCTGCCCATCTCTTCTCAGGAACTCTATCGGAACGTCGCGGGAGTCGCTCTCGCCCTGTCCGGCTGGGGCATCTCCAAGGGCGATCGCGTCGCTATTCTCAGTGAGAACCGTCCCGAGTGGACCATCGCCGACTTCGCCTGTCAGCTTCTGGGCGCGGTCTCGGTCCCGATTTACTCCACCCTTACCGCCGAACAGTCTGCCTTTATCTTGCAGGACTCCGGTCCGCGCGTCGTCTTCGTTTCTTCCGAGCAGCAGTTTCGCAAGATCGAGGCAATCCGCAGCCGGACCCAGGTCGAAAAAATCGTCGTGATGGACCCCATCGAGACCGCCCGCGCCTTCCACATGGAGAGGTTCATGCACGAAGGCCCCCTGGCGCGAGACGCGGCCCTCGACGCGCGCGCCCGCGCCTTCTCTGCCCAAGACCTGGCGACGATTATTTACACCTCGGGCACAACCGGAGTCGCCAAGGGCGTGATGCTCACCCATGGCAACCTCGCCTCCAACATCGAGTTTTCCCTGAAAGGCTTCGACCTGGCCGGCGACCAGACGAGCATTTCCTTCCTGCCCCTCTCGCATGTGACCGCGCGCCACGTGGACTTTGCCCTGCTCTTCAACGGCGTCACCCTGGCCTATTGCCCCTTCATTGATCAACTGCCCCAGACCATTTCTGAAATCCGCCCCACGCTGTTCGTGGCGGTGCCTCGGGTGTACGAAAAAATTCACACCCAGGCGGAACTCAAGGCGAAAGGCCTGCCGAACAGCGCGATCTTCCACTGGGCCCTTTCCGTCGGACACTCCCACCGCGCCGAGATCCTCGCCGGCCAAACACCAACTTCGCGTAGCTGGAAGCTCGCCAACCGGCTCGTCTACCAAAAAATTCGCGCGGGCATGGGTGGCCGCGTCCAGATGTTCATTTCCGGAGGCGCTCCCCTCGGCCGCGAGCTCGCCGAATGGTACGCTCAAGTCGGAATTCGCATTCACGAGGGCTACGGACTCACGGAGACTTCGCCCGTCATCGCCGTCAACACACCCATCCACCACAAGCTGGGCACCGTCGGCCGGCCCCTGGGCAACGTTGATGTCAAAATCGCCGACGATGGCGAGATCCTCGTCCGCGGTCCCTCCGTCTTCCAGAGTTATTGGAAGCGGCCCGAGGAAACCGCGAATGCTTTCGTCGATGGCTGGTTTAAGACCGGCGACATCGGCAACCTCGACCCCGACGGCTTTCTCTCCGTCACCGACCGTAAGAAGGATCTCATAAAGACCTCGGGGGGCAAATTCATCGCGCCGCAGCCCATCGAGAACTCTCTCAAGCACAATGCCCTCATCGCCGAAGCCGTGGTATTGGGCGACAAGCGCAAGTTTCCCGCGGTCCTGATCTCTCCTTACTTCCCCCTGCTCGAAGATTGGGCCCGCGCCAACCAGGTCGTATTCTCCTCGCGCGCCGACCTGGTCGCCAATCCCAAGGTGCAATCCCTGTATGAGGGCATCATCGAAGATCTCAACAGCAACCTGGCGCGCTTTGAGAAACTGAAGCGTGTCCTCGTCATTCCCAACGAATTCTCCGCCGAAGACGGCACTCTCACTCCCAGTATGAAGGTCCGCCGCCGCGCCATCGAGCAAAGTTACCGCCAGGTCATCGACGACATGTACGCCCAGGCTGAGGTCACCCCGGTCGCCGATCACATCCCGGGGTGACGGCCCAGGCGCGCGCTGTTCGATAACAACTCGGACAAGAGTCGGATCGACAAACCCCGCAAGGGAGCTAAGCCTGCGCGTTTTGTCGCAACCCCACCTATCGACTACCACGTAACCTATTCAATCGCTCCGGCTACAGAATGCCCGCCCGTCCGGCCCATCTGGCGATGTAGCTCTGCAGGAAGGCTGTGAAATCTTCCGTACCGGTTGGTAGTTGTTTGCCCCGATCGCTGATCTGATACAAGTCCAAATTTACGACGGGGTTAATCAGGCGGCTCATCACCACTTTTCTGTTTCGGCATGCCGCCAAGGCCCAGGAGGGCACAATTCCGCTGCCCTCGCCAGCCTCTACCATTGCGAGCAGAGTATCGACGTACCGGATGACGCCGTTGGGCTGAACAACAACGCCGGCATGCGCCAAGTGCTTGTTTACCAGCTGCTGAATCTCGTTAGTTGCGACCAACTTGTATCACAACTTTCCCGGAGGTTAAATAGCCGACCATTGGTAGATGGGGGCAGTGATTCCGAAACCCGGGAGAGGCGTCCTTGGTTGAACTAGCGCACAATGCGCCCATGCCCGCAGACGGCATTGCGAATCCTGGGTCCGCTTCAAAGCTCAATCGGCTGACACCGCTCCAGTGGTTAATCTGTGGGGTCGCGGCTTTGGGCTTTGCCTTCGACCTCTACGAAATGGTAGTGCTGGCGGTGGTCGTGCGACCGGCACTTGTGACGGTCGGAGACCTTAAGCCAGGCACTCCGGAGTTCAACCTTTGGGTAGGGTTGCTATTCTCTGTCCCGGCGCTGATGGGCGGGACTTTCGGTCTACTGGGCGGCTATCTCACCGAGATCTTCGGCCGCCGGCAAGTGTTGGTGTGGAGCATTCTTTTGTATGCCTTCTCGGCATGCGCCGCCAGTTATGCCAGTACGCTTACCCAATTTTTGATTTTCCGGTGCGCCACGTCCATTGGCGTGTGTGTCGAATACGTCGCTGCGATTGCCTGGCTGGCAGAACTCTTCTCGAATCCAATGCAAAGAGAATTGGTGCTGGGCTACACCCAGAGCGCCGTAGGTCTGGGAGGCCTGCTGGCGACCGGCGCGTACTATATCGCAGTCACGTATGCAGAGCGCTTGCCGGCAATCCAAGCTGGCCATGAAGCCTGGCGCTATGCCTTGCTCGGTGGACTGTTGCCGGCGATTCCACTTATTCTGGTGCGACCCTTCTTACCCGAATCACCAACCTGGAAAGAGAAAAAGTCCAACGGCACCTTAAAGCGTCCGAGCATCACGGCGCTCTTCAGCCCAAGTTTGAGAAAGACCACATGGGTAGCGACATTGTTGGCGGCGTCCTTCTACGCGGTACCCTACGGTGTACTCCAGCAAACGCCACAAATTGTTGCTGGCCTTCCAGAATTGCGTGGCTTGGCGGCGCGACAGGTGGAGCAGACCGTGGGTAGTGTGCAATCGTTGGCGGAACTGGGCACGATTGCCGGTCGACTGCTGTTCCCGGTCCTGGTCGTACGAATCGCAACCCAAAGGCGTCTCTTGCGCTTCGGCCTCGTCCCCGGCCTGGTGGTGTTCGCCTGGGTTTACTTTTTCGCAGCCACTCACAGTCTGTTGCTGCTGAGGTGCGGCATTTTCCTCGCGGCGGTTTGCATGAACAGCTCATTTAGCTTCCTCTGGAATTACCTGCCTTGAGTTTACCCAACACACTTACGCGGCACGGGCGAAAGTTTCGCCGCCAACATCGGGGGTAGGGTTTTGGGCGCATCCGCTGCGCTTCTGACCACGCAGCTTGCCAACATCATCCCAGCCGCCGGGGCGGCCACTCGAATGGCGTACGCTGCCGGCGCGGTTGCGGTCTTAGCCTATATAACGTCGCTCATCGGCAGTTTCTGGCTCCACGAACCGGAGCATGCTCAACTGCCTGATTAATCCATTCTAGAAACGCGCGGAATGTGTGGTGTCCAGGTGACAGACGGGGACGGAAGGAGGCCAATCGTGGGGGCACTCCCGAGAAGTAGTTCCATTCCCTCAAGCTATGTTTTCGATAACGCCGCTGAGCAAGCTAGTGCACGCTTGAGCGCGCTCTCGGAAATTTTCGATCCCGGTAGTATCCGCCATCTTAACGAGCGGGGCGTCGATCAGGGCTGGTGTTGCTTGGAGATCGGAGGCGGCAATGGATCGATTGCCTCATGGCTCAGCCGCCGCGTGGGGCCCACGGGCAGCGTGTTGGTTACCGACATCGATACACGATTTCTTGAAACTGTGAAGCTCCCCAACTGTGAGGTTCGTCGCCACAACATTGTCACCGACTCATTGCCGGAGGGTGCCTTTGATCTCGTGCACAGTCGCCTGGTTCTTCTGCACCTACCCGAACGCGACAGAGCGCTGCGGCGCATGGTCGCTGCTCTCAAACCCGGAGGCTGGCTCCTGGACGAGGAATTTGATTCTGCCTCGCTGCTCGCTGACCCAGTTGCGAATCCTGGAGGTGCTTCCCAAGACTCAGCTTGCCCTGATGCGGGTGGTGGAAAACCATGGCGTGGAACGGCGCTACGGACGGCTGCTGCCTGGACGGTTGCGGGCCCACGGGCTAGCCGAAGTCGGCGCGGAGGCTCGAATCTTCATGTGGCAGGGCGGATCAGCGGGTGCGTCTCTTATGCGGGCCAATTTCCAGCAGCTTCGCGCCGACATGATCCAAGCCGGTTACATCACTGAAGCCGAGGTCGAGCAGGACCTTGCCCGATTGAAAGGATTTGACTTTCTAACGCTGTCGCCGATCATGTGGGCTGCTTGGGGACGCCGCCCGCAAGCGTGACACGCTTCCGGCGATTCCCAAGTCGGGGGCAGCGGGAAGGAACTCCACCTTGAGTCAGCGCCAGTGGAACACTGCCCGGTGCTGTCCCCGGCCCCGCATTTCATTACAATAGGTCCATGCCCGACACACTCGTCATTGCCGGTCGCCAGCTTCGTTCTCGCCTCATCGTCGGCACAGGGAAATACAAATCTTTCCAGGAAACCGCCCGCGCTCTCGAGGCCAGCGGCGCTGACATGGTCACGGTCGCGGTGCGCCGCGTCAATCTCGATCGGAGCAAGGAATCGCTGCTCGACTACATCGACCCGGGCAAGTATTTCCTGCTTCCGAACACCGCCGGCTGCTATACCGCCGAGGAGGCCATTCGGGCCGCCCGCTTGGCGCGGGAAGTGGGCCTGTCGGACTGGGTGAAGCTCGAAGTCATCGGCGATCAAGCCACACTCTATCCTGACGTGCAAGCCACGCTCGAAGCAACCCAAACGCTGGTGAAAGAAGGCTTCACCGTACTTCCCTATACCTCCGATGACATCGTCTTTGCCAAGCGCCTGCTCGACGCCGGCGCCGCGGCCATCATGCCCTTGGGTGCCCCGATCGGCAGCGGTCTCGGCATCCAGAACCAGGCGAGCATCCGCATCTTGCGCGAACTGATCACGGGCGTGCCGTTGATCGTCGACGCCGGCGTCGGCACCGCCTCCGATGCCGCCATCGCCATGGAACTCGGGGCTGATGCCGTGCTCATGAACACCGGCATCGCCAGCGCGCAAGACCCGGTCCTCATGGCGGAGGCGATGAAGAACGCCGTCTCGGCCGGACGTCAAGCGTATCTGGCAGGACGCATGCCAAAGAAGCTCTACGCCACCGCCAGCTCCCCGCTCGAAGGCGTGGTGCGCTAGCGGACTCATCACATCAAAGCGCGTCACCCGACCCTGCCGCGCAAAGCGACCGACTACAGCATTGTCATTTCGACGCGCGAGCGTAGCGAGGCAGGTTGTTCATCGCCCGATGCTACACAACCCAGCGCCGCCCCGGGAAGGGCGCGACTTCAGTCGTACCGCTAGATGCCGAAAAGATATTGCGCTTTAGCGCCTGAGGTCGGCTCTTTCGGCGACTCCTCATTTTTTCAACACCTCACCCCAATTGTTTTCGTCGAACCAGTCCCCAAACAACGAAAGGGCGGCCTGAAAGGCCGCCCTCGTAAACTCCAAACGCCTTACAGCATCTTCACGCTCATCACGTGAATGCCGTCTCCGGTGACGTGTCCGCTTACCGCGACGTGATGGCCTTCATGCCCCTTCAGAGCTTCCGGATTGTCGACGGTCAGAATCTTCTGATCGCCGTCGGTGACCACTACCATCTTCGCGCCCTTTTCCAGGCACTTCTTGGTGCAATCGGCGGCACCGGCATTGGCGCCCTTGACTCCACATTGCGAGTCACTGACCCAGCCCTTCACCGTGTCACCCTTATCGTCGCCCGCTGATGCGAACGACACTACGAAAAAAACCATACTGAGCAGCAGACATAGCGAAACTACTTTCCTCATGCCATCCTCCTTGGAAGGTTAAAACCAGAGCGTTGCGTGGACCCCATTACCCCGAGCCCGCAGACGTCGTCCCTGCCATCTCAACTGTCCGAGCGGCACGAACTCCTTTTTTTCCAGACGGGGCGTGGAAAGAATGCTACCACAATCAGACGTCGGGGATGTCGCCGGAAGGGCCGCTGGTTGCTCACTTGTGGGCGGCGTTCGTGGCCGGCTTCTCGGTGCTCGGATCCACATAAACAACTTCCCCCGGCCGCGCGTAGTGCAACTGTTCCCGGGCTTCCTTCTCGATCGCTTTGGGATCGTTCTGCAGTGCCTTGATTTGCTGGGCATAACGGTCGTTCTCCTGCTGGAGCTTTTCGATCTCCGCGCGCAGTTTCAGATGTTGCTCACGTTTCGACCGGTACACCACCATCCCGTTCGCGCCAAACATAACGTGCAGAAACAGCCAGACTGTTAGGAACACAACTGCCCCGGTTGCCAGCCGTCGCCGGGCCCCGTACAACGCGCTGCGAAACGGACGCGATTTCTCCAGCCAGCGCTCGGCCAACGCCTCCGCCTGCGGCGCCCGATCCACCATCGCGCGCAAGCCATCCTCCGGCTTGGGAAATACCCGAACTTTGGGAAACTGGTTCAATCGAAAATCCATTGCTTGGCCGCGCCACTCAGCTTGCTCAGCTCCGTTTCACTCGATGCTTCCGAATACACCCGCACCACCGGCTCCGTTCCCGACAACCGGTAACAAATCCACGATCCGTTCTCGAACACGAGCTTGAGGCCGTCTGTGCGCACTACCTCCCCGACCTTCCAGCCGAGGAGTTCGCGCGGATCCGAGTGTAACTTTTTAGTAAACTTCTCCTTCACTTCCTCGGTCAACCGGAAACTCTGCCTCTGTGGGTAAAAGGAACCAACTTTGGCAAATAGCTCCTGCAGCTGTCTCCCCAGGGACTTCCCTCTCCGCGCCACCATCTCGCAGCACATCAGCCCGGCCAGCACACCATCTTTCTCGGGAACATGATGCCGGATGGAGAGTCCCGCACTTTCTTCGCCGCCAATGCAGATCTTGTCCTGCTTGATCAGTTCCCCGATGTACTTGAACCCCACCGGCGTCTCGTGCAACTCCACCTTGTGATACTTCGCCAGCGCGTTGATCAGGTTCGTCGTGGCCACCGACTTCCCCACCCCGTTCTTCCATCCCCGGCTCTCCACCAGGTAATCGAACAGCAGCGCGATGATGTAGTTAGGCTGAAAGAAGGTTCCATCTTCATCGACAATGCCGAACCGGTCCGCATCCCCGTCCGTCGCGATGCCGATGTGCGCTTTCATCTCGCGCATCTTCGTCCGCAGATCTTCCAGCAGGTGATCGTCCGGATCCGGACCATGCCCGCCGAACAGAACGTCGCGACAATCATGCACCGTTCCGACTTCAACTCCCGCTTCCCGCAACAGAGCATCCGAGTAACCCCGTGCCGAGCCCCACATGGGTTCGAACCCAACCCGCAGCCCCGCCTTCCGAATCACATCCAGGTCAACGATTTCCCGCAGCCGCGATAAATACATCCGCCTCGGATCAAGTGGCTGCGCCTCCGGCGGATTGAGCACGGGTCCGCCCCCGTCATCCCGATCGGCAACCACAATCTCCGCCTCCACTTTCTTCGTCACGTCCGGAAGCGCCGGAGCTCCATCGGGCGTCGAGAACTTGATCCCGTTATATTCCGGCGGATTGTGCGAAGCGGTAAAATTGATCGCCCCGTCGGCCTTCGCCTGGATCACCGCGTACGAGATCGCTGGCGTCGGGGCCACTTCCGCGATCACCAGCGGCGTCACGCCGTGTGCGGACAAAATCTCCGCCGCCATCGCGCAGAACGTCTCCCCCAGAAAGCGGGGATCGCGCCCGACAATGACCTTGGCGCCCTTCGGCCTCTGCGAGACAACATAGCGCGCGATCCCGCTCACCGCGCGCCGCAGGTTGACGAAGGTAAACTCCTCGGCCATCACTGCTCGCCAACCGGAAGTGCCAAACTTGATCTGGGTTGTCATGATTTGAGTTCGTCTCGTTCTGTCCACAGCGTCACACGGTTTTGCCGCGCCCCGTGCGGTTGCTTATTATGGACTCGCACTGTGAAAAAGCGAGGTCGTGCGTCACACGCCCACGAAGCCGAGGCTGATTTTATATGACCGACAAGAGAGTCGTCCTGACCACCACCCCCTCCGAAGAGGAAGCGCGACAAATCGCGCGTGCGCTCGTCGGCGAGCGCCTGGCCGCCTGCGTCAACATCATTCCGAAAGTCGAATCGATCTACCGTTGGCAGGACAAAGTCGAAGAAGCCGAGGAGTATCTTCTGCTGATCAAAACCACCGAATCCGCGTTCGCGCTCTTACAAGAAAAACTGAAGGAATTGCATTCCTACGAGCTTCCGGAATGCGTCGCCCTCGCCATGACCGCCGGAAGTCCGTCGTATCTCAAATGGATCGACGATTCCGTGGACTAAAGCCCGTCTTGTTGTAACCGTTTGCAAAGAAAAAAGGGCAGCGCCCCTGCCCAGGTCGCCGCCCGATTAAAGACTCGAACTCGGTCTACTTGCCGCGCTTGTCGTGCCGGATGTCGTTCCGGTCCTTCCGTATATCCCGGACATCGTGCTTGGCATCCCGCCGGTCCGCGCGCAGGTCTTTGCGATCGTGGTTGATGTCCTTCTGGTCTTTCCGCACATCTTTTCGATCGTGGTTGATGTCCCGCTGATCCTGTCGAATGTCTTTCCGGTCGCGGGCGGCATCCGCCGTATCGCCCTTCGCAAGATCACGGCGCATGTCCGCCCGATCATGGTTGATGTCTTTCTGATCGTTCCGGATGTCGCGGACATCGCGGTTCCGGTCAGCGCGGTCCTGATTCAGATCGCGCTGATCGTTATGAATGTCCTTGTGGTCCTGATTCAGGTCGCGCTTGTCCTGATGCAGGTCTTTCCGGTCATGGTTGATATCGCTCTGATCCTGTCCCACGGCCAGCAAACTGGCCATCAACAGAAAAGCTGCTCCCAGTAACTGTCGTCGCATAGTCGCTCCCAAGACTTCAGGTTTTGTATTTCCCGACCCGAAGCGGCACAGTCTCAGGAACCCTACCTGTTTAGGAAAGTTTCGCGCGCGGAATGTTCACTGGGAAGGCTTCGTAGGATGGGACTTAGCCTCTCCCTACCCCACTCATTCTGAGCGAAGCGAGGCGCCAGCCGAGCGCAGTCGAAGCACCCCGAGCCCGCATGCGGTAGCACCGACCCCGCCGAGCTTTCCTACCACATGACGTACCGCGCTCCCGCCCTCAAATCCCTCCCAGCGCCTGCTCCAGGTCATCCACAACGTCCTCAACATCCTCAATCCCAACCGAAATCCGCACCATTCCGTCCGTAATCCCGATCGCCTTCCGCCCCTTTTCTCCCAGCGCCGCGTGCGTCATGGTCGCCGGGTGCGAAATCAGCGTCTCCACTCCGCCCAGCGACTCAGCCAACGAGCACACCCGCACCCGCCGCAGCATCTTGTTCGCGTTCGAAAGCGACCCCGTCTCGAACGAAATCATCGACCCGAAGCCCGACATTTGCCGCTTGGCCAGCTCGTGCTGCGGATGATCCGCCAGCCCTGGATAGAACACGCGCTTTACCTTCTTGTGCCCGGCCAGAAACTCCGCCACCACCCGCCCACTTTCGTCGTGCTTTTCCATGCGCACCGCCAGCGTCTTCACCCCGCGCAGAATCAGCCAGCACTCAAACGGCGACAGGATCGCCCCCGCCGCTTTCTGCAGGAAGGCCAGCTTCTCCGCCTGCTCCGGACACGTGCACACCACCACACCGCCCAACCCGTCGCTGTGCCCGTTCAGAAATTTTGTGGTCGAGTGCACCACCATGTCGGCCCCCAGCGCGATGGGCTGCTGAAAGTACGGCGACATGAACGTGTTGTCCACCACCACGTCAATCTTCTTCGGACGGCACACCGCGCTCACCGCCGCAATGTCCGTCAATGCCATCAGCGGATTGGTCGGCGTCTCGATGAACACCATGCGCGTGTTTTTTTTGATCGCATGCCGCACATCCTCCACATCCGACGTGTCCACATACGCGAACTCCAACCCGAAATCTGCCCACACCTGGTTGAACAGCCGCGGCGTACCGCCATACAGGTTGTTCCCGCACACCACGTGGTCGCCGGCCTTCAGCATCGTGGTGATGGCATTGATCGCGGCCATCCCGCTGGCAAAAACCTTCGCGGCAACCCCGCCTTCCAGCGCCGCCAGATTTTCTTCCAGCCGCGTCCGCGTCGGATTCGACACCCGCGCGTACTCATACCCCTTGTGCTTCCCAATCTCTTGCTGCACGTAGGTCGACGTCGCAAAGATCGGCGGCGACACCGCCCCCGTCGAAGGATCCGCCTCCTGCCCCACATGAATCGCGCGCGTAGCAAATCCCGCCTTAGTCTTTTTCGTAGACATGATCTTTCCCCGCCGCTCGATCAGCAACGCTTTCTGTGGCTGACTACTCTGTCGTGGATTGGCTGACTGCTGAATGCCAAGTACCAAGTGCTAACCGCTGCTCCTATATCCCACCCTCAAATATCTTCTTCGACAAATACCGTTCCGCCGAATCGGGAACGATGGTGACCACGCGCTTCCCTGTTCCCAACCGCCGAGCCACCTCCAGCGCCGCGTACACTGCGGCCCCGCCACTCGACCCGGCTAGCACTCCTTCCTTCGCCGCCAGTTCGTTCACCATGCCGAAGGCCTGCGCGTCATTCACCATCATGACTTCATCGCAAACTGACCGGTCAAAGTTCTTGGGGATGAAACTCGCCCCGATGCCTTCCACCTTGTGCGGCCCGGGCGGTCCGCCCCCGAGAATCGATCCCTGCGTCTCAACCGCAACCGTGTACGCCCGCGGCAGCCGTTCCTTCACAAAGCGCGCCACCCCGGTAAAGGTTCCCGCCGTGCCCGAACCGATCGCAACCCCATCGATGCGTCCGTCCATCTGCTCAAAGATTTCCCGCGCGGTGGTTTCGTAGTGAAAGTCAGGATTGGCGGGGTTTTCAAACTGCGCGGCCATGAAGGCCTGCGGATCGGACGCTGCCAGCTGCTTGGCGCGAGTGATCGCGCCGTCCATGCCCTCGGCCTCCGGAGTGCGAGTCACGTCGGCGCCGAGGGCCCGCATGATCATCACCTTCTCCTCCGAAAACCGCTCCGGCACAAACAGACTAACCTTGTACCCGCGCTTCACCCCGATCAGCGCCAGCCCGATGCCCGTGTTTCCCGCCGTGGCTTCGACGATCGTTCCGCCCGCCTGCAGCCGTCCATCCTTCTCCGCTTGCCGGATAATCCCAATCGCCGCCCGGTCCTTCACGCTGCCGCCCGGGTTCAGGTACTCGAGCTTGGCAAACACGTCGGCCGCCCCTTCCGGAACCAGCCGTCTGAATTGAAGCATCGGAGTCTCGCCGACAAGCTGGGTAATGTCGTCGGCTACGCGCAGACCGGAGGCCGTGGTCGCAATTCGCACAGTACAGAGTAAGGAAGCGCCCCCGTCACCGTCAACGTTACTAGGGTGGCGTTGCATGAGTCGAAGGACCCCGAGTTCGTCTGCGATGTCACGGGCATCGATGATTTTTTCTATCACTCACGAGTCCTCCGCTGCGCCGCTTCCACGCCCAGCGTTGGATCCGCCCCCGCCCGCGTGACATCCGCCGTCGGCCCGTACGTTGCCGGCACTGGCTTGCCCAGCCGCCGCAGATACACCGTCAACTGCGTTCGGTGATGGGCCGTGTGCAGCACCCTGCGCCCAGAAGATCCAGATCCGTTGCCGTTCCGCGTCGAAGAAGCGCACCCTCGTCAACCACCAGGCCGAATCGCATTCCGCCAGAAAAGCCAGCCGGGGTCGAGCCAGCTCCAGCATCCGGCCCCTCAACGGCGCCACATTCAGCTCCGTCGGCAAGACCACCGCCGCGTCCGGGTTCCGGAACTCCCAGAAACCCCCCAAAAAAACGCCGCTCCGAAAGCAGTTGGTGCTTCATGATTTCGAGCACAGTGCTGGACTTGGCATGCGGGCGGAAAGGTAAATCTCCATCCGAAAAATCTCTCCTGACCGAGATCACCTTGTTGGGTTCACTAGCGTAGGTGTCAAGCAGATGTTGGAAGAGCGGGTCCTGTGCCCGTGGGATCCGGGCCTCCGAGATAGCCGAAAAGTCGTACTTCATCAGGAGAGAGAAAACGTCAACCGCGAAGACCGCAAGAAGAGGCCGTAGAGGTTTTCCCCTGCCTTCCTCCGTGTGTCCTCCGTGGTGAATTGCTTTTCGGCGCCCGCACCGCCGCCTATCGATTCGCCTCCGCCCGCTCCTGCCCCGCGTAATACCCGCTCTTGGTGCGCACGGTCAGCTTGCCGTACCCCTTGGCCTTGGCATCCACCTTGATTGCGCGATACCCGCCGGAACTCTTCGGATTCGTCGGCTTGTAACCAATCGTGTATTGGTTCCTGATGTCGTGCGCCACCGTCCGGCTGATCTCATCCACTTCATCCAGCGTCTTGGGGAAGAAGGCGATTCCCCCCGTCTTCTCCGCCATGAACTGCAGCGCCTTGCGCGCCCGCCGCTGCTTCTCGTCGCCCAGCAGCCCGATCGCATACACCGTCGGCCCGTTCTCTTCTTGCAGTCGCCGGATTGCCTGTTCCAGCGATTCCTGGCTCTCGTTGTCTTCCCCGTCGGTCACCACAAACAACACGCGCTTTTCCAGTTTCGCGTTCTTTTTCAGATGTCCCGCCGAAGCCACCACCGCGTCGTACAGCGCCGTCCCCCCGCGCGTATCCACCTTCTCCAACGCCTCGCGCATCTTGCTGATGTCAGCCGTAAAGTCCTGGTCCAGGTAGTATTCGTCGTTGAAGTTGACGATGAACACTTCATCCTGCGGATTGCTCGACTTCACCAAGTTGATCGCGGCTTTATTCACCTTGTCGCGCTTCTCGCGCATCGATCCGGAATTGTCGATCACGATCCCCATCGCCACCGGAATATCCTCATGCCGGAAGGAGATGATGTTCTGCGGCTTCCCGTCCTCGAGAATGGTGAACGCACCCTTCTCCAGGGTCGTGACCATGCGCTGCTTCTCGTCCACCACGGTCGCATGCAACACGACTTCATTCACCTGGGCGTGGAAAACAAACCCGCTATCTCCCTCGGGCGGTGGCTGCGAAGGCTCCTGGGCAGTTGTGGGGTCAGGCTTGGGCGGATTCGCAGGTGGATTCGGTGGATCCTGCTGAGGTGCTTGCGGAGGAGCAGCTTTCGGTTGCGCGACCTGAGGCGGGAATGCGTCTCCCGGAGCCGTACTCTGCGCTGCCGCAGTGCTGATCAAAAAAATTAGTAGGAGAAAAGCCAGTGGAGCGCGGCTACTCCGAAGGTGCATAGTACCCCGTCTTGGCATAGACCCGTAGCGGCGGCAACCCTTTGGGCGGTAGTAATTTCACTTTTATCTTACGCCATTTGCCATCCCGCGTTGGATTAGTTGGACGGTACCCGAGCACATACTGGTTGCGTAGTTCGATACCTATTTTTGTGGCCACATCCGCCAAGTCATTCGGATTATCGATCGTGAACGCCCGGCCCCCGGTCAGCTCCGTGATTTCACTCAGCAGCGCCGGCCCCAGTTTCTCTTCTTCAGTGGGAAAGTAGTGATCGTAAATCCCTACGGCATAAATCAGTACATCCGCTTCCTTCACCATTGACTTGATCTCGCCCTCGGTATAACGGCTGTGGTTGTCACCGCCGTCGGAGATGATCAGCATGGCCTTCTTCGGATATTTGGCATGCCTCATCTTCGAGACCCCCAGGTAGATTGCGTCCAGCAGCGCCGTCCTGCCCTTGGGCACCGTGTATACCAGTTTCCCCTGGATGTCTTCGACCGAGTTGGTGAAGTCGCTGACCTCTTCCGGTTTGTCCGAAAAGGTGATCATGAAGAACTCATCTTGCGGATTCGCCGTCTTGAAGAACTCCACCACCGCCTCGCGCGCCCGCTCGATCTTTGAGCTCATGCTGCCGCTCATGTCGAAAATCACTCCCAACGACACCGGCGCATCCTCGCTCGAGAACGATTTGATCTCCTGCTGGCTCTTCCCCTCAAAAACCGTGAAATTGTCCTTGTCGAGTCCCGTCACCAGCCGGTTCATCGGGTCGGTGATGGTGACCGGCACCAACACCAGCTCGACCGAGGCCTTGAACGGTCGGGTGTGCGACGCGAACCCCGACTCTTTCAACTCGTTAGCGGTGACCGCGGGCTTCGCTTCGATCCTGGGTTTGATGTGGACGTCATCGTCGGTGTTCTGCGCCCATATCATCGGGCATTGCAGACTCACCAGCAGGGGCGTAACGACGAAAATTGCCAGCGCAGACAAGCAGAAGCGGTTCGTACGCAGCATGATCCTGATCCCAATTTTGGTAGGGGCGGAGTTGAGGCTCCGAGCTTGGGTCTTGGGGAAAGACCCGCACCCACATTGGCGGGCCATACACTACCTCTTTGAGCGGATCGTATCACAGTTCTTGACAGACGGAATGCGGGAAAATACTGATTTTTGTAACTGTTTTGTCTTATTTTCCCTGCCGCCGTCAATATGTCTTTCTGGCAACTGTCAGCTCGTTCAGATCCTGCACAACCAACCGGTCCCGTCCTTGCTAAAATGCTTACCTTCCCATGGCTTACATCACTCCCTTCCGCGCCCTGCGTTACGACCCAAAACGCGTCACGCCGGCTTATGTGGTCACCCAGCCCTACGACAAAATCACGCCTGAGTCACAGGAGCGCTATTACGCCGCGAGTCCCTACAACCTGGTCCGCCTGATTTTGGGCAAGCGCGAGTCCGCAGACAACGACCACCAGAACGTCTATACCAGGGCTTCCGCCTTCTTCCGCAACTGGCGCCGGGATGGAATTTTCCTCCAGGACCCTCAGCCCTCGATCTACGCCTACGCCCAGCGCTTCCACGCGCCTGGAACCAGCCGCGAAGCCGAGCGACGCGGCTTCATCGCCCTGGGCCGGGTCGAAGATTATTCCGCCAAGGTGGTCTTCCGCCATGAACAGACCCTGGCTAAACCCAAAGCCGACCGGCTCGATCTGCTGCGCGCCACCCGCGCCCACTTTGGACAGATTTTCATGCTGTACAACGACACCGGAGAGATCGATTCTCTTCTCACTCAGGAAACCTCTCCCACCACCGAAGTGACTGACGAATACGGAGTTCTGAACCGCATCTGGAAGGTCTCCGACCCCGGCATCGTCGACCTGGTCCGCGGAAAAATGCGCGACAAGAAGCTCATCATCGCCGACGGCCACCACCGCTACGAAACCGCGCTGAATTATCGCAACGAGCGCCGTGCCGCCACTCCGCAACTCGTGGGAGCCCCCCGTGAACGCATCTCCGCTACAGCCCTGCGCACTGAGACCGAAGAAGCTCCTTACGAGTTGGTAATGATGACCTTCGTTAACATGAACAGCCCGGGCCTCGTGGTCCTGCCGACGCATCGCGTAGTCCATGACTTGCAGTCATTCACGCCCGAAGCGTTTCAGTCGGCCGCCCGCGCCTACTTCAACGTGGAAGAAGTCGACCCCGCGGTCGATGCCACCCGCGCCACCGCCATCCTGCGCGAAGCCGGACACGTCGGCACCGCCCTGCTCGCCGCCACCACGACCAGAGTCTTCCTGCTGCACACGCCAAAAGCCCAGGCCTCGATGTTCCCCGGTCTCTCTATCCGCCAGCAGGCGCTCGACGTAGTGCAACTTCATAAAGTTCTTCTTGAAGGAGTGCTCCAGCTCTCTGAAGAATCGATCCGCAACCAGCAAAACATTTCCTACGTGCGCGATGCCGGCGAAGCCCTGGCCTCGGTCCGCTCCGGCAAAGCGAGCGTCGCGTTCCTCATGAACCCCTGCCGCATGGAACAAGTCCGAGACATCGCCTTCGCCGGCGAAGTCCTCCCCCAGAAGTCAACCGACTTCTTCCCTAAACTGTTAAGCGGATTGACGATCTACGCGCTGGAGTAACGCTGCGTCGCCCCGGTCCGCGTAGCTTCTGTGCAACATAAGTTCATTCTGTCATCGCGAGCGGAGTGAGGCCTCAGCCGAACGAAGTCGAGGGACCCGGCGTTTGTGGGTGGCACCACGGCCGCATGGACGTTTTTCACCACTGCTCTGCCCTTCCCCGAACCCCGTGCCCCCCTGCCTCTGTTACTCTGATCCAGAACTTCCAAGCAAGAAGGTCCAGGATTGGTTTTGGCTGGTCACATCGCCACGCCGCATCTCTCCGAGCGATTTGTACGCCTCGCGGCTCTTGCGCTGCTGCTCGCGAACTCAATCCCCCCCGCCGGTTCGGCCGATGAGAAACGCATTGCCATCTACTCCGCCTCCGCAAACTATTCGCTGCCCGTCACCGATCGCAACGGTCGCGAATACATCGGCCTGCTCGAAGTGATCGAACCGCTGGGCACGGTCAGTTCCCGCACTGATGGGGTGCACTGGAAGCTTCGCTTTAACAACGCAGAGGCCGAGTTCACCGCCAACCAGAATCGTGCCAAGGTGCAGGGCCGCGACTTTGATCTCACCGGCAACTTCCTCCTCGAAAGCGGCCGCGGCCTGGTGCCAACCAACGCTCTCGTTGCGCTGCTGCCACGCATCCTGGGAGGCCCGGTCACGCTGAATGAATCTTCGCGCCGCCTTTTCATCGGGAACGTTGCTACCCATTTCACCGCCCAATTGAGTCACACCACTCCGCCGCGCTTGATCATGAATTTCAGCGCGCCGGTGAATCCCACCATCGCGACCGAACCCGGCAAGCTCCGAATGTCGTTCACCCGCGAACCGCTGGTCGCCCCCGGGTCGCCGACGCTCACGTTCGGGGATAAGTCCATCCCTTCGGCCACATACTCCGAAAGCAACGGGAGCGCGGAAATTACCGTAAACGGCGGGGTCGCGCTGATGGCCAGCTTCAGCAATGACGGCCGTACTATCACTGTCGCTCCCGCTCCGCAACAGGCCGTCGCCCCGCAGCAGCCGGCACAAGTTCCATCTGCTCCTCCAGTTTCAGCGGCCGTTCCCCCCGGAACGTCTCCGTCGTCCGTGCCTGTTCTTTCCACAAGCACGCGGCGCTTCTATGCCGTTCTCGACGCCAGCCATGGCGGCGACGACCGGGGCGTTGCCCTGTCGAATCAACTGGCCGAAAAAGACGTTACGCTCGCGCTCGTCCGCCGTCTTCGCCAGGAACTGGAAGCGCGAGGCATCTCGACCCAGGTACTGCGCGACTCCGATGCAACCCTCACGCAGGACCAGCGCGCCTCCCTCGCCAACACCGCCGGTCCAGTGGTCTATATCAGCGTGCATGCGGCGTCTAACGGCAAGGGTGTGCGTCTGTATACCGCGCTGCTGCCCGCCCCGGAAGAAAACAATGGCCCCTTTGTGGCCTGGAACACGGCCCAAGCTCAGTACCTCGCGGTCAGCCGCGCGGCGGCGCAAGGCGTCGCCACGCAGCTGCAGAAACAGCAGATTCAGGTGCGGACGCTGGCCGCGCCTCTGCGTCCGTTGAACAACATCACCGCTGCAGCAATCGCCGTGGAAGTGGCGCCTCCTGGAAGCGATGTAATGGACCTGAACCTGGTGGCTTATCAACAGAATGTGGCCAGCGCGATCGCCAACGGCATCACCGCGGTGCGCGCCCAATTGGGAGAGCCGCGATGATTCCCCGCCACCTGGTGATCGGGATCGGCGTAATACTGGTTGCGGTGTTTGCCATGGGCATCTACGCGGGCCGCATGCGCGGACGCGTCGCGCAGACTACGTCTGCCGCCGATGCTCGCCCGGTCGCGCCGCCCCCCTCGGGTCCTACCGAGCAGATAACCTTGTACGTCGCCTACGACGAGCCCGGAATCCTGCGCGCCGAAGCCGCGCGGATTCCTCTCCCCTCGGCGCGCCAGCAGCGCGCCGAAGAGTTGCTCCGCGCCCTGCTCGAAATCTACTTGGCGAAGGACTCGCCGCACCCGCTCGCTCCGGGAGCTGACGTCCGCGCCGTTTACCTGGTGGACCCTGGCTTAGCTGTCATCGATGTCAACACCCCATTTGCCAACGGCCACCGCTCGGGTGTGCTGGAGGAAGAACTCACCGTGACGTCGATGATCCAGACGCTGAACGCCAATATCCCCGGCATCCTGCGGGTAAAGATCCTGGTGGACGGCAAAGACCGCGACACCCTGGCCGGCCACGCCGACCTCTCGGACTTCTACGACACGGAGGCAGTGTCGCAGGTGGTGGGACAGATGGAATAAAGGCAGGTCTTGGGTCTTGGGTTTCGAGTTTCGGGTTCCAACCCAACGAGTCCAAGACCCGAACCTGAGACCCAAGACCTGAGTCCGAGACCTAAGACCTAGCACCTGAGACCCAGCACCTGAGACCTGTTTCGATTAGCTGGGGGATAACAACAACTCGCCAGAACGCTGCAGGACCCACGTCGCAGGGCTTCGGACGACTTTAGACCCCTCGACCCGACACTCAAAGTGCGCCGTATCGCTTCCTTACAGCAAATAACAAAGCAAATAACTGGCATTCTACGCGACGCCCGCCACGGGATTTTCGACCCGAAAATCCTCTTTACCTGTTTTCAGCAACTTAGCTTGGAGTGAACATTCTTGGGAGCAAGACTCGCTCCGGAGATCAGGCGGCCGGAAAAAATGTGGGCTCTCCGGGTCCATCAGTGGAGCTTGGGATTTCGCGGCTGCGCCTGCGAACAACCAACAGCCCTTATCCGCAGAGGACGCAGAGGTTTCGCAAAGGACGCGGAGAAGACGTTTAAGCGCGCAAAGAACGACCACCAAGGTCGCGAGAACGACGGCTGACTTCGGGTTCTTTCCAAAATTAGGCTCTCTTCGCGATCTTTGCAAGTTTTCCTCTGCGATCTTTGCGGTTAACGGCTTTTCCGGTCGGCTAGTTGCGCCCCATTTTTCAATCGACAACGAGCAAACGGCAATTGACAATCTCCCCATGGTCTATCGCTCCGACAATCGCACGCCGGACCAGCTCCGGCCCGTAAGTATCGTCCCGGATTTTATTCGCACGGCCGAAGGGTCTGCCCTGATTGAAGTTGGCAACACGCGCGTCATCTGCACGGCATCGGTGGAGGAAACCGTTCCCGTTTTCCTACGCAACAGCGGAAAAGGTTGGGTTTCAAGCGAATACGGTATGCTGCCCCGTTCCACGCTGACTCGCACGCCGCGCGAAGCCAGCAAAGGGCGGGCCAGCGGACGCACTCATGAGATCCAGCGCCTGATCGGACGTTCCCTCCGCGCCGTCACCGACACGGCGAAACTTGGCGAGCGCACCATCTGGATCGACTGCGACGTGATCCAGGCTGACGGCGGGACGCGCACCGCTTCCATCACCGGGGCTTTTGTGGCCCTGGGCTTGGCGCTGGAGAAACTGGTCGAGGCCGGAACGCTCACCGCGGTGCCGTTGCGCGATTTCGTGGCCGCGATCAGCGTGGGGATTGTGGACGGGCAGGTCCTGCTCGATCTCTGCTACGAAGAAGATTCCAGGGCAGATGTCGACATGAACTTCGTGATGACCGCGGGCCGCAAGATGGTCGAAGTGCAGGCCACCGCCGAGCACCGCGTCTTCGACGACCAGCAGTTCAGCCAGATGCTCGCGCTGGCACGGAAAGGCGTCGACGCGCTGATTGCGAAGCAGCAGGCGGTGTTGAGTTCGTTGACGTTAAGGCAATAGATTATGAATGTTGTTGCCTCCGGTTTCGTCTGAACATCTTAAGGGATCCCAAACTCCAGCCTTAGGCTTGGCGACGATATTCTGGCGGCTGCGCAGGAGGGCCTCGTATCAGGGCGTGCCTCCGACGCGCCGTACCTTAGTCCAAAACTCAGGGCCCGGCTTTAGCCGCGGCCTCCGCCGCGGGCAACCGCCCGTCCCGTGACCATCGTCACCACATTGCCCTTCAGTCGCCATCTACAACTACTTGGTGTCTTATCCGCAGCGTTATTGGAGCCCAACGAATGATGTCGCCGGGGAGCGCACGTTTTTCGTGACCTCTTCTACATGCGGCCGGAGAAGTCTTCTGCAATCGGAAAGCTCTGCGACATTGTGCGTTCGAGTCCTTCACGATTATCGAGCGGCTGGAAGATTTCGTCTTCATGCTTTCGTGGTGATACCCGATCACTTCCATCTCCTCATCACCGTCGGGTCGGACATGACCATCGAGCGGGCTATCCAGCTTGTGAAGGCGGTTTTGCGTTTCGAGCACGTAAAGGAATTGGGTTTGAAAGCTCCCATCTGGGAGAAGAGTTTTTCCGAAATCCGGGTTCCCGATTCGGAGGCGTTTGAGAACCAGCGGGAGTACATCCACAACCAACCGGTGGTGGCGAGATTAGCCGCCAGCGCGGAAGCATATTCTTTTTCGTCGGCCACGAGTCCGTCGGCATTGGACCCGCCTCCTGCGCGGTTGCAGTCCGAGGATTGCCGCGGCTAAAGCCGCAGCGATTGACAGACTCGTCAGGGCGCTCCTGAAGGCGCGCCCTGATACGAACCGAAGCCCCAGCTCAAACCGGTGGCAAGGGCCGGGGTGAAATTCCGCGCCTAGCACCGATGATCCGTAGATGCGAGTGGAACGAAATCAGGACCATCGTGAAAAAAATCGCTAGGCCGGAGATGCCGCCGACCGACACCGAGTCCTTCGACTGCGTTCGGCTGAGGCCTCACTGCGCTCAGGATGATAAATTTAGGGTTGTGTGCAAAGCACAAGGGCGCGGCGAACCCGACGCCGTTGATTTCATGACGAGGAGAAGCGAGGGGCAAAGCAGATTCCTCCGCCCTCCACGGAGCTCGACGTCGGAGCGACAAGGAGCGAGGATTTGCTGCGGGCGGGGCCCTGATCGGAAACTGAAATAACGTTCACAGATCACACTGCCTTCTCTGTCCACGTATTACAATAAAAGGCCGCCCAAAACAGTGTACCGAGGGCGGAGTGTATCTGTGCCAATCCCGCACTCATTTTTGGAGGAACGACGATATGAAGCTCACCCCTGGAAAGCTGGCCGGCCTTAAGAAGGTTTCGAACGATCGCGGCGTTATTGCTGCTGCCGCCATGGATCAGCGCGGCTCCCTGCAGAAGTCGCTGGCGAAAGAAAAAGGCGGCGATGTTACCGACGCCATGATGGAAGAATTCAAGTCGCTGGTCACCGAGGTGCTGACCCCGCATGCCAGCGCGATCCTGCTCGACCCCGAGTGGGGACTGCCGGCTTCGAAGCGCCGCGCGCGCAACGCCGGGCTGTTGCTGGCCTACGAGAAGACCGGATACGACAAGACGGGTCCCGGACGGCTGGGCGACCTGCTGGACCATTGGTCGTCCCGGCGCCTAAAGGAAGCGGGCGCGGATTGCGTCAAGATTCTGCTTTACTACACGCCGTTCGATCCCAAGGACGTCAACGACAAGAAGCATGCTTGGGTGGAGCGCATCGGCGACGAGTGCCGCGCCAACGATATCCCGTACTTTTTGGAGTTTGTGGGTTACGAGGAGGGCGCGGATGAGAAAGGCCTGGAGTACGCCAAGAAGAAGCCGCAGATCGTCACTGAGAGCATGCGGGAGTTCAGCAAGGATCGCTACGGGGTCGATGTGCTCAAGGTCGAAGTGCCGGTGAACATGAAGTTCGTGGAGGGCACGAAGTCGTTTGGCGGGCAGAAGGCGTACACAAAGAAAGAAGCCATCGACTTCTTCCACAAGGCCGCGAACGTGGCGACGAAGCCGTTTATTTACCTGTCGGCGGGCGTGAGCAACGCGGAGTTCAGCGAGACGCTGGAGCTGGCGGGCGAGTCGGGTGTGAAGTTCAATGGCGTGCTCTGCGGACGGGCGACGTGGAAGGAAGGCATCCCGATCTACGCGAAGCAGGGTGCGGCTGCCTTCCGGTCGTGGCTCGAAACTGAAGGCGTGAAGAACATTAACAACGTCAACGACAAGCTGAAGGCGGCGACGTCGTGGCACTCGATTTATGAGGCGGAGCCAGCGCTGGTGGGGGCGTAGGTTGCGTTGCGTGCAGTGATGCAAAGGCGTGCCCATGTGGCACGCCTTTTGTTTTGCCCAGAGAAAAGCTTCTAAGGCAGAGGGCGCAGAGGTTTCGCTGAGATCGCGGAGGAAAGCTCTTGGTTGCGAACGGGGGGCGAAGGGATGTGTGGTGGATCGGAAAGCAGATTCCTGCTGCCTCCTCTGCTCTCGGCGTCGGAATGAGAAGGACGGGAAGCCGTTGTATGGGATCGCCACGGGACCAGACGCGAGTGAGCGGCATCTCAACTCTTGATGTAGGACAATGGTTCATGGATTCGGTGCGGATGGATAAGTGGCTGTGGGCGGCGCGGTTCTTTAAGACGCGTACGCTGGCGGGGCGGGCGTGTGAGCTGGGGAGGATTCAATCGAACCGGCAGGCGGCCAAGCCGGCGCGCGAGGTGCGGGTGGGAGACATGTTGCGGGTCACGAATGATGGCGGTGACTTTGAGGTGGAGGTGCTGCTGCTCAGCGAGGTGCGGGGCCCGGCTTCGGTCGCGCAGACGCTCTACCGCGAGACAGACGCGAGCAAGGAGCAGCGGCTGAAGGTGGCAACGGAGCACAGGGCGATGCGACAGTTTGAACAGTTGCCGGCCGGGCGGCCGTCGAAGCGCGACCGGCGGAGGATCATCCAATTCCGAGAGAGAATGTAAGTGAATTCGAAAGGGCGGACCGCATGAGCGAAATGCCGGGAGACATCCTGGATTGCATTGGCAACACTGCTCTGCTGGCACTGCGCCACGTCACGCCCGGGAATGGGGCGCGCATCCTGCTGAAGATGGAAAGCGAAAACCCCACGGGCAGCATGAAGGACCGGATGGCCCTGGCCATGATCGAAGCCGCGGAGGCGAACGGGCGGCTGAAGGCCGGCGGCGGAGTGGTGGAGTATACGGGCGGCAGCGCGGGGGTGTCGTTGGCACTGGTGTGCGCGGTGAAGGGATATCTGCTGCACATTGTGAGTTCGGACGCGTTCGCGCAGGAGAAGCTGGACCAGATGAAAATTCTGGGGGCGAACCTAGAAATCGTGCGCAGCGACAGCGGGGGCATGACCGAGAAACTCACGCGCGACATGGTGGAAGCAGCCCGCCTGATTGCGGCGAGGACAGGAGCGTACTGGACGGATCAGTTGAAAAATACCGACCAGCTGGCGGCCTATCACAAAATGGGGGAGGAAATCTGGACGCAGACTGGGGGGCGGATCGATGGCCTGGTGCAGAGCGTGGGCACGGCGGCGTCCCTACGCGGGTTGGGCGAGGCGTTGCGCCCGCGCAAGGCGACGATCCGGATGGTGGCGGTGGAGCCGGCGGAATCGGCGGTGTTGTCGGGCGGTCCGGCCGGGTCGCACAAGATTGACGGGGTGGGCGCGGGTTTTGTTGTGCCGCTGTGGGAGAAGGATACGGCAAACCAGATTGAGCAGATCTCGACCGAGGAGGCGACGGCGATGGCGCTGCGACTGGCACGCGAAGAAGGGCTGTTTGCGGGGACTTCGACAGGCGCGAATGTCATCGCGGCTTTGCGGCTGGCGGAACAGCTGGGACCGCAGGCGACTGTCGTTAGTGTCATGTGCGACACGGGGATGAAATATCTGAAGGGTTATCGAAATGAACTCCGCAAGGAAGAGGAGGGTTTGCAGAATGTGGGGGTGAAGTAGTTTTGTTTCTAAGGTGCTGAACTTCTTCGATTCACGCGGGCGCGATGCCGCGGGTGCAAAGCGTTTACGCGACTTAAGAGTATTCGATATGGCCAATACAAATCAGACTGCACTCATCACGGGCGCTTCGGCGGGACTGGGGTACGAATTTGCCAAGCTGTTTGCGCGCGACAAATACAACCTGGTGCTGGTGGCGCGCAGCGGGCCCAAGCTTGCTGAGCTGGCGGAGGAATTGCGGCAGTGGTACGGGGTTTCGGTGAAGGCGATTGCGCTGGACCTGGGTATGCCAAGGGCGGCGCAGGATCTGCTTGAAGAAACGCAGCGGGCCGGGTTGCACATCGACATCCTGGTAAACAATGCGGGATACGGGAAATCGGGGGAGTTTGCGTCGATCCCGCTGGAAGAGGACTACGGGCAGATTCAGCTTAACGTCACCACGCTCACGTTGCTGACGAAGATCTATTTGGGCCCGATGCTGGAACGGCGGTCGGGGAAGATTATGAACGTGGCGTCGACGGCGGCGTTTCAACCGGGACCGTTGATGGCGGTTTATTACGCGACCAAGGCGTACGTGCTGTCGTTTTCGGAGGCGATCGCCGATGAGCTGCGGCATTCGGGCGTGCAGGTGACGTGCTTCTGCCCGGGCGCGACGCTGACCGAGTTCCAGAAGCGAGCGGAGACGGAGAACTCGCGCCTGTTCAAACAACTGGCGCCGATGGATGCGAAGACGGTGGCGGAAGACGGCTACCGCGCACTGATGGCGGGCAAGAGCCTGGCGATTTCCGGATTCAAGAACTGGCTGGTGGCCGAGTCGGTGCGCTTCGCGCCGCGGAAGTGGGTGACGGCGATCTCGCGCTGGGTGGCGGAGCCGGTGAAATGACGGACCTCAGGGTGCGTCCACGAAATTGGCGGCATGCGGAGCGCTCTCAACCGAAGCTGATGGCCCCCGTCCCTGCAGGGAGAGATGAGGGATAACGCTTATGGCATCGCTAAAAGGGCTCGCGAAAAATGCTCAAAAGCCGACCTCAGGCGCCGAAGCGTAACCTATCCTTAGAGTCTTTGTGGCACGAATGATCTCGTGCCGTGCCCGCTTTGCTTCGGGCGAGGACTTTCTCCTCAACTGTAAAGGGACGCCCTGATACGCACGCGAGGTTTACCGGACCCTGCATCTTGCGGTGTCTCTCCAGGGCTTTACCGGTTGGGAATGCTATCGGCATTGCTCATTCGAGAAATTACCATGGGCTGACTCGGGGTTACCTCCGGTTACCGCGCTGGCGCGGCTTTACAAATCCCTGCACAATCTTTGCAAAGCTTTACTAGCGCCGGCGATACCGCTCCGAGCGAGTCGCGAGTCTATCCCACAGAGTGCGGGACGGCTCGCAGAAAGCCCGCACGAGCGGAAGCCTGGCTCCCCGTGGGCTTTCGACAGGAGGTAGCAAAGTGGCGAACGACCATGGTTGGCGTGGAACGGTTTCGACCAAAGTTGCCTTTCTGACTCTGGCCGGGACAAGAGCGAAGCAAGCCTTCGCGGTGCCTGCAATGCTGCTTGTGGCCTACACCTGCTGGGCGCAGGATCAAACGCAGACGCCGCCGGATACAGGAGCGAACTCGCCGGCTACGGTTCGTGCTGCCGAGACGGTGACGATTCCGGCAGGGACCCGTTTCTCACTGGTGCTGACTACCGGAGTTTCGAGCAAGACGCTGCACCGTGGAGATGAGATCTACGCGCAGACCATCGCTCCGATTGCGGTGGGTGACCGGGTGGTGATTCCAGCCGGAACGTTCCTTCAAGGCAAACTCGACAAGCTGGCGCGGAACGGGACGCGCGCGCAAATGAAGTTGCAGTCGGTTTCCATAATGTTTCCCGACGGTTTTGTGGCCAGCGCCAACGGGCCGTTGAATATGGAGAGCGACGAGGGTACGGCATGGCGGGTTCCGGGCGGCGGCAATGTGGCGGGCGCGATCGCGGCACCACTGGCTGGGTTGGGCCTGGGCACGTTGATTGGCCACGAAGCTGGGGGAAATGGAACGAACATCAACGGGATGACCTACAACCCGGGCGGACTGAAGAGCACGGCCATCGGTGGAATCGTGGGACTGGCGGCGGGGGGTGCGGTGTCGTTTATTTTTCTGACGCACAGCCGGCACTTTGTTGTGGACCTGGGTTCGCCGATGGAGATGACGCTGCCGCAAGCAATGACTCTGGCCGAGGGCAACGTCGGGGATGCGGTGCGCGATGCGCACGGTGACACCACTGGCGGTGGCGAAGCGTCCGCCGCCGGCGGTGCCGTCACCGACGGACACGGACACGTGCTGTACGCCGGGAACACCGGCGACTCCACCCACCATCATTCCGGGGACTCCTCCGATCGGGGACATGCCCGGCACGCCGGACGTGGTCCCCGGGACTCCGGCGATTCCGGGATCCTCGTATCCGTGTCCGTGATGGGGGCGCTGGAGCCGTCGGCGGCTTCGGCTCCGTGATCTAATGAAAAGCAGGGCGCCTGTCGAGTTGCCGCGAGGGTTGTCTCGAAGGCGGGGTTCGACCTCAGCGGCTGAAGCCGCGTTGGTACAGGTCTGTCACGGTCCGGCTGAGGCCGGGCCCTTTCAAAACTCGTAGCTATGTGGAGCTTTCCACCGCTTTTCAAACGAATTCGGAGCTGGAGCCAAACAAGATCATGCCGACCCTAATTTCGCAACCCACGCGTATCCAAGCCGCGGGGAACAAGCCGAAACTGATTGATGAATACGTCGGACGCGTTAACTCAAAAACCTCAGGAGTGAGCCTGGCGCACATGCGCAGTCCGGAGGGATGGGTGGAGCCGGGACAGACTCCCGAGTTTGACGAGTTCACGATTGTGCTTAAAGGAAGGGTTGTGGTGAGTCACAGGGGCGGAGAGATCGAGGTGAAGGCCGGGCAGGCGGTGATTGCGCACGCCAGGGAGTGGGTACGGTACTCGACGCCGGAGGGAGCCGAGTACATCGCGGTGTGTTTGCCAGCGTTTTCGATGGGTGCGGTGCATCGGGATGGAGAGAGCTGATGGCTTGTGACTACAGCCAGCGCGGAAGGCGTCGTGCCTTTTTCATCCGGAACAAACCTTCCTTGTGAAAAAATCATAGGGGCCGACGATATCGCTGGCAGACACGGGGGCCTTCGACTCCGTTCGGCTGACGCCTCACTTCGCTCAGGATGACAGAGTTAAATTAACGCGTCGCTGAAAGCTCGCGGCCGCTAGCTCATCGCTGACGGGTCATCGCATGTTGTCCAGGATCGAGCCGACGATGCCGCCGACTACGCCGCCTTGCGCGGCTTCTTTCGACGGGGCGGGCATGTACTCCCTGAGGGCGTGAGCTAATTTCGATAGGGGCAATGTCTGCAACCAGACTTTACCGGGGCCGGTGAGGGCGGCTAGGAAAATGCCGTCGCCGCCGAAGATCATATTCTTGATTCCCGGGACCGTCGTGATCTGAAACGAGACGCTGGTCTGAAACGCGCCCACGTGGCCGGGATGCACGCGCAGGGTCTCGCCGGGCTGCAGGTCTTTCACGATGAGTTCGCCGGAGAGCTCGATCCAGGCTGTGCCCTGCCCGCTCACGTGCTGCAACAGGAAGCCATCGCCTCCAAAGATACCGGCCCCCAATGATTGTTGAAAGCCGACGCTGATTTGGACGTGTGCGGTTGCGCAAAGGAAGCCGTGGCGGTGAATCATGTATTCGCGGCCCTGTCCGATTTCGACGGGCAGGATGTGGCCGGGAACCTTGGTGGCGAAGGCGAGCTCGCCGCGCGCACCGATGGCGCGGTACTCGGTCATGAACAGGGTGCCGCCGCCGGCGACACGTTTCAGCACACCGAAGAGGCCTCCGCCGCCACCCAACTGGGTGTGGGTGGTCATCTGGATGGAGCTGCCCATCCAGGAGAGCTCGCCGGCTTCGGAGATGATGGTTTCGTTGGGTTCGAGGGTGAACTCGAGGACGGGCATGGTGGTGCCGACGATTTGACTTTGCATGGATGCTCCTGAGGTTGACTTTAGTGTCTCGTGTAACCGAACAACGAACAAGTGAAGGATCGGGAACCCGTGTAAATGTGCCGAGCTAGCGCTCGGCCGGACCCTTCGACTTCGCTCAGGGCGGGCTCCGGGGGGGGCCGTCCCCACGCGAGCGGCGGCATCACCAGGCGATACCTGAATGTCTACTCCCATTCGATCGTACCGGGCGGTTTTGAAGTGATGTCGTAGACGACACGGTTCACGCCTTTGACTTCGTTCACGATGCGGCTGGACATGGTCTTGAGAACTTCGTAGGGGAGGGGGACCCAGTCGGCGGTCATGCCGTCTTCGGAGTGGACGGCGCGGATGGCGCAGGTGTTGGCGTAGGTGCGCTGGTCGCCCATGACGCCGACCGACATGACGGGGAGGAGCACGGCGAACGACTGCCAGATTTTCTGGTAGAGGCCGGCCTTTTTGATTTCGTCGACCACGATCTCGTCGCAGTCTTTAAGGATGCGCAGGCGCTCTTCGTTGACTTCGCCGAGCACGCGGACGGCGAGGCCGGGGCCAGGGAAAGGCTGGCGCTGAAGGATTTCTTCGGGCATGCCGAGGTCGCGGCCGATGCGGCGGACTTCGTCTTTGAAGAGTTCTTTCAGCGGCTCAATCAGCTTGAGTTCCATCTTTTCAGGCAGACCACCGACGTTGTGATGGCTCTTGATCACCTGCGAGGGACCCCGCACGGAACGGGACTCGATCACGTCGGGATAAAGAGTGCCCTGGACCAGCCACTCGACCTTCCCTTCTTCTTTTTCGATGCGGTGAGCTTCTTTTTCGAAAACGGCAATGAACTCGTTGCCGATGATTTTGCGCTTGGCCTCAGGATCGGTGATCCCCGCCAGCCGCGTAAGGAAGCGCTGACTGGCGTCGACCGCGACGAGATGAAGGCCGAGATTGTCGCGGAGCGTTTGCTGGACTTTTTCGAATTCGTTCTTGCGTAGCACGCCATTGTTGACGAAGACGCAGGTGAGCCGCGTCTTGCCGGAGGCATCGCGCATGGCCCGGTCGACCAGGACGGCGGCGACGGAGGAATCGACACCACCGGACAGGGCGCAAATGGCGCGGCCGTTGCCGACTTGCTTGCGGACCTGCTCGACGGTGGCGTCGATGAAGTGCTGGGCAGTCCAGGTGGGCTTGGCGCCACAGATGTTCAGCGCGAAATTGCGGAGAATGTCTTTGCCAAGCGGCGTGTGGTGCACTTCGGGGTGGAACTGGACAGCCCACATTTTCTGCGCGGGATTCTCGATGGCGGCGACAGCATTGGGGGACTTGGCGGTCAGCTGGAAACCGGCGGGGAGTTGTTCGGCTTCATCGCCGTGCGACATCCAGACGTTGATGGTTTTCGGGAGGTCTTCGAACAGGCGGGAGTCAGCGCCGTTGACTTCGACCTGGGCGTGTCCGTACTCGCGCTTGTCGGCGGGACGCACTTTTCCACCCAGAGCATGCACCATGTACTGCAAGCCGTAGCAGATGCCGAGCACGGGCAGGCCCAGCGAGAAAACCTGTTGATCCGCAACGGGGGCGTCCTGGTCGTAGACAGACGATGGGCCGCCCGACAGGATGATGCCGACGGGAGAGAACCTCTTGATTTCCTGAAGGCTGGCGTTGCAGGGGAGAACGACCGAAAAGACGTTGAGTTCGCGGACGCGGCGCGCAATCAGCTGCGAATATTGCGCCCCGAAGTCGAGGACAACGATCGCTTGAGTTTCCACGGATGAGTGTCTCAAATTCGAGGAGAGAGTGTAAAGCGGTGGGAGAGTGCTTGGAAAACTTAGTACTTGGCGATTGGCACTTGGCCAAATCACCTTCAGCGCTCAGCAGTCAGCAATCAGCCTTCTACGATTGCTTAGACCCTTGCGGCGGCAGCTCGTCGGGATCGAAAAGAGGGTGGTCGCCCAGGATGAGTTCGTGCTGATCGATCTTCGACGCTCCCGAGGTCCGGCTGAATTTGGAATTCGGCGCCGACGATTCGTCGAAGCGGGCTTCGGGGCGGTCGCAGAGGATCAACTCGTCCTGATCGACCATGGTGGTTTCGGGCTGAAGGCTGAGGGCTGAAGGCTGAGTGCTCGTCGCGGTGGCGGGTGCAGATATCACTGATGGGGACGCCAGCATCGCGACTGCCGGAGCGGGAGGCGCTTCCAGAATAGCGACGTATGCCGCTAGGCGTCCGATGTGGAGCGTATCGACGATGGCAAAGTAGGCCAGGGTCAGGAAGAGGATTGCGAGCAATACGAACCCTACCGGCAGGGCCTGCACGAAGGCCAGGGGAAAGGTCACCACCGAGGTCGCGATGATGAAGAGCACGAGCTGAGCCACGCCGAAGCAGGTGCCGACGGCCATGACCGAACCAAACCGGTCACGACACAGGGATATGGCGGAAGCGAGAGCTGCAAACGTGTCTTTCCTCCTACTGATCACGAAGATTGATGCGAGAGCGAGAAACCAATTGATCGACGACCAGGCCAACCAGATCAGCAACGAGATGATGAGCGCCAGAAAAAACACGAGGCCGGGATGGGGGTCGGTCTCCGAGGAAAAGAACCCGGCGAAGATGATTGCGCCCACGCAACCGGCGCACGCGGCCAGGGCCAGCGCAGCACGAAGGAAATGCAAGCCTGCCATTGAACGGAATCGCCAGTGCGCGGATTGTTCTGCCCGGTTGTCACTGGTCGTGTCCACAACTTGAAGAGCGCTCTGTTGGGCGGCAAGGGTCCGGGTTCGGATGTAGCTGAGGATGGTGTCGAGAGTGGCGGCGCGCCCGACGGATGCGATGAAGATCCAAAGGATCGCCAGCGCGGAGAACAGCAGCACTCCCGCAAGAACGAAACGAAGGCCGCTCCCGTGGAAGATGTGCACGAAGGCCTGCGAGATGAGCCAGGGATGGCGGGTGTGCAGCAGGAGCAGGTCGAGATTGGAGACCGGCAAGGTGTCGAGGTACTCGATGAAACCCACACCGAGAAGCACGCACGCGGCCGCTCCAAAGCTCCAGCGCCAGGCCACTTCGGCCAGCGGCAAGGCGGGACGGCGGAAGACACTGCGAAAGCCTTCGATAGTGGGGGACCAGGGGGACATTCAGATCAGGATAACGCAAGAGGCCCGTCTTGGGTCTTGGGTGTCAGGCCTTGGATGTCAGGCCTTGGGTCTTAGGCCCTTGCCTCAGGCTCTCGACTGGAGGTTCTGAAACGCCACCTAGATTTACGACGATTTACAGAGCGTTCATAAACCGGTACTTCTGATCGATAACCAGTCTCGTATGACGATATTTTTTCGGCAACCTGACCCGCAGGGGGCACATCCAATTCCGTAACGGAGCTCCAACTAATCTCATACACGGAATCGCGAACCGGCGGGAGTTGTGTGTCAACTCAAGCCCTCAACCACAATCCATATTGAGGAGAATTCCATGAAGTTCGTGAAGTACTCGGCTTTGCTCGTCTTTGTAGCTTTCAGTCTTTCGTCCGGGGTTTTCGCCAAGGACCGGAACGAGGGGAAGTTCTCGCTGACCGAACCGGTACAGATTGGTTCGACCCGGTTAAAGGCTGGGAACTACAAGGTCACTTGGGAGGGGACAGGAGCGGACGTGCAGGTGAAGATTCTGCAGGGCAAGGACGTGGTCGCGACGACCTCGGCCAAGCTGGTGGATAAGTCGCTGCCACAAGATGCGGTAACGTTGAGTGGCACAAGCGGAATGAAGACGCTGGAGGAGATCGACTTCAGCGGAAAGAAGCAAGCCCTGGTGTTTGCTGCTGCGGAGACAGCACACAACTGAGGAGCGGATCTACTTCTAGAGGACTCCGCCTGTCGGATACGGTGCCTAAGGATCGACAGCGCGATCTTCAGGGGCTAAAGCCTGCGTCATCTCTGAGCGTGGAGCGGCATGGCTGAAGCCAGTGCCCTTCCCCCAACCAGTTGTGAGATAACTTGCGCTAAGGAAGGCGGGCGACAATGCCCGCCTTTTGTTCTGGTGCAACGGGACAACACGGACCAGGCAGCTTGCAGAAAAAAATGCAGTTGTGCCCCGTAGCGCCTAAAGGCGCTTGATATGCGCACTGAATCGGCCCGCCTGAAGGCATGCCCTGATACGAATCCTAACTTTCTAAGCGCGATTTTTTCTCAGTCTGTAAGGGCGCGATGACAGCGTGAGCTATTGCGGCGGGCCTGAAGGCGAGGCGACAGAAATCATGATTTATTCCAGGCTGTTCGAGCGTGAGATCTGGGCAGAGGGCGTTCAGCGGAGGACGATGTTCACGAGCTTCGCGGGCACGTAAATCCACTTCACCAACTGCTTGCCGGCCATGGCGGTTATTACTTTCTCGTCGGCAAAGGCGCGCTCTTTCACGAAAGGCTCGTCGACGTCGGCGGGAACGACGATACGGCTGCGGAGTTTGCCGTTGATCTGCACCGGAATTTCGATCTCTTCTTCTTTGGCCAACGCGGGGTCGTACTTCGGCCACGGCGCGCGGAGCAGGCTTCCCTTCCCGCCTAGCGTCTCCCAAAGTTCGTGGGCGAGATAGGGCGCGAAAGGCGCGAGCAAGAGGACCAGATCGCGTTGGACCCGTGCGAGCAACGCCGCCGGAACGGCTCCCTGGGCGATTTTTTCTTCCACGCCGTAGAGTTCGTTCACCAACTCCATAATGGCGGCGATGCAGGTGTTGAAATGCCACCGTCCCTTGAAGTCGTCGGTGACGCGTTTCATGGTCTGGTGCAGCTTGCGCTGGATCTGGCGGGCTTCGGGAGACGGGGCAAGCCCCGTCTCTACCATCGATTCGTGCGCTGAGTTCGCGTGGCGCATGATGAAACGGTAGACGCGGCCGAGGAAGCGGTGGATGCCTTCGATGCCGGAATCCTTCCAGTCGAGATCGCGATCGGGAGGAGCAGCGAAGAGGCTGTAGAGACGCGCCGCGTCGGCACCGTAGCGGGCGACCATTTCGTCGGGGGAGACGACGTTGCCGAGGTTCTTCGACATCTTGGCCCCGTCTTTGATGACCATGCCCTGGGTGAAGAGGCGCTCAACGGGCTCGTCGTTTTTCACGAGGCCGAGGTCGCGCATGAACTTGGTCCAGAAGCGCGAGTAAATCAGGTGCAGGATGGCATGCTCGACGCCCCCAATGTACTGATCGATGGGGAACCAGTAAGCAATCTCGTTCGAGTCGAACGGGGCGCGGTCGTTGTGGGCATTGGTGTAGCGATAGAAATACCAGGACGAGTCCACGAAGGTGTCCATGGTATCGGTCTCGCGGCGCGCGGGACCACCACACTTGGGGCAGGTCGCGTTTACGAACTCGGGCACGTTGGCGAGCGGAGACGCGCCGGTGAGCGTGATGTCGACGTGTTCGGGGAGAAGGACGGGCAAGTCTTTCTCAGGAACCGCGACGATGCCGTCCTTCGCACAGTAGAGCATGGGGATGGGCGTGCCCCAGTAACGTTGGCGCGAGACACCCCAGTCCTTCAATCGGAAGGTGACCGTAGCCTTGCCGAAACCATTCTTTTCGGCGAAGTCGGCCATCGCCTTGAGCGCTTCCGGACTGTTTAGCCCACTGAATTGTCCAGAATTCACGACCAGGCCGTCGTCGGAAGCGAAGGGGAGCGGAGGATCCATGACGGTCTCGTCGCTTTCGCCGCCCGTGGGGATAATCACGACCCGAACCGGCAACTTGTACTTCTTGGCGAATTCGTAATCGCGCTCGTCGTGGGCGGGGACGCTCATGATGGCCCCGGTGCCGTAGTCCATGAGGATGTAGTTAGCGACCCAGATGGGGAGCGCTTCGTGGTTGAAGGGATTCTTGGCGTAGCGTCCGGTGAAGATGCCGTGCTTTTCGATCTCGCCGATGTCCCCGGCTTCCCTGGCCTTGCGCTGTTCGGCGATCAACGTCTCGACCTTGGCGCGCAGGTCCGCGTTGTTCGCGGTCATGTCGGCGACGAGGGGATGTTCGGGCGCGAGTTGCACCGAGGTCGCCCCGAAAATCGTGTCGATGCGAGTGGTGAAGACGGTGATGGTGGAGCCGGCGGGCCCGACGGTGCCTCCGAGGTCGAAGTCGACGAGCGCGCCTTCGCTGCGGCCGATCCAGTTGCGCTGCATGGTGCGCACTTTTTCGGGCCAGCCTTCCAGCTTGTCTAAGTCGCGGAGCAACTCTTCGGCGTACTTGGTGGTGCGAAGGAACCATTGCTCGAGTTCGCGTTGCTCGACGAGCGTGTCTTCGTGACGCCAGCAGTAACCGCCGACCACCTGCTCGTTGGCAAGAACGGTGGCGCACTTCGGGCACCAGTTGACCTTGCTCTTCTTACGGTAGGCGAGGCCCTGGTCGAAGAGCTTTATGAAAAACCACTGGTTCCAGCGGTAGTAGTCAGGCAGGCAGGTCGTGACCTCACGCGACCAGTCGTAGGCGAAACCGAGGCGCTTCATCTGCGCCTTCATGTTGGCGATGTTGGAGAGGGTCCACTCGCGCGGCGGCGTGTTGTTCTTGATGGCGGCGTTTTCCGCGGGAAGGCCGAATGAATCCCAGCCCATGGGGTGGAGCACGTTGTAGCCGTTCATCCACATGTAGCGGGCGAGAGCATCGCCGATGGAATAGTTGCGAACGTGGCCCATGTGCAGGGCGCCCGAGGGGTAGGGCAGCATTTCGAGGACGTAATACTTGGGCTTGGTGGAGTTGAGTTCGGCGGCGTAGAGGGCGGGGTCCTGCTGCCATTGCTCGGACCACTTGGTTTCGACGCGCTGGGGATCGTAGCGTTCGTCGCGAGCGGGGGTTTTGTCGTCTTGCGGCATAGAGGCGGTGGCCGGGCTATGGATAAACTTTTATTTTACCGTAGAGACGAGGGTTGCCGGGTCTGGGGTCAGGTGCGGCGTGAAAATACGGGAGATGGGAAACGCGATGAGAGACGAAAGACAAGACGGGGCAAGCCCCGTCTCTACCCCGGGATTCGGGAGAGGATAAGCTGGTTTTCGGAATCTTTTGTCCCGTTGGAAGGGTTGTTCTGGATGTAAGTCTCGGACCGCGGCGACCGAGGCGTTGCCTCTCAGGATGTGATCATGGAAACGGGGCTGCCACGCAAAGTGGTGGTCTCCCGATCGCCGGCACTGACCGGTTACACCCGCTTTTTTATGAACCGACGACATCCGATAAGGAAGGAAGACGCGCCACGAAGGATGTGTTCCCTAGTTCGGAACGTTACGGGTCATCGCGTCCGGAATGAATTGATGGTGGTCTTTCCAGGATGACAATGGCATGAACCTGATTAAACATGATGACGTAGGCGTCCAAGCGGACGTTCGAATAGCGAGTCGGCATGCGGCAGTTCCGCCTCAGCGATTTGTCCTGCGGTCGACAGATAGATTTTTCCATCGCTTATTTCGCCTCACGTGCACCGATGGCGTTCGTACAGATTGTGACGAAATACCAGCCGCGTGAGCGGTAGTCCCGGTCCCGAAGACGCGCGGTTTCGACACGGTAGCTGCTCTTGTAGCGCGTCATGACACCAATACGCATGGTAGAGACGCGATCTTCCGCGTCTGCGGTCACACGGCATGGTGACAAGAGAGGATGTTGGAAACGAGACGGGGCCGAAAAACAAGACGGGTCAAGCCCGTCTCTACCTTACGGTGGGGCTAGTTTCCTAGTTTCCTAGAGTTTGCCCTGGTTTCGGGGGCGGGATACACTCAGGCATTTGGGGGTGGGGTCATGCTGGTTGTCATGCAGGCGCATGCCACGGAAGAGCAGGTACGCGCGGTTTGTCAGAAGATCGAATCGCTGGGTTACCGCGCGCACGCCATGCCGGGGGCGACGCGAACGGCTATTGGCATCACGGGAAATCAGGGAGAGATCGAGCAGGGCACGCTGGATGAACTGGCGGGCGTGCAGGAAGTCATCCGGGTCAGCAAGCCTTACAAACTGGTCAGCCGGGATGTGAAGGAAGATAACACGGTCATTGCATTCCGCGGGACAAACGCCACTATCGGCGGCAAGAATCTGGCCATCATTGCCGGGCCGTGCGCGATTGAGAGCCGGGAGCAGGCTTTTGCGGTGGCGGAGCGGGTTTGCCGGGCGGGGGCGCAGTTCTTTCGCGGGGGCGCGTACAAGCCGCGCACTTCACCGTATTCGTTTCAGGGCTTGGGCGAGGAAGGGCTGCGCATCATGGCCGAGATCCGCGAGCAGTTCGGGATGAAGATTATTACCGAGGCGATCGATAACGAGTCGCTGGACCTGGTGGAGGAGTACGCGGACGTGATCCAGATCGGCGCGCGCAACATGCAGAACTTCTCGCTGCTCAAGCGCGCAGGACGGGCGAAGAAGCCGGTGCTGCTGAAGCGCGGCTTGTCAGCGACGCTGGAAGAGTTTTTCATGGCGGCTGAATATGTGATGAGCGAGGGTAACTACTACGTTGCGCTTTGCGAGCGCGGGGTGCGGACCTTCGCCGACCACACGCGCAATACGCTCGATTTGAGTATCGTGCCGGCGGTGCAGAGGTTGAGCCATTTGCCGATCGTGGTGGATCCGAGCCACGGGACGGGGAAGCGCAACAAAGTGACGCCTCTGTCGCGGGCATCGGTAGCGGTGGGCGCGGATGGACTGATCGTGGAAGTGCACAACCAGCCCGATAAGGCGCTGTCGGATGGGATGCAGTCGCTGTATCCGGATCAGTTTGACGATCTGATGGTGCAGGTGCGGCAGATCGCGGCCGTGGTGGGAAGGGAGATTGTGGGGATCCAAGCGAAGGTTGGGACCGAAATCACCGTACCTCTGTCACGTTAGGACTCGGATGAGGCACAAAGCGGAACTCGTGGCGGCATTGAGCGTGCCCCTTGGCCCCTGCACGCCAACGCGCGCACAGGAGACGGGTTCCTCGTCGGAACAGCAAACCAACATACAAGCAGAGCACCGAGCGGGTCCGCCGGGAAGTTCCAACGCGATCGGCTTTGAGATTCTAGAAAAGGCAAAGCATGTTCGCGAAACACTGCGGCGTTACCCGGAGCGGGTGCGCTACGCGGTTCAGGGCAAAGGGTATCCGAACATCCCCCATGACCCACAGCCTGCCGCCGCTCCGAGCAGCACCGAAATCAAGTCCACCATTCTGCGAGACGGTGCCCTCGGCAGCATAAGTCTCGACCGATCATCTGGAGTCAAGGCGCTCGATGATGCCGCGCAGGGTTGCATTCAGTCTGCCGCCCCGTTTCCGGCTCTGCCGGCCACATGGCCCCAGGAGTCTCTGACTTTTCGCTTTCACTTTTTTTACAACGAGGAACCCAGTCTCGAGCGCCCTTCGTGTCAGGGTCAGGACGCGAGCGGCGTTTTCCATCCGGGACCCGGACTAACTCCTCCCCGTCCGGTGGTTCAACTGGATCCCGAGTACGCGGAAGAGGCGCGTCGCGTCAAGTATCAGGGAGTGGTGATGCTGAGCGGCACAGTCGAACCCGACGGCTCATTCGCGGATGTGTGCGTGAAGCAGCCCGCAGGGTATCACCTGGATGAACAGGCGATCGCCACCGTGAAGAAATGGAAGTTTGAGCCCGCGACCAAGGATGGGCAGGCCATCCCGGTACGGCTCAATGTGGAAGTCAGCTTCCGTATTCAATGAGCATCGATCCGCTCGTGGCATAATCTTTTCCTTCCGGGGCCATCATTTCCTTGAAGAAGATACTCTTCGTCGCGATTCTGCTGCCGGTTCTGGGAGCGCTTGGGTGGTGGTATTTCCAGGAGAGCGCGTTTCCCAACTACGGACCGGCCTATCGCGAATATGCCTACGTCAGCAATGGCAAGAGCAACACGGTCACGGTGATCGACCTGCGTACATTCCAGCCAGCGAAGACGATTGCGGTGGGAAACGAGCCGACGGGAATCGCAGCCAACCGCACGAAGAATGAGATTTACGTCGTCAACACCGGTTCCAACAACGTGAGCGTGATCGATGCGGAGAAGAACCAGGTGATAGCGACGATCGGGGTGCATGGGCGGCCGTACTTCATCGACGTATCGGACGATGGCAAGCGCGGGTACGTGGCGAACTCGGGGTCGGCCAACGTTTCGGTGATTGACCTGGAGCGGCGCGCGGTCATGGGGACGATCCGAGTGGGCGCGGCCCCGGGGCTGGCGCGGGTGTCGCCTGACGGGGCAACCGTGGTGGTAAGCAATCGCGGGGACAATACCGTCTCGCTGATTGACACGAAGAAGTTGGCGGTGCGCGCGACCCTTCCCGGCTGCCAACAACCTGGGGATGTGGCGATCGTGCCGGATTCGAGCAAGGCGTTTGTGGCGTGCACCGGGTCGGGGCAGGTGGCTTCGGTGGATCTGAAGAACGACAAGGTGTTGACCCTGCTCGATGTGGGCTCAACGCCGGTACACCTGGCGCTGAAACCGGACGGCGGCGAACTGATGGTGGCGAATTTCGATTCGGACAGCGTGTCGATAGTCGAGACGACGAACAACGAAGTGGGGGGCAGTTACCTGATCGGGACGAAGCCGGCGCGGGGCGTGGTGTCGGAAGATAACTCGCGGTTGTACGTGAGCAACTTCGGATCGAATAGCGTTGCCGTCTACGACATCGACTACGGGAAGATCGTGGCTACGCTTCCGGTAGGCAGCCAGCCCGATGCGCTGGCCTTGTCGCAGGATCAGAATTACCTGCTGGTGGTGAATTCGCAATCGGGCGATGTCACCGTTATCCAGAAGCGAAAGGCGCGCAAGCTGGAACCCACCGAGTATTCCCTGTTGACCATGATCCCAGTGGGAGTGCAGCCCAATAACATCGTGGTGAAGTCGTTTCTGTTGACGGGGCCGGTCCGGAAGTAGGTTGCGAAGGGGCTGGAGGGGGCCGGGAGAAAGCGTGGACATTCGAAGCCGCGGTCGGTTAAACTAAAGATTCAAGGACAAGAACGCCCGTGCGCAGCTTGCGCGCGGGCGATTTTTTTTCCTCCAAACAGGATGGAGTTATGAAGACAACTGCGTACAGCGATGAATACGCTATTGCCGACGTCGTTCAGAAGTTTGAGCGCTGCGAGTTTGGGCTCAAGGAGTTCACGCACGCCCGGCATCTGACGGTGGCGGCGTGGTATTTGTGCCGTTTGTCTCCGGCCGAGGCCCACGTCCGCATGAAGACGGGGCTGCTCCGATTTATTGAGCATCACGAGAAGCAGGGATATCACGAGACGATCACGCGTTTCTGGATGGAGATTGTGGGGAATTTCCTGGAAAGCATACCGCGGGACGCGACCATCACGTGGAAAGTGAACAATGTCGTTGAACGCTATGATAATACAGACGTTTTATACGAGCACTACTCGCGCGAGCGACTACTATTAGAGCTTGCCAAGAGGGAGTGGGTCGAGCCTGATTTGAAGGTCATCGAGCGGGAAGAAAACGCTGGGTCCCCTTTGTCGAGCTCAGGGCAGGCTCTCCACCTCGCTTCGCTTGGGTCGGAATGACCTACTTCTTGTGCTTGGGAGACGGCAGGTTTAGCCCTTCGCGACTGAGCTCGCGGCACACAATTGCTCGAAGGCCGAGGTGAGATCGGCAGCGATCGCGGGAGCCTCACGGGTTTCGATCTGGCTGCGCTGCATCATGTAGACCAACTGGCCGTCACGCAGGATCCCGATGGATGGGGAGGATGGCGGATAACCGGTGAAATAGGAGCGGGCGCGGTCCGTCGCGTCTCTGTCCTGACCGGCGAAGACAGTGTAAATGTGGTCCGGCTTAGATGCATGCTGCAGGGCAGCGCGCACGGCAGGACGCATGCGTCCGGCAGCGCATCCGCAGACGGAATTGACGACGATCATGGTCGTGCCGGGCTGCGCGACGGCGCGGTCGACGTCGGCTGCGGTGCGGAGTTCCTGGACGCCAGCTTTGGTCAGTTCTTCCCGCATCGGGATGAGCATGAGTTCGGGATGCATTCGGACTCCTTAGTGGACTTGCGTGTCGATTGTAATACGGGTTGGATGCGCGGCCGCAGGTAGTCGATGCACTGGAACCATCGCGGCGATGACCAGGACCAGCGGCTAAAAGCCGCCTTGATTCGAGTCGCTTTCGGCCCTCTGGAAGCCGGATCCCTGCAAAACTAAACCGAGTTCCAGGACTCTGACCTGCGCGCACTTGGTTGGAACACGACCGCCTTGCAAACGGCCCCCGTAAGACGCGACGTTGCAAGGAGACGCGGCAAGCCGCGTCCCTACCCATCGTTTATATTGAGTCTCGCGTCCATGGTGATCCAAGAGAACGTTGTCCTTGCGCCGCTGACGACCATGCAAGTCGGCGGACCCGCGCGCTATTTCATCGAGGCGAGCGATTCCGGCGAGGTGCGGGCAGGCATCGAGTTCGCGCGATCCAAGAACGCTCCTCTGTTCGTGCTTGGGGGTGGGAGCAACCTGGTGGTTTCGGATCGGGGCTGGCCCGGGGTGGTATTGAAGGTTGCGATTCTGGGGATCAAGCACCGCCATGGACACGGAACGGCCTATTTTGACGTGGGGGCCGGTGAGGATTGGGATGGGTTCGTCGCCGCTACCGTCGGCCACAACTGCTCCGGGATCGAGTGCCTCAGCGGGATTCCGGGAAGCGTGGGCGGGACGCCGGTGCAGAACGTGGGCGCGTACGGGCAGGAAGTCGCGGATACGATCGATTCGGTGGTGGCGATCGATGTGGTGACCGGTAAGGAAGTCGAGTTCGAGAAAGACGAATGCGGCTTCGCTTACCGGACAAGCATTTTCAACACGAGCGCGCGGGGGAAGTATGTGATTTTGCGAGTGTCCTACGCGCTTGGTCACGACGGGGCCCCGAGTCTTGCGTATGCAGATTTAAAGAAGTATTTCGCCAACCGGGGCCAGCCGCCGACGCTGGCGGAGATGCGGGAAGCAGTACGACAAATTCGCTCGAGCAAGTCGATGCTGCTGACCCCTGGGGATGAGGATTGCCGGAGCGTAGGATCATTCTTCAAGAATCCAATGCTCTCGGCGACGCAATTTGACGAACTCAAGCAGCGTGCGGCTGCACGCAATCTCGAAGTGCCGAACTATCCGGCACTGGAGGCGCAAAAGAAAGTTTCGGCGGCGTGGCTGGTGGAGCGCTCGGGCTTCTCGAAGGGGTACCAACGCGGACGAGTAGGACTCTCGAGTAAGCATGCGCTCGCGATCGTGAACCGCGGTGGGGCGACGGCGGGAGAGGTAGTGGCATTCAGAAATGAGATTCAGAGGCGGGTCGAGGTGGAATGGGGGATACGGCTGGAGCCGGAGCCGGTGTTTGTGGGGTTTGGCTAGTCGTCGGTCGTCGCTCGTCCGCCGTCGGCCGTCAGCCTTCGGTCGTGCGCCGTTGGTCGTCGCGCAAGGGCGACGCGACTGGCAAAGACAGACAGGCAATGATTGCGGTCTCGTTACTGACCGTCGATTTCTGCACTCCGCCTGATCACATCATAATTCCTGCGCAAGGACGGGGTCCTGGGCGTACCTGAAAAGTTCCCGAACATTCTGGAACGAAGCATGGTCTTCAGTTACAGGAGCCGACGCGTGGTGGCTGGAACGGTGACTGTGGACGAGGCGCTGGCGCGGCAGCAGACGAGCGAAGAACTGTTGGAAGCGGCCGTGTACGAGCACTCGCGGCTCGTGTTCCGCATCGCCTATTCCGTACTCCGCAATCACCACGACGCCGAGGATGCCACGCAGGAAACGTTCGTCAAAGTTCTTCGTCAGAGCCGAAAGCTGAACCAGGTTGAGGATCTGCGCGCATGGCTTGCTCGAATCGCGTGGCGCGTGGCGGTCGATCGGCACAAGAAGACCTCTCACCTTGCAATGGACGATCTTGAACATGGCGGCAGAGCGTTGCAATCGTCGGGAATCCCGGCAGACGACGCTGTCCAGGAAAAGCAACTGCATGGACTGCTGGCACCAATGATCGCTGCATTGCCCGTGAGGCTACGAGACCCGATCGTGCTGTCAACAGTCGAGGAGCTCTCCGCGAGTGAGGTCGCGCGGGTGCTCGGCATCAACGAGGCCGCAGTGCGGTCGCGGCTATTCCGGGCACGGCAGATTTTGAAAGCGAAGCTGGTGCAACGGATAAGCAGGAAATGAGGGTGGGAGATATGGAAGAACCGAATCAAAAGCGAGGCAGCGACGGATACGATAAGGCGGGCGACGAACTCGAGAACGTGCTCGACGCAGCGCTTGGAGGATACACAGCGGTCGAACCGAGGGCGGGACTGGAACAGCGAGTTCTGGCCAGCCTGCGCGCTGAGCGAATACGCGTCGCTGATCATGCGTGGTGGCGTTGGAGGTGGGCGGGAGCACTGGCGACAATTGTTGCTGTTGCTGTGGCTCTGGCCTGGAAGGCGGGGAAACAATCTCCGCCACTAGTTGCGAAGAGTGCTTCGGTCAGAATACAGAGTCCGCTAACTCTTGGGACGCACGCGGCGTCCGTCGACGGGGACGCACCGCGGCTGCACGGACACTCGGTGCGCTACACCCCGAGACGTCCGTTGCAAGCCCAGTCGGCTGCGGCAGCGATTTCCCGGCTCGATGTGTTTCCCTCGCCGCAACCACTGAATGAGCAGGAGAAGATCATGGCAAGCTATTTGGCGGAGTATCCGGAGCACGCCGCATTGATTGCGCGCGCCCGGATGGACGCCCTTCGGCGCGATGTAGAGGAACGTAAAGCAATCAGCAGTGATTCCGGATCACAGCCTTGAAGGAATCAAGAGCAACCAGCAGACATCTTAAGGAGAGCGAACAATGACAAAGAGGATCCTTTTGACCGCGGCGGTACTGATGATAGCGCTCACAATGGTGACGGGAGTGAGGCAGGGCTACGCCCAGGACTCCGCCAAGGCCGCTTCCGACGGCGCCGAACCAGGACACGCCTATCGCCTCGACTTCACCGTGAGCGAGATCGAGAATGGCAAGAAGATCGACTCGCGCCAGTACTCGATGAACTTGAGGGGCGGCGACGTTAACGAAGTCAAGATTGGATCGCGCGTTCCCATCGACACGAAGAACGGAGAGTTCCAGTACATCGATGTCGGGACCAACATATGGTGCGCCCTGAGAGACCGCAAGGATATTTCATGGGTGGGCAACGGCCTCCTTCTCAATGTGAAGTCGGAGATCAGCAACTTTGCAGTACCAGAACAACAGGGCCAGAACATGCGACCGATCCTTCGGCAGCTCAAGATTGATGCCAGCACGATTGCGGACATCGGCAAGCCTCTGGTGATTGGCAGCGTGGACGATCCCAATTCCAAGCGGCAGTTTCAACTAGAACTGACTATAACGAAGCTGAGATAGCCCGGGTTGCGCCTCAACTAGCTAGCGGCAAATCTCGCCGCCTGCTTGAATATGTCCACGAACATCTTGCGGGTGAGCTTCCCCGTCTGGGTGTTCTGGTTGGAGGGGTGGTAGGAGGCGAGCAGGATTTTACCGTCAGGCATTTCATATTTGGCGCCGTGCGCGAAATCGTACGGCGCTTTGCTTTTCAGGAGGCCGCGGCGCTTCAGGTAGTTCAGATAGGCGTCGAAGCCGATCTTGCCTAAGGCGACGACGACCTTAAGGTTCTTGAGACCTTCGATCTCTCGATCCAGGTAGGGTGCGCAGTTGGCCAGCTCCTCGGGGAGGGGCTTGTTGTCGGGAGGGGCGCAGCGGGCGGCGGCGGTGATGTAGAGGTTATGGAGGAGGAGGCCGTCGTTGCGATCGGTGGCGGTCGGCTGGTTGGCGAAGCCGGTTCCGTAGAGCACCGGGTACATGAAGTTGCCGGAGGCGTCGCCAGTGAAGGGTCGGCCGGTGCGGTTGGAGCCGTGGGCTCCGGGAGCGAGTCCCATGATGAGGACCCGGGCGTTCGGGTCGCCGAAGCCGGGCACGGGTTTTCCCCAGTAGTCGTGATCGCGGTAGGCGCGGCGCTTCTCGCGCGCGACCTGTTGGCGGTAGGCGACCAGGCGGGGACACTGGGTGCAGGCGATGATTTGCCGGTTGAGGAGGTTGAGCCAGGGAGGCGAGTTCGTGGGCATGGATCCACCCATTCTAAAGGCGGGAGGCTGACGGCGAGGCAACTGGTTGTGAAGCGCGACTTCCCGCGCGTCAGACGGGGCAAGCCCCGTCTCTGCCCAGGGTTGATCATTTCTCCCTACACGAAAGGCTCGATTTGCGCATGAAATCGACCTTTCGCGTTTGACGCTGCTCTCCCCCACTCTTTACACTTGAGGAGTCGCAGTGCGGGGCTGCCTGACCCTGCCTCCTGCCCATACGGGGATTCCCCCGGTCGAGTTTCGAAAGGTACCTAGTGAGCCCCACGGAAACGAAGGAAAGCACCAAGCGGGAGATTTCGGTTGAGATTCCCGCTGCCGAGGTTACGCGCGAGACCGACGCGCTGATTCAGAAATATCAGAAGCTGGCCCGGCTACCGGGGTTCCGCAAGGGACACGTGCCGGCCTCGATCATCCGCCAGCGCTTTGCCGAGGATATCAAGACCGACGTGGTCGAGTCGCTGGTGCCCCGTTACTTTCGTCAGGAAGCCGATAAGCAGGGGCTGATTCCGGTATCGCAGCCGCAGGTTACCGATCTGCACATCCACGATGGGGAACCGCTGCGGTTCAAGGCAAGTTTCGAGATTCTGCCCGAAATCAAGGTGGACGGCTACAAGGAACTCCGGGCCGACAAGCCGGTGGTCGAGATCACCGACGACGAAGTGGAACAGGCGTTGAATCACCTGAGGGAGCAGCACGCTACCTACACGGCGATCGAAGGGCGGTTGCTCGGGGATGGCGACTTTGCTCAGGTGGCGCTCGACGGAAAACCTAAAGTTGGCGAGGGCCAGCCGGTTCACATGGACGATGTGCTGGTAGAGATCGGCGGCAAGAACACGATGCCCGAGTTCAACGAGAATCTGCGCGGAGCCTCGGCGGGAGAAGAAAAGACGTTCGAGGTGATGTATCCGGAGGATTCTTCCGACAAGCGGCTGGCCGGGCAGACTTTCGACTACACCGTGAAAGTACTGTCGCTGAAGCAGAAGAGTCTTCCCGAATTGAACGATGAATTCGCGAAGGAACTGGGCGAGTTTATGAGTATCGAGGACGTAAAGAAGCGGATCCGCGAGAACCTGGAGGAGGAGAAGCGGCACACAGCGGAACACGAGGCTAAGGACAAGCTGCTGGCGGAACTGGTAAAGCGCAACGATTTTGAGGTTCCAGAAGCGATGGTGGACCGGCAGATCGATGTTCGGCTGGAGCGCGGGCTGCGCGCGTTGGCTGCGCAGGGCATGCGGGCCGAGGACATGAAGAAAATGGACCTGAACCGGCTGCGGGCAGGGCAGCGCGACCAGGCGTTGCAGGAAGTGAAGGCTTCCCTGCTGCTCGACAAGATCGCTGACGCCGAGAAGATCGAGGTCAGCGATGAAGAGATCAATCACGAAATCGAGGCCCTGGCGACGCAAACAAAACAGACCTCGGAGGCGGTGCGGGCTCGTTTGACACGCGATGGGGCGCTCGATAGGATTAGAAACAGAATCCGCAACGAGAAGACCCTCAACTTGCTGTATCAGCAGTCCGCCTGAGCGGACCACTTTCGATCCTCTCCCCGCAGGTGAAGCGTAGTCGGGGCAGGAGTGTGGCAGGTGAACTTGAACGATCCGAAGATGATGCTGGTGCCGATGGTGATCGAGCAGACCGGGCGGGGAGAGCGCGCCTACGACATTTATTCGCGCCTGCTGCGGGATAACATCATTTTCATCGGGACGCCGATTGACGACAATATCGCGAACCTGGTGATCGCGCAGATGCTGTTTCTGGCGCAGGAAGATCCGGAGAAAGACATCCAGCTTTACATTAACTCGCCGGGCGGATCGATTACAGCGGGAATGGCCATCTACGACACGATGCAATACGTGAAAAATGACGTGACCACGATCTGCATCGGGCAGGCGGCGTCGATGGCGGCGCTGCTGTTGGCGGCGGGAGAAGCCAAAAAGCGGCTGGCGCTGCCGAATTCTCGGATTCTGATCCACCAGCCGTCGATGGGCGGGCTGTCGGGGCAGGCGACGGATATCGATATTCATGCCCGGGAGATCCTGCGGATGCGGGAAATCACCAACCAGTTACTTTCGAAACATAGCGGGCAGAAGCTGGACAAGGTAGAAAAGGACGTGGAGCGCGACTTCATTATGAACGCGCAGCAAGCCAAGGAATACGGAATCATCGACGATATCATCTACAAGACGAAGTAGAGGTATGATCGGCGTTCGCCGATCGCAGTTCTACTGGAGGTCTCGGCGAGATAACGGCTTGCTTGCCGACCGGGCGAAAGGAGCCTCGGGGCGGGCATTTCCGGTGATAGAAGGAGTAAAGCCGAGTGAAAAACCGGTCGGGCACAGATGAGATTTTGCGTTGCTCGTTCTGCCACAAGTCGCAGGACGCGGTGGCGAAACTGATCTCGTCGCCCAGCGACTATCCAAGGGCCTACATTTGCGACGAGTGTGTGGCGGTCTGTAACTCGATTCTCGAGGATGACCGAACCACGACGCCGGAGGCCTCCACTCCGAACCAGCTTCCCAAGCCCCAAGAAGTCAAGACGTTCCTGGACGAGTACGTGATCGGACAGGAGCAAACCAAGAAGAAGCTGGCGGTCGCGGTTTACAACCACTACAAGCGCATTTTCATGAATCGTCAGAAGAGCGGCGATGGCGTGGAGCTGACCAAGTCGAACATCATGCTGATCGGCCCGACGGGCACCGGCAAGACCCTGCTGGCGCAGACCCTGGCGCGGATGCTGGATGTTCCGTTCGCGATCGTCGATGCTACCACGCTGACCGAAGCAGGCTACGTCGGCGAGGACGTGGAGAACATCATCCTGAAGCTGCTGCAGGCGGCCGAGGGGGATGTGGGCCGTACCCAGACCGGCATCATCTATATCGATGAGGTCGACAAGATCGGGCGCAAGGATGAGAATCCTTCGATCACCCGCGACGTGTCGGGCGAAGGGGTGCAGCAGGCCCTGCTGAAGATCCTGGAAGGAACGATTGCGAACGTCCCTCCGCAGGGTGGACGCAAGCATCCGCACCAGGAATTCACTCCGGTCGACACCACGAACATCCTCTTCATTTGCGGGGGCGCGTTTGTCGGACTGGAGAAGATCATCTCCCGTCGGGTGGGCAAGAAATCGCTGGGATTCAAGACGGGCGAGCAGGTGGAAACCGACGACACCGCCAATGCCAGCAAACGCAACTACCAGTTGCTCAGCGACGTACAGCCGGAAGACTTGATCAAGTTCGGCCTGATCCCGGAGTTCGTGGGCCGGCTGCCGGTGGTGGGGGTGCTCGAGGATCTGGACGAGTTTGCCCTGATCGAGATTCTGACCCGCCCGAAGAACGCTATCATCAAGCAATACCAGCGTTTGTTCGAATTCGAGAACGTTCGTTTGAAGTTCAGCGAAGAAGCCACCCGGGCGATTGCCCGGCAAGCGATGGCGCGCAAGGTGGGCGCCCGGGGCTTGCGTATGATTCTTGAGGAATTGATGCTCGACCTCATGTACCATCTGCCCAGTCAGAAGAAAGTGAAGGAATTCGAAGTGACCCGGGAGATGGTGGAAAAACGCGATGTTTCGATCGCGATGATGGACAAAGCGGGCTAGTAAGACCCGCGGGGCGGGACCACCGCCAGACGGCCGCCAGGAGGGCGGCGCCATTTAGGTTAAGGCCGAATCCGGGACGAACAAAATTTTGGAGACAGAGTGACCCAGCCCAAGGAAAAATTTGAAACCAAGAAACTCCCGATGATGCCCATTCGGGATGTCGTCATTTTCCCCTACATGATGACTCCGTTTGTGGTGGGACGGGAATCGAGCGTGCACGCGCTCGAAGAAGCGCTGGCCGCCGACAAGAAAATCTTTCTGGCCACCCAGCACGATGCCTCGATTGACGAGCCCAAGGCGAACGAGATCTACCAGGTAGGCACGGTGGTCAACATTGTGCAGAGCCTGAAGCTGCCCGACGGCAACATCAAGGTGCTGGTCGAAGGTATCGAGCGCGGGAAGATCCTGCAGGTGACCGATAGCGACGGGTACATGCAGGCGTCGGTGCGGCTGGCGCGCTACGTGACCGAGACCAACCCGCAGATCGAAGCCGGGATGCAGCGCGTGACGGGGTTGTTCGAGCAGTACGTAAAGCTGTGCCAGTCGCTGAATTACGAGACCATGATTGCGGCTGTGCGCATGGAAGATCCCGCCAAGCTGACGGATACGATTGCGGCCAACCTTCAGCTTTCGATCGAGGAAAAACAAGAATTGCTTGAGATTTTCGATCCAGCCGAGCGGCTTACTCGCATTGCTGATGTGCTCGACATCGAGATCGAGAAGCTCAACATGGATCGCACCATCCAGTCGCGGGTGAAGCGGCAGATGGAGCGGGCCCAGAAAGAGTATTACCTCAACGAGAAGATCAAGGCCATCCAGAAGGAACTGGGGCGCGGCGAGAAGAGCGAATTCGACGAACTGAAGAAGAAGATCGAAGCGGCCGGGATGCCGAAAGAGGTCAAGGACAAGGCTATCCAGGAACTCAAGAAACTGGAAGCCATGCCGCCGATGTCGGCGGAGTCGACGGTTTCGAGGAATTACTTGGACTGGCTCTTGGCGGTTCCGTGGAAGAAGCGGTCCAAGGAAATTCGCAACATCTCCCGAGCCGAGAAGGTTCTGAACGAAGATCACTATGGGCTGGAGAAGATCAAGGAACGCATTCTCGAGTTCCTGGCTGTTCGCCAACTGGTGAAGAATCCCAAGGGCTCAATCCTGTGTTTCGTCGGACCTCCGGGCGTGGGCAAGACGTCGCTGGGCATGTCGATTGCGAAGGCCACGGGACGTAAGTTCGTCCGGATGTCGCTGGGCGGCGTGCGGGATGAAGCCGAGATCCGCGGCCACCGCCGGACCTACATTGGGGCGCTGCCGGGGCAGATTATCCAGATGATGAAGAAATCGGGCACCAAGAACCCGGTCTTCATGCTGGATGAAGTGGACAAGATGTCGATGGACTTCCGCGGCGACCCGTCGGCGGCGCTGCTCGAAGTGCTCGATCCGGAACAGAACTTCATGTTCGTCGACCACTACCTCGACGTGGAATATGACCTGTCGCAGGTGTTTTTCGTGGCGACCGCGAACGTGATGCACACCATTCCTCCGGCCCTGCAGGACCGCATGGAAGTGCTGCGGCTGCATGGGTACACGGAGCCGGAGAAGGTCGAGATCGCCAAGCAGTTCCTGGTCAAGAAGCAACTATTGCAGGCAGGTCTGACCGACAAGAACATTAAGTTTACGGATGAGGCCATCACGGGGATCATCCGCTCATACACGCGGGAAGCTGGCGTGCGCAACCTGGAGCGGGAGATTGGCAATGTGTGCCGCAAGGTGGCGCGCAAGGTGGTGAAGGAAGGGCCGGACTACAAGATTACGATCACGGGCGAGAACGTCGGCGACTTCCTGGGCGTGATCAAGTTCCGCGACACGCTCGCGAACGAAAAGAGCGAGGTCGGGCTGGTTACTGGGTTGGCGTGGACAGAGGTGGGCGGCTCGATCCTGAGCACAGAAGTAACGGTGGTCGACGGCAAGGGCAAACTCACTCTGACGGGCAAGCTGGGCGACGTGATGCAGGAATCGGCGCAAGCGGCGATGTCGTACGTGCGTTCCCGCGCCAGCGGTCTGGGACTGCCGCGCGACTTCTACCGCAACCTCGACATCCACGTGCACGTGCCAGAAGGCGCGATTCCGAAGGATGGGCCGTCGGCGGGTATTACGATTGCGACGGCGATCGCGAGCGCTCTGAGCAAGATTCCTGTGCGGCGGGACATCGCCATGACCGGTGAAATCACGTTGCGCGGCAAGGTGCTTCCGATTGGCGGGCTGAAAGAGAAGTTGCTGGCGGCGCACCGGGCCGGATTGTTTGAAGTGCTTCTGCCGAAGGACAACGAGAAAGACCTGGCAGAAGTGCCGGAGAACCTGCGCAACGAAATGAAGATGCATTTCGTGGACACCATGGACCAGGTGCTGAAGATCGCGCTGGAAGGACCGCTGCCGCAGATTCTAGAAGAGACTCCGCAGACCATCACGCCAATTTCTCCGCAGGCCGGTGAGAGTCCGACGGCACATCAGTAGAAAGACGGTTCTCAGTTCTCAGATCCAGAAGGCTCGCTGCGGCGGCCCTTTTGCTTTCTCGACTGCGCCATCGTTTTGAGAATCTCGCGCGTCCGCGCTGACGGGCGATCGCACGGCGTGGCAAGTTGAAAGAGACGGGGCTTGCCCGTCTCAGAAGCGGCGAGCCGCGTCTCTACCCTCCTCCATCATTGGGCGGTAAAATATTGGGAGGAGAGCGCTATGGTATCCGGGAGTCGCTTCGGCGGTTTGTTTCCAGGCAGAACCGGACTGATCGCGGCGATCTTGGTGGTCGCCGTTCTTCTGATCGGCCTGCCGGCGTACCGCGTGTTCTTTGCGGTCAGCGTGCTGCTGGGACTGGCGATCGCGGGAGCCCTGCAGCTCTGGCACAAGTACAAGCCGGTCAGGGAAACTGAGGTTGAGGACAACAAGCATCCGCTGGGGCTGGATGGGTAGTCCACTTGCAAACTTCCCCCGATAACCTTGACACTGGTGTGTGCGAGTCCTTTCCCGATTTCTGCTGTCCGCGAGCGATGCCAGCCACTTCCCTGCTCCGAGTTTGCCGGAGATTGCCTTTCTGGGGCGATCCAACGTCGGCAAGTCGAGCGTGATCAACTCGCTAGTCGGAAGCAAGATGGCCAAGACGAGTTCTACCCCGGGACGCACGCGGGCCATTAACTTTTTCGAGTTGCGCATCGCGGGCAGGCCGAAGCCGGCGATGATCTTCACCGATCTGCCTGGCTACGGGTACGCGAAGATCTCGCGGGAAACCTCGGCGCAGTGGCCCGGCTTCATCGATCCGTATCTGAAGACGCGGGCGACCTTGGCGCTGTGTCTGGCGCTGGTCGATGTGAATGTCCCGCCCCAGGAGAGCGACCAGCAGTTGCTGGATTTCTTGAGCGCCACCGGCCGCCAGTTTGTGATTGTGGCGACGAAGAGCGACCGGCTGTCGGGCAACCAGCTGCACAACGCGTTGCAGGCGCTGGAGCGGAAATATGCGGGCGTGCGCATCGTGCCCTTCTCGGCGAAGACCGGGGTGGGGCGCGGGGAATTGTGGGAGGAGATAAGGAAGGCGACGGAAGCAGCGACTTCCGCCCAATCCTGAACTGTTCCCTTAGCAGAACTACGCGGGCTACGCAAAATGCAGGATCGACCTTCGCAACGATGCCCACCGGCTCCCCGTCCCGACAGAGCGATACAGGGAAGTCCTCCCGAGGACCCGCGGTATGAGCCCGGAAACCAGCGACGGAGACCATCTTCGGCGTGAAACGAGATTAAGAGGGCGGATTGGCAACCTCGGCCGAGCCGGTAGTCCAGTTGCCGGCGGCGGAGGTCCGCGCTACCAGTGTGAGGGGAGCGCAGAATTCCGTTGGGGACACGAACATTCGCACCTGGGGTAGGCTCCACCGACTTGAGCTTGAATGGTTGCTACGTGAGACGACGGCCACGTTCCCGGTGGGAGCGGTGGACCTGGGGCTGGAACTGGGCGGATTGCGGGCGGAAGTGCAGGGCGAGGTACGAGTCTGCTGTCCCTTTCTGGGAATTGGAGTTGCGTTCCGTGAGGTCTCGGACGAGAACCGTCTCCCGCTGCAGGAAATGGTGCGCTCGCTTCTTCCTGCGGCGCGACTGGGAATATCGAGTGCTCCCGCTACAAGCCCTGTGGCCAACACTCTAGGATCACCGTGGTTGTAAACCCGGCTGCGGCATTGAGGGCCGGGGTAGAGTTTTTTGAAGCGCGCCGACTGCTGACCAAGGAAGAATTCCTCCAACTGCTGCGCAAGAGCCAGTAGGTACCCGTTTTCTAAGACGTTACTGTCGTACCCTACCGGGACCACCCGGAAACCTCATGGCTTTGGTTATGATGAATTCCTATGGCTCTTTATCTGATCACCGGGGTCGCAGGGTTTATTGGATCCTCGATCGCGCGAGCATTGCTGAAGGGGGGCGAGCAGGTTCGCGGCATCGACAATTTCTCTACCGGAAAGCGCGAGAATATCGCGGAGATTCTGACGCGCATCGACTTTCACGAAGCCGACTTGCTCGACGCGGCCGCGATGAAGAACGCATGCCGGGGGGTGGACTGTGTATTTCACCAGGCTGCGATTCCTTCGGTGCCCAAGTCGGTGCAGGACCCACTGGGCAGCAACCAGGCCAATGTGGACGGCACGGTGAATATTCTGATCGCAGCGCGTGACGCCAAGGCCCGGCGAGTGGTATACGCAGCTTCGTCATCTGCCTACGGCGACACTCCGACCCTACCCAAGCACGAAGAGATGGCGCCCAATCCGATCTCGCCGTATGCGGTGGCCAAGCTGGCCAGCGAATACTACATGACTTCGTTTTACCGCTGTTATGGACTGGAGACGGTAAGCCTGCGCTACTTCAACATTTTCGGTCCCCGGCAGGATCCGACGTCGCCTTATTCGGGAGTGCTGGCGAAGTTCATTACCCAGATGCTGCGCGGCGAGCAACCGACGATCTTCGGGGATGGGGGCCAAAGCCGCGACTTCACCTACATTGACAACGCGGTTGATGCGAATTTGCTGGCATCTAAAGCGCCCGCGGATAAAGCGGCGGGCCGGGTCTTCAATGTGGCCACGGGAACTCGTGCCGATCTGAACGAAACCTTTTCACTCTTGAAAAAACTCACCGGATACTCCGGGTCGGTGAAGTACGGACCGGATCGTGAAGGTGACGTGAAACACTCTCTCGCCGACATTTCCCGCTGCGAGAAACAGCTCGGCTATCATCCCCAGGTGAATTTCGAAGAGGGACTCCGGCGCACGGTCGAGTGGTATCGCGGCGACAGCAAGGCCGCGGGGGCGTAAGCCTGGTCGCCAGTTGGTCCCCAGCAAGACCGTCTTTGCCAGGACGTAGGGCCACAGGGCAGCCGCTGACAGAGAGAGACATGGCCCTTCCTTCCCATTACCTTCGTGATCTAGGGCACGATTACTGACGCGACTAGAGTCCAAGCATGACACTTTCATCGATGGTGGTTTCCCGCGACTGGCAAGAAGTCAGCGTTCTGGAATGCATTCTGGGTGGTTTGCATATTGCCGTTGATGTCGAGTCGAGGCCGGAACGCGCGCAGGCCAAGTTGGCCACATCGAAAGTAGACGCGCTGATCGTAGATTGTGATCTGAGCGGGACGGATCGTTTCCTTCGCCATCTGCAACGCAATTCGCACTTTCCATTGAATGTTCCGCTCGTGGTGATGAGCGGGCCGCGCGACCGGCATGCCATCGATGCGACCGGGGCGCTGTTCAGTTTCGAGAAACCGATTTCGGTGGAGCAAGCCGTGCGCACGCTATCGGCGGCGCGCAACCTGATTCTGGACGGGCGGCTACGATATCACCGCCAGTCGATCGACATTCCAGTAGCTCTGAATTGCGGGAATCGGAAGCGCGTGCCGGCGGAGTTGCTGAATCTGAGCCAGGGCGGCATCGGGGTTCATCTGGAGCGGGGTCTCGACGTTCGAGAGCCAATCCAGGTGTCGTTCAAACTGCCGGGAACGCGCTATACCGTCAAAGCGCAAGGGGAAATCGCCTGGACTGACAAGCTCGGAAACGCGGGTATTCGCTTTGTCAATGTTCCGGTGCGGCTGCAGAAGGGTTTACAGCTGTGGTTGGCGCAGCAGTATTTCGCACAGTGAACCCGCGGCTGCGAATCCGGGCCATCACAGCTTGATTCTTTCAACGGAAGCGAGTTTCCGACTTAGGCAGCGCTAGCTGCTCTTGCTCTCCGATCGCCATCCTGGCGAGCCGGACACCTGCCGTGCCGCACCCAATCACCGTGAAGAGGTACCGGTAGAGGGCGGTAAAAACGCCAAAGACGCCAACGGCCAGTCCAAGGGTCACCGGCCATGCGGGCAAAGTCTCTGTAATTGTCAGAAACACGAACAAGAACATCAGGACAGCCGAAAACAGCACCAGGCCATCGGTCAGCCGAGCCAGGGTGCGGGCCGACATTGGTCGCGGCCACCAGGTCAGAGTCAAGGCGGCAGAAGCCGATGCCTCTGCCGCCAGATTGCCAAGGGTAGTAGGGGGCAAGTAAATGGCAGGCCGGGCGGAAGCGGACAGGACCAAGTCCCTGCCATCGACAGGGCCTACGATTTCGGGGCAAGCCAGCTCGACCCGCCGCAGCAGGTTGAGCAGCACCCAATCGTTCAGCAGGCGGCGTCTGGTGGGAGACAGATCCGTAAAACGCAATCCGGCCTGTCCGGAAGGGCTGGCCCAGGTTACGTGTCCTTGGACCTCGATGCGAGTCCTCGGGCTGAGCAGGTCGAAGCGCATGCGGTGGAACTGGTTGGGGTGCAGGGGCGCTACGGCCTGGATGGCAGCGCCGTCCTCGCTCAGGTTGCGGATGATCCCTCCGTTGCCCTCGTCCAGGCTTACGTACACCAGCGAATGAATGGGATGGCGGTAGTGCACCCGGCGATCCGGTGCCGGCACGACTGCGACCGGGGGATGTGGCTGGGCCGGGGGAAGCTGCATGTGGAAATCTTAGCCTTGGGGAAGGTGCAATCTGCAGTAGCAGGAATGGTTCGGGGAGACGAAATCAGGAGGCGCTGCGACGTTCGGAGGGCGGCTCTTCCGGTTTATGTTTCAATCGTTTAGCGCGATCTATAGCAAGCAGGTGTTGAAGATCGTAGCTATAGGGACCGTAGCCTCGAAAGCCGTCTTCATCAAACAGGCGCTTGATGCCGCAGCCGGTGCACACTTGATAAGAGCACCCTTGCGAACGGACGGGCCAGCTCATTTTGCTGTGCCAACAACCCCGAAGGACCACGGCCGCCCCGGCGAGTCCGGTCGCCATCAGGCCCATGGGCCACAGCCATTTCAACCGCTTGGGTTTCGAGGCTTTCGACGCTTGCTTTAATTCTTCTTCCACAGCCACACAGCCCTGGGGTCGCTTCCTACCAATCAGGATATGCCGATTCGGCTGCGCGGGCAATGCGTATGTTTTGGGGGGCTGATCCAAGTTGGCGACTGCCCCAATCGAGATTCGCGCAAGGCTTGAGGGGCGGCGCCCTCCCAATTTGGGCCCGGGAGGATCGTTCCATAAGACAGGGTGACTTTCGTGTACTGCGGGACATTGCAAGCGGGGACAAAGCCCGGTAACTTACCAGTGACACCCGGTTGTACCCCGGTAAAAGCCGAAATTGGCGGAACTCCGGTAATAGGAAGAACGGCTAATTGACAAGGCGTTGCCGTTTGCCCAGACTGGGTAATTTCAGGGGGAAACTCCTGACTACACCGGCCCCTGCATGGCGACCAACCCCTCTAACACGAATGTTGGGCTAACTACTAAGGCAACCCAAGCGCAGGATTCCTTTCGCGATGCGAAGGGCGATCGCGCCCGGCCGACGGACCGGAGGGAAGCGCTGCAGGCGCTGCTGGCGTTTTCGACTCTCCACGAACAGATCCGACGCAAGCGAGCCGAAGAGGCGCGCCGGTATGCTGCGGGACTGGGAGCAGGAGACGAGGCTTGGGAGTTCGAGAAGTTCGTGCTCGACGACGTATTGCAGCTGGTGGCGGAGCGGGCGCTGACGATTAGCGGTGCGGACGGGATTGCGATCGCGCTGGCCGAAGGCGATGAGATCATCTGCCGGGCTTCCGCCGGGACGATGGCGCCTGACAGGGGAGTGCGGCTGGACGCGAAGGCAGGATTTTCCGGGGCGTGTTTTCGCACCGGACGGATCGTGCGTTGCGACGACTCGGAGACCGATCCCCGGGTGAACGTGGAGGCGTGCAGAAGGCTAGGCACGCGGTCGATGGTGGCAGTGCCTCTACTGGGCCAGTCGAGCGTGGTCGGATTGCTGGAAGCTTTCTCTACGGAGCCCTTCGGATTTGACGATGGCGACGTCCGCAGCCTGAATCTGCTCGCCGAACTCATACTGGCCGCTCTGAAACCGGAGGACGAAGATCGGATCGTTCGGGCGGCCAAAGTGGCCGCCGCTGAGTTGCAGTCAGCGGAACTGGAAAGCCTGCGGCAGATTCCGATGAGTCCGCCGCCCCCGGCGCAATCTCACGCCGCAGAACCTGAGCTGCGGGAAATCCCCCTGGAGTTTTCCAAGGAAGATATCGCGCCGGAGCTTCACATCGATGGCACGGAACACCTTCGCCCGGCGTTATTCGTGGTAGCGATAGTTGTGTTGTTGGGAATTTTGCTAGCCGGAGGACTGTGGTGGCGGTCGCGCGGCGGTGCGCACAACACCGTGTCCGCAGCGTCGAGGAGTTCGACAACCTCGATCACGGGGCAGCCAGGGACGCTCAGTTCGTCGATATCACCGAGCGCTCCGGATGCCTCCACCGCGACGACGGAACAGACAGGAACCGCCAGCCCTGCGACGGGCGGGAAGGCGTCGGGCGTTCCTCTGGTCACGGGCATACGGGTATGGTCGGCAGGGGGAACGACGACGGTCGCGATCGACATGCAGGATGCGGTACAGCAAGATCCGGTGCAATACGAAAAACATCGGCTTTCGGACCCGGAACGGGTTTACTACGACCTGCTGGACACCTCCCTGGCACCGGGAGTGAATGGGAAGGTGATCGACGTGCGCGACGGGCTGGTAAGTCGCATACGGGTGGCGCAACCAGTCGATAACGTAACGCGGGTGGTTCTGGAAACCAAGACGGGATCGAGTTTCTCTGAGAGCCGCGAAGAGAACCCCCATCGGCTGGTGATCGAGGTGCGCGGGCCGGAAAATAAGGAACAGATCCAGCCCAAGATGGACCCGTTTGCCCCGCCAGCGGGGCCCGAAAACAGGACGACAATAGTTCCGAGCACGCCCCCTACGAAGGAAGATCTACAACTGCGGACGCGTGCCCCGAAACTTCGAATCGTGCTGGACGCAGGGCACGGCGGATGGGACCTCGGAACCATCGGACGCGAGGGTCTCCTGGAAAAGGACCTCGTGCTGGAAGTGGCGCAACGGCTGGGAGATCTGTTGGAGAGCAGGCTGGGCAGTGAGGTCGTATTCACCCGCAAGGATGACAATTACATCGCGCTAGAACAGCGCGCGGAACTGGCCAACAAGGCGCAGGCTGACTTGTTCGTCTCGGTGCACGCCAATTACAGCAACCTACTTTCGGCGCGCGGCGTGGAGACCTACTACTCGAGCTTCTTCTCTCCGCCCGAAGCGCGCGACATTGAGTATCGTGAAAACGCCAACGCCGTCGGGGTCACGCAGGCGAAACTCACGGGCGTGGAGTTAAAGGACAAAGTCAATGAATCGCGAAAATTGGCGGCCAGCGTGCAACACGCTCTTTACGGAGCCCTGGCGGCGCAGAATAAGGGCATTCGCGACCGGGGAGTGAAGGAAGCTTCGTTTGTGGTATTGACCGGGACGCAGATGCCGTCGATCCTGGCCGAGATTTCCTTCGTCAGCAGCCCTGCCGACGAACAGCGACTGCAGAGCGCCGAATACCGGCAGCAGATTGCGGAAGCCCTGTATAAAGGCATCGAGCGCTTCGCCACTACGTCCCACCGGGTGAAGATGGCGTCGGCCTCGGGACGGCCTGCCGGCCAGTAGATTCAGGTCCCACCCTTCCGTCGAAGAGTTCACGGCGAACCGATTTCCTGGCGTCCTCGCGGATGCGGAGGGTTGTGGGCAGGAGTGTAGAATGCTTTCCAATCGACGCGAGTGAAAATACCTGCTATGAGACACGTAGTCCCGCTTCTGTTGTTTGTCTCCCTCGTTTCCGGGTCCGCGCCCGCGGCGGTTTGCGAAGGGAAAAATCACCCCGGGATTACCGCCATCTACCTTGTACAGTCCACCAAGGAGAACAGCGCGGCGGAGCAGTGGGTTACGGGTTTTCGCAACCGCATCAAGGAATCCGACCCCTATTGCCTGGTGACCGATAAGGACAAGTCGGTCATGGTGGTCAGCGTGGTGGGGATGGATGCCGACGTCAACAAGAGCAGCACGGCCATCAGTATCGCCATCTACACGGCGAAAGAAAGCCTATTCCTAGACCACTGGATGTATGTAGCCGGCAATGACAACCTGCAGAGTTCCTACGAAAAAGCCGTGACGGCGCTCGAAAAAGAGATGCGTGAGCTGAAGAGGCTGCGGCTCATTCGCTGATGAACCCTCCCCTCAGGGGGCGGAACCAACTTCCGCGTATTTCTGCACCCAGCGCAACTCCTCCCGGACTTTGATCTTCCCATGCCAGGGATTCTTCTCGAGCGAGTGGTCTTCCCCGGGAAAAACCAGCAGCGTGCTGGGGATACCGAGCGAATGTAAGGCACGCTCGAGCAGGTAGGCTTCGAGCGGTGCCACACGCACGTCTTCGGCGCCCGCGACGATATGAGTAGGGGTGCGAACCTTGTCCATCTGATAGATGGCAGCCTCGTCGTAGTAACGTTTGGGTGCCTCCCAGGGACGGCCACCCAGGAAGTGAGCGTCGTCGAGAACGGTGTCGTCGTTCCCCCAGTTGGCGACGTGCTCCACGGCGCCGGCACTCGTAACCGCAGCTTTGAAGCGCGTGGTCTGAGTAATCAGCCAGTTCGTCATGTAGCCACCGTAGCTGTAACCGCCAATGGTCAGGTGATCGGCGTCGGCGATTCCCTCTTTCACCAGGGAATCCACGCCGGTCAGGATGTCTTTGCCCGGACGGGAAACAATCTCGTGGATTATGCCCCGGATGAAGTTGTCGCCATAGCCGGTTGAGCCGCGGTAGTTCGGCTCGAAAACCAACCATCCGTTGGTGGCCGCCAGCCGGTCCCATTGATACCAATCCGCTTCGAAGTGGTTCCCGTCGGCGTCGTTGGGACCGCCGTGGATCAGGGTAAGCATGGGCAGGTTCTTCGCTTCGAATTTTCCCGGCGGATACATGAGTATGCCTTCCACTGTCGTGCCGTCGTCCACCTTCCAGCGATAGGTCTTGCCACGGGGCAGGTCGCGCTCGGTGAAGAGCTTGTTGAAAGCTGTGATGGGGCGCGCTTGATCGAGCTTATCGAGCGTGTCGGCGAGGTAAACCTCGGTGGGGCGATCGAGCGAGGAATAGACGAATGCCAATCTTTGCGAGGACTTCGCGGTAGACGCCATCTCGTAGGTGCCGGCCCAGCCTGGCTGCTTTGCAAACGCCGACTGGGCATTTTCTTGCGTGTAGAGCTGGACCTCGGTGCCGAGCCGGCCCGTGGCGAGGGCACGGCCATCGGGGAGTCCGGCGTAGCTGATGACCGCTCCGTCAAAAGCGGCTGCCCAACGCTGAACTTCGCCGGTGTCGGCGTCGATCCAGTAGAGACGCCTTTGATAGTCGCGGTAGGTTCCTTCGGTCGAGCCGTAGTCAACCAGGAAAAAGATATGCCGGCTGTCCTTTGCCCAAGTTAGATCCTGCTCGAGGGCCTGGTTGTGGGTGAGGCGGCGAGGTTCCGACCGTGCGGGGTGCGCAAGGTCGACGGAGTAGATCTCGAACTCCTCAAGTTTCTCTTCGCGCTGAGAGACCGAGGTCGTGACAAACGCAAGGCGCCGGCCGTCGGGGGATACCTCCAAGCGTTCAGCGCGCCAAGGAGTGCTCGCGATGACGCGAGCGCGCGGTGTCGTGTTCTCGTCCTTTTCGGCGTCTGAGGTTTCTTTTGTGCCGACGGCGGCGTGACGCTGCAAAGCGTCTTCGAGGTCAAGACCAAAGATCACGTCGCCGCGTTCGGAACCGCGGTACTGGATGGTGTCCTTCCAGATCTTCTTGTATGCATCTTTCTGGTCTTTGTTCCAGGGAGAGCGGGTGGAGAAGTAAATCGTCTTGGAGTCAGGAGACCAGTTGAAGGTATGCACTTCCCCGTCGCCGGAGGTGATCGGGAAAGCTTCGCCGCCATTCGGAGAGATGAGATAGATCTGCGCGTCTTTCTCGTCCGCATCTTTGCTGTCGTCGTGGTGCTTGCCGCTGGGGGAGCCACGTTCGGACAGGAAGGCAAGCCAGCGTCCGTCGGGGGACCAACGCGGGACCGAGTCGTGTCCCGTTTGCGTGAGCTGGGTCAAGGAGCCGCTGCCGCGGCCGTCGTCTCGATACAACCACAGGTCGGTCTGGTAGATCTCGCGGTCCCAGTCGGCGCGCTCTGTGACAACGACCACGGAATTGCCGTCAGGAGAAATCTGGACCGCCGTGAAGTCCACGGAGTTGAAGAATTCGTCGAAGGCGATTTTCGGTTTATCACTAGCGAAAGTCGAGCAGATCAGAGCGAGCAGGAGGGCGAGGCCGAGAAAATATGATTGGGTCATAGGTGAGGACGAAGTAGAGAGATATCACCACAACGCGGCTCACGCAAATCGGGACGGAACGACGCGTGATCGAGGGTCATGTTTGAGTAAGCCGATTGGTTCCTAGGGAACGGGTTCAGCATTCTTGAGGGCGTCGTCGATGGGCTGGCTGCTACGGGATGCGCTGCCCTCCACGAGGCGCCAGCCATCGTCGTAGTGCTTGAGGGCCACGGTGGATTTGTACTGCACGCCCCCGGTGTTCAGCGCAGAACCCACTTCGTTGAGAGCTGCCCAACGCCAGGTGAATTCAACATCCGCCGTGTCACCGCTCTTGCTGATCCCGGTCACGGCGACCAGTTCCCTTCTCGCGGTGGGAATATTGAAGTATTCCTTGCCGGTCTCAGTACCACGAATCAAGTCGTGGAATGCGTCGACACCCAGCGGAGTAAAAGCCACTTCCCAACAGGGAGGCGGCGAGACGTCGGGCGGACACGGCGTGCTGCCGCCGACGATCCAGCCGTGATGCTGCAAGACCAGGTATTGCGGTGACGAGAAATCCTTGTTGGAAACCGGGCCGATGCGCAGCCAGAACTGTTGTGGGGCGGTGAAGGTATCGGACCCGGCGATGAGCGCCGCGGCCAAACGACGAGTGAGGAAGTCGCGCGGTGAGCAACCGTTCAAGAAACACAGCGCCGCGACGATGAAACAGAGTCTTCGCATCCCCTTAAGGTTTGTATTTTCCTTGAGCTTAGTGTCGATCTGCGATTGTAACCAAACGGGACGCCCGGCGAGGCAAGAAAGGATGGGAAGTAACCTGGCCGTTGAAGTGTGAAGCCCAACGGCCGGGAATTGCACGGCCGCAAGAGGGGCACTTCCCGTCGGCCGTAATGCGATAGGTATCGATTTCGTAGCTGTAACGCTTGATCAGCGTGGCCGCGCAACCGGGGCAGCGCGTGTCTTCCAAGTTGCCGACCCTGCCGGGAAGGTTGCCGGCGTAGACGTAGCGGAGCCCGGCCTGCTTGCCGATCTCGACAGCTCGGACCAGGTCCTCGGGACGCGTATCCGCGGGACTGGTCATCTTGTAGTCCTTGTGGAAGGCGGTGACGTGCCAGGGAATCTCAGGTGAGACACTAGCGAGGAATTCTGCCAGGGCACGCAGTTCGTCGTCGGAGTCGTTGAAGCCGGGGATCAGAAGAGTGACGATCTCCACCCAGAGTCCCATTTCGTGCAAGCGGCGAATGGTGTCGAGAATGGGCTGAAGACGACCACCGAGTTGGCGATAGTGGCGGTCATCGAAGCTCTTCAGGTCGACCTTGTAAAGATCCAGCCAGGGGCGAAGGTACTCCAGGACCTGCGGAGTGCCGTTGCCGTTCGAGACGAAGCCTGTGATCAGCCCTGCGGCTTTCGCTTCCCTCAGGATCGCAACCGCCCATTCGGCGGTGATCAGCGGCTCGTTGTAGGTGCTGACCAGAACTCGCGCTCCTTGCTGAAGGGCATCGCGGACCAGATCCTGGGGAGAAGCCTCGAGGGGCGGCGAGATTGCATTTGGATCACGCAAAGCCTGCGACGTAACCCAGTTCTGGCAGTAGGAGCAGTGGAGGTCGCAGCCGAGCATCCCGAAACTGTAGGCGAGGGCGCCGGGATAGGCATGGAAGAACGGCTTTTTCTCGATCGGATCGCACTGCACGCCGCCGACGTAGCCCCAAGGGACATACAGCTTGCCACCTCGGTTGTAGCGGACCTTGCAAACACCGGGTTGGCCTTCGGGAATGGGGCAACAGTGGCCGCAGGCGAAGCAGCGAAGGCGATTGCGGTCGAGTTTCTCGTAGAGGTCGCCCTCGCGCACTCGCTGGTCGACGATTTCGCGAAGAGTCGGCACCGAAGCCCCCCGGAAATATTCTACGCCGACGCTACCAAGGAGCTGCCCCGCGGGGCGGAACGAAATGCTCAATACGCGGACTCGTCATTGGTGAGGGGCGGGTGCTGTTTGAGGAACTTGTTGGCTTCCTGCTCAATGGCAACGACCTGGCCCCGGGTCAGCTGCGAGGTCAGGAACGCTACGCGGATCTTGCTGGGTTCTCTTCCAGCGGCGCGAGCCAGAAGGGACCAGTAGTAGGCGCGGGTGATGTCCTTGGGAACGCCGCGACCGACCGAGTAGTAGGTGCCGAGAGTGTCCTGAGCGCCGACATGGCCCTGCTCCGCGGCCCGGAGGAGCCAGCGCACGGCCATCGAGTAGTCCTGGGGAACGTCCTGTCCGGTGGCGTAGCGGGTGGCGAGGGCCACCTGTTCGTAGGGATCTCCGGTTTCAGCCCGCTTGCGCACTTCCTCGAGAGTGAGCGGTCGCACGGGGGTGGTGGATGTCGGTTTGACGGTGGAGATCGGAGTCGCTGCTTCGGCCTGCTTGGCAGGACGCACCTGCTCGATGACCCAGGGCACCAGGAAGTAGGCAAGCGCGATGACGATGGAGACGGCCGCCACGACCAGCAGAGTCAAATGGCGCTGAGGGAAGCTGATCGTTCCGGCTCGCTCGGGCTCCGCCAATGAAGAGGAGAACGGGTAATTCCCCGAGGCGGAGAAAGACGGGCCGAACGACAGAGAATCGCTGTTTCCGTTCCGTCGCGGGGGAGCCGTTCGCATACGGTTGGCGCGATTGACTGCGGCTAGGATTGTGTCGGCAAGGCGCTGCAACATGGTTCCGTGACGGTCGTTGAAGGCATGTACGGTGGAAGAGAAGACTTCCAGGAGACCGATGACGGTTTCACCCAGCCGGATGGGCACCGCGATCATCGAACGAATGCCCAGGAGCCGGCAGCTTTCGCGGTCGACGCGAGGATCGGTCTCGGCGTCGTCGCAGCGCTGCAGAAAACCCGTCCGCACACAATAGCCAGAAAACCCGGTACCGATCGCGAGTTTCGCTCCGATGGGGGGAGCGTCACCAGCGCTGGCTCGGCAAACCATATCGTGGTTTTCCGAGAGAGCAACGGCGGAGCCATCCGCCTGGGTGAAGGCCCGGGCCCGTTCGGCGATCAACTGCAGAGCGGAGTCCAGGTTTGGACCTAACGCCTCGACCTCGCGTTGCACGGCCGACAAGGCGGATAGGGTAGTCGTATAGTCAGCCCGCGATTCGAACTGCGCGGCCGCAGCGCGCTGGGGCGGGAGCGCGTTCTTTAGCGGGGACTCCAAATTTTCCAATTCGGACTGGCCATGGCTCGCCGCGTAGTTGGAAGCCGCCACCATAGCATTCAGAAAGAGCCACTCCTGCAGCTTACGCCGCGATGCGTCCGGCAACTCGGGAAAACGAACTCCAATGCGTCCGGCGCGGTCCGCCCATACTACATAGCCGGTGGTGTGCAGGTAGGATTTCGTTTCCGAAAGATCCAGGCAGAGGTTTAGGACCCGGCTAATCTCCCAGGAAGACGATGTCTGAATTGCGATGCCAGTTTCACTGATGTCGAGGATCTCGCTCAAATCGAGCACCATGTCGTCGGAGCCGCCGTTGAGGCTGGCGTAGGCAGGGGTGTGTACTTTCTGGCGCACGGCTCGGCGACGACCGCCCAGCAACGGCTTCAGGATGCTCGTGGAAAGGGCGTTGTGGGTCCCCAGGGGCTCCATGTGGTTGGTGAACTAACAATATTAGCGCGATATTTCCAGAAAGAAAGTGTTTCTCGCGCAGTAAGAAGGGCAAGAGGCAAGAGGGTAACCGACAGTCACCGAGCCCGGGGCCATCCGGACACGCCTAGGCTGGCCATTTCTGCGTCACAGGGCGCATGCTCGACAGCCGGGTCATAGCTGCAACCATCACACTGGACAGCAATTGCATGGTCGATACGTCGCTGTGATCGAAGGCATAGGGCTCCGCCGAGAGCACTTCGAAAATCCCCAAAGTGCGCCGGTAGTGGCGTAGCGGGGCTACCAAAATGGAACGCGCGCCGAGGCGGCGACTGCTGGCAAGGTCTACGCGGGGGTTAGTTTCAGCGTCGTGGCACAGAAGGATCTCGCCGGTGCGCACGCATTCAGCGGACAGTCCGGAATCGGTCTGGAGATGCACTCCGAGGTCGGGAGCGGTTCGGCCGGTGCGGGCCCGACAGACAATTTCTTTTCCTGAGTGAAGGGCGATGGCCGCCCCGGTGGCGCCGGTCAAAGCCCGGGCGCGCTCGGCGATGATATTGATGCCGGGTTCCAGATCGAGCTCCCCAGGAAGAATTTCGATTTCGGCATCGGGGTCGATGCCCGGCAAAGTGGAGCCGCCGAGACCTACAGTACGCAGGTGGTGCCGCCCCGGATGCATGGCCACGGAAGCCGCGGGTTTCTTGCCGCCGACGGCTGGGGCGTCAGGCACCGTGCAGATCAGATCGCGCACCAGTCGGTCCAATTCGGCGTCTGCGATCAGGTGAGCGGTTTGTTGCCCTTTCAGTGAGCCGCCCAGCACGCGGGAGAGGCTGAGCATCGCTTGACTGCCACAGGCCAGGCAGTAGGGAGTGCTGTTCTCACTGATCAACTCGCACTCCGCGCAAAAAACCGCAGTCTGCAAAGAGAGAAAATGAGCGTTACGGGCTGTGGCCCACCCTAAGTACATTCGTTCAACCTTCCTTGCGCGGTGTAACGTTTGGAGAAGGTAAATGCACAATGTTTCGGGAAGAAGTGTCGGCAGTGGTTCCGGGCTGTGAATAAAAATTCATTCAAGCGCACGGGAGAGGCTGAATGACCGACAGGTGCGCCGAGAGTGTGGCTCGGAAAGACGCCCACGCGCGCAGCGGGGCAGTACCCGTGGGAAGTTCCACCAGCGCTGACTTTGAGGTAAGTGGGGTATATACTTTGAGTTTCTCGCGCGGGCGGCCGAAAGGGGGACGGCCAGCCCAGGTTTCCCCCCCCTACGCGAGGGCGTGGCCACTTCCCTCTATTTTCACGGGTGCCCATGGGCGAGCAGGGCCGACTACGGAGTGATCAGGATTCGCCAACGCCAGGCGAGGGCGGAGCAGCGGTACGCACGCCCTCCAGTGGCGCTGGCAGCTCCTCTTTCGACTTGCCTCCTCCCTCTTCAGATGCTCCGACGATCGTGCCCCTTTCAGAAGTTTCTGGGTCGGATGCGCCCACCTTGGTGCCTCTCTCGCAGGTTTCCCCTTCCGATTCGCCGACGATTGCAGATGGCGTTTCTCAGCCCCCGCGGAGCGTCTCTCGCGCGCAGGAGATATTCAGGCAATTGCAGCTTGTCCTCGAGACGGGCTTCGTTCTGGCGCAGCGGTATGAGATCGTGCAGACCCTCGGTGAGGGCGGCATGGGAGCCGTCTACAAGGCCAAGGATCTTGAACTGGACCGCCTGGTGGCATTGAAGGTCATACGGCCGGAACTGGCCAGGAACCCCGCCATCATCGAGCGCTTCAAACAGGAATTACTGCTCTCGCAGAGGGTCACGCACCGCAATGTGATCCGGATCTACGATCTCGGGGAAGGTGACGGCGTCAAATTCATCACCATGGAGTTCATCGAGGGGCGGGATCTGCGAAACCTCATCCAGGAGCGGAAGAAGTTTCCGCCCGAGGAAGCGGTTGACGTGATGGAGCAGGTATCGCTGGCGCTGGACGCAGCACACAGCGTGGAAGTGATCCACCGGGACCTGAAGCCGCAGAACGTCATGCTGGACAAGACGGGGCGCGTTCTGGTGATGGACTTTGGGCTGGCGCGAACGCTCGAAGGCGAAGGCATGACCCAGACCGGGGCCCTGGTAGGGACGATGGAATACATGTCCCCGGAGCAAGCGCTAGCCAAGGAACTGGACCAGCGCTCCGACATTTTCAGTGCCGGGCTGATTTTCTACGAACTGCTTTCGGGCCAGATGCCGTACCGAGCCGACAGCGCGCTGGCCAGCCTGATCCGCCGCACGCAGGAGCCGGCGCGTCCGATTTCCGAGCTCGACAACACCGTCCCGCAGGCGCTGAGCAACATCGTAGGCCGCTGCCTGGAGCGAGAACCTGCGGCACGCTATCCGAGTGCAAAAGCACTGCTGTCGGATCTTGAGGCCTGGCAGGGCAAGCGAACCGCAGGGGCCATCGCGTTCCCCAGCGTGAAGCCCTGGGGCCAGACGGTGCCGTGGCCGTGGCTGGGCGGGATCCTGGCAGCGATCATACTTGCCGTAGTGGGCTACACCATGCGAGGCAACCTGTTCTCGCCGAATTCGTCAAAGCATGTTGCGACCGTGCCGGGGCAATCTCTGGCGATACTTCCCTTCCACAACGCATCGGGTGATCCGGCCTGGGATTGGCTGGGCCCGAGCCTCGGGGACATGCTGAGCACGGACGTGGGACAGTCGGCGCACTTACGAGCGGTGTCGCCGGACCGACTGCAACAGGTGTTGCACGACCTGCGGATCACGCCGGGGGCGTCGCTAGACCCAGCCACGCTGCGCCGGGTGGCGGAGTTCGCAAACGCCGACATCGTGGTGTCGGGCCAATACGTGAAGCTCGGGGAGCAGATTCGGATCGATGCCACGCTGCAGGATTTGAAGCGCGGCCGAACGGAATCGCTGAAATCCGAAGCACAGAGCCAGCAGGCCCTTTCAGGAGCGGTCGATTATCTCGCGGATGCGATCCGGCAAAACCTTGCCCTGTCGCCCGACCTGATCAAAGAGTTACAGGCGCAGTCGTTCAAACCGACTTCCACTTCCGTGAAAGCGCTGCGCGATTACAACCAGGGACTACAACTCGCGCGTCAAGGAAGCAATCTGGAGGCGTTGACAGAGTTCCGGGCCGCGGTCAAAGAAGACCCCCAGTTCGCCCTGGCTTACTCACGATTAGGCGAAACGTATTCTGCTTTGGGATATGGCGACGATGCGGAACAGGCGTCACGCCGAGCGGTGGAGTTGAGCGATGCCCTTCCGGTTTCGGAGAAATATCTCATCGAGGCCAGCCATGCTCGCGTGGTTAAGGACAACAAGAAGGCCATCGAGAACTACGAGAATCTGGCCCGAAGCGCGCCCGACGATCTGGACGTTCAATTCGCACTCGGCGGGCTTTACCAAGATCAGGGGGACTATGCGAAAGCCAGGGAGCACTATGGGAAAGTTCTGAGTGCCGACCCGAAGAATCTGCAGGCCCTGTTATCCACTGGATGGCTTGAGGTTGTCAGTGGTACTCCGCAAGCAGGACTGGACCCTTTAAACCGCGCGCTGACGCTAGCCATCGAGGTCGATAACCAGGAACAGAAAGCACAGATCGTGCAGGCTATCGGCGTTGCTTATGAGGGGCTGAATAAATCCGACGAAGCGCTCCGCAACTTGCAGCAGGCCGTGGACATCAATCGTCAACTCGGAAAAAAGTCTGGAGTGGCGAACGGTCTGGCGGAAATCGCGCACGTGCAACGGTCGCTGGGCAAGCCCGATGCCGCTTTGGCCAGCTATAACGAAGCCCTTCGTCTGGAGCAGGAAATCGCAGATAAGAAGGGCGCGGCCGACACGCTGCTCGATATGGGTCAACTCGCCGAGGACCGCGGGCAGCCTGATCAGGCGCTGCAGTTGTACAAGCGGTCTTTGCAGATGCAGCGGGAGACGGGTGACGAGTCAAACCAGGCGTTGTGCCTGAACAATATTGCCAACGTCTATCTGGCCAAGGGGCAGAACGATGATGCGCTGACCTATTATCAGCAGGCCCTGCAGTTACGGGAGAAATTGGGAGTGGAGGCGGACATCGCCGAAACCCTTCATAACTTGGGCGAGGGATATGCCCAGACCGGGCAGTTCGACAACGCCATCTCGTCCTACATGAAAGCGCTCCAGTTGCGGCGCACGGCCAACGACAGCCGCGGAGCCGCAATGGACTCGCACGGAATGGGGATGGTGTTCGTGGTTCAGGGGAGGTATGGGGCGGCGGTGACGTCGTTGCAAGATGCGGCCAAGAGTTTCCGTGATCTGGGCGATCGCACCCGCGCCATGGCTGAAATCCTCAACGACTACGGCTCGGCGCTCGCTCTTGCGGGCCGTGGATCGGAAGCTGGCAAGATCTTGGGGGAAGCGCAGGGTCTGGCTCGCGAGCTAAAGAATGACACCGTGCTGGCGGACATCCTGAACGCGCAGGGCGATGTGCAGGCCTATCAGGGGAATCTCAAAGCCGCAAAGGATTTGTACCAGCGCGCACTGCAATCGGCTTTGAGCGCAAAAGCGCAAAAGGAAATCGTGCTCTCGAAGCTGAATCTTGGGCGGGTTGCCATTGCGGAAGGACAAGCACAATCGGCAAGCGCAAGCCTCCGTCCGTTGACTGGCCAAGCTGAGGCTCTGGGCCTGAAGGCGCTATCGTTGCAATGTTCGGTGGCCCTGGCCGAGGCGCTCATCAAAGGCAAGGACTACGCACACGCGCGTCAACAACTGGAGCAGTCACTCGGGCAAAGTGACAAGCTCGGATCCCGCATGGAAACAGCACGAATTCAATATCTGCTCGGAACCTCTTTGCGTCTGGACGGAAAAGGAAGCGACGGCGCAAGCCATTACCGCGAGGCTGTGCGCATACTCGACGAAATCAAGAAAGAGCCCGGGGCACAGGATTTGCTGCAGCGCGCCGATTTAAAGTCTCTGTACGAGGAAGCGATCCGCCGGGCAAGTTCCAAAGCCTGAGGTTGAACCAAGTGAAGGCCTGGGCGCGGGTCTCACGGTGAGACGGAGACTCTCCCACCCCTATAGCATCTGCAAGTCTGAGGATTGGACAGTACACCGACCGCTCCCGCCCCCACGAGGGGACGGGAGCCAGTCTTGAACTCTGTTGGGTCACTGCACTGTAAGCGAAGTCGAGGTTCGATCGACCTGCACCTGGTTCACGAGGGTTGTGGTGGTCAAGGTAAACGTTCCGCCGCACTGGCACTTGGGAATCGTCACCGGGAACGAAAAGCTCTTCGACGTCCCTGCCGGAACGGTCAGCGGTAATGAGAACACGGGGAGAATCGTGTTCGAGCAATTCTTCCCGAGCGGTCCGCTCAGCTGCAGTTGGACGGTGAGCTTCTGGTTTGAGCTCTTGCAATCCATCACGGACGTCGTGACCTTCACCGTTCCACCGCGCGCGACCGTCGTCGGGCTGACACCGAATTGCACGTAGTGACAGGACACGTAGTAGGTAGCCGTCGCGGTCGACGCATTTCCCGCAAAGTCGGTGGACGTCACGGTAAAGGTTTTCGTGGTCGAAATCCCGCCGGTGGGTTTGGTGTCGATCTTCTTGCCCGACGGAACCGGGCCGGCACAGGTTGTGTAGCCCGAGCCATTGCCGTCGTTGCAACTGTACGAGGCGTAGACCGTCGAATTCGCCGCGTAGTTAGCGCTCGGGAAGAGCGGCTGCGGTCCGGGCGGTGTTATCAGTGTGATCGACGGGGCTTGGGTATCCACGCCAATCAGCGCGTTGAACAGGTTCGTCGCGTAGCAGGACCCGGAAGCAGACGGGGATCCGTCGGGGCATGACCCTGCCACGGCCGACACTAATTGAATGTTTTGCTCCTTGATCTTGACGTTGTCGAGTGAGAACCAGTGGAGTCGGTAAGTCCCGTCGGCCAGCACCGGAGTGTTGACGTTGAAATTCACGGGCGCTGCGTGCGTTAGGTCGGCCGCTTGCAGCAGGGTATCGGGTATGAGGATCGTCGTGCCCGTCGGATCAGTCAGGCCGTACGTAAACTGGTTCACTGGCGCGGCGCTGAAGTTGTTGTTCGGCGCCGGTGGAGCCTGTGCGGGATTCACGAGGAAATTTAAGTTGACCGTGGAGGTATTGACCCACGTCGTCGTCGAGCCCTGCACGCCAGGCACGTTCGCCGGTGTCCCATTGGCGGTTACCGTCGTCTCCAGCATGGGAATATTGTAGGCGCTGATGAACTTTCCCTTGCGCTTAGTGTTGCCGCTGCTGGTTGGATCGCTCGTCAGTGCGAAGTTGTCTAGATTGGAGAGATCGCAGGCATTGGGCGGGGCCGGACTGGTCGAACTGGTCGGATCGGTACAAGCCGGGTTCACTACACCCATTGCTTCGGGAATAGAGCCGAACGGATTCCAGGCCTCTCCTGCTTGCGATGGGAAGAAGTGGATCAGGGCCGCGGTCGTCCCGGGTGCGATCTGGACCTTGCCGGTGGGCGCGTCCCAGAGATCCGTGATGTGAATCGAGTTGGGAGAGGACGGCGGCACGACCGGGCAGTTGCTCTCGGAGGGGCCGTTGTTCTTGTCCGAGCAAACGTCCTCATACAGAGAGCAGGTATCGGTCCCGCCGCTCAACAGCACGTCTCCCGGCTTCACGAAGCAGTGGGACGGCCCAAACGGCGTGCCTACCACGTATTCCGGCCAAACTGCGCTGTCGGAGACAAGATTGTTGCTGCTCTGGATCGTTAAAGTTTGCAGATCGATGAAGTCCGGGGGCTGCGCGTCGATTGGGAAGGCAAGACTGTGTTGCACGCGGTCGCCTGTATTCCCGTTGAAAATGAAAGTATTTGTCGTCCCACCGCTAGTCGGCTGCGGGGTTGATTGTTGCGTGGCCAGGTAGCTCCAGCTCAGGATGTCCTGGTTGTTGTTGAGGTCTCCCGTGCCGCCGGTGAATCCCACATATGCAGGACCTTGCCCGAGGAACGCGGTGAGATCAACGTTCGCCGACAGCACCTCATTGCCGTCGATGCTAATTGTCAGTGTCGTCGTACTCACACAATTCTGCTCGCACCCCGGCGGTGCCGGCACCACCACATACTTAATCTCCGCCAAGTGAGGGGCACCCGTCAGGGCGATCTGGGAGGTGGCCAAACCAATGGTGGCATTCGCAATGTTGGGCTGGGAAGGGCAGGGCACGTTGTGGTGCGAGGTGTTCGGGTTCGCGCCGCAACTCTGGATGGCCACATGGTTCGCGTCTGGGTCCCATCCGTTCTGGAACGTGTCGAACTCGATCGCCACGCTATGCGGGATACCGCTGAGGGGGGACTGATTGAAATCGTCGCCGCCGTAGCCCAAGGCTCCGCCATTTCCACCTGTGAAGCCGATTGCGGACAGACCCGCGGACTGAATTACGAAGGCAATGCCATCGGCCCCGCCGGCGCCTCCATTCAGCTGAAACTGAAACTGGGTGTCAAAACCAGAGGCAAACGGTTGCGTGCTGACATACCATGCCGAACCGGTTTGATTGGAGAGTGCCGGCGTTAGACGCAGAAGACTGGGTGTATTTTTTCCGGCCGGCACTTCGGCTGCATTCCCATTGGTCGCAACCTGACAACCTTGGGTCACGTTGGCGCTGCTGCACACATTGGTCGCACTGAACCCGTTCGACCCAATCGAAAACGACTGCGCTTGCGCCCACGAACCGATCAAACAAAGAACGCTCATCGCGGCCGCCAGACACAGCCGGCGAATCCCATAGCGGATCATGAATCTTCTCCGTTTCAATATTCAGCCATCCAAATAGGTTCAGCGTAGCGCCCCTAGGCTACGAGAGACCTTGCGTCGCACCATCACTTAAACGACGGGGAAAACTCCTGGAAATTCGGCGCGCGCATCCCACGTCGCGCACGAAAATCTCGCACTTCGGTAAAGGTGTACGTTGACCTGAATTCGGCTAATGACGGGCCATTTGAAGGGGGGAGATGGCACCGTGCACTCTTAACTATTGAGCACCGTCATTCTCAGACTCGTGCTTCTCCATGTCAAGGAGATTGTTGTCTTTAGTAGTCCAAACTGATATTCCTTCCGATCACGAAATTGAACGGAACGCGGGGAAAATGGCTGCGTCAAGGAAAGGGGCTGCAAGTTTTTGCGTGCGCCGAGACCAAGCGTCCCAACCGAAGTGTCTTCCGTTCGCGCGGCGGCAAATCGAATTGACACCGCGTATAATCCGGCGCATCCCGATATTGAGCTGTGGTGAATTACAGCGCGTCCTTCGAGATGCGAGCACTTCGACCGCAAAGAGAGGAAAACAGGCATGGATCAACGCCAGTCGCGATCGGCAGTAAATCGGCGTCAGTTTCTCAGTGCTGCGGGGGGGACCGTGGCGATCGCAGCGGCAGGAAGGATGCCCGCTGCCGCGTCGACCCGTGATGCCGCGGCCTCCGGGGGTGCGGATCAAGCTCCGCCCAAGCGGAAGAAGATTCCTATTGGCGTGTTTGATCCGGTTTACGAGAAGTTGTCGCTCGACGAGATGTTGGACAAGGTCTCGGCCCTCGGACTGGAGGCGATGGAGATTGGCACGGGAGGATACCCGGGGACCAGTCACTGTCCCGTGGTGGAGCTGCTGGACGATCCGGCAAAGGCCAAGGCATGGAAGAAAAAATTCGAGGACCGCAACATTCGTGTGGCGACTTTCAGTTGTCACGGCAACCCGATCCATCCGGACGCTAGGCATGCGGCGCGGGATGTTGAGTCCTTTCGTCGGACCGTGCTGCTGGCGGAGCGGTTGGAAGTGAAGGTGATCGTCGGATTCTCCGGGTGTCCGGGAGGGTCGCCCACCGACATCCAGCCGAACTGGATCACTTACCGGTGGCCTCCCGAGTACAAGGAGATGCTCGAGTGGCAGTGGAAGGAAAAAGTCATCCCTTACTGGAAGGAAGCCGCCAAGTTCGCTCGCGAGCATGGGATTAAGCGGCTGGCCTTTGAGATGCATCCGAACTTCGTGGTCTACAACCCAAAAACTTTGCTTCAATTGCGCGACGCGGTCGGCGAGGAGATTGGGGCGAATTGTGACTTGAGCCACTTGTTCTGGCAAGGATGTGATCCGGTGGAGGTGATCCATCTGCTGGGCAAGAACGGGGCGTTGTTCCATGCGCACATGAAGGACACGGTGTTGTTTCCGGAGAACGTAGGACGATTCGGAGTGCTGAATTTTGCTTTTTCCACTGAGGACTTGCCCGAGGCATCAGAGACCTTCCGCGCAGTGGGGTACGGGCACAGCGCAAGCCTGTGGAAGGCGATCCTGCAAGCCTACATGGATGTGGACTATGAGGGGATCTTGAGCATCGAGAATGAAGATCCGATCCTTTCGGGCGAGGTGGGCGTCGAGCGCGCGGCCTACGTGCTGAAGAATGTGCGGAATGAGTTGCTCGGCTGATTGCGTTGCGGCGGCTCAGGAAAACGGGATCATCCGTCGCTCGGCATTGCTCTGCTGAGCTAACTCGATCAGGCGAATCACATCCCGCGCTTGCTCCGGTTTGACTACGAGTTCCTCTTGCCCGGTGATCGCGCGGTACACGTTCTTGTAATACTGCGGATAGCATCCGGAGAGCGTGGGGTATTTCTGGCGAGCCCTCGTCCCATCGCAGCTCGTTAGCGTTCCCCAAGCGCTCTCAGGTTCGGCTCCCCAGTCCGGCTGCGCGGGGGAACCATCTTGCTTGAGAGCTTCCTCCTGAGGGTCGAGACCGTACTTCACGAAGCTGCCTTCGGTGCCATAAAGCACGAAGCGCGGGCTGGGTTCGCAAACCAGCATTCCCGCTCTTAACGTCACTTTGAGTTGCGGGTATTCGAGGTGCAGATCGAAATCGTCATCAGAGGCGGTGCCATCACGCTGGCGACGGACTTCCCCGTAGACCCCAGTGGGACGCCCGAACAGGACCACGGCCTGATCGATCAGGTGAGAACCCAGGTCGAAGAGGATGCCGGAGCCAGGAAGCGCCTGCTCCCGCCACGCGCCGGGCTTCGGAGTGGATCGAAAGCGGTCGAAGCGGCTTTCGAACTCGACGAGCCGCCCGAGAAGTTTCTGGTGAAGGATCTGTTTCACGGTCAGAAAATCGCCGTCCCAGCGGCGATTGTGGAATATGCTGAGCATACGGTTCTTGGCGCGAGACAGCTCTATGAGTTCGTCGGCGTCGTTTGACGTGATGGTGAACGGCTTGTCGACCACGACGTGTTTCCCTGCTTCAAGGGCGCGCCGAGCAATGTCGAAGTGGCTGGTGTTGGGAGTGGCTACGACGACTAGCTGGACGGAATCGTCCGCCAGCAGCGCCTCGACAGACCGAACCACTTTAGCCTTTGGGTAGGTCTGTCCGGCCTGATCGCCTTGACGCTGGACGATATGAGTCAGAGGTAAATCCGTAGAAGCGCGAATCAGGGGCGCGTGAAACACCCGCGCCGCCATCCCAAAACCGACAAGACCCACATGGATGGGAAAGCTCACGCGGGTATTCTAAGCGCATCGCCTCTTGCCCAAAAATGCCGATACTTGAGCGCGAAGGCGGGACTATAATCGCCAACTTCGGTCATTTCAATTGGCGGGTGAGGATTCTTCATGGCGCAAGTCAGCCGTTCACCGAAAGGGTATGACGTTTGCATCGTGGGATCGGGGGCGGCGGGCGGGACCGCCGCCAAGATACTCAGCGAAGGCGGGTTAAACGTCGTAATGCTCGAGGCCGGACCGGCGCTGAACCCGATGGAGGATTTCAAGGAACACGTCTGGCCCTACGAATTGCCGCATCGCGGCGCGGGCGTGGGCGGAAACGCGTTGAGACCGGGCAACGGACTGGAGAATGAATTCATCGCGCCGACCGGGGCCTGGACCATCGAGGGCGAACCCTACACGTCGGCCCCGGGGTCGAAATTCCGCTGGTATCGCTCCCGCATCGTGGGCGGGCGTACAAATCACTGGGGAAGGATTGCGCTACGCTTCGCGCCGGTCGACTTTCGGGTGAAGACCCACGATGGCCTGGGTGATGATTGGCCGATCAGCTACGACGACGTGGCACCCTACTACGACAAGGTCGAATCCTACATTGGGGTTTTCGGCAGCAAAGAAAATATCGCCAGCGCCCCCGATGGTGTGTTTCAACCGCCTCCCAAACCGCGGTGCAACGAAATCCTGGTCAAGAAAGCCTGCGACCGCCTAGGCATTGTTTGCATTCCTTCGAGGCTGGCGATCCTGACCCAGCCCCTGAATGGGCGCCCGGCATGCCATTACTGCGGACAATGCGGGCGAGGCTGCATGCTGGGTTCGAACTTCAGCTCCAGCCAAGTGATGATTCCGCCCGCGCAGAAGACGGGGCGTTTCACGCTGGTGACACACGCGATGGCGCGCGAGATCCTGGTCGGCAAGGACGGGAAAGCCCAAGGCGTTTCCTACATCGATAAGCAGACGCGCTCAGAAAAGCAAATTCACGCGCGGGCGGTGATGGTGGCAGCCAGCGCGTGCGAGTCGGCGCGTTTGCTGTTGAACTCGAGATCGACTTTTTTCCCGGACGGTCTGGCGAATTCGTCGGGAGTGGTCGGGCGCTACCTCACCGACTCGGTGGGAAGCGATGGAGGCGGACACTTTCCCCAGATGGAAAAAGCTCCACCGCACAACCACGACGGAGTCGGGGGCATGCACCTGTACGTTCCATGGTGGAAGTTCGATCGCCAGAATGACTTCCCCCGCGGGTATCACATCGAGATGTGGGGAGGACGCAGCATGCCGGGTGTCGGTATGTTTCACGGTACCTGCGACGAGGAAGAAGGGTACGGCGTGGGCCTGAAACAGACTTGCCGAAAGAGATACGGCACCTACATCGGGTTCTCCGGCCGCGGCGAGATGATTCCGAACGCGGACACCTACTGCGAGATCGATCCCCAGTCGGTGGACCAGTGGGGCATTCCGGTGCTGCGCTTTCATTTCAAATGGGGCGACAGTGAAATCAAGATGGCCAAGGATATGCAGGAAACATTTCGCGCCATGGTGGAAACCGCCGGCGGAACGTACGCAACGAAGACCCAACCGGATGGCGACAACCCCTATGGAATCGCGGATGGGGGCGTGATCATTCATGAAGTGGGGACGGTGCGTATGGGCGTGGACCGCAAAACTTCGGCGCTCAACGGCTACTGCCAGGCGCACGATGTCAAGAATCTGTTCGTAACCGACGGAGCTTGCTTTGTGACCAACTCGGACAAGAACCCGACGCTGACGATCATGGCGCTGTCGTGGCGCGCTTCGGAGTATTTGCTGGATGAAGCCAAGAAGGGGAATCTGTAGCCCTCGAGCATAGGAGGAAACTTCAGAATGCCATCGAACCCGATCACGAGGCGCGACATCTTGAGAACCCTGGCCATTGGAGGGGTGGGGGGATCTGTGCTGCAGGTCATCCCACTGGAGGCGGCCGAGCAGGTTCACCGGATGGTGAAGCAGGAAAAGATCCAGGCGCCGGCTGGAAAGTACCGGCCGAAATTCTTCCCGGCCCATCAATACGCGACGCTCAGCGCGCTGTGCGATGCCATCATCCCCGGCGACGAGAGTTCTGCAGGCGCGGCGCAGGCGGGAGCTCCGGAATTCATCGACCTTCTGACCAGCGAGAATAAGGATTATCAAGTGAAACTCGGTGGCGGGTTGATGTGGCTGGACAGTTTCTGCATCGATCGCCACGGGAGCGCCTATCTGAGCTGCTCAGCGGCCCAGCAGACAGAAACGCTCGACCTCATCGCTTACCGGAGAAATGCCGAGAAAGACGAGAGTTTGAGCCAGGGCATCGAATTCTTCGCATTCCTGCGCAGGCTGACGACGGACGGCTTCTACAGCAGCGAGATTGGCATCAAGGATCTGCAATATATCGGCAATACATTTCTCAAGGAATTCCCCGGGTGCCCGCCCATACCGGAAACCTAACCTGCCATTGAGTCGTGACACGATAGGTTGTGTCTGTCGATTCCCGTCTGAGGATTCAAGTGTAGTATGTACGATTGCTCGTTCCACAACGGAGCTCATGGATGAGAAAGTCTGCCTGTCTTCTGCTCGGCATCGCTGTTCTTGCTTCTTTGAATTTTTCCGCATGGTCCCAGGAGAGAGTCGACCTGGAGATGGTCACCCGCATTCGCTACGAGGGCTTCCGCAATTCCAAAGTGATGGAATTGGCGAGCGGGTTGATGGATGGTATCGGTCCCCGCCTGACCGGGTCGCCGAACGCGAAGCGTGCCAACGAATGGACGCGCGACCAGCTCACGTCCTTCGGCTTGTCGAATGCTCATCTGGAAGCGTGGGGCCCGTTCGGCCGAGGCTGGTCCAACGAGTACGTGAACGTCCGTATGACGACACCGGATGTTGTGCCCCTCATTGCATACGCCAAGGCCTGGACACCGGGCACAAACGGCGTGCTCAAAGGCAAGTGCATCCGTGTCAAGATCGAAGACAAGAAGGATTTCGACAAGTACAGAGGCAAACTGGCCGGAATGATCGCGCTGTTTGGTCCAGACCCGGAGGTGAGGACGATCACTCAGCCCATGTTCGAGCGGCTAGGTGACAAAGAACTGGCCGACATTGGCCAATACCAGATTCCCAGCGAAAAGGCCATGTTCCGCTTTCGGCAGTACATAAAACGCATGCAGTTCATCAGGGACCTGAACAAGTTTCTCGCGGAAGAAAAAGTCATGGCGGTGGTCGACCACGGATACGGATCGTTCGGGGGTGGTACGGTTTTTGTGCAATCGGGCGGTTCCTGGAAAACGGGCGAGAATGCAACAGTGCCGGGACTCACGGTGGCGTTGGAGCAATGGGATCGGATTGCACGGTTGATCGAGCGGAAGACCGACGTCGAGTTGGAATTAAACGTTGCCAACACTTTCTATGACGACGATCCCATGCAATACAACACGGTGGCGGAGATTCCCGGCACCGATAAGAAAGACGAACTGGTGATGGTGGGTGCCCATCTGGACTCATGGCATTCCGGAACCGGGGCGACGGATAACGGCGCGGGTTCAGTGGTGATGATGGAGGCGATGCGCATCCTGAAGGTATTGGATGTAAAACCGCGGCGCACCATCCGGATCGCGCTGTGGACTGGCGAAGAACAGGGTCTGCTGGGCTCGCAAAATTACGTGCAACAGCACTTCGGCTCGCGTCCGCCCATCGATGAACCGGACATGAAGGGGATGCCGACTCTGCTGCGGCGCGAAGCGGGGCCAGTCACCGTGAAGTCCGAGCAGGCGAAAATCAGTGCCTACTTTAACGTGGATAACGGTAGCGGCAAGATTCGGGGTGTCTATCTCCAGGAGAATGAAGCCGTCGCTCCCATCTTCGAGGCGTGGATGCAGCCGTTCAGAGATCTCGGGATGTCGACTCTCACCATGCGAAACACCGGGGGCACCGATCATCAGTCATTCGACGCGGTGGGAATTCCGGGGTTTCAGTTCATCCAGGATCCCCTGGACTACGAGACGCGGACGCATCACTCCAATATGGACGTTTACGACCGCTTGCAGGCGGATGACCTGAAGCAGGCCGCGGTGATCGTGGCCAGCTTCGTCTACCATGCGGCGATGCGCGACCAGCTGCTGCCGAGAAAGCCAATCGAGAAGGCGCTGCCTAAAGAGCCCGAAAAACCCGACGACCAGTAGAGAATGGGTTTTTGGCCAGGGAGTCCCGGGGAGGAGGGACTGGTGGAGACTTTGTCGTAAGCCATTATAAATAAACGATTTGCTGCGGATTTGGCGACTTTCACCGCGGGTCCGGTAGTTCTTGATCCATGACGAAAGTCGTAGTACTATCGGTTTCTCCCTCCTCGTTGCGGACAGACCCCCGCAACGAAGCTCTTACCTCCCCTCGGAAGGTAACCATGAATTTCGGCCTCAAATCCGTTCTGCTCACAGCTTGTTTTTGCGTACCCAGTGTTCTGGTGTCAGCTCAAGCGACCCCTTGCGCCGCCCAGGGGGGCTCCTCTGGACAGGGATCGGTCATCGGTTGCGTCACAGGCGCCGGAGTTGAGATCAAGGGCACCGTCAATATCGTCAATAACGGTAGCGACTCGCCAGGCCCGGAAGGCGTCGCTCTGCCGCCCGACCAGAGGCCGGCGATCGCTCCAGTGGTGACGTACGCAAACGGCAAGCTAACCATCGTGGCCAAGAATTCGACGTTAAGCGACATCCTGGCGGCAGTCGGGGAGAAGACAGGGGCTGCGATCGACATTCCCGAGGACGCGACGGAGAGAGTGGTCAGCGAGTTGGGTCCTGGGCCGGCGCGCGAAGTGGTGGCTGCGCTGCTAAACGGCTCTCATTTCAACTATGTGATGGTGGGCACCGAAACGAATCCGAATTCGGTGGCGCGCGTGATCCTGACGGCGAAAACGGAAACCAAGGACGCGCCAGGTTCGCCCAACACGGTCGCGCGTGCCGGGTTCCCGATGCGGCCCGCGATGCCGCAGGCTGCCGTACGGCCATACCAGGAAGTGCAAGTGCAGCCACAGCCGCAACAAGCACCGCCACCGGACCCTCAACCCGTGGCCGTGGAGCAGCCTGCGCCGTCCCCCGCACAGGATCAGGCGTCGCCGGCAAACAGTGCTCAAGTCACAGCCAGTTCTGGGGTAGCGGAAGCAGCCGTGGTGGAACCGCCTCAGCCGGTGAGCGGCGGCACACCAAACAATGCCAGCGGGTCTGGCGAGAAATCTCCGCAGCAGGTGCTTCAGGATCTGTATGAAGCGCGCCGGCAAATGATCCAGGCGCAGCGCCAGCCGCCGCAGCCACAATAGTCGCCGCGCGGGACGCTGAGTGTGGGGCACCGACTGCTTCGTATTGGGTCGACTGTGTTGGGTCGACTGCGAAGGGTGTCAATTCCGAGTCTCCCGCCCACTCCTAAGGGGCGGGGGACAATTGGACCGGTTGAACGTCAGTTTTCTCTCTTCCAAACGCATACCGCAAATACCACTCACTGCGAACGGATTCTCCCCTTACGCTTGGCGGTGAGAACTTCCAGCGCTTCGATGCTCCTAAGGCCAGGTTAGCAAAATATTGACTGGGTCCTGGCGCCGCCAGATTCGCATCGGTCACCTTGCCATCTGCATCGACCGATACGCGCACCGTCACCCGCACCTTGCCGGTAATAGTGGCCCGGGATCGTTGCGACACGGGCGGCACCATTTGCTCGACAACCGTACCTGGAGCGGAATCGACCATCGGCTTTGCCGTCGGGGTTGCAGGGTCTTGAAGGGCCGACACGGTTGCGCTCGGATGGTTCGGTTTACTCAAAGTCGGGTCCGAGGCCTTTTCGGCAGCAATTTGTTCGGACGCGCCGGGTGGAGTAGTGACGGGCTTGGGCACGACTGTTGGCTTTGCCGACGGAAGGTCCGGCTGCTTGACGACACTCTGAGGGGTGCGCGACGGCTCCGAGGTGCGGCGGTCCAGCAGCCTCGAGCCTGCAACCAGCGCAAACAGTAGCGCCACGCCGGCTGCGGCCCAAACTGCATAGCGCGACAAGACGCGCCTCGTCCCAGCAGCCGGTGCGGTGGGGAGCTGGCGCGCCGCGATATCGGAGACGGTCCAACGTCGTTGCGGATCGAGGCGGAGACACTGGCGGGCGATCTCAAGAAACGTCGCCGGAACGGTGTCCGGGAGAGTCGGGTCTTCCTGGCGAATGATCTCGCCTGCAGACGGGCGCTGGGTCACGGCCTCCACCAGAGTGACGCCGAGGGACCACACATCGCCGGCCGGCGAGAATCCTGCGGTCGCAGCCTCCGGTGGCTCGTACACGGTCGGGGGCACGCTTCCGAGCCGCTTGTCCCCCACGGCGCAGATGCCGTCGCTTGAAACTCTCATGGTCTCGCCCACGGCCATGATGTTTCCGGGCTTGAGCCGGCTGTGGACCAGACCCTGAGCGTGCAGGTAGGCCAGCACCTCCAGCACCGACCGGAGCATGAATTCCGTTTCCGTTTGCGTGAGTGGCCGATTGGGAAGAATCTGGCCTAGGTTCTCATCGGCGAGCTCGGTGACCACGTAGAGCATCGAAGCGCGGCCGAGTTGGCAACGTCCTCCTTGAAGGAGGCGGATCAGGTGTGGGTGGGAAAGTTTTGCGGCCCGTTCCCAGCGCGAGAGTTGCAGCTGGGCGGTCGCTGAATTGGCTTCCACAAACTTCAAAGCTGCTTTCTGTGTGGGCTGGCCAAATTCGATTAAGAACACGGCGCTGTGGTCCGAGCCTCCTAGAAACTGGTGAAGGCGGTAGCGATTGTCTACCACCTCGCCCTCCCATTGTTTCCAGGCGTCGGTCATTGTGGTCACTCCGGGGCCTATTCTAAGCGCATCGGCGAGAGAAATGTGGATCGAAGGGGCAGCGGTGTTCGGCGGCGATGAGAGGCCGCGAAGCGGCGGGCGTGAGGCCCTAGGCAGGCTCACAAAGAAAGTTGGCAATCCGCTCTGCCGCCCTACCGTCCCACAGGGGAATGGGTTTTGCCACCTTTCGCTGACCGGTTGCGATCTTCAATACCTCTGTCCGCAGGAGGTTAACATCCCGCCCCAACAGTTGATTGGTGCCCAGCTCAATGGTCACAGGACGCTCCGTATTCTCACGCACAGTCAGACAAGGCACGTTCAGAAAAGTGCTCTCTTCCTGAATGCCCCCGGAGTCCGTGATCACCACCGTCGCTCGTCGCTGCAAAGCGAGAAACTCGAGGTACGGCTTCGGATCCGTGACAAAGAAAGTTTCGTCGGAAAGCGGGAGATTTAACTCGGCAATGCGGGAGCGCGTGCGCGGATGGACCGGAAGACCACGGGCAGTTCACGGCTGATCTCGTTCAGCACGGAGAGAAGACTGCGCAGCCAGGGAAGATCGTCGACCTTCGATGGACGATGCAGAGTGACCAACGCGTAGCGCGGCGGCAGACCATCCATGCTCTGATTCTCGGCAAGCGGCAGTAGACGGAGCAGGGTGTCGATCATCACGTTGCCGACGAGGCGAATCCGCAAAGCATCGATTCCCTCGGAGTAGAGGTTCCGATCCGCGTCGGCAGAGGGTGTGAAGAGGAGATCCGAAAGCCGGTCGGTGAGCACCCGATTGATCTCTTCGGGCATGGTGCGGTCGCGGGACCGGAGACCGGCCTCCACGTGGGCCACGCGGATCCCAAGCTTTGAACAGACCAGCGCGGCGGCCAGGGTGGAATTCACGTCTCCATAGACGATCAGCCAATCCGGCTTGCGCTCCAAGACCTCCGGTTCCAGACGAGTCATGACCTCGGCAGTCTGGCGAGCGTGGCTTGCCGAGCCAACCTCCAGGTTGACGTCCGGTTGGGGCATGGCCAGTTGGTGAAAGAAGACGTCGGACATTGCCGAATCGTAGTGCTGGCCAGTGTGAATCAGAGTTTGGCGGGCGGCGGGCTTGGCCGAAAGCGCCCGGAGCAGCGGCGCAGCCTTCATGAAGTTCGGCCGCGCGCCAACCACGTGGAGAATGTGCATTCGGGGCTTGGGTGCTCCCGCGCTAAGAGGTTATCCGCCGATCGAATCTCAGCCCGCAGCCTCGACGAGACCGTCCGTCTGATCGGTTCTTGGAACCATCTCGACGGCGCGACCGCCGAACCTGTCGAGCGCATCTGCCAGGGCAACCGGAAACTCGGAGGTGAGCAGGTTCACGTCGAGTTGCAGTGGCTGGTCTGTGTAGCGACGGTGCACGCTCATAGTGCCCCGTCGTCGATTGGACGTCGTCAGGAGGTCGAGAGTCAAGCTCCACGCCGCACCCGAACCCGGCAGAATCGGGGTGCCTGGCCTGCTCCATCGAAAGTGTATGTCGCCATGGCTGGAAGGGATCGCCTGCAAATGCTGCAAGACGGGATGTTCGGTGAGCAGGAGCTTCACGTTGAGTTCAAAAGCGTCGAAGGCGTTCGAGTCGAAGGCTGCGACCAGGATCCGGCAAAGCTGGTCGTAGTCGCGAGCCACTTTCAACTCGGCGGTTGCTCGGCGGATCGCGAGATTGTTGATCACGATCTGGCGCTGATCCAGCGTGCGTTGTGCAACCCGCCGGATTTCGCCGAATTCCAAGTAGCCCAGATGTTGCACACCAAGCCAGACTCCGGTACCAAGCACGGCGAGTACGAGGCCGAGCGAACTCCCGGTCGGCCACAGCAGGAACAAACTGAGCAGCCCAAACAAAGCTGAGACCGCATAGAGGACCACGACGACCTGGCGGTGAGAGAGACCCAACTGCAGCAACTTGTGGTGAATGTGCTCGCGATCAGCGGTGAAAACGGGCCGGCCGCTGATGAGGCGACGCAGCACGGAAAGCGATGTCTCCAGAATGGGCAGGCCGAACGACACAACCGGGATGGCAACTGCAATGACGGTTGGCGCTTTCTGAGCGCCTTCCAGAGCGAGCGCGCTCAACAGAAAGCCGATAAAAAGGCTACCGCAGTCTCCCAAGAAAATCGTAGCCGGATTGAAGTTGAATCGCAGAAAACCGACGATCGCCCCGGTCAAGGCCAGCGTCATGAGGGCTACGAGAGACGAATGCGTGAGCAGCGCCACGACAAAAACGACCAGGGTGGAAAACAGGGCCGACCCGGCAGCCAAGCCGTCCAGTCCATCGATTAAATTGAAAGCATTGGTGAGTCCAAGCACCCACAGAATGGTAAGGGCCAACCCAACAAACCACGGCAGTTGGCGCGCGCCGAAGAGCACTGGGACATCGAGAATACGAAGGCCGCCCATCCACAACATGGCGGCTGCCACGGCCTGAACGATGAACTTGAAGTAGGGACCAACCGAGCGAATGTCGTCGTACAGACCGAGCAGGAAGATCAGGCACCCCGGAGTCAGGATGGTGCTGAGAATCCGAAGCGAAGATCCGAATCGCAGCTCCGGGCGCAACGACGCAACCAGAAGGGCCGCGCTCAAGCTCAGGACAAAGGCGCCAAAAATAGCCACGCCCCCGAGTCGCGGCAAGGGAGCCTCATGGAGATGGCGCTCGGAACCGGGTACGGACACCCATCCGCGCATCGTCGCGGTGTTGCGAACGGATCGGGTCAGGACGAACGACAGGATCAGCGAGAGTCCGAAAATGCCAAGGTAGAGAACCGTCAACTACGTCTCCCCGAGTGCTGTCGGGCCGCAGGCGGGCCCAGTGAAGTGCTTCGCACGCCCGCACAATGCACGCTGCAGCGGCATTAACAAATCGTTAACCGACGACGTGAAGTGGGCTTGAATGTTGCATGAACTATAGCAGGTCTGAAAACGGCGTGGCAATTCGCTTTTGGAGGGGGGAGAACCCCGGTCTGATTCGATTTTTCGGTGGCTGCGACGCCTGTGGAACAGTGTGCCTACGCTAGACTTTGGTTTCTCGTCGAATTCCCGAGGGGTTGTGTAATGCATCGTTGTAAACGAAGTTTAGCAATCCGGACTCGCTTCGCCCTGCTATTGATGTGCCTCGGGCGCGCTCCGTACCCGCGGAGAGCAACCAAGCGGCAACCGGGCGCGGGAACGTCCTGTACCGTGATTTCGCCGCTGCGCGCGTCCTGAAACCTGTTTCATGGTCGCGCAAATCGCCGGTTGAATGTCACTCGGCTGAAATCCGAATACGAACTAATCCCTCTTCGCCGGCAATTCGCAAATCTTTGCTTTGAGATGAAAGAACTGAACTCCCTGGAATCCGCAGTTCAGCAGTCCAGGAATCCCGTCCAGAAACCCGAAACAAGCGACGTCCTTGTAGAGAAAGAACAGCACCGGGGAGCCTGGTAGGCCGAAGAACATTCGGCGCGACCAGCGTCCGCCGCTGCGCCTGTGTGCCCAGAAGCAAGGACGCAACTCGTCAGGCTGGGTCTCCCGGTTCAGCCAGACCTTTGCCTCCCAATCGGAATACTCGTTGTGCTTGAGATATAGCGTGAGAGGATTCCACGTTGTGATGGATCACGGGATTACGAAGCTTGGCCACGTGCCCATCGACCACGTGTTCGTGAACTCGGCAGTGTCCTGATCTTTCAAGCGACACTCGAAACGCCCCTACCGCGGCGAAACAGAGAGAGAGCTTCCAGAAACGTGCGCCGAAATGGCGAAGGCGCCGCCCCAGAAAAAGCATTTGCAGACCCAGGCAATAGCCATTGCAGTTCGGATCCTGAATCGCCCGCCTGATTTCATGTGCCAACTCGGGCTTTAGGGCCTCATCCGCGTCAAGCAGGAGCACCCACTCATGAGAAAGCAGCAAGGAATCCATGGCCCATTGCCTTTTCTTGGGCCATCCGCCCCGGTAGCGGAACTAAACCACCTTGGCACCGTGGGACTCGGCGATCTCCACCGTGTTGTCGTGCTCTCTGAATCCACAACGTACTTCCCCGACCTCGCGGACCGAATCCAGGCAACGAGGGAGGTTGTGCGCTTCATAGCGGGCGGCGATGATCACGCTGACAGGAAGCAGCGGTAGACGGCTGGTGGCAGCGGCTGGCTGGCGCGAGTCCCTCAACCCTCTCCATCTGCGAAGACATCCGTTTCACATTAACCCGAATGCCGTTCAGGTTCCCCATGAGAAGTGCACAGCACGGCTTTACGAACGCGATCCATAACGCTGCATCCAGTCCCAGGCGGTGGTGACGATGTCCCGCAAGGAACGGGTCGCCTTCCACTGTAATTGCTGTTGTGCCCGAGTAGGGTCGGCCACCAATGCCGGGGGATCTCCAGACCGGCGCGGAGCCATCACCCGGTTGACGCTTTTCCCGGTGACATTTTCCACCGCGCGAACAATCTCCATAACCGAACACCCTGTTCCCGTACCGAGATTCACGGCGAAGGACTCTGATCCGTCGGCAAGGTGGTTGATGGCCAAGGCATGGGCCTCGGCCAGATCGTTTACGTGAATGTAATCGCGAATGCAGGTACCATCGGACGTGGGGTAGTCGTCCCCGAAAACCTTCAGGGGAGGAGCGGTTCCTCGGGCCGCCCCTAGCGCCAGGGGTATGAGGTGGGTCTCAGGATTGTGCAGTTCGCCAATTTCACCGCTCTCGTCGGCTCCGGCGGCGTTGAAATAGCGAAGGGCCGCGTAACGCAAACCGTAAGCGTGACTGTAGGCCTCGAGCGCATGCTCGAAGAAAAGCTTCGACACTCCATAGGGGTTGATCGGTTGGCGAACAGTGTCTTCTGAAATCGGCACCTTGGCCGGGACCCCGTATACAGCACAGGTGGAGGAGAAGACGAAGCGCAGGACGCCCACATCCATGGCCGTATTCAGGAGAGTCAGTGACGCCTCGACGTTGTTGCGGAAATACTTGCGGGGATTGCTGACGGATTCCCCCACGTAAGCGAGTGCCGCGAAGTGCATGACCGCGTCGGTGCGGTTCATGACGGTCCGCAGTTTGTCGCCGTCGGCCATGTCGCCGACCACGAGTTCGAAGCCTGTCGCCAGGAAATCGTAACCGGTCGAGAGATTGTCGTAAATGATGACATCGTGGCCATGCTTGCGCAGCACACGCGCTGTGTGACTGCCGATGTATCCAGCGCCGCCGACTACCAGGACTCTCATAATGATTGTTTCCAATGAATCGCGACATTCTGGGTCAAGGCGTCTCTTCCGACCGGTTCAGTCCAAAGAAATAGAAGTAGAAGTATATGTTACACAAAGGCTCCAGAGATGCTCGCGCACCCTGATCTCAAGGCGGTGAGTCAATAGGAATGCCAATTGACTTATCTGCCGGAGGGAAGCAACTTGCCCAATAAGTGCCGGATCGCTTCCGGCGTATGCTCTCCGGCCGCGCCATCGAGAGTGTAGGAGCGCTCGAACCCGGTAGGACCTTCAATCTTCATTGTCCAATTGTCGTTCGCCCGCGAACCGAGGATCGATACTCGCCAGTCTCCACGCCGGTCGGCCAAAACGTGCTCAATGGCGGCGATCACTTCTGTCCGCGCCGCAGAATCGCCGGTATTCTGCATTTCAACGGTCACGGCCATACATTTTCATTGTACAGAACGGGAGCAACTCCCTGATTCTAGCGAGGGGTCTTCGTTCGGTCCGGTTACAAGCGGTTGGTCTACTTGCGCTGTTCGAGTTTGACGGAGGCTTTCAGCGGCTTGCCGTCTCGCGTCACGGTAACCTCCACAACGTCGCCCACCTTGCTGCGGCGGAGGGCGTCGGTAAAGTCGTAGAGATTCCCGATGGGCTTGTCGCCGAACTGGACCAGGATGTCCCCCGCCCTGAGTCCGGCCTTGGCCGCCGGAGACCCCGGCTTGACGTCGGAGAACTTAACGCCGCTTTCTGTTTGTCCGAAATCGGGGATCGATCCGAAGTAGGGACCGTAACCGCCTCCGCTGGACGCCAGCGGTTTGTCTTCGACCACTGCGATGAATGTGGGCCGCTCGGGCGCCGAAGCAAGCTGCAACCCAGTACTGCCAACCACGTAAACCAGGCGCGCCGCCGCCTGAGAATTGATCTTGTCCCAAGTGTCCGAAGGTTTGTGGTAGTCGGAATGTAGTCCCGAGAAAAAGAACAGCACCGGGATCCTCTTGGTGACGAACGAAGTGTGGTCACTGGCGGCGTATCCACCCTGCGAATACTCGATCTTGAAATTCGATTGGGCCTGAGCTTGTTCCAGCACCGGCTTCAGCGTGGAGCCGGTGCCCACACCTCCGATGTAGACCTTGTCGTCCTTAATTCGGCCGATCATGTCCATATTCAGCATGGCGACGGCTTTGTTGAGCGCGAGAGTCGGGGCCTGCACCCAGTGCGCCGACCCCAGCAAGCCGAGTTCCTCGCCGGCAAAGGACGCGAACAGGATGCCGCGCTGGAGTTGGCCTTTCAATGGTGCAAACAACCGAGCCAATTCCAAAACGCCGGCGGTACCCGAGGCGTTGTCGTCGGCACCGGGATGAATCTGGCCGATCTGCGAGGGGGCTAGCGAATCGTAGTTTCCGCGACCGAGGTGGTCGTAGTGAGCGCCGATGATGACGTACTCATCGGTTTTGCCGGGCAGGTAGGCAAGCACGTTGCTGACCGTAGCCCGGGTGGTTTCGATGTCCACGTTGATGGCAATGTGCAGTTTGTCAGGGAGGGCAAAAGACTGAGGCTTCGAGGAGTGGTTGACCTGGCCCTGCACTTCGGCCAGCGACTTCCCAGAGGCGCGAAACCAACTGTCGGCAACCTCGTTCTTGACCTGGACCAAGACGATGCCGGTATTCTCCGGACCACTGACACTGCCGAAACGCGTGAGCAGATCTTCTTCCCCGTCTCCTAGTTTCCCATTGAGCAAGACCACGGCCTTGGCCCCGTGATTGCGCGCGTTGATTGCCTTCGTAATCAACTGGGCGTGCCGAGTCAGGCCCGTATTGCCACTCTTGTCGGCGAACCCTGCAGGCTCGTAACGCAGAACGATCACGATCTTGTCCTTCACGTCGATGCCGGCGTAATCGTCGTAGCCAAATTCGTCTGCGCTGGCGCCGTACCCCGCGAATACGACCGGAGCACTCACGGAACCCGAGGACGAAAAGCTGAACGGTACGAAGTCCTGATCCAGCTTGAGATCGGTCTTCTGCCCGCTGTTTTCCACTGACAAGCGGTTGTGAGATTTCAGCTTCGCCCCTGTGATCACACTAAAGGGCTGCAGGAAGGAGTGCGTGCCGGCGGGCTTCAGGCCCAATTCACGGTAGCGCTTTTCGAGCACGTGGGCCGCACGTGTAAGTCCCTTTGTGCCATCGCCGCGTCCTTCCATCGAAGGTTCGGTGAGCAACTTGATGTCGTTGAGGTAACGCGTCGGATCGGCTGAACCGATGCTCTGGGCCACGACGACGTGGACCAGGGCGAGCAGCAGAATGGAAACGGCAACGGCGCGACCTTGCTTGTTGGCGTGCAGGGGAGATTGAGAACACCTCACGGTTTCACCCCCCTGGTCATCGATGAGAAATTTGAGTCTTACACCAGGCCAGTTTGGGATGGCCGCAAGAATCGGGCGCAGGCCCAGGCTATTTCGGGTTCATGGGATCGTCGCCCTGCATGAGAGCCCAACCGGCGAGCACACCGATGACGGCGAGTCCGCCGTAAATCGGGGGCGGAGAATCCAGAATGCCGCCGCCAGCCGCCGGTACAGCACCACCCATGTTGCGATCGCGCTTCTTTTTGCCGTTCGCCGAAGTCTCGTCGCGGGTGGTTTCCTGACCTTGGACTAGGGTGGTCGTTCCGCTGGCATCGGTCAGAGTCAGGGCACCTTTGCGCGCAATGATCTTGACCGAGTCATCGCTGTCACGGACCTCGAATTCCGTCCACATCGCAGCCGCCGGGACAACCTTCAGTCCGCCCAACGAGACCGAAAAAATGGCCGAGGTTTTCGGAACATTGCTGCCGTTGAGCCCCGCCGGCCGGTTGGTATACAGCCTGGCGGCGAAGGAGTCTGCAGCAAACAACGACCCCGGCAGAACAACCGTCAGCAAGCAACTCAAGATTGCGCGTAAGGTCACGGTGCGCATCTCATCTCCAACGATCGGGGCAGTGAATGTGATGCCAATCGTAGCCCGTAGCCTGTTATGAGTCAATCCCTCCCGACGACCTAGAACCAGCGGTCGAGCAGCTGCCACCAGACCAAGCGCAGCCACTCGTCGAGGTTGGTCTTGGCCCACTGGCGATGCCGCCACCACTGGACTCCGAACTGGGTTGAATCGTATACCGCCGCCACTTCGAAAGAGCGAGCCGGGATCCCGCGCCGGAAAACGCTGAGCGCGCGACGGGTGTGAAAATCGGAAGTCACCAGCAGAGTCGAACGGCCCCCAACATTGCGGAGACATACAGAAGCATCAAGAGCCTCCGCTTTCGTGGAGAGACCGTGAATCGGGCAGACGGCGATGGCCGAGGCCTGGGGGAGAGAGTCTGCCCACTTCCGCGCCAGTTCGACGACCGTTGATCCGTAGACTTTCCCGTCAGCGGGAACATCGAGTACCAGGCGGCTCGCATATCCCTGACCAAGCAATTCGAGGGCGCGGGTCGGACGACGGTCGGTCTCGCCAGCGAGCACCAAGATGACGTCGGCTCGTTGAGGACGGTCCACTACCAAGAAATTCCCCGACTGAGCAACCAGCCAGAGCACCAAAGCCAGCAAGACAACAATTCGTAGCCTTTTCATCGTTCAACATGATCTCACCTGGGGAGCGTGGTTCCATGATGGAACCGTGCGCGAGAGATTGTCAGAATCTCGGTCTGTGCTCTGTCAGGTTATCCAGATTCGCCATGCTAGAATTCTGAAGAATCATCGAGAAATCATGACGATCCACACTGTTGCTTCGCATTCTGCCGACTTCAAGGGCAAGGTGGAGAGCCGCCAGGCTCGCGTGGCCATCATTGGTCTGGGTTACGTGGGACTGCCCCTAGCCCTCCTGTACAGCGAGCAGAAATTCCGGGTCACGGGCTTCGATATCGACCAGAAAAAAGTCGATACGCTGAACGCCGGTGGTTCCTACATATTCCGTATTAAGCCGGAAGAGATCCAGACCGCCCGGACCAGCGGCCTGAAGGCAACGTCGAACTACGCACAACTGGCCGAAATGGACGCAATCATTATCTGCGTGCCGACCCCTCTGAACGAGTATCACGAACCCGATTTGAGCTATATCACGAATACGGGACATGCCATCGCTCCCCATCTACGGGCCGGACAACTGGTGGTGCTCGAGAGCACGACCTATCCCGGCACCACGGAAGAAGTCCTGGTACCGATTCTCGAGAACGAGAATAAGTCTAGATTGAAGGCGTCGCGGACGGGACACGCCTCGGAGAACAGCTTTTACGTTGCCTTCTCGCCCGAGCGGGAGGATCCAGGGAACACGAGCGTGGCTCGGCGGGATATTCCGAAAGTCGTGGGCGGGTTGGACGCGGAGGCAGCTGAGTCGGCGGCTGCGCTTTACGGAGCTATTTTCAAACGTGTGGTTCGAGTTTCGTCTCCGGCGGCGGCGGAGATGACCAAACTCCTGGAGAACATCTACCGCTGCGTAAATATCGCGCTCGTGAACGAACTGAAACTGCTTAGTCTGCGCATGGGGCTGGATATCTGGGAAGTCATCGAGGCAGCGTCCACCAAGCCTTTCGGATTTCATCCCTTTTATCCGGGGCCGGGCTTGGGCGGGCACTGCATTCCGGTGGATCCCTTTTATCTCTCCTGGAAAGCAAAAGAGTGGGATTTCCGAACCCGCTTCATCGAACTGGCGGGCGAGATCAACACGGGCATGCCTTACCACGTGATCGCTTCCGTGATCAGCGCCCTCAATCGAAGGAAAAAAGCGCTGAACGGCGCGCAGGTGCTGGTGTTAGGCGTCGCCTACAAGCGCGATATCGATGATCTGCGAGAGTCGCCTTCCCTAACGATCATCGAGTTGCTACAGAAGGAGGGCGCGCTCGTCAGCTATCACGACCCGTATTTTCCGGTCGTTGGCCGGGGCCGGAAATATGATCTGCAAATGAAGTGCGCTGCTCTAGAAGATCTGGGGAAATATGATTGCGTGCTGATTGTGACCGACCACTCCGACTACGATTACCAGCGGATTGTCGAAGAGTCGCAGCTGGTCGTGGACACTCGGAACGCGACCAAGGGAATTCAAAGCGAGAAGGTGGTGCGCTGCTAGAAGCGCAGCCGGTTGGCTGAGACCGGGCGATCCCGCAGCGGTGAATCCCGAAGACCCCTGCCCGCAGGGCCCCTAGCGCGGGCGTGAAATCCTGCCCAGAAGCTGTAAAATTTTGCCCCTCGGAGGCAGGTCTCCCTCGGAGCCAGTCCTGTTGGTTGTAAACGATTAAGAAGCAAGTGGTTAGTTGTTTCTGGCGGGACGGAAGTGGCCTTATTCTTGCAACTAACCGGCGGTTGAGTTGTACACTTAGCTGACGCGGTCCGTCCCCCAGGTTCAGACGTTCAGGATCGGTCGCCTGCCCGGTCAGGAGATTTTCGAGAAGGGGCAGCCGTAAATGGCCGCCAATCATCTGAGACCCTATGTTATCCGACCCTCAAAACCCGCCGTTTTCGTTGCTCCCGGAAGCAAGGCCGCCGTGGAAAGAGTTTGTTTTCAGCATGGCAACCCAGGCTGGCGGCATCGCTCTAGTGCTTTGGGTCGGATTGCTGTATCCCAGAGTCATCCCCTCTCGTACCGGAGACTACAAGGCAGTCGTTTTGGTCACGACGCCGCCCCCGGTCAATCACCAACCAGCTCCGGTCCGTGAGTTCAAAGTACCCGAGCCTGTGGCGCATCTCGACACGCCGCTTCCTGAGAACCTGCGGTTGCCTGCACGCACGCCGAAACCAAAAGTGACCGTCGACGATCCTCAAGCTCCGAAAGTGGAAATGGCAGTCAGCAAACCCACTTTTCAACAGAACGCGCCGGCAATTCCAAAGCGATTGGTGCAAACAAACGTGTTCTCTACGGGAAGTTCGGCTGTGCCGACCATGGCCGCCGCCCCGCAGAGAGTGCAGACGGGCGGCTTCGGAGACCCCAACGGAGTGCCGGCTCAAGCGAACAACACTGGCAAACCAGCGACGATTGCTCAGTTGGGGTCATTTGATCTGCCAGCAGGTCCGGGCTACGGAAATGGTACCGGGGGCGCGAAGGGCGCACGCGGCGTGGTGGCCAGCACGGGTTTTGGGAACGGCACGGCGACGGGGGACGGGAGTGGACGGGTGAACTCTTCGCGCGGCAACGGAATCGTTCGCCAGGCCGGATTCGGCGACGCTGACGCTGCGGTGGCGCAGCCGGTTCGCCCGAAAACTGCGGAGGTTGCTCCGCGAATCGTTCCGGCAGAAATTCTTTCGAAGCCAACTCCAGCTTACACCGACGACGCCCGGCACGCGCGCATCGAGGGTGAGGTTTTGCTCGAGGTCGTGCTGCAGGCGTCCGGTCACATCCGGGTCCTCCGGGTGGTGCGCGGGCTCGGTCACGGCCTGGACGAATCGGCGGTGCGCGCCGCCGAACAGATCAGCTTCAAGCCGGCGATGCGGGATGGCCAACCCGCGGATTCCACCGCCGTGTTGCATATCATTTTCCAGCTAGCCTGAAGCGACATGCTTCATGAAGGGGTCTATGCGTAGTTTCAAAAGTGTTTCCCTCTCCCTCCTGGTGGTTGGCTTTGCGATGGGCCTGGCAGCACAGGATTCGAGTCCGGCCGCCACCCAACCGGACAACACTCAACCGGCAACTGTGGTCCAACTCCCGGCCCCCAGCAGTCCCTCAGCTCCCGGGTCTTTTGACCAGGTGCTCGACCGTATCGTGGAGCGCGAACACTTTTTTGTGGCCCAGATGCGGCATGCGCATCCCTTGGTCGAGACCTACATCCAGAACATGAAAGCAGACCGGGACATGGGAGCGACTCCAGTTTCGGATCGCTACTTCCTGGGCCGGCTGGACATGAGCAACGGCACCGACGATCGATCATTCATCGGGCAGCCGGGATTCGGCCGGCGCATGCTGGACGGATTGACCAGCGTTTACGCCATGCATTTTCTGCCGATGGGCTTCGCCCAGATGGTGATCCTCGACGACGACTTCCAGAAGAAGTATTACAACTTGAATTTCGTGCGGCGTGAGTTCCTGGGCGAGATTCGGTGCCTCGTGATCGACGTGCAGCCGAAGGAAGGCGGTCGAAAGGGCCGGTTCCTCGGTCGTATCTGGGTTGAGGATCAGGACTACAACATCGTTCGCTTCAACGGCACCTACTATCCCCACTCACGGACCGCGTACTATTTGCACTTCGACAGCTGGCGGTTGAACTTGCGGCCCGGAATCTGGTTGCCCGCATACGTCTACAGCGAAGAATCCGACCTGAAGTACAAGATGACGCAGAACCTTCACTTCAAGGCGCAGACCCGGCTCTGGGGATATGACCTGAAGAACCTGGGCCGTAACGAAGAATTCACCTCCATCCAGATTGACTCCCCGGAGAGCGTGAAGGATCAGAGCGAAGCAGCGCAGGACGCGACCCCGGTGGAAGCGCAGCGCAAATGGCAACACCAAGCGGAGGAAAACGCGATCGAGAGGTTGCAGAAAGTCGGGCTGTTGGCGCCGACCGGGGAAGTTGACAAGGTGTTGACCACGGTCGTGAACAACCTGATCGTAACCAACAACCTCGATGTGCAGCCGGAAGTTCGGGCCCGCGTACTGCTGACCGCTCCGCTGGAGTCATTCACCATTGGGCACACGATCGTGGTCAGCCGCGGATTGCTCGATGTGCTTCCCGACGAAGCATCGCTGGCGATGGTGCTGGCTCGGGAACTCGGCCACATCGTGCTGAGCCACCAGATGGACACCAAGTTTGCCTTCAACGACCGGCTGTTTTTCGCCGATGAGGACACCTTCTCGAACCTCAACTTCAAGCGGAGCACCTCCGACGAGGACGAGGCCGACAAGAAGGCTTTGGAGTTTCTGGCGAACTCCCCGTACAAAGACAAACTGGCAAACGCCGGGCTATTCCTGAAAGCCTTGCAGACGCGAGCGCCGGATTTGAAGAACCTGATTCGGGCCCGGCTGGGAGACGGGCTGGTCAGCGGCAAGACTCTGCGCATGTCGGCGCTGCTGAATTCGGCTCCTCAGCTGGACGAGCGCAAGAAGGATCAGATCGCGGCGTTACCGCTTGGCGGACGGATCAAGGTCGATCCCTGGAGCAACGAGGCCGCGCTGGCTAAGACTAAGCCCGTAGCATTGTTGTCCGCGCGCGAGAAAATGCCCTTCGAAGTGACCCCGGTGTTTCCTTACCTGATCAGGATATCGACGACGGGAGCGGAGAAGGTGGCCTCGACGGCCACGACACCTGCGGCCAAACAGTAGCGGCCCCACTCCCACACGGGTGGAGCGAGGCTGGGCGCACTCACAACCGCGTCCATTGGTCGAGGGTTTACCGAGAGACGTGAGGTCAGCCCGCGGGTCGGCACGACGGTGCCAGCGGGCCGGGGACGAGTTTCACCAACCGCTACTGAATCGCGCTTCCTACCTGCGAGAAAACGTTGTTCGCGTTGGAACCGATCAGGCGGATTGTGCCCACCACGATCACCAAGATGACGGCCAGCATCACAGCGTACTCTGCGATGTCCTGTCCAGACTCGTCTGACCACAACTGATGCAAGGACTTAATCACGGGCTCCTCCCCCTCGTTTTGAGGGCAATCTAGCTGAGCATAAAGGAAACTCTTTATACCCTAAACTGCAAACTTTTTCGCGGGTATAGCTAGCGTCAATGGTAGTGACATCCCCCTCCCACGCCAATGGCACAGAAGTGGCGTATATGGCACGAAGGTGCTATATACCCTCAGAAGGGGCCCCTAAGCAATACTCTTCAAGGGCAAGGCCTGATTCACCGCAAAAAGGGCCAGTTCCAGCCTGGTTGAGACCCCCAATTTGTCGAAGATATTGCTCAGGTGGTGTTTCACCGTATCTTCGCTGATCTTGAAGTACTCCGCGATTTCCTTGTTGGAGTACCCAGCCACAACCGCCGAGACGATCTCCAGTTCCCTGGGCGTGAGCCCGAATTTCTTCTGACGGGATTCCTCGCCTGAGGATTGAACCAGGGTCCGCAGATACTGAACCAGGTTCGAGACACTCTCGCGGCCGACCCAATACTCCCCTGTCATGACGGTGTGGATGCTCTTCAGCAGAAGCTGAGTCGCCGAGTCCTTGAGCACAACTCCGCGAGCTCCGAGTTGCAGAGCCTCAACGATCTGATGCTTCTCGGCGGCCGCGGTGAGCAGAATGACACGCACGCCGTTGGCGCCGGTACCGACACTCAGATCGCGCAATGCCTCGAGACCCGGTGTGCGTGGCATCGCCAGGTCGAGTAGGAGGATATCGGGTTTGAGCTGACGAGCAAGCTTCACGGCATCGGCGCCATCCTGAGCTTCCCCGACCACCTTCAGACCGGGTTCAGCCTCGAGCAGGCGGCGAAGACCATCCCGGAAAATCGGGTGATCATCCGCAATGACGATCCGAATGGGCTGCGTTCTCTTATTGTCCATAGGCTGCTTCCTGATGCTGGTGCGGCACGTTGACCTCGAGCCGTGCCCCTCGGCTCGGATTCGATTCTATCGTGAGTTCCCCTTCAATCAAACGCACACGTTCCCGAATGACCATCGGTCCCTTCCCCATCGCTTCCAGTTCCCCCTGCGAGAATCTTCCCGAGAATGGGAAACCGTGACCATCGTCCTCGATGGTGAGCTGCAAATGGCTGTCCTTGGCGGTCATTCTCACCAGGACGTGGCGCGCGGCACTGTGTTTGCGAACGTTGACCAACCCTTCCTGAACGATGCGGGCCAGTTCACGGCATACGCGCTGAGGCATCTCCAGTTGGTCGAGTACCGACACGAAGCGGGCACTGATGCCGGTCTCGCGTTGAAAGCGTTCCACGGTGTCCTCGAGAAACCGCAGCAGGGTGGATGAATCTACGTCGAGGGATTTCATCTGCTGCATGAGTTCCCGCAGCTTCAGCACCTCCTCACGCAGCAAACCCTGGATCCGGCCCAGTTCACTGGTTAACGGACTGTCCTGGGTGGCCGACTGGCGACGCAATACATCTACCTGCATCTCCATCGCGATCAGGGACTGTACCGCACCGTCGTGCAGTTCACGAGCGACTCTAGCCCGCTCGACAGCCCCCGCGCGCTGACGAAGCCGGCGCAGCAAGTAGACGTTATACACTGCCGGCCCCACTTGCCGGACAAGTTCCTGCAGGAAGCGGAGTTCGTCCTCGCGATCCCCGCCGAAAACGGGGTCGAGAAGAAAGATCCTCCCCCACCACTCTTGGCCGAACAAAAACGACACGGCGGCCAGAGACTCGAAAGAATATAGCTTGGCGAGAGGCGCCATGGGTTGCAGGCTCTCGGAGCGAAGCCGAACACCCTCACGATCCAGCAAGATGCACTGGTAGAGGTCATCCTTGCGTACCCCCAGGCACGCATCCGCGACAGATTCGTACAGATAGGTTTCCCGGTCCGAAGGCGAGGAATCGAGCCAATGGAGTTGCGCCAATCCAGACGCTGGCAACTCCAGGTCACCCACGAACACGCGATATTTATTGGTCTCCTGGGATGCGATCAAAGCCCGGCGAGCCCCGTACATGGCAAGCAATTCGCGGAGGATGTCTTGGAGGGTGCCAGTGAGACCCGCTTCGACTCGAGCCCGTCCCAGAACGCGAGCGATTACGGCGCGTTCGGCGCGCAGTCGCTTCTGCTGCTCTGCGAGATAACCGAGCAAGAGTCCCATCACCAGGAGATACGCTGAAAGCATGAAGAGTCTCTTCGGCTCGAACTGAGAAAGACTCACGTCCAAGCGCGGCAGTCCGTAACGGGTCAGGACCCTGTCGATCGAGACGCTGAGTCCATGGCGCACCGCAAGACTCTCCGCCCACAGAAGCGACACGGTCGCCACTGACGTGCCAAATGTCTCTCGCAGACCCCAGCGATAGGCAGACGCGCCCAGCACAAACACGAAAAAGAGAAAGAACGGGCTTCCCTGCCCCGTTGCAAACAGCGTCACTAATACGGGCCAGACGATATCAGCTGCATGCACCAGCAGGCGGAAGGACGCGGTGGACTCCTTGCGAAAACGCAGGAGCAGCATGACCACGACGCCATGTACAACGTACAGCCCGAGCGTCCAGTAGGCCCACAGGGAGTAGCCAAACTCTGACGGGTCCATCCACACGGCGACCAGCGCCGAAATCGCCAGGAATACGCGGGCGGAAGCTAGCCATCGCTCAATGCGCCGCACTTCCCCCGGGGTGATAGGAGCTTGTCGGGAAAACAAGCGGTACCCGGTTGCCTGGAACGGTAAACGAATCACGATTCCCCAGGAGTCTTTTTGGAATGAGAACGGATACTATTGATTCTACAGCTTGATGGCAAGGGAAAGTTCGCGACCAAAAGATAGGCTAAGCTGGGCGGGAAGGCCTGAAAAGCGGCAGAGCCGCGGTTACTCTAGTAACCAAAGAAAGACGAGTGCCCCAGCTAGAATCAGACTGAAAGGAATCTCTTTGTCCGAGCGCTCGAAGCTTTGGATACTAGCTGCGGGATGCCTGGTTTTTGCCCAGGCGTGTGCGTCCGCGTTGATTCCGCCCGGTTTTGCCCTCACGGTATTCAGCGATGTCACACAGTGCATCCTGCTGCTTTCCGCCACGGCCGCTCTGCTCCCGAACATCACGCGAAATCAGGGACGAACTCGCCTATTTTGGGGGCTGATGACCCTGGGCATCGTCTTCTGGCTCTCCTATCAACTCTTGTGGAGTTATATCGAGGTCGTGCTTCGCCAGGAAGTGCCGGACCCGTTCGTGGGCGACATCGTGATTTTCCTGCACTTCGTCCCCATGATGGCAGCCCTCGCCCTCCAGCCGCAGGCACAGCAAAACGATCATGAAGCCAGATTGGGACGCCTAGACTTCGTACTGCTTCTCACGTGGTGGGTCTACCTTTACCTCTTCGACGTTATCCCTTGGCAATACGCCCAGACCGACGAATTGGCCTACAGCCGGAGCCTCAACACCCTCTACCTCACGGAAAAGTTGGTCTTCCTAGTCGGACTGGTGATCGTTTGGCACCGAAGCAAGGGAGGCTGGAAGAGTATCTACGCCCATTGGTTCGGGGCCAGTGTGGTGTACGCGTTGAGTTCCTATGTTGCCAACTGGGCGATCCAGCGAAACGCGTATTACACTGGCAGTTTGTATGATCTGCCGGTCGCGGCGTCCATGGGTTGGATCAGCGTGATCGGGGTCCTGGGGCAGGATCTGCGGCCCAAGCAAGAACCCGCACAGCCGGCGCCCGGACGGCATGGGGTGTGGGTAGCCCGAATGGGCATGTTTGTGATTCTGTCTCTGCCCCTGTTCGCGGCCTGGTCGGTGTTTGACGTATTAGCCCCGCCGCGGGTCAGGAATTTCCGGCTGGTCACGACCCTCGTGACCATGATGCTGATGGGCGGTATCGTATTCCTCAGGCAGCACCTTCTGGATCGTGAGTTGATCCGGTTGCTGCGTACGTCGCAGGAATCGTTTGAGGACCTGAAGCACCTGCAGGCGCAACTCATCCAGTCGGAAAAATTGGCATCCCTGGGACAGTTGGTCGGCGGTGCCGCACACGAACTCAACAACCCTTTGACGGCGATGCTTGGATATTCGGAACTCCTCGCCGAGTCTGGGCTGACGGAGGAGCAACGAACTCTGGCCGGGAAGATCGCGCTGCAAGTCAAGCGTACCCGCGTCTTGATAGCAAGCCTGCTCAATTTCGCCAGGCAGGTTCCCGGGGAGAAGATCCCTGTGGACGCAAACTCCGTGGTGCAGACCGCGGTTAAGTTGTGCCAGCCGCATTTCAGCACACACAAAGTCGAAGTACAAATGAATCTGGCAACGAACCTTCCGCAAATCTCCGCTGATCCGAACCAACTGCTGCAGGTTTGTTTACACGTCGCGAGCAATGCGCTGCAGGCGTTGGATGAAGTCGGAGGAGGAATTCTCTCAGTGAAGACGCGCCGCAAAGGCGACGCCATCATTCTCGAGTTCTCCGACAATGGCCCCGGAGCGCGGGAGCCAGACCGGGTATTTGATCCGTTCTACACAACACGGCCGGTAGGCCATGGAGCCGGACTCGGATTGAGCGCGTGCTACGGCATCATCCAGGAGCACCGCGGACTGATCCAGTGTACAAACCGGGTGGAGGGCGGCACGACGATCCACATCGAGATCCCTGCCGCGGGCACGCATCTCCTCGTAGCCGAGCGAAAGCCCCTCAAACCGTATATGGAACCACCGGAAACCGCGGCCAGCCTTGAGACACGCCCCCTAACCTAGCCCCCTGCGCTGTCGTCGGCCACGCTCGTGACGTTGATCAACTCGAGGGTTCGTTTAAGTTGGCCGCACGCCGCATAAATGTCACGTCCTCGGGGACGGCGAATGAAGGTTGGGATCCCTGCGGTCACCAGCGTCTGCTGAAAGGCTAGCACTCTCTCGCGGGTGGGCGTTCCGAACCCGATTCCTGGGCCGGAGTTCAGCGCAATCAGGTTCACCTTGGCGCGCACTCCCCGAATCAGTTCGGAAACCTCGCGAGCGTTCTCCACCGAATCATTCACCTGGTCCAGCAAAACGTATTCGAAGGTCAGCCGTTCCCGCGCTCTCAACCGAAAGGAGCGCGCCGCATTCACGAGCTGCTCCAAGTTCCACTTTCTGTTGATTGGCATAAGACGAGTGCGCAGTTCGTCGTTGGACGCATTCAGTGAAATCGCCAGCTTCGGTCGAACCGCTTCGCCTCCAAAGTCGTAAATCCGGGGAACGATACCCGCCGTTGAAACCGTCATGCGCGATTCTGGAATCCCCACACCTTCCGCCAGCAAGCGGACCGCCTTCATGAAGTTGTCATAGTTTAGAAACGGCTCACCCATGCCCATGAAGACAAGATTGACGCGATCCTGGGGTGGGGTTATTTGATGATCGTTCAGGATCGAGCAGACCTGACCGACGATCTCACCCGCCGTCAGATTGCGCTTTACTCCCAGGAGAGCGGTGAGGCAGAACTGGCAGTCGACCGCGCAACCCACCTGACTGGAGACGCAGATTGTAGCTCGACTCCGCGATCGCGCGGCGGAACTGGTTTCGTCCCCCGCTTCACTACCGTCCCCCGTCTCGCCGCCATCTCCCTCGGGCATCCAAACGGCTTCCACCGTCTGGCCGTCCAGGCAAGCAATGAGATAGCGGATCGTTCCGTCCGTCGATTCGAACTTGTTTTCGATATGCGTCAACCCGATTGAGATCCCTCGGGCGTTCAATTCGTCACGCATCCGGGACGGCAAGGTGGAAATCTGGTCGATGGACCGGAGGCGCTGCCGGTACAAAGATTCGAAAAGCTGTTGGGCGCGGTAGGCGGGCTCTTTCAGATCTTCGACCAAGGCAGAGAGTTCGGCAAGGTCAAGACCCAGCAGTTGATTGGGAGGGCTGTCAGCCATGTTGTTTGGACCGGAATCCGACGCCTCATGGGATTCTAGTCTAGCTCCCGATGGTGCAGTGCGAGCGCGCGGCCATCTGTGAATTGAGCTGCAAATTGTTGATTCTATGCAGATAACTTATTCCCCTCCGCGCGCCTTCTCGGTATGTGAGAATAGAGAGTCCCGGCATGGCTCGTCGTTTAAGCAGCTGGGACGACACTTTTATGGCGGAAGAACTGCGCAATATTCATCGACAAGTCTTGTCCAACGGGCTGACCGTCATCTCGGAGGAGATGAAGCATATTCGCTCGGTTTCGATTGGCATTTGGATCAAAACCGGTTCCCGCGACGAAGATCCACAACGCAATGGTCTCTCACATTTCATCGAGCACATGGTGTTCAAGGGTACGAAGAATCGATCTGCGGAAGCCATCGCTCGCCAAGTCGATTCTATCGGGGGCAATCTGGATGCTTTTACCGCGAAAGAGTGCGTCTGCTTCAATGTCAAGGTGTTGGACGAGCATCTGCCGGTCGCTCTCGACGTCCTCTCCGACTTAGTGCTGAATCCGGTGTTCGCCGTCGAAGATATTGTCCGAGAGCGGCGAGTGATCCTGGAAGAGATCAAGATGGATGAGGACAACCCCGACTACCTCGTCCACGAAATCTTCACCCAGAATTTCTGGAAGGACCATCCGCTTGGCAAACCGATATTGGGCACCAAGGAGACGGTCAAGGGATTTGATCAACCGCTCGTCCTCGACATGTACCAGAAGCGCTTCACACCTGGGAACGTCATCGTGGCTGCGGCGGGAAACCTCAAACACAAGAAGTTCGTAGAACTCGTGGCCAGGCATTTCGACGGGATGCACCCCGCGAAGAACGGCTTCCATTCCGTCCCCCCGAAAATTGTGCCGAAGATTACGCTGCGCAACAAGAAGTCGCTGGAGCAGGTCCAGATTTGTATTGGTGTTCCGTCGCACCCGATTGCACATGAGGCACGGTTCGCGTCCTACATTCTCAATACCCTGCTGGGCGGTGGAATGAGTTCGCGGCTGTTTCAGAACATTCGAGAGCGGCAGGGCCTGGCGTACGCGATCTATAGCGACCTCAACCCCTATCGCGACACCGGTTGCCTCTCGATTTACGCCGGCACCTCGCGCGAGTCGGCATCGAAGGTCGTGCAATCTGTTGTGTCGGAATTCAAGAAGCTGAAGTCGGAGGTTGTGCCCGACGAAGAACTGCGACGTTCCAAGGATCAGCTGAAGGGCAGCCTCATGCTGTCCCTCGAGTCTTCGACAGCGCGCATGTCGAACCTCGCACGGCAGGACATGTATTTTGATCGGTTCTACGGCATGGACGAGCTCATTGAAAAGATAGAGGCGGTTACTGCAGCCGATGTGCAGGAAATGGCGAACGATTTTTTCCGTACAGAGTCCATCGCGGTGACGGTGCTCGGGAACCTGGACAAACTGAGGATCTCGCGAGATCAGCTGGCTTGTTGAAAGTTCTCTGACGCTCCGAGCGGAAGAAGTAAATCATCCCGCCGTGCTGCCAAGAACCTGTCCGGGGGGTCGGAGGAAGTTTCGCGCGGTTCCGCCCGGATACTTCCTTGCAGCAATCTCACCACGAGCGAACCCGTGGATCTGTTCGTGACTTGCACCGTTGGGGGAATCGCCGAACGTACCCGTGTTCTACAATCCAGGATGGAGCACGGGGGACCAGGCCTCAACCCGCAACTCAGGAGTAGCGGACAGGCGAGGACACTCTACTCGGTCACTGAGATACTGCCGCAAACAACGAACGCAGGGAGCGTATCCCTTCCGTAGCGCATCGGCCGCAGTCATCAATACCGGACTCTCATCATCGTGTTTGTGTAGGAACTTGCAGCCCGGAACGTGGAAGACCTTCCCGTCGTCGGAAACTACGACCATTAGTGTGGGCGGGATTCCGCTGCTAGGCAGTGCAAGGTGAGAACGAAGATCCGGCTGCTTGAACGCCGATGAGTTTCCCAGCGTCAAGCTTCCGGCGACCATTGCGGCTGCCGCCACTGCAAGTATCCAAAGCGACCGAGCACTCCGGCTTCCCACGGACGAAGTTTGCTGGGCGAGCCTGCGCTCCAGACGCTGGCTGAACCCAGCCGGAAGCTCGAACAAGCGTTCGTCCCCGTACAGCCGTATAACATTGCGAGTGCCGTCGAGTACGGCCGTGCAGTGCCTGCATTCCCTGAAGTGTGCTTCCATCTCGGCCCGCACCGCGGGCTCCACATCACCTTCGAGATAGTTGGAGATCTCCTGCCAGACGTGTTCGCAATTGACTACCATGGTTTACTCCCTTTTTCGAACGGCAAGCGGGCGAACCATGCGCCGCCAAGGCCGGGCGCCAGCAGATCGCGCAGCATGAGCCGGGCACGCAGCAGCCTCGTCTTTACAGAGGCCCGTGAAATCCCCAGGGCTTCGGCCGTTTCCTCGATGCTCAAGTGCTGGACGTCCCGGAGGACGAAGACATCTCGATACTTCTGCGCCAGCGTGGCTACTGCATCCGCCAGCTTTTGACGAACTTCCTTGCGCTCCAAGACTTCGGACGGAATCTCGCGCCAGTCAGCAAAGTCGCGGGGCGTATATTGGCCATCTTCTTCCTGGCGTTCGCCGATGGGCTCAATGATTTCGGGATGGGCTCTTCGTCGCCGCATGAGCGCCTCGTTTACCGCAATCTGGATCAGCCAGGTGCTGAAGCGAGCTTCCGCGCGGAATTGCCGGATATGCGTGAAGGCTTTGAGAATCGCTTCCTGGGCGGCGTCTTCCGCGTCGGCCTCGTTGCGGAGCACCGCCAGCGCCGCGGAGTATACCCGCCGCTCGTAGGGCTTCACGACTTCGTAAAAGAGCTGCTTTTCCCCCGCCCGCACGCGCCGGAGTAGTTCCTGTTCGCGCGTCTCGGCGGGGTCGGCGGTCTTTACCTGGATGTTTATGCGCTCCGGCAAACTGCCCATCGAAGCTTCCTCTATGCGCACATGGCCATGATCTAGGCGAGGTATTCCGGGTTCTTCTTCCATCCGGTGAGCATGGACAGGAAGTTATTCCAACCGTGCAGAACAACCATGACGAGATGGCCCAGCACGAAAAACAGGATGGCCCACATGACGAGGAAGTGCCACACCCGCGCCCAGTGAAAACCGCCCATGAGCCAGGCGAGCCAGGAAAACTGCACCGGCTTCCAGACGGCAAATCCGGTCAACACCGACAGCACTCCTAAGCCAATCGCCGAGGTGTAAGCCAACTTCTGAAGCGGGTTGTACGCTTGAGTCTCGGGCGGCTTCGGTCCAAAAAGAAAATAGTGTCGCGTCATGGGCCACACCCCGCGAATATCGTTCGGCACGAACAAAACCTGCCGATAGTGTCCGAGGAAAATCTGGTAGCCCAGGTAAAAAAGGCCGGTCGCGATGTAGATCCACATGAAGGTGAGATGCCACTGGAGACCGCCTCCCAACCAGCCACCGATGGCAAAGGCTTTGGGCCAATTCACGAAGTCTTTCTCCGGAATCTTGGCACCAAAACTGGGGAAGGCCCGAAAGATCTGGAGCCCGCTGCCAACCATCACAAACAGCGCGACCGCATTTACCCAGTGCGTGAACCGCACAACCCAGGGATGCTCATAAACAGCTTGGACGGACTCGCCGCTCTTGGCGGACTCGAATTCGACGACTTCAGCCTGCATGTGGCGCCTCGTAGGACTTAGAGTCCGTAAAACCACGAATACCCCTGATCCTCCCAATAGCCGACGCGATCGAGGACATGAGTCACCTTCAGATCGGTGAGGTACTTTGCCTGCTTGTAGCCGATCTTGGTGGGTACGTTGAGCCGAACGGGAGCGCCGTGTTCGCGCGTCAACGGCTGATCGTACATCTCGTAGCACATTAAGGTTTGCGGGTGCATGGCCGTGGCCATGTCGAGCGATTCATAGTAGTCGTCGGCACATTGCACGGAGACAAACCGGGCTGTAGGGTCGGCTCCGATCAGCTTCAGAAACTCCGACAGCCTCGTGCCCCCGAAACGGCCGATGACGTCCCAACCCTCGACGCAAACATGACGTGTGTTTTGCCGTGTCCGGGGCAGCGCCTGTATCTGCGCCAACGTATATTCCCCCGGCTTCTGGACGGCCCCGCTAACGGTAAGCGTCCAGTTCTCGAAGACTACACCAGGATCATCGACGTCATAACCGTTGATCGGGAACTTCTCGAAGGGTGTGAGTTCCGAATCCTCGAACGTAGTTGCCAGATGCCCAGTTCGGAAATACTTACTCGAGGCCCAGTCGCTGAGAGCAAGGCCTGCCTTCAGCAGCGGCCGTCGCAGCGGAGGAATCGCGAATGCCCCGAGAGCCACCACGGGCGTGAGTTTCAACAACTCCCGCCGATTCATTTTCTTGAACTTGCGCTCATCCATTCGCAAATCTCCAGGCTGGGACAAGACGTCCCGTTCTGTCCCATGAAAGCTGCCCCTATGGGATTCGCAGCATGACGGCAAAGTTACAGGATTTCAAGGAGTTTTTCAGGCAGACTTGGTTGAATCCGGAGGGATGCGCTTGCGGATGATGAGGGGAACGGACATGCTAGTTCTAGGTGGTCAGCACTATCTGAAAGACCCGACTATCTCCTGCGGTACGTGGCCAATCATCGTGATTTTAACCATTAGATTTGCGTACATTTCCGCGGACCTGTCTGGTCTGGGACTAGAAACGTTGACCATTCCGGCAGCACTATGCATCTAATCGAGCAACAGCCGACAGCCTCGGCACGGTGACCAAGCAAGAATCCGAGACTGTTGGCATTGGATCGGAGGATGCTATGGCGCAGGTGATCGAGTTCTATGTTCCCAACCGGTTTCGCAAGAAAGTGAAATGGGTGCCTGAAACGCAACGAGGAAAAGTCATTGCATTTCCGGCTGATGTAAAGAAATCGGCCTAAAGAGACGTTCGCATCAAAACCACAACGCCCGGCTCACGAATTTTCGTGCGGCCGGGCGTTTGCGCGTTCTGGGAAACCGTTACCGGATGCGACCAGCGGGCTCGGGCGTCTTCTCCTCACAGAGATTTTTCGTGCGCGGCTGGTGGACGCAGAAGAGCTCCTCATTCATGAAATCGCCGGACGCAGCGAGAAGCCCGTGCCCGGCATCCCATGCATACGTTACGGAATTCGCAGCAGCTGTACTTCCCTTTCAGGTTGCTGGTCTCCCGAAGCTCGTGGAACGTGGATGAGTTTTCCCAGATGTCGACGAAGATCTGCTTACGCAGGTCACCAATAACGGGCAGATAGCCACAGGAATACACTTCGCCTTCGTGGGACACAAAGCATACGCCGGTGCTGGCGAGGCAACCCTTGGTCATTGCGTCGAGGTCAGGAGGATGTCCGCTTGGGTACCCTACGGGCTGACCGAGTCGATGATGTCGAGCGCGACGAGGGTGAGCAGATCGGTCGGGGAGCTCAATTCGGTCGCCGTGGCGCGGCAATGGATACAAGGGAGATTAGAGCCCTTGGCGACCTCCCAGAAGATCAGACGCGGCTTGTTTAGCACCCGATTCCTTTGGCTGATGTCCGTTGCCATTTGGCGAAACCACTACGCGGCCTCCTTGTGTCGCTGGAACCGTGGTCCGAGCGCGACCCTCGGCTCTCACGATAAACATCGGCGAACATGCAGGCCCTGACTCTTATCACTCGGACTTGTGACGCACGTCACGCAGATAAGTTAATGAAAGGGCATGGTCACTGGCTGCCGCCTCCGGAGTGGCTCTCGCTGCAATTGACCTGGGTCAGGTCCCCGAGGTCGATGGGATGCTGGAAGGACACCTTCTGTACCGCCGCCATGCTGACACCGCCTTCTTCCTGACTGAGAACGGAGTGACAGGTCTGGCAGTCCTTGGTGACGACTTTTCCGTCGGCACTCACGTGTTGGCCGTCGTGGCAGCGAAAGCAACCGCTGAAATAGAAATGGCTGATGTTTGTTGGGGTGCGTTTGCCAGTTCAGCCTCATTTCTGGGAAGGTCGTGTTGCGATAGATTCGCTGAAGTTCGTCGATCGCGTTTCGGATGTCGAACTGCCTGCTCTTGGCCAAGTCCGGATACTTGGTCTCGTAAAAGCTGTCTACCGACCTGGCGATCCCCTGCATGGCGGCGTCGGTGGTGTCGTAATTTGCCGTGAGGGCGGCGACCGCCTGCTGTTTGAGATAGGGCAGCGACGCGTCGAGCCGGCGGGTCAGCAAGGAATTGTCGACCGACAAATCCGGCGGCACGTAAATGTGCGTGGGGGCGGTTGTGGCAATCGACACAGTCCATCCGGTGCCGGCTCGCTGACGCGACTTGATCTTTGGTGAGGGTCGAATCCTTGGCAAAGTACTCCGTCACCCTCCCCTGCAGATCTTTCACATGGATGTAGGGAATGATCTGGCGCTTCTCGTCAGCGGCGACGTAGGTGATCTCGTTCGAGATATTCATGCGCCAGTGGATGCCTTCGGGGGTGCCGGTCGCGGGATCGCCGCCACCCGTATTAATCAACATGCGGATCCGGCGGGGTGTGTTTTTCTCGTCGCTGGAATTGTGCGTGAATACTCTGAGCTGGGGCCTCGTAGAATTTCTCGACAAACAGAACCGCTCCCTTGGGGCAAGCGGTGGCGTACTTGATGGCCTCAAACGACTTGTAGCCCGGAAGTCGGTAGGTCACCGAAGATGCGATCCCCGCGCATTTTTGCAGGTGGGACAGCTTTCGATGATGTCCACTCCGTATGGTGAAAGCACCAGTAACCCCCTTTGGCGATCCCCGCTCTGGGACCGGTCAAGACCCGATTACCCCCTGAGATCGACCTTGCGCAACAAAGGTTTGGGTTGACCAGACCGTTGTGACCAGCGTCACGGTTACCGGTGTCCGCTCGACCCGGCCACCCCGCTGTGACTGCTGGCACAAATGGATGTGACGGGCCTCACAGGCGGCAGATTTGTTGGGTTTTTCTGGTATTGCGGAGCATTTCAGGGCATACTGTGCAGGAACGTATGCCTTCCCCGAATGAGCCCTAGGAAGGTGGGTCCATGCTTGAACAATTAGAGCGTCACGAGGTTGAGGAACAACGGCTCGAACCCCGCCTCGTCACCCCTCCTGCGTATACCCCTGAAAACGACCAACGGCAGCGCCGGAGGATGGTTATCGCGTTGATTTTACTGCTGGTTGCACTGGGTCTGGTTCTGATTAAGGATCGTGATTTCTGGTTTCCTTCCGGCGACGTGGCAGAGTCCGAGCCAGTTGACGACCAGCCACCTGTGACCACGCTGGAGCCGACGAGCTCTGCCACCGCAGAGACCGCAAAGCCCGTGGCCGCGCCTCGGAAGAGGGGGCACACCACGGTCCTTTCCAAAGCCCCCGAGACGGTAGTTTCCGAGCCCGTGGTTACGGCATCGCGGGCAGTTCTACCTCCGCTCCGGGTGGACGTGGTCTCCAATGACCAACATCAACCAGTAAGGCCGGGCAGCCCGTCGATCAAGGTCGAAATGCAACCGGGGACAGTGGTCCCGTCGGTCTCCGACTCGGCCCCCGCTGGAACCGAGGCAGCAAGCGCCGGAACAGCTCCTCTCACCAACGCGGGCGAGAAGGTGCAGATGTCCACCGATACCCGCCAAGTGCTTTCACGCCCCGTGCGGCCGGAATACCCGCTATTGGCGCGGCAAATGAAGGTGCAGGGCAAGGTAGCCCTGGAAGCCTCGATTGGCAAGGACGGTGGAATCCAGAAGCTGCAAGTAGTCGGCGGACCCGCAATTCTGGCGGACGCCGCCCGCGAGGCGGTCCGGCAGTGGCGGTTCAAGCCCTACTACCAGGAAGGACAACCGGTCGAGACGCAGGCGAATATTACGGTGAATTTCACGATTGCGACCGACTGAAGAGAGCCTGTCCTCATACGAGAAGGGCGGTGCGTTGAGCACCGCCCTTTTGTCGTCCGTCTAATCTTGAATAGCGAACTTTTTTTTCCTACAAATATAACGAGCGTCCGGACCCTTTCGAGTCACGGACGCCCGGGCAGCCCTCCCCCAGAACTGCTCGCTGAAGAAGGTAAACGGGAGTCGAAATCCTGAGAATGGCACTTCCGTGCTAGACGACACCCACCAAGGTGCCATGCTGGAAGGCTAATCCGCCGAAATCACTACCCGCCCTGTGGAAAACCAATCCGCCACGCTGGGGCGGCCCCATCCAGTGGGGTGACGTAACTTTGATTGTGTAAAAAGCAAGGGGGTGTAAGTTGGCTTTGGCCTCGCAAGCTAAAGCCTTTCCGAAAAGGAGACCTACACCCAATGGCGAAGATAATCCCGATC
>Ga0210408_10000150_pt1 | contig 110613 bp, 100 predicted proteins | sample IncBWH4MmetaG_FD_155471 | JGI IMG/M metagenome (GOLD analysis project Ga0210408, IMG submission 155471) | Forest soil microbial communities from Barre Woods Harvard Forest LTER site, Petersham, Massachusetts, United States - Inc-BW-H-4-M | ecosystem: Environmental > Terrestrial > Soil >...
AATCGCGTCCCGCGCAGCATCAGCCGTCGAGGCCACCCCAGTACCAGGGCCAAGGGGCGCCGTACCGAGGGCAACGACCGCCGCAATATCAGGGACAGGGACAAAGACCGCCGCAGTATCAGGCGCCCCGGCCGCCGCAACAGGGTCATCACGCAGGCCAATGGCTGAGCCAACAGCGAGCTCTTCCGCCGGAGCAGCAGAGGAGAGCCCTGGAGAGCGATCCTCAATTCCGCCGGCTTCCGCCAGAGCGGCAGCAGGCTTTGCAGCAACGCTTGCAGCACTTCAATAACCTGCCTGCCCAGCGCCAGCAGCTGATCCTGAACCGAATGGAAACCTGGGAGCACCTGACCCCGCAGCAGAAGGAACAGGCACGGCAGCTCCATTCCCAGTTCTCCCAATTGCCCCCGGATCGGCGCCAGGCGGTGCAGAACGGGGTGAAGGCTCTGCGTGGAATGCCGCCAGAGGCGCGCCAGCGGCAGATCGACTCCGATCGTTACAAGAGCATGTTCTCACCCGAGGAGCGGGATTTGCTGCGCGGGACTTCCAGGCTACCCTTGGCCCCGACAGAAGGCGAGGAGAACGTCCCGCAGCCGCACTAGGACGGGCCACTCCGCCGGAAAACCTACCGGAACAAATTTTTGGCGATGAACAGAACATTCGCCGGACGCTCGGCCAAGCGGCGCATCAGGTACGGATACCACTCGGTGCCGAAGGGAATATAAACCCGCATGCGCCAACCCTGCTTCACCAGACTACGCTGCAAGTCACGACGGATGCCGTAGAGCATCTGGAATTCGAAGGCCTCATGGGGAATGTTTTCCCGAGTAGCGAAGGCCTTGGCTTCTTTAATGATCCTCTCGTCGTGAGTAGCGAGGCCGTGATAGATGCCACTTTTCATCAGGACTTTCATTAACTTCACATAGTTCGCGTCAACCTCAGACTTCTTCTGAAACGCGATTTCCTCCGGTTCTTTGTACGCGCCTTTACACAGACGAACTCGGATGCCTTCGGCCAGCAAGTTAGCAATGTCGCTCTCGGCCCGGCGCATATAAGCCTGAATCACCGCTCCCACCGTCCCCTGATGGCCCGGCATGCGGTGAAGCTCGTGGACAAAATCGAGAGTGCGCTGAGTGTAGGGCGAACCTTCCATATCCACTCGAACGAAATTGTGCGGGATTGTGCTGGCGGCTTTGGAGACGAGGCCCGAAACCAGCACACGGGCGAGCTCTTCGTCCACGTCGAGGCCCATGTGGGTGAGCTTTAGACTGATATTGGCGTTGAGATTGCGAGCCGCGATTTCATCGAGCAACTGATGATAGAGCTGGGCGCTAGCCCGGGCTTCGTCGGCATTGGTGACGTTTTCGCCCAGGTTATCGATGGAGACGCTCGAACCCAGCTGATTGACGGCCTGGGTCGCGCGCAACGCGTCTTCCACTTGCGTGCCAGCAACGAACCGACTGGAAACTCTTTGACCAATCGCAGAGCGTTCGGCCGCCGCGCGCAGAGAGCGGCTCTCCGAAAGCTTGATGAAGAGCGCTCTCAGCATTGCCTTTCATCAAAACTGCTCAAGAGCGAGCCAGGAATGCCTCGCGCATTCATGAAGATCACAGAAGTTTGTATCACAATCGCAGTGAATCTGAAGGAAGGCGCCGTGGGCGCCACGGTTGGATCAAGCTTATCAGCGGGGATCGAACTTGAATTCAACCGACTCGAGAGTCTCATGGGTCGCGGGCTGCCATTTCCACTTGCGGATGGCCGAATCTGCCGCTTGCGCCAAAACGGGGTGTCCACCTCTGACCTGGACGGTCTTTACCGTTCCATTAGGAGCAACCATCGCGTCCAACTTAACGATACCTTTTAGATTCATGCTGCGGGCCATCTCCGGATAAGTCGGTACAACCCGGTTCACAACTTTGCGGGCCGGACTTTCTTCACGGGTCGGGGTTTCTTCCTGTTGAGCAAATGATGAAACGGGAACGAAAACGCCGACCCAAAACAGTAGCGATAACGCGGCTGAGGCGATGCGCCTTGAATGGGTCATCACAACCGCAGCTTATCCAAGTGCTCGGGAGGGATGAAGATGACTATGGTAACTGCTTCGAGTTCCGTGCCAGGAGTACGGTACGGGGCCGGGGATCCCTGGTGCTAGGACAGAAACATCTCGTCCACATAACACCAGCGCCAATTCTCGCCCGGCTCAAATGATTGCATGATGGGATGCTTAGTTTGGTGAAAATGCTTGGTGGCATGCTTGTTCTTGGACGAGTCACAACAGCCAACGTGGCCGCAACTCAGGCATTCACGGAGATGGACCCAGCGATCGCCCATTTCAAGGCATTCCTTGCAGCCATCGCCGCTAGGGGCCACGTCCCGAATTTCTTTGGTGTGAGAACAGACTGCTGATGCTTTGGGCATCGGTCACCTCCAGTGAGACTTCTGTTGAGCCGTGAAAAAAACTAGACCTTCACTTCCTCCGATTGCGTTGGCAGTCCCTTCCGCAGGGCGTCATTTGCAGTTACGTCCAGGGTTCGCTCGTGAAACCAGTTGGGATAAATCGGCGTGGGCGCCATGGCTTGGTCAAGTTCGGCGACTTCCTCCAGGGACAGTTTGAGATCGGCCGCGCCCAAGTTGTCTTCCAGTTGCGAGGTCTTGCTGGCGCCGAGCAAGATGGTGGAGACATAGGATTTCGCCAACAGCCACGCCAGTGCCACTTGGGCCACCGTACCGTGGTTACGATCAGCCACAATTTTCATCTTTTCGATCAGGTCGTAACCCTTCTTGCGATCGGTGGGCAGAAAATCGAAGTTGGTGAGGCGTCCCTTGCCGCCAGTGGGATCCTGGCGAGTGTAGCGGCCGGTTAGGAAACCTCCAGCGAGCGGACTCCACACCACCAACCCAATACCTGCGTCCACGCAAAACGGAACGACGTCATGCTCAACATCGCGGCCGATCAGCGAGTAGTACATCTGGGCGGCGACAAATGGCGAATAGTTATGTAGCTTCTGGATGCCCAGAAACTTGGCGCTCTGCCAGGCCGCTAGATTCGAGTATCCCACGTAGCGTACCAGTCCGCGCTGCACCAGATTGTCCAGAGCTCGGGCGGTTTCCTCAAATGGCGTGAACGGATCCGGCTTGTGAATGGAGAGAAGATCAATGTACTCGGTGCCGAGCCGGCGTAGCGAAGCTTCAGTGGCGGCCAGGATGTAGGCATACGAAGCGCCGGCGTGAACTACAGCTTCACCGGAGCGGAACCCGATCTTGGTGGAAACAATGACGTCGTTCCGACGAGAGCCGAGTGCCTTGCCCAGCATGATTTCTGATTGACCTTCGGCGTACATATCGGCCGTATCGAAGAAGTTGATGCCCGCGTCCAGCGAACGGTGGACCAAGGCATTGGCTTCATCCTGCCCGGTTTTTGCCACCGCGGCCATGGTGCCTGAGCCTTTGCCAAAGGTCATGACGCCAAACGCTAGACGGGAAACGATGAGACCAGTATTGCCAAGACGAGCGAATTGCATGCGAGGTCCTTACACTACCAATAACGTTCGACGCCAGGGTAACGTTCGCGGATTCAAAAAGTGAGCATAGCAGCCCAGACGGCAGCGCCATTCTGAGATACTCGGGAAAGTCTCTCGTTCACTTAGCCGGCGCGATTTCCAGCAGCGACAGCGAGGGCATGGGCATTTCGAAGTGCGTCATGCATCGGCCACTCGCATCGGGCTCCAAGTCGCGCGGTGGCTCAACCATTTCGAGCCCATCTCGGCGGTGTAGCTCGGCGAGTTGTGAACTGCTTGGCCAATCGGGCTGGCCCATTTCCTGCCACGCCTTGTACACGTTGCTGTGGCTATTGTCGACGCGGAAGTGTTGCAGACGGAACCGCTTCCCCGGCGGCAAACCCGCGACGGTCAGCGAGATCTGCCGGCTGAGCCGTGCGTTGCCATCCACCTGAGTTTGATCCATGGTGACATTACTAAGTAGCACGCGCACGCTGCCGTCGTCGCTGCGGGTGGCCCAACCCGTGACCAGCCCGCCAAAACCATCGCCTGCGCCGTCCAAAGCGATCCGTCGCGTGCCGAGTTGATGAAGCAAATAATAGGCCCAGTAGCGCGGTTTTCGCACGCCGTCAATTCCGATCAGACCGAAGCCACCGTAGAAGAACTTGTTTGGTGGGCCCTGTTCTTCGAAGTAGTCGCTCGCCGTCCAATAGCTGATGGCTGTCACCTGGTCGAGGCTGGCGTGCAATGCACCGGCAATCCACGCCGCGCTGTAAGCCGTGTCGTTAACCGGATGGTTCCACCACGCGGAGACGCCCCATTCGGAGTAATAGACTGGCATTCCTTTTAATCCATAACGCTCAAGCAAAGGACGCCAATCCGCCGCCGGCATGCCATAAACGTGCACGTCAAGGAAGTCAATCGGAGTACTGGTGCCACCGGTGACGAAGTTGCGGGTGGTGACATGTTGCAGAAATGGCTCCTCAATCCGGCTGAGCGCGGCGACCGGCCCACCTACTTGCAGTTTAGAATCCACCGATTTCAGCGCCTCGGCCGAGAAGTCGTAGAGACGGAAATAATCCTCATCGGAACCTCTCCAGAAACGGACCGGCCAGCGGGAGCGCAGGTCCGGTTCGTTCCACACCTCGAAAGGCCACGATTCCACTTCCTCTTTCCCGTAGCGTTCGATCAGATGTTTGGCCAGGGCGCTCACCAGTGTGGCCCACTTTGGATAGTCTTTAGGAGGCGAATTATTGGCTTTATAGAAAAAAATCCCCGCCGGGTCGTGATCAACACCGAGTTCCTTGGGCATGAAGCCAAGTTCGACGAACGGTTTCAACCCGTCAGCCTGCAGGATGTCGTAGACCCTATCAACACCCGACCAATCGTAAATGGAATTGCCACGGGCATCCTCTTTGTAGACGCCTAGCTTGTCCGTGAAGATGTCGTGGGCCCGGATGTACTTGATACCCAATTCATCGTGCGCCAGTTTATTTCCGCGTCGCAGTCCATCTCCTACGGCTTTCAGATTGGCGCCGATGTCGCCCTTCAGCAGGTAACTCAAGTGCTCGGAGCCAAGCACGACTTCCCACCTGTGTTCGAGCGTGCCGGTATCGCGCCCAGCGTCAACGTGAATGTTGATGCTCGCATCTTGGCCTTCTTCTGGAACTGTAGCTTGCGCGGTTGCGCCAGCTTCGATCCACCCGCCGCCATCGTAGGCCCGCAGCCGGTAGTAATAAGTGTGTCCAGGGTCGACCGAAGTGTCGACGAAAGGGCCATGAGGAAGCCGCCCAAACGGCTCCCCCGGGAAGATTCGGACAAAGAAATGCTCAACAATGAACGGTGCAGTCCCGAATGGCGAACTGGCCACGTCGAAGCCACGGTCAGGGAGATCGCTTCTCAGCACCTGGTAGCACACGGCTCCAGGGACGTCGCGCCATGTCACCGTCACCTGTCCGCGGCCCGCAGTAGCTTGGATCCCGGGGACGCCAACCAGAAACTTGGATTGGGGCAGGGGTGGAGGGGGAACGACTCTCAGCCAGAGTGCCGCCAGCATAATAGCCAAGATTGGAACCAACAAAAGTACGAGTAAGACTCTCACCAGGCGACGCAGACCAACTTTCATTTTCTCCTTTGGCACCGTTTCAGTCGCCCGTTACGCTCACTCCCCTTGCGCTTCCAGGAATCTCTCGGCTTCCAGCGCTGCCATGCAGCCCGTGCCAGCCGCAGTGATGGCCTGGCGGTAGCGGCGATCCTGGACGTCACCGCAAGCGTAGACGCCGGGTACACGGGTATGCACATAATTCTTGGTGACAAGATACCCATCCTGATCGGTATCAAGTTGGCCCTCAAACATCCTCGCGTTGGGGATGTGGCCAATGCCGAGGAACATGGCGCTGGTGGGCAAATCCCAGACCCTGCCAGTTTTCAAGTTGCGAAGCTTCAAGGCAGTCACTTCTTGCTTGGCGGGATCGTAAACGTCTTCGACCACGGTATCCGCAAGAAATTCGACTTTGGGGTTGTTCTGCGCGCGCTCGAGCATGATTTTCGAGGCGCGAAACTGGTCGCGGCGATGGATGAGGGTGACTTTGGTGGCAAAGCGGGTGAGAAAGGTGGCTTCCTCCATCGCGGAATCACCGCCGCCGATAACCGCGATTTCTTTGCCCGAGAAGAAGAAGCCGTCGCAAGTTGCGCAAGACGAGACGCCGTGCCCAATCAATGCCTGCTCGCTCGGTAGGCCCAGCCAACGTGCTGAGGCACCACTGGCGATGATCAGAGTCCGCGCATGGATGGTTTCCTTGCCTAGATTGATGGCAAATGGACGAATGCTGAGATCGGTGCTGACTACGTGGCCGAGCTGGTATTGCGCCCCAAAGCGTCCCGCCTGCTTGCGCATGTTCTCAATGAGTTCGGGACCCTGGATTCCGTCGGGAAAGCCAGGAAAGTTCTCCACCAGAGTGGTAAGCGAGAGTTGGCCTCCAGGTTCATGACCTTCGAGCACCAGAGGCTTGAGATTGGCGCGGGCCGTGTACAGCGCTGCTGTATGACCGGCGCAACCGGAGCCGATGATAACCACGTTGCGGACGTTATCCATAAGACTTAGAGATTAGATCGCCAATTTCAGATTTAGATGCAACTGCAATCCGCGCAGCCTTCGGTAGAGCGGGTGTGATCACTTCTGTTCCTGCGCCGGTTTTCTTAATTTCGAGGCTGGCTTGTTCGAGGTTGGCTTGGCTTTGGTCGTTCCTTCGGCGCCAATGCGTGCGAGTTCATCAGGGACAGTGTGGCGCACGCCCAGCAACGTACGGTAATTCATGATAATGGCTGAAGCCCTTTGGAAGAGCGGTTCGTAGGCGCTCTGGTCGGGTTGCGGGCCATTTTCCGTTGCCGAACACCGCGCCAGCACCACTGAAGATTTGCCAAAGCGTTCCAATTTGACGCGGCTGGCTGGCGTGTTCGAGGTCAACATGGTTGCAGGTGTGGTCACTGCCGATGCACTGTCCTCGATCGCCACCTGCATTAAATCCTTAGGATCGCGCACACGGAAGACCAGGGTCTCCACCATATTCTTCGGGTCGGTGCTGAACGAGTATTGCACCGTAGAAAACAGAGCTTGTACGGAAAACTCGCGGCGGATACGCACCCAGTTTGCGGTTGCCAAGTCTGAGGAAAATTGCGCGCTCTCGCCCGCCTGAAGGAATCCCGGCCTTTCTTCCAGACTGGAGCGGCCGCGGTCCACCTCAAAGTCCGGGCTGAAGAGCGGTTGCTTGGGAACCCGGGCCAGAGCGGAAGCAATCTCCTGTTGTTCCTCGGACGATGGCGAGCAGACATTGAGCACGTTTACTTTAACCTTTGGCTGGGACGGTTGTTGGGCAAGGGCCAGGGAAGCTAGTCCAAAGGTAATTAGCAGAGACCGAGCATTTCGAAGCACAGCCGCATTTTAAACGAAGATCGGGAAAAATCACTTTCCGGCACACGGCTAGCCTGACGATTAGAATTGAGTCATGGCGAATCTAACCCTGATTTACGGCTTGCGGCTGCTGCCGTCGGACGAAGTCGCCGAAGTAGGTGACGCGACGCTCAAGTTGAAGAGCGGACGCGAGGCGCACGTCACCATGCATGTTCTCGAGGGCAGCAAGGATGAAATTGAGAAGCAGTTGAAGTCGAGTCTCGCTGCATTCTTCGATTTTTATCCAGAAATTTAAGTGGCGGGCTTCGGGCTTCGGCTCCGAGTTACGTTGGGATGTGAGAGGTCCAGCGCCAGGGGGCAACCGTCTGACGCCCGACGTCCAGATTCCACATCTATACTTCCGTTAAACCCTATAATCCAGTTAAACCATGGAACTGTCCTTCCGGTACCTACGTTCGGGGCTGATTCAGGCAGGTGTGCTGCCCGCGAGCCGCGTGGCGCGAGCTGCCTGGTATCTACTGGGACTGGATCTTTTTCTGTTTGTGCTGCAGAAAATACTCGGGCTGTTCAAGGTTGCAGCCGGAACAAGTTTAGGTGGCTGGGTCACATTCCTGAGCCTGGCCGTGATTGTGCTATTTGCAATCATTGCGTTTCGGAGGCTCAAGGCGAAACTCCTCTGGCGTCTGCGCAACCGATTGATCGTTACTTATGTCTTTATCGGCGTCATCCCGGTAGCCCTACTCGCGTCGATGGCCTTCATCACGGTCTATCTGTTTGCCGGACAGTTCGCCAATTTTGTGGTCACTTCCGATCTCAATTCCCGCCTGCGAAGCCTGGAAGCAGTCAACGCTGCTATCGCCAACGAACTGGCCGCGCGAGTGGAACGCGGACAGCCGGCAACGGCAGAGTCATTGGAGGGGCTGAAACGGCACGATCCCGCATGGGCCCGGCGCAAAATCTGCGCCTGGAGCGATGAAAAACCGCTGCCTCTGTGCGGCGGCGTCACACCCGACGCCCTTCCGTTTGGACGTGCTCCGTCCGTAAGCCCGCAGTTTGGTGCAATCGTTAGTGACGGCAACAAACTCCATCTGAGGTCAGTGACGACACTGAGTTTCGGCTCGCGGAAACTGACGGTTATCTCAAGCGAACCGCTGGATCGCCAACTTCTGGAGGTGATTGCAGCTGACCTTGGAGAGATCACGCTCTACGCAATGACCGCCTCACCAACGAACACTCAAACACCGCCCACATCCGCGGAAAGCCAGAAAGACGAAGGAGTTGCAGTTCGCAACGGGCCCGATGGGGTCGTGATGGACAGCCGAAGAGGGCAAGTGCTGCGACCTATTCTGACCGCCGGCTCGTTGCCGGCCTCTAGTGGGATCTTCGATCGCGAGATCACCTTCGGAACTCCCTTGCCTGTTGTCAACTGGGCGAATGGAGAGCAGCAGAAAGCGGCGGCCTTACTCCGGGTGCAGACCCGCCCTTCGGTCCTATACGCCCGTCTGTTCGCTGCCCTGGGAGATTTCGCCAAGGGTGTGGAATACGTGCTGCTGTTCTCTGCGATCGTTTTTGCCATCATCGAACTGCTGGCGCTCTGGATCGGTACACGGCTGACGCGCACCGTGACCGCCGCTGTGGCCCAGTTGTACGACGCCACGAAGCACATCAATCAGGGAGACTTCAGCCATCGCATTCCGGTGAAGTCGAGTGACCAGTTGGCAACCCTGGCGAACTCGTTTAACTCAATGACCACGTCGATCGAAAAACTGGTTCAAGAACAGAAGCAAAAGCAGCGGCTGGAGAATGAGTTGGCAATCGCTCAGGAAGTGCAGGCGCAACTCTTCCCGCAGCATATCTCGCAACTGGCGTCGCTGGAAGTATACGGATTCTGCCGACCCGCCCGCACGGTGAGCGGCGACTATTATGACTTTTTGACCGTGGACTCCGACAAGCTGCTGCTGGCGGTGGGAGATATCAGCGGGAAGGGAATTTCCGCCGCACTGTTGATGGCGACCATCCACTCCGCGGTCCGAGCTTACAGCCTGGAGGGAACTCCTATCCTGCGAGAACCGATGGCTGTAGGCGCCGGCGGAGGCTCGGGCAAAAGGCTGGTCTCCGGTTCGCACGGTGGTGAAGTGTCTCCTGCCACTCTGCTTTCGCTGCTGAACCATCAGCTCTACCAAAGCACGCCGGCCGAAAAATATGCGACATTGTTTCTGGGCACTTACGACGAAGCGGATCGCAAACTGACTTACAGCAACGGCGGCCATTTACCGCCGATCATCCTGAGTGAAGACGGGGCGCTGCGAAGGTTGGATCATGGCGGCACGGTGGTGGGTCTGTTTGAGAGGGTGAGCTATGAAGAGGCTTCGATCCACTTACGCCGCGGCGAGATTTTTCTGGCCTATAGCGATGGCGTCACCGAACCGGAGAACGACTTCGGCGAATTCGGCGAACAGCGCTTGATCGAACTGGTACAAGAGAATCGCCATCTGCCGCTGACACGAATCACCGAGATCGTGACCGCCGCAGTGGACGACTGGATCGGCGACCAGGAACAGCCAGACGATGTGACGCTGGTGCTGGCCAGGGCACGCTAGTGCGCAAAGATGAAGCGACTGGAGCGGGACGGGTTCGAGCCGCCGTCTCCGGCCGAGAAGTCCGGCACATTGTCGAAGTTATACCCCCTGACGCGTGAGCCACTCCCCGCTAGATCTTAGCCTCCAGCGCGACTCCTTGTAGCATCTCATCTAGCGTCTTCTGCGACTGTCCGCGCTTGTGCTGCAGTTCCGAGATCTGCCGGCGCAAGGATTCCATCTGATCCTCTTGTTGATTGAGTTGATGCGCGTAACGTTCTACCAACGCCTTTTCCTCAGCGCTGCCCTTCAGCGCCTTCATGTTTTCCCGAACCCGCTGCTGGTCCTCGGAAATGCTCTTGATCTGCCCCTTGCGCGAATTGATTTCCGCGTCCAGGCCTGCGACCTCGTTCTTCTGTGACAGCACCTTCCGCAGCGCTTCTTCCACTTCCGAGTTGATCATCTTCTGGCTAAGGAAAAAGCTGATCTGGTCATCATCAAGGTTAGTGAGTTCGTAGCGCGTGAACAGCGGATGGTACTCTTTGATCGCGAGACTCGCCGTCTTTCCCGGTTCAACCGCCAGCCGAAAGCGACGGCAGGAAGCCGTGCTTTCTAGCGGTTCGATGCCGTCCGCCAGTTTCCAGCCTTCGCGGACAGGATGCTCGATTATTACGGTGCGCGGCGAAGTATCACGATTGCGGACGGTGTAGATCCGCTCCTGCCGTTCTTCGCTGCTGTGGGTCGTGATGCCGCGTCGGATGGCTACCCTGGTGACCTGCTGTCCTTCTTCTTTCTGTTTTGCGTCGACCAGCAGACCTAGATCGGCGGCGTAGGAAAGAAGTCGCTTTTCACCCGGCTTGATGGCATCCACCAGCCCCTCACCAGCAAAGGCATCGTCTTCGAGAACGTTGAAGCTGCCTCCGTCGAGCGTGACGCCGCTGGTGTTGTTGACCCACAGAGCGCGCAGAACGTAGGTTTCGGCCGGGTTCCAAACCGAGACTTTCTCCGCATCGATTCGTGCCTGCAAGATTGGAACCAGCGCCGATTGATTCTTGCGGATGGTCACGCGGTCTTTAAGTTGATATTCGAACAGATCACCTAATTCGCGGCTCTCGGCCACAGTCGGAGTCGCGCTTTGAAGAGCAGCGAAGTTCTGGAGTCGACTCAAGTTGCGCCCGTTGATCGAAAAGGTTCCACCGCCAGCTCCGCCGCCGTGAACAGGGCCGGCGCTGGGTCCAGAACCGGAAACGATTCCGTTGACCACCCCGCCCATCTGGCCGTTAATTTCACTACTCTGAGGCGATTGCGGCGTGGGCGGCGCGTTTAATTTTGCGGACTCTTCCAGGGCAGCCTCATGCGTCTGCGGCGTGATCATGGCATTTTCGGGCAACGGGACGACCGGCCGACGCGAGTAGTAAGGCTGCGAGAGTTGCTGAACAAATGACTGCGGCGCTCCCGCTACTAGTGATAACTCGACATTGTTCCAGTCCTCGCCTACGGTGTTATCGATGATGGCCCAGCCCTGCAGCAGTGGTTTCCCCTCCTTCGGCACGACAATGCGGTAGGTGCTCTTCCAGATAGGTACTTCGCTGATGTAGCTCACAAGCAGGTCGCGCTGACCGCTCCCGGCGGTGGAGATGGTCAAGCGCCGCACGTCCTGATCGCGAGTGGAAGCCAGTAGGTGCATGTATCGGCCGACTTCGTCGTTTAGATCCTTTTCAGCGATGCGAACGCTGGTAGCCGGCGTCAGATCAAATGTCCGCACCTCAGCCGTGTCACTAATCAGCGATACCTGCTCCACCGTGATTTTCTGGTCGCCCTTCATGGGCAACTCCCGCTGTTCCACGGTCAACAAGCGGCCCATCGCGGCACCTGACTCGCTGCGTACCTCGATCCGCGCTCCTCGTATGGCTTCGAGGAACTGAGCTGTGGTCGTATTCTCACCGACCGGCAAACGCAGTGTGCCTAGCCGCTTGTTCAGCGGATCAATCGAGTTGTAAGTCACTCCAGTAATCCGTCCCTTGCCGAGGTCGAGCACTGTGAGTGACTTGAGCACGTCATTCAATTGAGCGGTCGTGAAATCGATATTGACGTCTTCGCTGCCGTTCACGAGTCCGGCATGCTCAAAGTACCCAACCCCGTTCTTGTAGAGGATCACCCGCTTCACTGGAAGCCTTGTTGGGCTTGCCGAGGGCGGCGCTGAAGATTGAGCGAAGACGATCGGTGTAACTACTAACAACAGCAGAAGTCGTATCCACGGGCGCATAAATCCTCCTTGACGGCAACCGAGCTACACGGAACTATGCATAGAACGCTGAAGCCGGCACAGCTTGCACTTTGCCTTACGAAGGTTAGACACCGTGGTGAAGCAGGAATGGTTGTATCGTCACAAATCTTTTAGGTAGCGTGACCGCCTGAGCTCTCCGCCTATTTCGCTCTCGATTGCTTCGGCACAACGGTGACGCGTGACGTAACTTGCTGTCCTTTTTCCATGCCGCCAATGATCACCAAACCTTGAGGCGTCACCACCGATCCGTGATGATCCATGGTGGGATTGGGTGTATTTTCACTGATGACTTCCCACTTGCTGGTGCGCAGATTGAAGGCAACCGTCATAGGTGAGGGTTCAGAAGGTTGGCCGTTATAACCGATGCCGTTGAAACTATGTGGATTATCGGTTCCGCCGGAGAAGTAGATCATCTGGTCTTTCTCGGACCCGCCGGCGGCAATGCGGAAACGCGCGGTCCCGGGATGGTTGGGTAACTTTGTCCACTGAATCTTGGCCGGGTCATGGTGATCAATCTTGCCCATCCAGCATTCATCTGAAGCAACGTACTTGGGTTGATCGCCGGACGGATTTTTATGGGCGCCGTCAACGTAAATAATGGTATCGCCCACCAGCGCCCCGGCATGACCGAAAACCGGGGTTCCCGGAATCGCTGTGGCCTGAGACCACTTGTTCTTCTCCACATCGTACAGTTGAACGTCACTCACGGCGTCGATCTTCGACCAGCCGCTGACCACATAGATGAACCGGTCGCGATACACCCCGACGACCGAGTCGTCCACGGGCACGAGCATATCGGCGGCGCGGAACCAGCGTTCGTTTAGCGGCTCATAAACATTCACATCGGATACAGTGATCTCTCCACCCTGGTCATCCACCACATACCCGCCGAGTAGAAAGACCTGTCCGCGAGCACCGGCCGCTGCAGCGGCGATGCGGCCCGCTGTCCCGGGCACGGGATGTAATTCGGTCCACTTTCCTTCGCCGGCATCGACCGCGTACGCCACATTTGTGATCGCGTCCCATGTCTTCTTTGGGCCTATTCCCATGAAGCTGAAAATCAGAAGCTGTCGATGTACGTTGAGGCTGGCCACGGCATTGTTCGAAATGGGCGATGGCAGCGGCTCAATTTTCGTCTGCCCCAGAGCGCCGCACAGCACCACCAAGGAGAGAAGCGCGATTAACTTTTTCATCGAACCAGGATTCTACTAGTTATCGCGTGAATATTGAGGAAGAGTGCGCTAGAACCAGGTCTTTTTTCTGTATTCCTGATAGGCGTCGCCAAACTTATCCCGCAGAACCTTGGCTTCCTGATGGGCGCGTAAAAGCTGGACAGCGATCAATACGGGGACAAATATAAGTGCACGACGAATTTGAAGCGTGAGCAATAGCCCGACAACGAACAACGTACTGAAAACATAAATTGGATTTTTAATCTTCGAGTAAATGCCGTGAGTCACGAGTTCGCGGGCCTGGGGCGTAACTGAAAAAGATTTTCCCAATTGATATCGAGCCACAAAAAAGGGCACCGCGGCGAGAATCGCGATGATCAGACCGACCCAACGCAAGGTATTCCATTCGCCGGGACGGAAACTGGCGAGAGCCAAAACCAGCAGCGCCACGCAAAATTGAAGAACAAGAAAAGGTGTCACCCTCGAGGCTTGCATCGTGGATGCGATTATTCCACCAGTCCCTGTCGGACTGCGTGAATAAAGTCAATGTAGGCAGGCGTAAATCCGGCGGCCCGCATGTCACTCGCAATCTGGCCGCGATGATGGGCTGAGTGCATGATGACATGCTGCAATATGTCATCCTCTCGGCTACTCCAGTTCTCTCCCTTGCTGTTTTTGTAGTTGACCACACGCGTCAGATCAGGCTCGTTTATTTTGTCGAGGTATTCCTTCCAGCGGACGGATATTTCGGCGATTTCGGCCTCGGACTGCGCCAGCGTGAAACCAGGCCAGACTGGTAACGTCTGCTTTTGCTGCTCTATGCGCTCCCACCAAAGTCTCTCCGCAGAGAGAATGTGCGCTAGAAGCTTCAGCGAACGCGCGGGCACAGGTTCCGCCGGGCGCAACGACGCTAGCACTTCGCGATTGGCCCACTCGTCGTAAGCGAAGAGGCGACGGAGTTGTTCGATTCTATTCATGACGGCGTTCTCCGGAGACAACTGCACTCTAGCGGAACCGACTACTCTAAACGGAACTTCACTGAACGGCAAAGCCCGGCGACAATTATGCTAGTCTCGAACTCCATGAAGGTGGTTCGGGTCGCAATCGTGTGCTGCATTTTCTCTGCGGCCGTTTTCCCAGAGGGACCAGCACACAAGAGGGCATCTCAGCTCAACGTTTTCCTGATTACGATTGATACCCTTCGCGCTGACCACGTTCACTGCTACGGGTATACCCAGATCCAGACACCCACACTCGACAGCCTGGCAAAAAACGGAATTCGCTTCGCACAGGCCTTTACGCCCAGCCCTATCACCAACACTTCGCATGCGACCATACTGACAGGGCTTCTCCCGAGCACACATGGAGTCACCGATTTCGCTGTGCCATTGGCGGCTACCCATCCGACGTGGGCGGAGTTACTGAAGAGGAAGGGATACCACACTGCCGCATTTATTGGCGCGGTTATTCTCGACAGCAAGACACTCGCCCCCGGATTGGACCGTGGATTCGATTTCTATGACAACTTCCCGGAGCATCCCGGGACGAAATCGCGTTGGGGACGAGTGGAACGCCGCGGTATGGAAGTGGTTCAGCATGCCGAAACCTGGTTAAGCACTCATCCCATGGGCCCGCATTTTGTGTGGGTGCATCTCTATGACCCGCACGATCCCTACGAGCCGCCGCCCCCTTATTCGCAGCTTTATAAAGACCGCCTGTATGACGGCGAAATTGCCTACGCGGATTCGGCGTTAGGAAAGTTTGTTGATTATCTAAAAAAGCTCGGATGGTATGAAAATGCGCTCATCGTTGTGGTCGGAGACCACGGCGAGGGGCTGGGCGAGCATCACGAAGACACGCACGGCATATTTCTCTACGACTCGACTACGCATGTCCCCCTGATTGTGAAATTGCCGGGGAACGGTAGTGCTGGCAGGGTGGTCGATGCCCAGGTCCGCACCATCGATATCTTCCCGACTGTGATTGATCTTTTAAGCCTGCCAGCGCCCGCGCGCCTGGATGGGGAATCGTTGTGGCCGTACTTCGGCGGCGAGCACCCAGCCTCGCGAACCGCGTTCGGGGAAACAGATTATCCTCAGCGCTTCGGCTGGGCTCCGCTGCGCTCGGTGCGTGCGGAGGGATTCAAGTTCATCGAAGCGCCCCGCCCCGAACTTTACGATCTGCATTCAGATGCTAAGGAGCTGACCAACAACTATCAGCCGTGGGACACAACCGTGCAGAAGTTTCGCGGGATGTTGGCGGACCTGCGGGCCAACATGCCTGCCCCGGCCCCTTCCGCGGGATCGGTCGGACAGGGCACGATCGACGAGCTAAAAGCCTTGGGCTACTTGGGTCGCGCCGATGTCGGCAGTTCCACTAATGTCCCCGAGCCGTCGCTATTGGCCGATCCCAAGGACAAGATTGAGGAGCAGAACCTGCTGCACACTGCGATGATCGCTTCTGAGGACAATCGTCCTGACGAAGCGCGTGCCGCGCTGGAAAGAGTGCTCCAGCTTGATCCCAAGTCTCCGACGGCAGTGCGGCAATTAGGAGAGCTGGAGCTTAAGGCGGGCGATTATGCAAAGGCAGCCGAGCATCTTAAGCGCGCTCGTGAGGTTCGGCCGGAGGACGCTGCCGCTGCATTCCAAGAGGGTCACGCTTTGGAGAAAACCGGCGATCTGGCCGGCGCTCGCGACGCGCTGGAAGCAAGTCTGAAGAGTACTCCAGGACAATTTCCCGCCCGCTTGCTGCTAGGCCAGGTTTATCTGGGCCTCAAGGACCCAAAAGCGGCGGAAGACCAATTTGAGGCCGCGCTTCTGCTAGAGCCGAAAAGTGTTGAGGCACAAATCGGCGTGGCGAAGGCGCACATCGGCGAGGGCGCGTTCGCAGATGCGATTAAGCAACTCGAACCACTGGCGAAGTCGCAGCCGGGTAATGCCGAAGTATTTGAGCTCCTGGGGCAGGCTTATTCTGGGGTGGGCAACAAACAAGAGGCACAGCGCGCCCAGGATCGAGCCAACCTCCTACGGAAGAAGAAGCCACGGTAACAAGGAATTTTGGACAGGCTAACGGGGAGTTACCGACGGCTCTTCCGACTCTCCTTCGCTATCTTCTCTACCTGCTGCAGGTGATTCAAATCATGACCAGCGATCATGCGCACAATGTGGTCCACGGTCTCCTGCCCTCGTTCCTGGTGCATGCCGTAGTTTTGCCATGAACTCCTTGGAACGGACTTCAAGACTCTGATGTTGTTTTCCCTCAGCACCCGAAAAGTCTCGAGCGAGGTCTTGGGATCGCGCCGGGCATACTTGAAAGTTTCCGCCCACACGTCCTGATCGAAAGCCTGGATGGGAGTACCGTTGGCGCCCAGGATGAGCCGCATTCGCCAACCTATAACCAGCTCCGCGTCCGCCAGATGAGCCAGAATCTCCGCGATCGACCATTTTCCGGGCGCAGGCCGGCGAGTGAGGTGCTTTTTGCTAAGCCGCTTAGTCAGGGCCGCGAGTTTCTTCGGAGCCGCTTGTTGCAAGCGCACAGGGTCCTTGCCGGCACTGTGGCTGAGCATGCGTTGGGTGTACTGTTGCGGTGTTTCCTGCATGGTTTTCTCCTGAACCTGGCATTTAGATAAGCGATAAACGCAGAAATTGGATCTCCCGACCAGTTAAAGCGGCCACTCAAAGAGGAAACATCAACAATTTGCCTTTGCGTCATCCCGAGCGCAGCCGTTTTCATCAGGCGCAGCGAGAGCCTGCCCTGAGCGAAGTCGAAGGGGATCTCGCGCGGTGTGCCGTTTACTTACTTCTGTGCCACTTTGCTGCCCGGGTTTTCGAAGATCTCGCTCAGCACACGCCCGCGCATCTGTTTCGGCTCCTCGATACCGTAGATGTGCAGAATGGTGGGCGCGAGGTCATACACCGAAGCTTCGAATCCCATCAGGCGCAGGTCGTGCTTGATCCCGGGCCCCATGGCGAAGAACGAGCCTGGTACGTCGTCGCCATCGGCAAAGTCATGCTTGGCAATTACCGGTGTCGTTTTCTCGTGGTCCATGTGGGCGTGAGGATCGGTTTCTTCGAACTCGCGCAGCGGCTTGATGCCATGATCCGACACGATGAACACATAGGTGTTGTCGTCCACATGCTTCAGGATCGTGCCCAATACTTTGTCGAAGGCGATGTACTGGTCGGGGAACGCATCGGTGCGAACCGCATTGATCTTAGGGTTGTAGCCGACATTGTAAGGAGCGATGGGATAGAGCCAGTGCCCAGTGCGATCTTCGCAGGATTGTGCCAGCCAGGTGAATTCCGTGGGATGTGTGTTCAGCACGTAATCGAAAAGTTGGGTTTGTTGATCGCGTATTAACTGAACCTTCTTCAGCCAGGCATCAATGACCGCGTTCTCGTTTCCTCTCAACTGCTCAGCCGAGGGCATGCGTTCACAATCGATGTAAAAGTCGCCCACATTCTTCAGCAACTCCGCTTTCATCGCGGCAGGGTAAACCGCATCTCCACCCTCCACTTCGGAGAGCTTGGGAGCACAAAGCACACCATCCTCACAATTTTTGCCACGGGTCAGCATGCCGCTAACCATGTAGCCGTTGACCGGCATCACCGGAAATGTCGCGGGAACATTGGCCATACCAACAGTTACGCCGCTTTTGGAGAGAATCGACCAGATGGGCTCTTCCTTCAGCATATTGGTATTCGCCGTGATTCCGCCCACGATGAAGCCGCTGACGCCGTGTTCTTCGGGCTTGGTGCTGGTGAAGAGCGTGCTATAAACCCGCGGGCAATTCGGAGCGGAAACGGTGCGCAACTTGCCGTAAGCGCCACTCTTGATGACCCGCGCTAAGTTGGGCATTTCGCCTTTCAACAGCAGCGGACGAATCACGTCCAGTTCCATCCCGTTGACACCCACCACTACTACGTGGGGCCTGGGCTTGGGGGTGCTCTGGGCCTGTCCGAATAGGGGAAGGGTCAGCAAGCAGAACAGAAGGAAGTTTAGGGGGCGCTTCAAGAAAACCATGGGGAAACCTCGTCAATTGCGAAAAGTCAGCGTTTCTAAAGGTTGTGCAATTATACTCCCGCAAAGCGGGGCCACCGGCACAGTTCAGGGCTGCATCCAACCTGAAGGATTGGTGTTATTGTCGATTTCGGGTGAATTTCCAGCTTTCATGAGTAAGGGACTACGTTATCCGCCGGGTTCATGTTTCACCCCTAGAATCTTTGCTTGATTTTACCCCTTACGATCCTGGGAGGATTATGTCGTGAAATGGACGAACAGGATTTCTAGCGTCGTGGCAATTGCGGTCTGCAGTCTGATTCTAGCGGCTTGTCCAACCCGGACGAGCATCGCGAAAATAAATCTCGATCCGGGGCGCTTTGCCAATCGGGAGGTCACCGTAGCCGGCCAGGTGACGAATTCTTTTGGCGCCATGGGCTCGGGCGTTTTTCAGGTCGATGACGGCTCTGGGACAATTTGGGTTTTCAGCCAGAGTTATGGCGTCCCCGGTAATGGCGCAAAAGTGGCTGTGACGGGCGTGATCTCCCAAGGGTTCAGCTTTGGGGGGCGCAACTTCGCAACCATCATGAAGCAGACCAAGAGTCGGTAGGAATAGATGCGAGTTTAGCTGTGACGAGAAGGATGGGGATTGGGGATCTGATCCGGCTGAGCCTGGGATTCGCGAACCTCAAGCCGCGCCTGGCGGAGATTGGTTGCTTCTTGCGGATCCATACCTGGCCTTAGATCAGTTGGCTCCAGAAAATAGCGCCAACCTGCGTGGCGATCCTCGGAACTCTGACCGCTCTCGAATTGCAGCACGCGGGTCTTGGCGGTCTCTCTACCTTTGACAACGGCCATGACCCCTCCGGACTCATAAGTTCGGATATTGTGGCGGATGATTGCGAAAGAAAGTTTGGACTCGTCCTGCTTCAGATGCACCCCGCTCAGAGTGTGGTATCGGGGGATACGTTGATAGTTCGGGCGGCGTGTCCGCGCGTTGGTTGTCGCTGCGGACACGCGTTCCTATTGAGATGCTGCCGCTTTACAGCGGACGAACGTTCTCAGCCTGCCAGCCCTTCGGCCCTTTGGTGACATCGAACTCCACACTCTGCCCCTCCTGCAAGCTGCGGAAACCGCCTGCCTGGATAGCCGAGAAGTGCACAAAAACATCTTCGCCACTCTGCCGGCTGATAAAGCCGTAGCCCTTGGCGTCGTTAAACCACTTTACTGTTCCTTGTTCTGCCATTTTGTTGCTTTGTATCCTTTTCGATTTATTTACGCTGAAAACAGTCGGAGGTACTAAGGGCAGGACTAGCTGGTTTGCAAGAAGCTGCTCACAACCGATTCTGATCAAACGCACCTATAGTGTAGCAGAACCCGCGACTTAAGTGTTAGCTAAATCTGGTGGGTCTTCGCCAGAGCTTGCTTCACCTGACGTAGCAGAGATTCCGCCGAGAATGGTTTGGGTAGGTAGAAGACCCCTGTTTGTTTGAGCCCTTTGCGGGTGACCGAGTTTTCAGGATAGCCGGAGATAAAGATTGTTCTCAGCCCGAGGTCATGGCTTTGAGATCGTGGGCGAGGTTGAAGCCGTTTTGGCCGGGCATGACAACATCAGTGAGCAAAAGCTGCACTTCGTCGCGGTACTGGCGAAATGTGCGCATGGCGTCGTCTGCGTTTCGAGCTTTCAGGACGCGATAACCTGCGGAATGCAGAATTTCGCCAGTTACGTCGCGGACAAAATTCTCATCCTCAACCAGAAGAACGGTTTCCCGGACCCATGCCCTTTCCGCACCCTTCCCAATGGCAGGCGCTGTCTGATTCATCTCTGGCTTACGTTCTATCCATTGCACGATTCACCTCCAGCTTTGCGCGATTCTTTGCACTCCCGCTTCCATCCGACGCCTGGCTTAATAAGTGTGGCTCACGGGGTGCATGAGCAAGGGGTTAGAACGCAGAGCGCCAACGCAGATCACTGTTGGGGAATGGCAAAGGAGAGAGATAGATATCGTTTCGGGAAGGACGTTGTGAAGTTTCGGGAAATCCAGCCTGAAGTGGCGCTAAGCCAGGCCGCTATCGAACTCGCACCAACAGGGTCTGATTAGGATCGAGTACGACCTTTCGGGTGCCTGCGGGGGCAGCGAGGTGGAACTGCGTCTCGGCTCCGTCTGCGAACACGCGTCCCAGCAATACCGTCTTCCTAGAGACTACCGCATAGACCGGAACCGACGTCACCAAGTCGTCGGAAGCGAACTTCTGCAAAATTGTGCCACTGACTAGGGTCGAGTCACCCTTATCGCTGTACCTGGCTCCTTCCAATTCGAGCCGCGGAACCGCCGTACCATTCACCCATCCACGGTAAAACCAATCCAGCGATTTTCGTCCCTCATACCAGAGGGAGGGTGGCAACTCCTCTTCAAATACCTGGAGTAGTTCGCGGGTGCTGATCGATTTCCGCTGATAACGTTCCCTGACCTTTCGCAGTGCGCGCACGAAAGGCTCATCCGCCGCATCTGATCCCGCGACGCCGGCGGCGTGCACTGCGCTTTTTCGCTCAGCATCACGCATCATGTGGCGCAACATGTGGAAAAGCCAAGTCCCGCGACCGTAACTGATGGCATCATAACCATTCGGGAAATGCGAGCAGGAAAGCCGCGCCCCGAAGGTCACTGGACCGGCCTCCATCAACGGGACGCCATCTAGATTTTTCTGCAACAGCTCATCCCGGTATCTTTCCATGGCTGCGCGGAACTGAGCGGGATCTCGCGACTCTAGCAGCATCATCGAACTATAGTTGGCCAAAGCTTCCATCATCCATTGATCGCTGTAGCCGCTCCACACCACTGTGTCACCCCACCACTGGTGGGCAGTCTCGTGGGCGATTACCGCATTGCTCAGAGTTCTTTGCACTGGACTCATGTGGAGGTCGGATTTTTGAGCCGGGGTGAGAAACGAGAAACTGGAAAGGAAGATTAACCCCGGCCAGCCCTGGCTTAGGGCGCCCGGCATTTGCGTCAGGGCCAATTGACTGTATGGATATGGGCCGAAACGCTGGGCGAAGAACTCGACGGCGCGTGCCGAAGTTTCCGCCACAGCTTGGGCGTTTCGGGCCGGAGAAGGTTCAGGTCCCGCTGCCACCACGGTTCGCCGCCGTCGGCGTAAGCCCGGTATCATTGGTTCCGGCTCAACTTCCTCCTCTACGCTTTTCGGAAATTCGCGCTCCATCCGCAAAGCGGCATAAGTCTCTACCAATACACCGCCTGCGTATGCGGCCGCGCGAGAATACTTGCCCAGGTTGAACCCCGCCAGCGGGATAGGACCATCGGAGACCCAGCGAGTTTCTTGCTCTCTGGATGGCGATTCCGCGGCTGCACCCCCATTATCACTGGCGACCGGCAGATGCGTATCTTGCCGCTTTCCTGTCGCAACTAACGTCCAGCCTGGTGGATAGCGAAACTGGAGATCGAAGTTCGACATCGCCAGTCCACGATTCGGATACCAGGTTCCGCGGGCCCCCACATAGAGCAATCCTCCTCCTGCCTCGGAAAGGACATCCCCAGCGTAGCGGAAGCGCAAAAGAATCTTCTGTCCGGTTTCCAGTGGTCTGGGAAATATCACAGCAACCAGATCGTTGCCACGGCGCTCCAGCTGCGTGCCCTCCAGCGCCTGGTTGTGGATGAACTCCAAAGCATGCCCGTTGGTCTCCACTGCTTTAATCTGGAGGAACCTCGACAACTCAAACAAAACCGCACGCTGCCCTCCCTGGCGCACTTCCATTTCCAGGGTTGCGTCGACACTAAGTTCGGTTGGCGGTTTCACTTCGGTCTTGATCTTGTAATCCGAAATATTGATCTTGTCTGGTTTACCTTCTTCCCCAACGACACTATTCAAATTGTCCTGGTGTGTCGCAGATGAAGACGGCGAAAACAAAGTCCACACGTCGTAATAGCTGTCGCCTTTCACCGTTTTAAATTGTCCGGCCCACATCTGCTCCGGTGCCGCAGAATCGAAGTAAAGATCGAAGTTGCCCAACTTCACTCCCTGCACGCGCGCGTGAAGCATGCGGTCGTCTTTTTGTTCGTCGCTTGCCGCTGATGGCGGCTTGGGTCCTTGCCCCGCGACAGGGAGAAGCCGACTGAAGCTCATCAGCAATCGCAGTCCGTCACTTTCCGCCAGGTTGTGGGCAGTTTCATTCCATCGGGAAACGAATTCCGCGCCATTTTCTGCGGGCCGCAGTGAAGGTTGCAGTTCAGCGAAAGTATCATCATTAAAGCGAAAGTAAGCGGTACCAAATCGTTCTTCCAAAATGGCCGCGCCCGTAAACAGAGCCATAGACGCGCGTTCGACTCGGTTGGGAGGAATCAGCAGAATCTCGCCTTCTCCTTGAAAAAACGCGCCGGTCACGCGGCCCGCCACGTCTTCGGTGAACGCAATAGTTCCATCCTCCAGGGTGATGTGGAAGGCGGCGCGATCAAATGATGTCTCGCGGACCTGATAAACCCGTGACTTGTCCAGACCAACGCTGCACAATTGCCGGTAAAGAGTTTCAGCCGGATGATCTGGCAACGCTGTCGCTCTCTGGAATGCGCTTTGACCGGGCACTCCGGATGGCCGGACGGCTTCTTGCGTCCAGCTCAGCGTCACTGCCGCCAGCGACAAATACGCCATCGACAGTGTTGCTCCGCGAATATTCCTCGTTACCTTTGTCACCTACGCCGCGGTTCCTCTCTGTTGCTAGAATGCGCCCTAGTGCGCTCACCTGTCATCTCCTTCTTATTGTCGGGACTCTTCTGGCTATTGCTGGCCACAGTCTGCGCGCCAGCGGATGTCATCCACCTCAAGAACGGCCGCACCATATGGGCGGATCGCGTTCATGAGAACGGGGCTCATCTTGAATACGATATCGGCGACGACTCTTACGCTATTCCCAGGTCAGTCGTAGAGCGCGTTGAAGCCGGGGGTATTCCTCCTGAGCGTACTGCTTCAGGAAAAAGCAATAACAAGGATCCCCATGATGTGCCGGCCTTTGCGCCTGTCGAACACCTCGCGAACGAGTCGGCGCTCACGGAGAAGATTGTCCACGAGGGCCGCGTGGATGCAGACGCGCTGACGACCCTGGACCAGGAAGGCGATACCAGAAAGACGGCAGCTGGATACTTCATCGCCGGGAAACACGAGTTCGAGCATGGAAATTTCAGCAAAGCGCGTTCTTACTTCGAAACTGGCCTGCGATTCGATTCTCAGAACCCAACGATCCTGAACTACTACGCAGCATTGCTGGTGCGGACAGGCAACGCTGGCGAAGCATTGCCCTATGCTGAGCGGGCGGTCCGCATCGCGCCCAATTCGCCTGATGCCCTGGACGTCCTCGGGTATGCGCAGTTCGCCGCCGATCACAATCGCGATGCTATTCAAAGCTGGAAGCGTTCCCTGCAGCTCCGTCCGAGCGGCACCGTGCAGCAACTTCTGGCCAAAGCGGAGCGGGAGGCCAGCGCAGAAAACGACTACTCACAACGCGAAAGCAGTCACTTCACTCTGCGGTACGAGGGTAAACAAACTCCGGAATCTCTGCGCAGCGAGTTGGTCGCTACACTGGAGTCGGAATACGATGACCTGGTACGTGAGTTGGGCATCGCTCCGCGCAGCAGCATCGCAGTTGTGCTCTACACCGGTCAGGCCTTTTTTGATGTTACCCAATCGCCGTCATGGGTCGGCGCGGTTAACGACGGCAAACTGCGCATCCCAGTAGAGGGCCTTAGTTCAGTTACCCCGGAGCTGGCGCGCGTACTGAAGCACGAGTTGGCGCACTCCTTTATCAATCAGCTTTCTGGAGGACGTTGTCCGCAATGGCTGAACGAAGGCCTGGCCCAGGTCGTGGAACCGAAATCGGTGTCTTCTCGTGGTCGCCGGCTGGCACAACTCTTTCAGAGCCAGCACGAAATTCCCTTCAACGCGCTGGAGGGCGGATTCATGCGTTTTTCAGGAGCCGAGGCGCTGCTGGCCTACGACGAATCCCTTGCCGCTGTCGAATACATCCGGGACACCTACGGCATGAGCGACTTGCAGCGCATCCTGGAAAGACTTGGCCAGGGCAGTTCGAGCGAGGCCGCGCTCCGCGCTACCATCCATTCGGGATACGGACAACTCGAAAGCGAAGTGGGGAAATACCTGGTGAGCAAATATGGCGATTAGAAGATAAACTCCAGAGCTTCGCTACAGTTGAAGGGGCGAGGCGACCCTTCACTACCCAGGATCAGTCGATCTGCACCAGACTGTTCGCTCCAGAAGCTACGGCGGCAGGCGCCGGACGTTGCGGAGCCCGCCACGAATCAAAGATTGACACCTGGTGGACGCAGGAGACTGTGCAGTGAGGAGCGCAGGATTTTTCGGATAGGTATTCGCGACGGATGTCCGCCACGGTGTACTTCTCCAGCGGAATTCCTGGATAACCGCGCTGCTGCGAGCAGTAATGCACCAGCCCGTCCTCGCAAATGTAGAGATACCGCGAGCCGGCACGGCAGCGCCACTGGTTGGGGCGGCCCTGAGCGATGTTATCCTGGAAGGCGTTCACCCGGGTGAAGGTGCGCTTCTCCAACGCTTTCATCTCATGGTAGATGCGGCGCTCTTCATCGCCCAAAGGCTGCAGTTGTCCGCTGCCATCGTGGATGATCCCAATAGTTGAACTGAAACCCAACTCAAGCGCTCGTTTGCCAATGGTCAGCGCATCCTGTGGATTGCGCACCCCCCCGCCCACCACGGAATTAATATTCACATGGAAATCAGCGTGCCGCGCGAGAAGCTCTAGCTTCTTGTCCAAAACTTTCAAGCTTTTTTTGGAAACGTCGTCTGGCGTAACGTTATCAATGGAAATCTGCAGCCATTCGAGACCGGCTTTGTTCAGCCGCTCAATGCGGTCGGCAACCAGCAGATAGCCATTTGTGATAAGGCCGGCGATCATGCCGCGCTTGCGAATGCGGCGGATGATCTCATCCAGTTCAGGATGCAGTAGCGGTTCACCGCCACTGATGGTGATGACAGAAGTGCCGAGCTCGGCGAGCTTGTCCACCCTCTGGAACATGATTTCGGTCGTTACTGGCTGAGAAAAATCGTCGTACTCGTTGCAGTACTCGCAAGCCAGATTGCAACGGCGGATGGGAATCAGGTGGGCGAGTACTGGATGCTCGGTGGACATGAGCGCACGAGCCACCATTTGCGCGCCCCGGAGATTCCGAGTGAGCGCTCTAAAATAGCGGCGCAGATTTATAGAGTTAGAAGCCATTGGATGAATGTTTCTGATATTAGAGCATAGCTAACCCGCCGAGGGCATCGGTTTGCACAGCGTTCGGCGACATTTTGAGGTTGAACGGGGAAGGAAAGCGTTATCGCGGCGCACGCCTGAAACGGCCATCCCGAGCGAAGTCGCCCCAAACGTATCTGCCTTTACAGCGGACTATTCGCTTCCTACCGCTTTTCGTAGCGCCGCCCGGGCCAGCAAGCGCGTCGAATCCAGTGTGGGCAGCGGCGACGAGTCCGCTGAGACTAGCAGCGGGATCTCGGTGCAACCCAGTACGACAGCATCGCATCCCTCGTCCGCTAGGGCTCGAATTGCTTCGGTGAAGTAAGCCTGGGAACGGGGCATGAACTGTGCATTCACCAGTTCATCGAATATGATCTGGTTAATCTTCTCCCGCTCTTTCAGGCCAGGAATTCGATGTTCGAGTCCGGCGGCTTTTAGCTTCGGAGGATACACCGGACCCTCCATGAGATACTGTGTACCTAACACGCCTAGGCGCCTGTAATGGCAATGCTGGGCTTCTCTTGCCACCTCTTCCGCAATGTGCAGCCAGGGGCGCGGGGAGCGGTGCGCCACCAGATCGAAGGACTGGTGGATAGTATTGTCCGGACAGATCAGGAAATCCGCGCCCGCTTTTGCCAGCTTCTCCGCCGATGACAGCATCAGTTCGGCGACGCCCGCCCAATCATCCGCGTAAACGCACGCCATGTACCGGGCCAGCGGGTGGGTGTGCATCGAGACCTCGGGATGATCGTGCCGCCCAAGCAGTTCCGTACCTTCCAGGCAAATTGTGCGATAGCAAAGCGCGGCTCCCTCCGCGCTGCAAGCCACGATTCCGATATGTTGAGGCATGGCTCTCCGTGCTATTGCTTTGCCGCCGCTCGCCCTACTTGGTCGAGCATCTCATCCAGGATTCGGCGCGAGTAATATTTTCCTCCCACCACCACGGCAAAAATCCTGCGCGTGTTGCGTATGTCCTCGACCGGATTTGCATCCAGCAACACCAGATCGGCTGCGTGACCAGGCTCGACTACTCCGTACTGGTCTGACTTGAGCAGAAATACCGCGGGGTTGATTGTAGCTGCCTGCAACGCTTGCAAAGGGGTAAACCCGCTCTTTACCAGCCACCCCAATTCGTCATGCAAGCTGAAGCCGGGAAATACATAAGGGTCAGGCCCATCAGTCCCGGCCAAGAACTGTACTCCCGCCTCGTGCATGGCGTTAACCAGCTTGAGGTCACGAGCCGCTTCCGTCCTCGAAGCGGCCAATTGCTGCGGTGGCGTCTGTTTGAGCAGCTTCTCAGGTGCCCACTGCTCCTTCACCGAAGCGGGGACATACTTCAGTCTTGGATCCGCCGTCAAATTTGGAGCATCGATGCTCGCGCTGGTCTCAGTCCAAACCAATGTCGGCACCTGCCAGGTGTTGTTCTTGGCGAGGTCGAGGAACAGGCCGTGGGCTTTGTCGGGGTCGTAGGTTGCCATCAACTGCTTTGAAATCTCTGAAAACGCCGCATAGTCGTGATTCGCGCGCGCTTTCAACCTTCGCTCACGGAGTTCGCTTTCCTGAGCAGAGCAGGCCAGCAACACGCCGGTCAGATGTTCAATGCTCCTCTGTCCTGCAGATGACGCTTCCGCCACGCTGATGGAATCGGGCACATGTCCTACAAAAGGAATTTTCTCTTTCTCGGTTTCCTGCGCAATCGCGAAATAGGACTCGCGGGAGAGGTCGGACAGAATCTTCACAAAGTCGACCCCTCGCGTCTTCAAAGTGTCCACCGCCTTGCGAGCGTCTTCCGGCGTGGTCACTTTGATCGTCTGGCGATCAGTTTTCGCGTCTACTAGAAACGGCCCCGCGATGATCATCTGTGGACCGACTAATTCTCCCCGGGTGATGCGGGCACGTCTTTGCTCCAGAAGATCGAGATCCCCACCCATGTCACGTATGCCCGTCACTCCGTTGGCGATGTAGAGCGGATAGATGGTCCTTTCATCCCAAGTACCGGGGACAAATGCGCTGTGAACGTGCATGTCCCACAATCCTGGAATCAGGTATTTTCCGTGGGCATTGATCACGCGAATGTGATGTCCTTGGCCAATCAGCCCTACTCTCGCCACCGCTGTGATCCGACCGCCTTTTACCACTACGGTCATATTGTGGTTTACTTCGCCCTGACGCGTGTCCACAACATTGATATTCGTAAAGATGAGAGCTTCCGGGGATGAGGCCGGCCGGGGTGCGGCCCAAAGGCATGTAGTCAAGCACAAAGTATTGAGGCAGAAACGAGCAACCCGGGATACTCTCATGCCAGACTCCACGTACGAGGTAGCGATCTAAAAAAGGTTACGGTCGCACCACTGTGGCGTCAAACAAATTCAGAAAATTCAATTTCTTTTCCGCGGGAAGGAAGGATGCCTCGAAGGAGTTGCGCGCTAACTCGCGCAGATGCTCATCAGTGAAGCCGAATGACTCTCGGGCCAGTTGATATTCCTGAGCAAGAGATGTACGAAACATCGCCGGATCGTCACTGTTAAGCGTGGCCATCAAGCCCTGATCAAAATATCTTCGAACCGGATGGTCGGCCAAGTCGGGGCAGCAGCCAGTTCGCAAGTTGCTCGTGATGCAAATCTCCATCGGAATCTGCCGGGTAGCCAGCTCTTCCACCAGTTCGGGATCCTGCCAAGCCGTGAGTCCATGCCCGATGCGCTCGGCGCGGAGGTTCAAGGCACCCCAAATGGACTCCGGACCGGCAGTCTCGCCGGCGTGAGCCGTCAGGCGTAACCCTTGATCAGTGGCATAGGCGTAAGCGTCGCGGAACAGTTCCGCAGGGCCTTTCTGTTCGTCACCGCCAATGCCGATTCCCACAACATGGCGATCGCGATATCGCACCGCGAGTTCAAACACGCTTTGAGCCGCTTGGGCCCCAAACTGGCGTACTGCGTCAAAAATCCACAGCAACGATACGCCGAAATCGCGTTCACCGCGCTGCCGGCCGCGCTCCAGCCCTTCAAAGATTAGATCGAAATCCTGCTTACGCCACAGACATACGCCGACGGAAACATATGCTTCCGCATGCAGTACGTTTTCCGCTTTGAGCTTTTCCATCAGACGGTAGGTGATGAGTTCGTAATCTTCTGCAGTCTGCAAGTCTTCCGTCACGGCTTTGAATGCCATGAGGAAGCCGTTAAAGTCGGCATAGCGATAAAGTTGCTCGACCTCGGCGAGCGTGCCTTCCTTGCCATGTTTTCGCCATAGTTCGAGCAGAGTCGGGGGATCGATTGCGCCTTCCAGATGCAAATGCAACTCAGCCTTGGGCAGGGAAAGAATAAACGGACTGGACCGCGAGCTCACAATCTAAAGATTGTAGATTCTAGATCGCAGATTTCCTACTTCTTAGATCCTACGATTTTCATTGTTCAGTCTGAAGTCTGCAATCTGAGATCAGAGATTAGCTCTTGGCCTTGGCAAACTCGCTGTGGTGGCGGCTGTAGAAAATGTAAATACACAGTCCGATGGTGAGCCACACCACAAAGCGGATCCAGGTGATGACCGTCAAGCCCGTCATCAGGCCGCCACACAGGATGATTGAGATCAGCGGAAACCACGGAACGAAGGGAACACGGAATGCGCGCCGGCGGCCGGGTTGCTTACGGCGCAATAAGATTACGCCGAGAGAAACGAGCACAAAGGCAAACAGCGTGCCGATGTTAGAAAGGTCAGCAGCATCGCCAATGTCCACCAGGCCGGCCGGAATTCCAACCGCGAAGCAGGCAATCCAGGTGGACCAATGCGGTGTCTTGAACTTGGGATGGACGGCGGAGAACAGTTTGGGCAACAGGCCATCGCGAGACATGGCGTACCAGATCCGCGCCTGTCCATATTGAAAGACGAGCAGTGACGAAATCATGCCCGTCAACGCCCCCACTATGATCACCGAACGGAAAAACGGACGCGCGCCTAACTGCTGCAGCGCGTATGCGACCGGCGCTTCGGCGGCTTTACCGGAAACGAAGGTGGTGTACTTCATCATGCCCAGCAGCACGATCGCTACACCCACATAGAGTATGGTGCAGATAATCAAGGATGCGATGATGCCGAAGGGCAGATCACGCTGTGGGTTGCGACATTCCTCCGCCGCCGTCGATACGGAGTCGAAACCAATGTAGGTGAAGAATACGATGGCTCCGCCAGTAACGATCCCGGCAAATCCGGACGGGGCGAACGGCTTCCAGTTAGCGGGATTGACCAGCATGCCGCCGACGACCAAGAACGTAAGGATGGCGCCAATCTTAATGGTGACCATTACATTGTTGGCTTCCGCCGACTCGCGCACTCCCCGTACCAACAGCAAGGTCAGGATGAATACAATGAGGAAGCCGGGAAGGTTAAAATAGGCGCCCGTCCAGTGCCCGCCGGCCCGCACTGGACTGGCCCACTTGTCCGATAGGACCAAGCCGAATGCCGCCAGTTGGGCCTTGATGTATCCGCTGAAACCTACAGCAACAGCAACATTGCTGACCACATATTCCAGAATCAAGTCCCAGCCGATAATCCACGCAAAAATCTCGCCCAGCGTAGCGTAGGAATAGGTATAGGCGCTGCCGGCGATCGGGATCATCGAAGCTAGTTCCGCGTAACACAGACCAGCAAAGCTGCACGCGAACGCCACCAAGACGAAGGAGATGGCGATGGACGGCCCCGCCGGCGGACGCCCGTGCATTAATGCGCCCGCAGTACTTCCGTGTCTTACAAGGTTAACGACCAGGTCCATGAGCTGAGTGCGCAATATGGAGGGCGCCTCAAAATACTCGCCCGCTGCCGCCGTTCCGGTGAGCACGAATATGCCCGAGCCTATAATTGCCCCGATGCCCAGAGCAGTCAGCGACCAGGGGCCGAGAGTTTTCTTCAACCTATGACCGGGTTCATCGGCCTCAGCGATCAGTTTGTCGATGGACTTGCAACAAAGCAGTTGGTTATCCGATGTTCGGATGACCTCTTTGGTCGGTTTGGTGATTATTGGAGGTTGTGCCAAAGGGCAGTTTCTCCTGAACTATGCTCTTAGCGATTAGCACTTAGCATTTAGCTGGAAGACGTCCAATCCTCACAGCAAAATGCCATGTGCCGAATGCTAAGTGCTCCCGCTTATCTCTTCGCCGTGCCGCGTGCCATCTTCTTCACCTTGCGCTTCTTGGCGCCGCGCGCGTAGTCCCGCTTCGCCAGCGGCTTTTCCGTCTTGTGCTTTTTGCGTGCTGCCCGCTTTTTCTTCTTACGCTCTTCCTTGCTCAGACTCTTGCTGTTAGCCATTAGTCCTCTCGTCAAAAATTTAAGATCAAGCCTGCTCCAACTGAGCGTACTTCTCCACCAACTTCTTCAGACCGAAGCGAGGGAATTGTACCGTAATCTTGGCTTCTTCACCGTCTCCTTCGCGCTGATAGACGGTGCCCTCGCCATATTTGGGATGTCGCACCTTCTGCCCAGGCCGGAACCCTTTCTTGCCCTTCGGCTCTTCCATCGGCAGCTTCGGAAGGCTGAATTTCTTTCCGCGCGACGCGAAAAACTCCGCGATGTTTTCAATTGAGTTGTACGCCTTCCCTGAATACGATGCGGCCGGACCGCGCCGGTTCTGGCGTCCCGCCCAGCTTACAGACTGATCTTCGTCTTCGTAGGCATAGTGTGCCTGCTCGTGCGACCCGGGCACTCCTGCATGTCGCCCTTCCATCCGCGCAGATGCTCTCCGGCGAGACACTCCCAACTCCTCAACAAGCTCCGCCGGAATTTCTTCCAGAAATCGTGAGGGTACACTCGCCTCCGGCAGATCGGTTCCGTACCGGCGGCGATACACTGCGCGGCTCAGGATAAGGGTATCCATGGCCCGTGTCATCCCGACGTAACAAAGTCTCCGTTCCTCCTCGATATCGTCAGGATGCAGGAAAGTACGAGAGTGCGGAAACAATCCCTCTTCCAGTCCGCACAAGAATACCAGCGGAAATTCCAGACCCTTGGCCGCGTGCAGTGTCATTAAGGTGATTTGGGCACGCTCGTCATAGGCGTCGGCGTCGCTTACCAATGCCGCGTGATCCAGGAACTGGTCGAGCGTTTCACCGCGATCGCGCGAATCCATGGCTGCGTTGACTAGTTCACGGAGATTTTCAATCCGAGAGTACGCTTCCGGTGTGTCTTCTTCCTCGAGCAGCTTGATATAACCAGTGCGGTCGATTAGGAACTTCAAAATGTCGGCAGTGTTAGCCGCACTCCCCGGAGTACGGAAGCGAGAGTCAGCACCGGTCTGTGCGGCGCGGACCTGCCCTGAGCGAGAGTCGAAGGGGCCCCCGCCCGCGTTCGTTTCCGCGTCGTCAACCGTCGCATCCGGAGTGTGATCAGCCGTCCCGAAGTCGAATGAGATGTTGTCGTCTTCAGTTGGATCGAAAGCAACATCTTCTTCCGAGCGCCACGCTTCGGACTGCGGGGCCTCGACCTGCGGGACAGCTGCTTGTTTTTCCTCCGACGCGGGCGAGGGCCCCTTCGACTCTCGCTCAGGGCAGGTCCGCGCCACACTTTCCTCCAGCCGTTCCACGTAGGTCCCGGCCAACATGGCACGTCCGTCTTCGATGAGGTCCCGGAAGTTGTTCAGCGCGGCCAGCGCGCGCTGCGGCAGAAGCTGGCGTTTGATAGCCGCCGTGATTGCGTCCCACAATGACACGCCAGTTTCCAGCGCGACTCGCTCGAGTGTTTCTATGGTCGTCTTGCCTATCCCGCGTACCGGCGTATTGATCACCCGGAGCAGCGAGATCGAATCACCCGGATTGTGAATTACTTTTAGGTACGAAATCATGTCCTTGATCTCAGCCCGCTCGTAAAACGAAAAGCCGCCCACCACGTGATATTTCAACTGATAGCGGCGCATGGCCTCTTCAAATAGCCGCGATTGCGAGTTAGTCCGGTAGAGTACCGCAGCCCGCGCATTCTCGCCCTGGTCGATGGCTTCGCGGAGATATTTTGCAACGTAGTCTGCGGCGAACAAGGCCTCGTTCTCGCCATCCGGCGCTTCGTAATAGCCGATCTGCGTTCCGCCCTGGCGTGATGTCCAAAGGTTCTTGCCCTTACGCTTGAGATTATTCGCAACCACGGCCGACGCGCCTTGCAAAATGTTCTGGGTCGAGCGGTAGTTCTGTTCCAGGCGGATAATCTTCGCTTCGGGGAAGTCCTGTTCGAACTCAAGAATGTTGCGGATATCGGCTCCCCGCCAGGAATAAATGGACTGATCTTCATCGCCGACAGCGCAAACGTTGTGCCGGTCTCCGGCCAGCAGACGCATCAGTTCGTATTGCGGACGATTCGTATCCTGATACTCGTCAATCATGACGTACTGAAAACGCCGATTGTAGTATTCGCGGACAGCAGGCGCCGCCTTCAGCAGACGCACGGCTTCCAAGAGAAGGTCGTCGAAATCGAGCGCATTGGCTTTGGCCAATTCCTTCTTATACTCAGCGTAAATTTGGGCGACGCGCTCGGTATTGGGATCGGCCGATTGCAGGTAGACCTCCTGCGGATCGAGCATATGGTTCTTGGCCCAGGAAATATGCGCCAGCACCGACCGTGGCGTGGTCTGCTTATCATCAATCCCCAGCCGCCGCATGACCGACTTGACCACCTGCTGCTGATCGGTCTCGTCGTAAATGACAAAGCTCTTGGTGTGTCCGATCGGCGGCACACCTGGTACGGTCGAAGGAATGCGAAGCGCTTCGATGTCGCGCCGCAACATCCGGACACAGAATGAGTGAAACGTAGCGATGACTGGCTTGGCGATGGAGAGTCCGCCCACCAGCTTGTCTACCCTTTCGACCATTTCGGACGCGGCTTTGTTAGTGAAGGTCATTGCCAGAATGGATTCCGGCATGACACCCAGATTCTCGATCAAATGGGCGATGCGGTAGGTGATGACGCGCGTCTTGCCGCTGCCTGCTCCGGCCAGGATGAGTACCGGGCCTTCGGTGGTTTCGACGGCTTCACGCTGCTGCGGATTGAGTTGGTTGAGAAACGACAACTAGAAAGGCTCCGAGGTCTCTGAATAGATTTTACAGGGGATTGGATATTCATGACCGCAAAGAGCGCTTGGCCAAGGCTAGGCTTGGTTTTCCAGAGACGCTTCTGCAGCGCCCTGGCAGGTTCCTAAAAACTTTATTACGTTATCATCCCGAGGGCACCGAGGGATCTGCAGTTCGCAGTCTTCTATTGGATTAGCTAGCACGCGAAAACCCAGACGGAAGCAGCTGAGGGAACTTTCGTGGTGTTTATCTCATCCTGGCGGCTGACTGGAGAGCCTTGCATTCGTCGCAGGGACAAACATCACGGAGAAACTGCCAGGAATAAATGCCGAGCTCATGGCCATCATTGAAATGAAACTTGATTGCGTACTTGCCCACGCCTTCCGCCGAAGTCGCTTTGATGGCAGGCTTGAACATCGGAAGCGCGCCCGGCGCCGTTTTGGGAGGGTCTCCGGGCTTGCGGCCGCCCCTTGCGCGTTCGTCATCACAGAGAGCGCAGGGACAGGCATCGCGCAGAAATATGAACGAGTAGTGCGAACGATGGCCGTCCTTCCACTCGATGTCCACGCCCGAGCCGGTAGTCAGACCTACTTTCACCGACTTGGGGTCGGCCGATGGTTCCATGATTTCAGTATCGCACAGGCATTGTCATGCTGAGCGAATCTGACCTCCCGCTTGCGAGAGGCCAGAGAAGTCGAAGTATCCCTACCCTCTTTCTTCACTTCCTGAGAGGGGTTCCTCGCTTCGCTCGGAATGACAGTGATGACGAAAATGCTCGACGTCTAAAGCTGACCGGATCATTCAGCGGGGTCATCCCGAAACCCGGCGTAGTTCAGCCGGGGGAGGGATCTCGCGTGGGAGCTTTTCCGGACACGCTGTCGCTCTCCCCGCCAGATCCCTCGCCCCGCTGGAGACGGCGCGGGGTCTCGGGATGACGCCAGTCTGGGTGAATAACAGCGTTCGCCGTCCCGTCAGGCTTGGCTAAACCCGCTAGAATCCGGTAAAATCAATGTCTTACACCGTCAAGTTTCGTAGTTATCAGGAGTACTCATGGCACAAGTTTGTGACGTCTGCGGCAAAGGGCCGCAATTCGGAAACGCTATCAGCCACGCTCACAATGTGAGCAAGCGGCGTTGGAATGTGAATCTGCGTCCGGTACGCGCTAAGGTGAAGGGCGCAACCAAGCGCCTGCGCGTCTGCACTTCCTGCCTGCGCAGCGGCAAAGTAGTCAAGGCCTAAGAGCAAGAAAACCACAAAGGATGCTAACTCTTCGCTTCGTGCGACTTAGTGCCCTTCGTGGTTAGAATCCTACTGCACACCCATTAGCTCTACATCGAAGATTAGCGTTGCGCTCGGCGGGATGGCGCCGGGATATCCGCGCTCTCCATAAGCGAGATCGGGAGGGATTTTCAGCTGGCGTTTGCCGCCTACCTTCATTCCACCAACTCCTTCGTCCCAACCCTTAATCACTTCATGAGCGCCCAGAGTAAATTCGAACGGCTTGCCACCCACTGAGCTATCAAATTTCTTGCCGTTGGTCAGCCAGCCGGTGTAATGAACCTGAACCGTCTGTCCCGCTGCTGGGGATGGACCGGTGCCGACCTTGATCTCCCAGTATTCAAGCCCGGAAGTCGTCTTGGTGGGCTCGCCCGTCACCTTCGTGGGTCCGCTAGCGGGTGGAGCAGTCTTTTTCTTAACTGTGCTGCTCTGCGCAAAAGCAGCGGTGGCCGCCAGCACAAGGATAGCAACTAAAAGCATTTTGCTCTGCATTCATGCCCTCCAGATCATCGGTGCCGATTCTAGGCTGCCAAATGGAAAGCGGCAGACGACCCTGGATTCTACTCTGCTAGCCCGGATTCAAAACGGCAAAATCCTACGCCAGTGCGATCACGTCAATCTCCACCAGGACGTCCTTGGGCAAGCGCGCTACTTCTACGGTGGATCGGGCCGGTGGCGCGGATGAGAAGTATCTGCCATAGACTTCATTCATCGCTCCGAAGTCACCTATGTTCTTGAGAAACACGGTCGAGCGGACGATCTTTTCCAATCCGCTTCCCGCCGCTTTCAAAATGCCGGACAGATTTTTCATCACTCGCTCAGTCTGCGCAGCTACATCGCCACTGACCACCTGCTGAGTTGCCGGATCGATCGCCACCTGTCCCGAGACAAACACAAAACCATTGGCCTTGATGGCCTGGGAGTAGGGACCGATGGCCTGGGGACCGTCCTTCGTGGAAATGACTTCCCGCATGAGAGATTCTCCGCGGCCAATTAACGCAGATGAATCTGGACAAGTCAATTCGTCCAGAGATTCGTCCGCAAGATTTACCCGGAAACCAAACAGCTATTGTGCTGGGGGTACCACGACTAGACTTTCTGCAGTCGCTGCACGTCGTGCACACCGGGAATCTTGCGCACGCCGTTGATGATGTTCTCCAGGTGCTTGAGGTCGGCGATATCGAGGATCACATCGACATTGGCTTGGCCGTTAGAAGTGCGGGCTTCGACGTTGCGGATGTTGGTTTGGGTATCGCTGATGACCGCCGTGATCTGCTTCAACATGCCGAAACGGTCGTCGCAGTAAACCGTGAGCTTCACCGGGTAAGAGGTTGGTGTCTCATCATCACGGGACCACTCCACGTCGATCCGCCGCTCCGGCTCGTACATTAAATTCATCACGTTGGGGCAGTTAAGAGCGTGTACTGCCACGCCTTTGCCTCGAGTCACATAACCGACGACCGATTCGCCGCGTATCGGATTACAACATCGGGCACGGTAAACGAGAAGGTCGCCGTGTCCCTTGACCCGGATGGCGTTGTTGTTATGGTCTCCCCCGAAAACGCGCCGCACTACGCTGGCAATTCCGCCGGATTTCTCCCCCTCACCTTCAGTGACCGGCTCGCTGGCCGCCGGAGCGAGCCGCGCCAGCACTTGCCGCGCTGAAAATTTGCCATAGCCGATGCCGGCCATCAAGTCGTCAGGACGACCTACGCCGTAATCCGAGGCAATCTTTAGCAGCTCGTCGTCCTTAATTTCCTTGAGAGCGATCCTATACTTACGCGCCTCCTTCTCAATCAGTTTGCGGCCGATTTCAATGGCACGCTCGCGCTGGTGCAGGTTGAGCCAATGCTTAATCTTGTTGCGTGCCCGCGATGACTTCGCAATCCCCAACCAATCGCGGCTTGGTTTGTGCCCCGGCTGGGTAAGGATCTCCACAATGTCGCCACTATGCAACTTAAAGCGCAGCGGGACCATCCGCCCATTCACCTTCGCGCCCACGCAACTGTGGCCTACTTCAGTGTGAATCGAATAGGCAAAATCAATGGGCGAGGCGTCCCGGGGCAATACCACGACTTTGCCCTTGGGCGTGAAGGTGTAGACCTCCTCCGGGTACAGATCGATCTTCAGGGTTGACAGGAACTCGCCGGGATCGGAGACGTCGCGCTGCCATTCGACTACCTGGCGCAGCCAGGCCAACCGCTGCTCATCCTGGGCTGAAACCGGTCCGTCCTTGTATTTCCAGTGGGCGGCGATGCCTTCTTCCGCCATCTTGTGCATTTCTTCGGTGCGGATTTGCACCTCAAATGGCGTGCCTTCCTCCGAAATCACCGAAGTATGCAGCGACTGGTAAAAATTCGGCCGAGGCATGGCGATAAAGTCCTTGATTCGACCGGGCACAGGTCGCCACAGGTTGTGAATGATTCCCAGCACCGCGTAGCAGTCCTGCACAGACTCAGTGATTACCCGCATGGCATAAAGGTCGTATACCTGTTCCACGGCGATATGTTGCCGCTGCAGCTTCTTGTGGATGCTGTACAGACGCTTGATCCGGCTCTCGACCTTCGCGGTAATTCCAGCCTCTTTCAGTTTGTCGTGGAATATCTGTTCCACGCGCCCCAGGAAAGCCTCTCCCGCCTTGCGCCGCGCTTCTACGGCTTCGTCCACCTGCTGGTAGGAAATCGGGTCAACGTAACGGAAGCCGAGGTCCTCCAGTTCGCCACGGATCTTGCCCATGCCCAACCGGTGGGCGATGGGGGCATAAATATCCAGTGTCTCCCTGGCGATTTTCTGCTGCCGCTCGGGCTGCAGATGTTCCAGCGTGCGCATATTGTGCAGGCGGTCGGCTAGCTTGATGAGCACGACACGGATGTCGTCCACCATCGCGAGCATCATCTTGCGCAGGTTCTCGGCCTGTTGCTCCTCGCGGGTAACGAAGTCAAGGGCACTAATCTTGGTGACGCCCTCCACGATGTGCGCCACCTGCTCACCAAACTCTTTGCGGATGTCAACCACCGTAACTGAAGTGTCCTCCACCGAGTCGTGCAGCAACCCAGCGGCGATGGCGACGGGGTCCATCTTCATTTCGGCCAGAACCAAAGCCACTTCCAAGGGATGCACCAGGTAAGGCTGTCCGGAGGCGCGAGTCTGGCCGGCGTGATGCTTCTGGGAAAATTCGTAGGCTTTGCGAATGAGTTCCAGATCGTCGTTGGGACGATTTTCCCGCATGCGCCGCATCAGTTCACGGTACTTGGTTACATGAAGCGCAGTGGTCGCGATCTGTTCGCGCAGAGTCGCCATAATCGATTATATCCCCCAGCAAGAAGCCGCCGGGAAGGGTCCCGCCTCCCGCAGGAGCGGGGAAATCGGCCTTCTAATTCCATCTGGTACATTTGCTTGGTGGCCACGTTGGCGAATTCGTCTCGAATTCTGGTTAGCGGAGTCTCGGGACCCATTGGCGCAGCCCTTCTGCCCTCACTGGCATCACGCGGATTCAACGTAACGCGCCTGGTTCGGGGCGTCACATCTGGCGGCGGGCAGATCTCCTGGGACCCTGCCCACCCACTGCCGCCGGAATCGGTCTCCGGCTTCGCGGCGGTCATCCACCTTGCTGGGGAATCGATCGTGGGCCGTTGGACTGAGGCAAAGAAACAGCGCATTCTGGACAGCCGCCGGCTGGGAACCCGTCATTTAGCCGAGGCCTTGGCCAAGGGTTCGCGGCCGCCAGAGGTGCTGATCTCCGGATCCGCCATCGGGTACTATGGCAATCGGGGCGAGGATATTCTGGGCGAGGACAGCCCCTCCGGAAATGACTTTCTTGCCGAAGTGTGTCGCGAGTGGGAAGCTGGCACAGAGCCTGCAGCGGCGGCAGGAATTCGCACCGCACAAATGCGATTCGGCGTGGTGCTGAGCGCTGACGGTGGCGCATTGCAGAAGATGCTCTTTCCGTTCCGTTTGGGTCTGGGCGGCTATATTGGAGACGGACGCCAGTGGTGGAGTTGGGTTCACGTCCGTGACGTGGTGGGAGCCATTCACCACGCCCTAAAGAGCGACTTGCTGCAAGGACCCGTCAACGTTGTTTCGCCCAGACCGGCGACCAACGCTGAATTCAGCAAGACCCTAGCGTCGGTCCTGTCGCGCCCAGCCATTTTCCCAATGCCTGCATTTGCCGCGCGTCTGGCTTTCGGCGAGATGGCCGACGAACTCCTGCTCGCCAGTCAGCGCGTGGAACCTGCCAAGCTAATTGCTAGCGGGTATCCCTTCCAATTTTCCGATCTGAGGAGGGCTCTGCAGGAGATCTTAAAGCGGTAGAAACCAAGAAAGACGACTCGATTTAGATCCGCAGATACATTTGTGCGACTCGTGAAATCGGACTGCCTTCTTATCCCAATCGGGCCTTGCTGAACTCTTCCACTCGTTCCCTGACGCTCAGGACGTGGTTGGGCAATTCCAACCGACTGCCTTCTTCGAGGACTGGTATGAGCTTGTCAAACGCCGGGCCAGAATGCGAACCCATCACCACGATGCGTATGGGATGAAAAAGTTCTTTACCTTTCACCCCAGTTTCGGCTTTCACCTCGCTAACGATTTTGTTGAATTCCTCGGCGGTAAGTTTACCTACTTGGGCACATTCATTCTCCAAGACCTTAACCGCGAACCGGTCCAGTACCGTTTTGGTCTGAGGCCATGCAAGAACTTCGGCATTCTCGGGCGCGGCGAGGGCGGCCTTCGCGTCATAGCTAAAAATCGGAGAAGCTCGTTCCGGGAGCTGATCGAGGCGATCCACATAAGGTGCAAACAGTTCCGTGACTCTGGAGAACCAATCGAAGAGGCTTTTCTCAACCAACACAGTCCGATCGGAGTTTGGCGGAGAAGTCGGATTCCTGTCCAGAACGCCTGACTTCGCAAAAAACTCCAACCCCAGGAAAGTCAGCCGTTGCAACTCGCATTGCTTGATGTAGTGCCGGTTCAGCCAGTACAGCTTCTCCATATCGAACACCGCCGGGGACGGCGTCACCCGTTCCAGCGAAAATTCCTTCACCAGATCTTCCAAGCCGAAGATTTCCCGCGTGCCGCCGCTTGGCGCCCAACCTAAGAGCGCCAGGTAATTCACCAAAGCCTCGGGCAGCACACCCATGTCGCGGAAATTGGCGATAGAAGTGGCTCCGTGGCGTTTGGAAAGCCGCTCGCGGTCACTGCCAAGAATCGTCGAAAGATGGGCGAACTCTGGCACGGACCAGCCCAAAGCTTCATACAAAGCAACTTGCTTTGGGGTATTGGAGAGATGGTCGTCGCCGCGAATCACATGCGTGATCTTCATCAGCGCGTCGTCGATTACCACGACGTAGTTGTAAACCGGCATCTCATTCGAGCGCAGGATAATCGGGTCGCTCACCACTTCGTTCGAAAACTCCACATCCCCGTGCACAATGTCGTGAAACCGAATGGGATGCTCGGGAATTCTCAGGCGGATCGCCGCAGCCTCACCATCCGCCCTTCTCCGTTTGGCTGCGTCAGGATCAATCACCCGGCACTTGCCCGAGTAGATTTGTTGGCGGCTTTCGGCTTGGGCCCGATCACGCTCTTGCTGCAGTTCGTCTTCCGTGCAGAAGCACAAGTACGCCTTGCCTTCGTCGAGCAGTCGCTCCCCGTATTCACGATAAACATCCAAGCGATCGGACTGCCGATAGGGCGTGTAGGGCCCGCCCACGTCCGGCCCTTCGTCCCAGTCCAGTCCTAGCCACTTCAGGTCATCGATCAGCTGATCTTCGAAGCGCGCTTCGCTGCGCTCGACATCGGTGTCCTCGATACGCAGCACCATGGCGCCGCCTTTTTGGCGGGCAAAAAGCCAGTTAAAGAGAGCTGTGCGCGCGTTGCCAACGTGCAAATGGCCAGTCGGCGAAGGGGCAAAGCGCACTCTTACTGGAGAATTTGCAGTCACCAGGTGATGTTAGCAGGAGAGGTCGACGTGATTCATCAGGGACACGGTGGGGTGCTGCTTCCGTCCTTGTGCAACTCTTCGTTCAATTTTGCCAGCAATGCCGTCCGCTGCTCCGTACTCAATTCGCGCTGCAGCTCCTCAAGCGCTAACGCCACAATGTGGTAGTGATGAGCTCCGCAGTAATTGGGATCCGACGTAACGTCCAGCCACACCTTGTGCATGAGTTCCAAGTCCTGTGGACGCATGCGCGGTGTATGCGGCCCCAGCGGATATTCGCGGATGGTGCCGTCGGGCAAATGGACTTCCAGCGTGATCCGTGGCCGCGGTTCCGGTAGCTTCTCCCATGCGTCTCCAGTCCGTTTAGCCTGCTCATCCGCGGTAAGTTTATTGGATAGGCCACAGACAATCCGGCTTGAATCCAGCCGCTGTGCGGTCAAAACGATTGCCTCAAAAACATCGCTTGCGGGGACTACGAGCAACGAAACTGGCCTGCCTTCCTTCTCGGCTGCGGCGACCGCAGCGGTAAACAGCTCCTGCTCGTAATGGTCGAAAATTTCACCTGCTTCGAGAATCGCGCTGCCTCCGAACGCGTGTTCGCGATGGTAGAGACGCGCGGTCATGACAACCACATCCTGCCGGTTGGTGTCGGTCCGTCTAAGGACTTCCCGCAGGTAGTAGAGGTTCTTGGGATCACGAACCGCAACCAGGATGTTTCCAGGCCGAACCCCAAGCGCCCCACTGCCCAGTTCCTGGTTGCCATACACACGAAACTGAGCCAGCCCCTCTGGTTTCCCTTTTCGTGCTTTGGCAACCTGCCGTTCCGAGTAGCTGAAAACCGCAAAGAAGATACCGCTGAAGGTAACTCCGGCGATGGTAGCTTCAGATTTGGTTAGAAGATTGACCAGCGCGGTGGTGAACAGAACAATAGCAATTACTATGAGGCCGACCGGAATCTCGCGATCGAACAGCCGGAAATTTCCCGGCACTCTCCACTCGCGGCTCACTGGTTCGGTATAGCGCAGGACTAGTACGGCGAGCGACATTAGGGCAAAGCTCCAGATCACCCCAAAGGCATACAGTCCCGCCAGAACAAATACGTTACCCCGCGTCAACATGATTGTGAGTATTTGCATGGCGACAATCAGGTTGATCACGCGGAAGCTTGTACCGTACCGGTGATGGGGTTTCTGAAAGGCGGAGGTCAGCACGCCATCTTCCGCCATGCGGTTGAGCACGCCATTAGCGCCCACGATAGATGTGTTCTGAGCGCCGGCTAGAATTAAAACGCCGACCAGCACCACGAAGGCGCGAAAAGCCAGCCTAGCCCAGGTTGGGCCGACCAGGAACATGGCGATTCCGCCGATGAGATTGCCAAAGTATTCGGGCCTGACTTTGTCGGGAATAATCATTACCGCGAAGAACGAAACCAAGCCGGTGAACAGCAGGCTATATACGAAAATCACCAGCCCAGTCTTCTCCAGGTTTTTCAGCTTGGGATGTTCGATCTCGCGATTGACCTGGGCCAGGGTTTCTTCGCCGCTCATCGCCAATACGGAGTGGCCGAAACCGACGAACATGATGATCCAGGTGAGATGACTGATCCAGGTGCCGTACAGCCAGCCTAACGATTCCTTGTTGAGTAGAACCACTCCCGGGTGCAGAGGATTCGGTGGTAGCTGGACGACGGGACCGCGCAAAATTGTGAACACACACCACAGAATTAGCAACACCACCATCACGGTGGTGATAATCATGATCTGCAGTGCCTTTTCGCTAGATTCGTGAATGCCCTGAATATTCTTTCGCCAGAAGTAAAGAACAACCAATACCGCAAAGGCGGCGGCAAAGGTATTCTCGGGGAAGGCGTGGAAAGGGTGCTTCAGATAACGGGCAATATCCTCAACGAATCCCGCCAAATATTGCCCTGCGGAAACCGCACTGATGGGCCCGGTCAGGACGTAATCAAAGAGCAACGCCGAAACTGAAATTTTCGCCAACGTGCCGCCCATGGCTTCTTTGACCACGCGGTACACGCCGCCCCGGACGAACATGCTGCTGGATTCGATATAGAGCGCGCGGACAGCGTAGCTGAACAGCATCACTGCCAGGATGAACCAGGGCGCGCTCTTGCCAATGACCTTCTCGGCGTCGCCACCAGCGTAATACGCGGAAGAGGCGAGGTCCGCTAGCACGATGGCCGCCGCCCGCCAGAATGAAATGAACGTCAGCATCACCGTGGTGGCGACGAAGACGTTGACGGCCGGGCGCTTGACGTTCTGAATGGATGAAGACATGATTTGCGCTAGAAGGGCGCAAACTTAAAAATTTAACATATCAGCGGGGAGAAAGCTTGCAGAGTGGCGTCCATCACTCTTTCGGCGCCATGTAGGTATGGGTGATGCGGTCGTGCCAACAGAGCCGATCTTCGTCGAGGAAGCACCAAGCGTAGCCCAAGCCCAACGACACTCCAGAGAGCACAGACGCGAGCACTCGCCAACGGCGGAGTCGACGGGGAGCAGTCGTACCGTCGAACCGGCAGAGCTGCAGGCCGGCCAACTTCAGCCCAGGACTCATTCCGCAGTACACCAAGAACAGGTACTGGTAGGCGACCCAAAAGAGTCCTATGAGTACCAGCGCGATGCCTGCCGCTGGTTGCAATGCCGGTACTTGCCTGGTGAGCCTCAAGAAAATGTAGACGAATACTGCGACAGCGCAAGCTACAAGCACACCATCGATCGCGACTGCTGTGAGGCGCCGCGACATAGAGGCTGACTGCAGCGGCATCTCAAATCCAGGTCGCTTCTCGCACGGTGGTTGTTCGGCCGGTTCAATCAGAATACCCCCCAACGCGAGTGGAGTAGGGACCACCTCCGGCGCCTCCAGAATGCGTGGATGATCGAGCATAGGCTCGGCCAGTTCGTCGAATCGGCTCGGAGCCGCTGATGAGCGTGGAAATTCAATGATCTTCGCAGGTGTCTCCGCGCCTACGGCCGGTTTGAAGGCAGGACGGGTGCGGTAAGCACTCTGAACCGCAACGGGTGGCTCGACTAGGCTGGATGGGGTGGCTCCCACCTCCTGATCCTCTTCGAATTTCAAGCGCAGCGAGGGATACCGCGGTGCCCGTGGTCGGCGCCGGGCACGGTAATTGTTCAGCCGGGCGGCCACTTCCTGTCGCCAGCGCTCGGGGTTTTGTTCTTCTTCGAGGCCTCCTTGCGCAGGGGGCGCCGTTGACTTTTTCGCAGGCTCCGCTGATTTGTCAGGATGCGATGTCGTGATGAGATCTTTGGTATCAAGCTCGGCCGACGGCACCCCGTTCTTGGATTCGACACAGTACTGAATCGAGGCATCGCCTTTCCGCCCCGTTATTGATGTCGCATCAGTTTCGGTTTCACCTTCTACCACAAACCGAGGCTGTGGGCCCTGTTGCAAGCTGGCACTGAATTGCTGTTCGCTGGTATCGTATGCTTCTGGGTCGATCAGCGTGGACGAAGGACGCGTGCTGACACCCGCTACAACATCGGGTTCAAACCTGGATCTCATGGTGGGACGAGTTGGCGCGCGATCTTGCGAATTCCCGATGACGGGCCCGCACACGATTCCTTATCACGGCGGCCTTTGTTTGTCATCTGCTACTGGCGCCTTCAATAGTTACCAGCCGGTTGCCTTTCTCCCAACTACTATTGATCTCGCGCAAATCGGTAAGGCGATGCCCGCAACGCGCAAACTCTCTGTATTAGAATGAACTTGTGTCCGTGCCCGAACATCTCGCCTCAAAGCAGGCTACGCTCGACGCGCGGCTTCGAGCCATGGGTCGCACTCTCATCGCTTACTCCGGAGGAGTGGACTCCGGATTCCTGGCGTGGGCTGCCCACCAGTCGCTAGGGACCGGCATGCTGGCAGTGATCGCGGATTCGCCCAGCCTAGCCCGCACCCATTTGGCTGACGCAATTGCCTTTGCTCACGAACATGAGATTCCGCTGGAGGTCATTAGCACCGCCGAACTCGACCGTCCGGAATACACCCGTAACGATGCTTTCCGTTGCTTCCATTGCAAAGATGAGCTATTCAATGTGATGGAGGAGGTTCGCCGCGGACGCAGTTTCGATCTCATCGCCTACGGCGTCAACCTGGATGATCAGGGCGACTTCCGCCCCGGTCAACTTGCCGCTGAACAGCACCGGGTCGCGGCGCCTCTACGAGACGCCGGTTTGACCAAGGCCGACGTTCGAGAACTCGCGCGCGCGGCCGGTTTACGCATCTGGGACAAACCCGCTTCGGCATGCTTATCGTCACGCGTTGAGTACGGGCGTCCAGTCACTCGCGAGATCCTGGAGGTCGTCGAGCAGGGAGAAGATGCTCTTCGGGGTCTTGGGTTCCGTCAGTTCCGGGTCCGGCACCACGGCGACATCGTACGCATTGAGATCGCGCGCGATGAGCTGCCCCTTGCGTTAACTCCGCAAATGGCCACTGAGTTTACTCAGATCTTCAAGGCCCTGGGCTTTAAGTTTGTGACCCTCGACCTCGAGGGTTTCCGCTCCGGCTCCATGAACACCCTGCTGCTACCCGCACTGCTTACGCGCAGCCGCAAGTCTGGCAGCTGAAATTGATCGCGTGGAATGCGGTCAAAACCAGCATGATCAGGCCCTTCGTCGCGCTCGCTATGAGATAATCTTGTTTTGCCACACAAATGAATAGGCGGTTTATAGTGACGCTTTTGCGACGTTCCACTGTTGTGATCCTGCTCATTTGCCTGGGATGTTCTGCCGAATCGGCCCCACCGGACGTTACCAAACGGATCGAACGACATGTACGTGCCTATTACAACGTTCCGCCCAGCGTCAACGTCACGATCAGCCCTCTAAAAGCTAGCGACTTCCCGAATTACGAGACTCTGACCATCACCTTCGACAGCGGGACAAAGAAGCAGAATTACGATTTCCTGCTTTCCAAAGACGGTCAGACGCTGATTCGCATGACTAAACTCGATCTCACCAAAGATCCTTACGCCGAAGTCATGAAGAAAATTGATGTAAGTGGGCGACCGACTCGCGGAAACAAGGATGCCAAGGTGGTCGCGGTCAACTTCGATGACTTTCAATGCCCTTTCTGCTCCCGCATGCATCAGACGTTGTTTCCCGAATTGTTCAAGGAGTACGGCGATCGGGTGTTATTCATCTACAAGGATTTTCCACTCGCGGAAATTCATCCCTGGGCCACGCACGCTGCAGTGAATGCTAATTGCCTGGCTTCGCAAAACGGCGATGCCTACTGGGATTTCGCCGATTTCATTCACTCCAACCCGGGGGAAGTGAAATCAGAAAAGGGTCGCGACGCCGAGTTTGCAACCCTGGACCGGATGGCCACGCAGCAGGGACAGAAGCATAACCTCGATGCAGCGAAGCTCCAGGCCTGCATCAAGGCGCAGAACCAAGACGCGATCAAGGCCTCGGTGAAAGAAGGCGAAGCCGTCGGGGTGGAGGCGACGCCCACCATGTTCGTGAATGGACAGAAAGTGGATGGAGCGCTTTCTCTCAGCGAATTGCGCGCTGTCTTCAACAGCGCGCTCGAACAGGCTGGCGTGGCTGTCCCTACGCATCCCGCCGACATGCCACCAGCTGCGTCCCAGCCATCGGGCAAGTGATGCCCTCTGCATTCGGCACGCCAAAAAGAAATCACGTTGGTCCATCGGAGGATCTGATTGAAAATGAACTCGCTGCTTGGTAACCGCCTAGCTGCAATGTTGGCGGCTTCGCTTCTCGCCGGCTTCACCGGATGTGGGCCGAATCGTGGCGCGAACGATCTGGCCGCCACGGTGGATGGGCGCAAGATCTACCAGACTGACGTGGAAAAGTATTATCAAAATCAAACTTCAGGCTCCGATCAACAACCAGTCGGCGAACAAGCCACCAACCTGCGCCTCAACATTCTGCATGAGTTGATTGATAACGAAATCCTCATGCGGCGGGCTGAAAAGCTGGGTCTGCTGGCCACCGACGACGAGGTCGAGCGCAAACTAAACGAACTTAAGTCCCCTTACAGCAACGAACAGTTTCAGGAAAAACTAAAGCAAAAAAAGATCACGCTGGATGACTTTAAGCGCGATTTAAGACGTTCCCTGACAGTCGACAAAGTCTTGAATAAGGAAGTTACCTCCAAGATCAACGTCACTGATCAGGACATCGCCGCCTACTACAACGCGCACAAATCGGAGTTCAATCTGATTGAGCCGCAGTATCATTTGGCGCAGATTTTTGTGACCCCGGCGCCTAATCCTCAGGTGCGCAACCAGAGTAACAAAGCGCAAAGCGAAGCGGATGCTCAGAAGAAGATCCAAATGATCGCTAACCGACTTGACAGCGGCGACGACTTCGGCACTCTGGCGATGAATTTCTCTGAGGACCCGGAAACCGCTGGCAATGGCGGAGACCTTGGCTTCACCCCTGAATCCTCCCTGAAAAACACTGACCCCACGACTCGTGATTCGGTGACCAGACTGAAACCGGGTCAGTACACCCCAGTTATAACTGTGGTCAATCCCATGACCAAGCAGCTGATGGGCTACCGCCTCGTGAAGCTGGTCGCAAAAGAGCCGGCAGGACAGCGAGAGTTGGCCGACCCGAGGGTGCAGCAAGCCATCCGCGCCCAGCTTCGTGATCGTCGGGAGCAACTCCTCAAAGCAGCCTATTACGAGGTCCTTCGCGACCAGGCACGTGTCGAAAACTACCTCGCGAAGAAGGTGCTCGATGGGAACGGCGTAGCACAGTAGATGATCGAGCAGAAGAGCGTCTCTAGAACCTCCACCTCACTCTATAATCGCCAACACGTCTCCCGCATTCACGTTCGTTCCTTCACCGGCGACGATTTTCTCAACCGTCCCATCTTTTGGCGACTTGACCTCGTTCTGCATTTTCATAGCTTCTACAACTAAAACGCCTTGTCCGGCCTTAATCTCTCCCTTCTCAGGAACCAGCACACGAACAACTTTGCCAGGCATGGTCGCCACTAGCTCCCTGCGACCGTCCTGGCCACTGGCGCCACGCTTGGGTCTGCGAAAGGAACGAGGATCTTGCAATTCGACCTTGTATCGCGAGCCTCTGACCCACAAATATGTTTCGGTTCTGGTGCGCTCGCGTTTGATCTCATAGGACTTTCCTTCGATCAGCAAAGAGAGTAGGTCGGAGCGCGCAAGAACGGCGTCTAGCTGACGCTGTTGGCCATCCAGGACGCAATGCCAGCCGGCTTCTGTACACTCCAGCTCCAGCCGAAAGTTCTTCCCATCGATAGTGAAGTCACAAGTCATTGCAGGGCTTCGATCCGAGCCGTCTTCCTCCAGTTCGAAGTGCCCGGTCCACCGCTTGATCCATTTGTGGAGAGCGCGTCCGCGCCTCTCACGATCGAAGTTGAGTCCAGGATTTTAAACACACCAGCCGCAATTGTGGCGATGTTTGCGTCTGCATGCTTTGCTTCAGCAAACTTCGCTTGGGCCGACGGGGACTTTAGAAGACGGTCAAGATAACTGGTGTCGAGCCTGCCCGCCCGAAAATCCGGATCACTTAGAATGCGACGGAAGAGCACAATATTGCTCTTGATGCCGCCCACAAAGTACTCGCTCAGCGCCTGCAGTAGTCGCGAGATTACCTGAGGACGGTCCTCCCCATAGGCAATCAGCTTGGCCAGCAGGGGATCGTATTCATTGGGCACCGTCCAGCCTTCGTAGATGCCGCTGTCTAACCGGATTCCCGGCCCGGAAGGCTCCAACAGCGCGGTGATTCTGCCCGGGCTGGGAAAATAATTATTATCTGGATCCTCAGCATAGATGCGGCATTCAATCGAGTGCCCGCGGAGGCTCACGTCTTTCTGCTCGAATGGCAACTTTTCTCCCGACGCAATGCAAATCTGCAGCTGCACCAGATCCAGCCCTGTGATCAACTCGGTCACAGGATGCTCCACCTGGAGCCGTGTGTTCATCTCCAGGAAATAGAAAGTTTTGTCCTGATCCACCAGGAACTCGACCGTGCCCGCATTGGTGTAGCTGGCCGCCTGAGCCACGCGGACAGCGACTTCGCCCATGCTCCGCCGCATTTTCTCATCCACGATTGGGGAAGGTGATTCTTCCAGCACCTTTTGATGCCGTCGTTGAATGGAGCATTCCCGTTCGCCCAGATACACCGTGTTGCCGTGCTCGTCGGCAAGCACCTGCATCTCGATGTGCCGAGGGTTGACGATTGCCTTTTCGAGATAAATCTCGCTGTCTCCAAAGGCCCGCTGCGCCTCACTCTGAGCGGCTTCCAGGGCAGGTCTGAGTTCTTTCCGATCGTGTACCAGGCGCATCCCCTTGCCACCGCCACCGGCCGCTGCCTTCAGCATCACGGGATACCCGATCTTCGCCGCGGCCTCCTCCGCTTCCTGGAATGATCCCAAGCCGCGAGAAGTCCCAGGCACCAACGGGATGCCCTTCTTTTCTATCTGCTGCCGGGCTCGCGTCTTCGAGCCCATCATCTCCATCGCGGCGGGAGTTGGTCCAATAAATTTCACACTCGCGTCGGCCGCGGCCTGGGCAAATCTCGCGTTCTCGGAAAGGAAGCCGTAACCTGGGTGGATGGCTTCGGCACCACTGCGCCGCGCAACATCCAGGATTTTCGGAACGTTCAGGTAGGATTCTGACGCCGCCGACTGCCCGATAGAATAGGCTTCGTCAGCCATACGAACATGCAGCGCTGCCCGGTCAGCGTCCGAGTACACTGCAACCGAAGTGATCTCCATCTCACGGCAAGCGCGGATCACCCGCACCGCAATCTCTCCGCGGTTAGCAACAAGGATTTTCTTGAACATTGTTTTAACAGCGGCTCGAGCAAAAACCCGTTCAATTTTACAGAAGATTGAGTAACTAGATGCGACGAGTCGCACCGAACTCAGCGGATGGCATCCTCCCTAGGTGCAGGGTATGATTACGTTTCCTTTAGACGGGAACTCATGCCACCTTCGCAGGCTCCTGCGACCCTGGAAATGCGAACGTGGCTTCACGCCAGCTGGCTCCCATTGAGCTTGCTGGCTCTGGGTTTAGTGGCCCGTTTGGCGTGGGCCTATTCGGTTTTTCTCAATCCCGACGAGGCCTTGCATTACCTGCTTTCTGTGCAGCCATCGCTTGCGCTCACTTACCAGGCGACCCTCCTTACCGCCCATCCTCCTCTACTGATCGTACTGCTCCACTACTGGAGTCTATTTGGTACCTCAGAGTTTATTTTGCGATTGCCGTCCGTGCTCGCCGGTACGGCTTTTTGCTGGATAATGTTTCTCTGGCTCGAACGAGTAACCGACCATGCGACGGCGCTCATTGGCCTAAGTCTGCTGCTGTTCTCTCCAGCCCTGATGTACTTGTCCGCTGAGATTCGTCAATATTCGCTCTTGCTTTTCTTCATGGCATGCAGTTTGTATTTTCTTGATCGCGCCATCGGAGAAAGATCTTCGCTCATGGTTTTGCTCTCTGCGCTGGCGCTTTATCTCGCTCTGCTTACGCACTACTCAGCGTTGATATTCGCGCTTACGATTGGGATCTATGCGCTTGTCCGCTTCCGGTCCGCAGGAACTCAAGCCCTGTTGATTGGTATATGGGGAGTGATCCAGTTAGGCGCGTTGGGCTTGGTGGGTTTCTTGCTGAAGAGCCACGTCCTTAAAATGAGGGCGCGAGGAATGTCCCAGGCGCTAGCCGATACCTATCTCCGCGGCGCCGTTTTTCACGCCGGCCAGGACAGAGTTGTCCCATTCATTTTGAAGGCAAACATCCGTCTCTTCCATTACATGTTCAGCCAGGGAGCCGTCGGCGTCTTGGGACTATTGGTATACATCGCTGGGATCGGTTTCTTGCTCGCAGACAAAGGGCCGGCCCGAGATTCCGGCCGCCCATCCTCGCGTCAGCTTGGTTTATTACTGGTTTTGCCGTTGACGATCAACTGCGGCGCGGCCCTCGCTGGACTCTATCCGCTTGGAGGCACACGTCACAATTCGTTTCTGGCTGGCTTTGCGATGTCTGGAGTGGCGGTCGCCCTGAGCCACTGGAAAACTTCGCGCAGATCGCAGAAGGCAGTCGTCATCGGGATAATGCTTGCTATCTGCAATTTCTCCGTCACGCCCGCTGGAGCTTACATGCGGCCGCAAAACCAGAGAAGGGCGTTTATGGAGCAAGCGACGGAGTACCTGAGGCGTTCCGTTCCTAAAGCTTCTTTGATCCTTACGGATGGCGAAGGAAGCCTTCTGCTTAGCTACTACTTCTGTCACTGCCTGATTTCAAGTGAGGAATCGCGCTGCGGCGAGGATCGAATCATAGTCCTCGACCCTCGTCAGTGGTTGTTGAGAGCAGAGACTTTCCCTTCCCAAATGCAAAACGCCCAAAAAAGATACGGGCTTCCACCCGGGACCAAGCCCTGGTTGTTTCAAGCTGGCTTTCTTGTCGACCGGGAGCCTGAACTGCGTGCCGAATTTGTCCAGTACGGTTGTGCCAGTCCACAGGGCTTCGGGCAAAACATCTTCCTCTGCCAACTGACGCTGAGTGCAATCAACAACCCGACCGGCGCAACCTCAACCCCAGTGAAATAAGGGTGTGTACTCCAGAAAGGGTCTGGGAGAGGATGAGGAGGCCAGAAGGGGAAAACCGCGCAGATCTGGCGGACCTTGGCCCCGGGGTTGATCCCACCGGGGCAATCCTATTTCGGTTGGTCCAAAGTAATGCCTTGGGCTCCTGGTTGCTTTTCGGCCTTGATCTTCTTAACTGCCATGGTCTTGTCCACCCACTGGTCGGCGGTCTTCAAATCTGCTGCTCGAGCGGCAGGATCGTCACACTGGACGTCAGCACGCTCGCGATAGAGCAAGTTCATGTACGCCATGGCGTCATCGTAATCCGGCCGCAATTGCAAGGCTCTGTCGATCATCCCGATGCCGTCTTTGATCACATCCGAATTCTTGTCCCGGAGCATGGCGCAGACTTTTTTGTCCTTGAGAGGCTCTTCCGGCTTCAGGCCTAGCTTGGAACGCTCTTCCATGCGTGGCTGGTAGGCTTGGGTCCAGTCAATTACCGCGACCGAATAGTATGACTCGGGATCGTTTGGGTCCAAGTCAACCGCCTTGCGATAGTAATTCTTGGAGTCTTCAAACTTCTTCATTTGTAGATAGAGGTAGGCGATACCCTTAGTGCTGTTGATCTTTTGCTCGCGCGCCGGATTGTGGCCCAGCACAGCTTTGTACTCATCGATCGCCTGCTGTGCCATGCGATTGTTGTCTTCGGTGTCAGCCCCAGGAATGTATTGCTGGGCATAGGCCGTAGCCAGATACAGACGAGCGTTCAGTAGCGCAGGATCCAGTGACACCGCTTTTTGAAAGTGGTCGATGGCTTCTTCGTACTTGGCGTTTTTGTAGGACTGCACGCCCTTGTTCAACTGATCGCGAGCCTGCAACTTGCTGCAGCCCACGCCGGAAGACAACGCCAGGCCGACCGCCATCAGTGCCAGCACTTGTACGCTTTTTCTCATTGCGTTGTAAGTCTCCCTTGCCACGAAATCCTCAGGATGCAAATAGTCGGTCTCGAACATGGCTTACGCCGGGCGCCTCGGAATCGTTAGATCTTCCCGAGAGCTTCCGACCGACTTGCAGATCTATCCACCAGCTTCGATCTTGGCGGTAATTAGGCCTACTTTGTCGACACCTGACGCATGGGCAATGTCAATCACATTGGCCACGTCGGCGAACGGAATACTATCATCGCCTTTGACGAACATTACCTTCTCGGCTCGGGTTTTGAAGATGTCGGTGAGGCGTCCCTGCAGGTTCTCCCAAGTCGTGTCCTCTTGATTGATCTTAAGAGCCGGAGCTTGCCCTGCGCCGCGATCGATCAATTGCACTACGATAGTGCGGTCGGGCGCCTGGTTCTTAGGGGCGTTCGGTGGTGGCGGCTGGGGCACCAGCGCGTCTAGTCCCTTTGGAGTTAGCGGTGTGATCACCATGAAGATGATGAGCAGCACCAGCAGTACGTCAATGAGCGGAGTCACGTTCATGTCGGCGCTTTGACCGCCCTTGGCGCTTCCCGCTGTCATTCCCATAGCTCTTCTCCTCTAGTTCGTTGAACCGGCGGTCTATTGCCCGCTGGGTGTTGTCGTCGCCGGCGCTGCTGGTGGCGTCGCTGTCTTTCTCTGCTCAGTCAACAGCCCCAACTGGTCGACACCGGCAGCACGCACATTGTCCACCACTGCGACCACAGATCCGAATTTCGCCCGCGCATCGGCCTTGACGTAGACTATCTTTTCCTGCTTGTTGGCGATACGGTCCTTGACTTTGCCGGTCAACTGATCTACCGGAAGCTTGTCATTCCCGAAATAAACTGTGCCGTCCCGCATGACAGCCACCAGCAGCGCGTCCTCTTTGTCTGCGTCAGGCATGGGCGTCGGGTTGTTTACTTGTACCAGATCCACACTCTGGCCATGCTGCAACATAGGCGTGATGACCATGAAGATGATCAGCAACACCAGCATCACGTCCACCATAGGTGTGACGTTAATGGCGGAGCTAACGTTCGCTCCCTCATTTCGTTTTGCAAGTGCCATACCTTTACCTCTCTCGAGCGCTAGATTGCATCGCTGTCCGCGAAGGAACTTTGGCGAACAGCTTTCAGGCTGGACGCCGGAGCTTCCCCGCGTCCAGCCCTAACTCATAGCCGTAGCCTTATCCTTCAGCAAGGACCGTTAGGTGCGGCGCATTCCTCGCCGCTTCAGGAAATAATCAATCAATTCGCTCGAGGAGTTGTCCATCTCCACGTCGAAGGCTTCCACGCGGCCAGTCAGATAGTTGAACATCATCACGGCCGGGATAGCCACGAATAGTCCGATGGCGGTGGTCACCAGCGCTTCCGAGATTCCACCTGCAACGGCGCCCAAACCGGTGGCCTTCTGAGTTGAGATTTCTCGGAAGGCGTTCAGGATGCCCATCACCGTGCCGAACAGTCCCACGAATGGCGCTGTCGACCCAATGGTGGCCAAACCGCCCAGCCCGCGCTTCAACTCGGCATGGACAATGGCTTCGGTGCGCTCCAGGGCGCGCTTGGAAGCCTCTATGGTCTCCCCCGGAATCTCACCGCTTTCCTGGTGAGCGCGAAATTCCATGAGACCGGCGGTCACAACCTTGGCCAGATGGCTCTTCTTATTGCGCTCCGCCACTTTGATAGCCTCGTCAATCTTGCCATCACGCAGAGCGCCCGCAACTGCGGGAGCGAACGCCCGCGACTGCTTCCGGGCGGCATTAAAGGCCATCCAGCGATCGATCATCACCCCGATCGACCAACCAGACATAATGAACAGAATGACCACCACCGCCTTCGCGATGATGCCCATCTGGCGCCATAGAGAAAGTGGATCCCACTGGACCGATTGTTCCTGCAACAACCAGGTGGCCGTGGTGGATACAGTGCTCAGAGTATGTACAGCTAAGTTGGCTACGAACATGAGTTGCTTCCTCCTCAGAACTTGTACGCGAATCGTTGTCTCGCGGTAAAACCCTAGAAATCAGGGAGCGATCGGCTGCTTTAGGCAAAAGGGCGACCGTGGTTCTTCAACGTGCCCCGCCCCGAACCGTTACACAAGGTGGGATGGGGAAAGCCGCGCCACGAACCTTCTCTCACCACTTCACTTCACCAGGCAAAGACCCTTAGCCTCCGGATAGCGAGAAAATCACCGTAATCTGGGTGTCGACTTCCACCGGTTCACCGTTCAAAATGTAGGGCCTGTACTTCCACTGCTTCACGGCTTCGATGGCTGCCGGGGCCAGCATAGGATGCCCACTGATCAAGTGAAGGTTTTCAATACTGCCATCCTTGCTGATCTCAGCCTGCAACAGCACACTTCCTTGGATGCGTGCCTGTCGCGCCAGGGGCGGGTAGGCTGGTTGAACTTTACGCAGCAGCAAGCCCTGGGTCACACCTTGCGACACCCGTACGCGTTGCGGCGTAGCTATCTTGGGTACGGACATAGGGGTCGAATTGATGATTCCGCCGATCACTCCTCCCATCTGTCCGCCAGGCACTCCGCCCGGAACCCCACCCACCACGCCAGCCATGGAATTCATCGGCGGTGGAGCCTCTTCTTCTTTGATCATCTGCACTTTTTCTGGAATCTTGGTTGGCGTACGGAGTTGGCCGTTAATGATATCGGTCTGAATTTGCTTGACCACCTTGACCGGAGTCGCCGCCGGTGGCGGCGGTGGTGGCGGAGGAGGTGGAGGCGCCACCAGGAAGGTCATCAGCTGTGTTTTTGGCAGGGCTTCCGTAAATAGGAGTGGAATCAATACCAGCACTCCGATCAGCATTACCTGCAAAACGAAGGAAAGAGCAGTCGTCGCCCCGCGTTTCGTCTTCAGCTTGCCACCGGATTCAATCAGGCTGTCTTCAAACATAGGCGTCTCCTCTTACACGAGTCCTACATCCTCTTAGACACCGCCCCTGCTTCCACTGTTCCCAAGCTGAGCAACCGTTGGCCGGCTCCAGCTTATATCGGCCGAGTGGCAGTTAAACAATTGCAAACTAAGTAGTTACGCCCGCTTTCGAGTCCTTTGCCTGTGCCCGAGTAGCATTAGGCCGTGGACCCTTGCCTTCTACCGACTTTCCGCCTGGACCAATCACCGGCCGTGCCCCGCGTTTCGTCCGCCAATCCTGGTAAGCCACCAGAATGGGTGCCGCAATGGCAATCGACGAATAAGTACCGATCAGGATGCCTATCACTAATGCGAATGAGAACCCATGCAGCACTTCGCCACCGAACAAATACAAAGCCAGCACCGTCAGGAATGTTAAGCCCGCTGTCAAGATGGTCCGGCTAAGGGTCTGATTAATGCTCCGGTTGACGATGTCGGACAGCTTCTCGCGTCGCATCAACTTCAAGTTCTCGCGGATACGATCGAACACCACAATTGTATCGTTGTTGGAATAACCGATCAGCGTCAGGATGGCCGCAATCACTGTCAGCGAGATTTCCTTGTTCGCCAGTGAAAAGGCGCCAACCGTGATCAAAGTATCGTGAAACACGGTAACTACCGCAGCCACACCGTAGATCCACTCGAATCGGAAAGCGAGGTACACCAGCATCCCGGCAAGGGAGTAAATCACGGCCCACTTCGCCTGGCTCTGCAGTTGTTTGCCGACTTGAGGTCCAACAATTTCCACTTGGTAGATCCCGAAATCGGAAAGATAGAAACCCTCCTGCAGTGTCGCAACCACTGCCGGATCGACTATACCCTTCAAGTCGTCGAAGGAACTTAGCACGCCGCCCTTGGTTTTGTCCCGATAGTTCACAATCCTCTGCGCCACTTCGGTGTAGCGTTGATTGGCGTCCGTACCTGCGTGCAGCGGATCCTTCTCGAGCAGGTAATTCGCCTGTGTCAAAGAGCTGCTATTGTTCAGGTCCTGCTTGCCGGCCGGGGTGTTTGTCTCAAGGGCACTGATGACCTTAATCTTGCCCTCGTCCAGCGCCTTCTCACTGGTCTCGCGGACGTCCAGGTCAATCAGCTCTTCGTTGCTCGCAGGCACACCGAGTCGTTGAATCCTCGCTCGCCCGAGACCGACTCGCCCCAGCGCCGCCCGGATGGCATCGTCGTTCGGGGGATGCGAGAACTTCACGTAGACCAGCGTGCCCCCCCGGAAGTCTACACCTAGCGGGATCCCATGCCAGAACAACATGGAAAGTATGCCCGCCACACTGAATACCAATGAAAAGGCGAGAAAGTACCACTTCTTGCCGAGAAAATCTATGTTTGGATTGCGAAAAAATTCCACTCTGCTTAAAACCCCTTATAACAATCTATATGAGGACCAGCGCCCTCGCCCGTCCAGGCCGAGCAAAACCCGGCAATCCTAAATGCTCAATGCCTCGCCCCGCTGCTTGCGGGTAAGGATCCAGTCAAAAATCATGCGCGATACGAAAACCGCGGTAAACAGGTTCGCCAGCAAACCAAATGTTAGCGTGACCGCAAACCCCTTTACCGGCCCTGTCCCAAACAAGAAGAGGATGGCCGCTGAAACGATCGTGGTGACGTGCGTATCCACGATCGTGATCCAGGCATGGCCGAATCCTTGTTCGACCGCCGAAGGCGGCGTTTTTCCATTCCTCAGTTCCTCGCGGATGCGCTCGAAGATCAGGACATTCGAATCTACGCCCATGCCGACAGTCAGAATCACTCCCGCAATCCCAGGCAAAGTCAGAGTCGCACCGAAATAGCCCATGAAACCGAGCAGAATGACCAAGTTCAAGATCAGCGCAATGTCGGCATTGATTCCCGCGCCGCGATAATACACCAGCATGAAAATCAACACCGCGAGCATTCCGATAACCGCAGCCTGAACTCCGGCACGGATCGAATCCGATCCGAGCGACGGTCCGACTGTCCGCTCTTCCAGGTATTTGATACTCGCGGGCAGAGCACCCGAATTCAGAACCAGCGCCAGGTCCTTGGCATACTGTTCGGTCATCCCACCGCCGCTAATGCGTCCCTGGTCGCTAATCTCCGACTTAATCACGGCAACTTCCTGGACCTTGTTATCCAGCACGACCGCCAAATAGTCATTGACGTGCTCTCGCGTGAATCGCGAAAAACGCCGTCCGCCTTCCCCGGTCAGGATGAAATTGACCTCGGGCCGGCCAGTCTCGTCACGACCGACGCTGGCCTGTCTCAGATCGTGGCCGGCTACGGCAGAAACGCGAGAAATGAGGTACACGGCGTCTTCCGTTCCACTGCCGCCTTTGTTCTTGCCGTGCAGCAGGACTGCATCCGGAGGCAAAACGCCGTTGTGCGCAGCCAAAGCAGCCTGCTCATCAGGATAGGCCTGACCGTTGTCCAGGGCTTGCCGGATTTCAAGCATGGCAGTGGACTGCATAATTTCCTTTACTCGCGCAGGATCATCCACGCCCGGTAACTGGACCAGGATTTGGTACTGTCCCAGCCCGTGCTCCTCGATGACCGGCTCGCTAACTCCCAACTGGTCAATGCGATTGCGGATGGTCTCAATCGCCTGCTGAACAGCCTGATTCTTAAGAGACACCAGAGACTGAGGCTTCATGGTCAGCGTCCAACTGTTCTCAGCACCCGACGCCGCTTCGTACTCAGACAGCCGATCGCTCACAATCGACCGAAGATCGGAGCTAGATTCCGGCGGCACTCCCTTAATCACGATCTTGTCCGGGCTGTTTACAGGATCGGGTTTGCTGATGTCGGCATAGTTGATCTTTTTCGTCCGCAACGCTTCCTTAAGCCGTTCGACCGCGCGGTCGCTATCCGCATTGACGGCATCGTTGACCTGCACTTGAAGAATGAGGTGGGTTCCACCTTTCAGATCCAGTCCCAGGTGAATGCGGTCCTGCAACGACGCCACCAGTCCCTTGGCTGAGAGGTCCTTAGGAATTCCGAATATGCCAAACAGGAATGCCAGCAGTATTGCGGCGACGAGTCCGAGTTTCCATCCCAAATTCTTGTTCATGACCTAACTTTTATTTGCCAGTAAAATTTAGATGCACTTTTTTGCGTCGTCACGATCGATTTTCAAGCTGACTTGCTCACCGCTTCCTCCGGTGTCGTAACCGATACCACCGAAGCTCGGGTTACCTCGATCCGGAGGTTGTCAGGCGGCACTCGCAGTTGTAAATAGTCGTCTTTCAGCGAGATGATAGTTCCGCGTAGCCCGCCGCTTGTCACCACCTTGTCACCGGTCTTGAGCTCCGACAACATCTGTTGCCACTTCTTCTGCCGCCGCTGCTGCGGCATGATCAAGAGAAAATAAAAGATGGCAAAAATGAAGATCAGCGGGGCAAAGCCCAGCCAGCCCATGGAGCCGCCACTGCTTTGCAGTGTCAACAAATATTCTGCGCTCATGAAGATTCGGATACCCGGTTCCTGCTAAACAGTTCGAGCCATACCTGCTGACGCGTCTCGCCCTGTGCAAATTTACCGCAGGAGTTCTCGTTGTCGTAGGCCGGAGATTCCTTTAGCTTCAGGCACGAACCGGGGATGCCAAGCTATGGTTTCCGTTGAGATTACTCACCAGAAAGAAAACAGGCCTTTTTCCCAAGTGCAATAGAATGACGCACCGCCCGCATGGTGTCAAGGTAGAAGCTGAGGTTGTGGATGGTATTGAGGACCTGAGCCAGAATCTCGTTCGAGGCATAAAGATGGCGGAGATAAGCTCGCGAATAGCGCCTGCACACCCGGCAGGAGCAAGCGGGATCCAGGGGTCCGTCGTCGCCAGCATAACGCGCTTGCTTGATAGAGATTTTTCCCTGCGAGGTGAACAGCAATCCGTGTCGCGCCGCCCGCGTGGGCAGCACGCAGTCCATCATGTCAATGCCAAGGTTAGCGTATTCAATAATCTCCTCGGGCGTCCCGACTCCCATAAGGTATCGCGGCGTGTCGCCGGGGAGATGTTGGACCGTGGCTTCGACAATTTCTCTCGTCAGCTTGCGAGGCTCCCCCACGCTGAGTCCGCCTATGGCATAGCCTGGAAAGCCGATCCCAATCGTGCGTTCAGCGGATTCCTTCCTTAGGGCTGGATCCATTCCTCCTTGCACGATGCCAAAGAGTGCCTGGGTCTGCGTAGGGGCAGAGCCCGTCCTGAGTTCGTCGAAGGATGTCCTCACCTGCCCGGGACTGGCGACCTGGCGCTCGCCTGCCGAGACGGGGACGTCTGGGCCTACGTGATTGCCCCAAGGCACTTCGCGCTTGTGCTCTTCGAAATATTCCTTACTCCGCTCTGCCCAGCGCAGCGTCAACTCCATTGACTTCCGCATCCGTCCGTCATCCGCCGGATACTCGGTGCACTCGTCAAAGGCCATGATGATGTCCGCGCCCAACCCGATCTGCGTCTCCATCGCGCTCTCCGGACTCAAGAAATGCGACGATCCATCCAGATGTGAGCGGAACTTCACACCTTCTTCGGTCACCGTGCGTAGGTCATTCAAACTGAAGACTTGGAAGCCGCCAGAGTCTGTCAGGATTGCCCGCGGCCACGCCATAAAGGAATGCAACCCACCAAGTTGGCGGACTTGATCGACCCCCGGCCGCAAATAGAGGTGATAAGTGTTCCCCAGCAGAATCTCGACGCCGAGTTCTTCCAAAATGTCCTGAGAGATGCCTTTCACGGACGCCAGCGTTCCCACCGGCATGAATACAGGCGTTTGGACCGTACCGTGAGGAGTGATCAGCTTGCCTGCGCGCGCAGGACCAGAAGCCGCCTCAATCTGGAATTGGATCGACACTGCTGGGATTGTAGCAACCCTATTTTGACGCTTGATGAAGAAGAGAACGTGCGGGACTAATCCTTTGTTCCCAGTCCGGCGCGCCGCAGAAGATTTCGCAACGCCCTTTCACCTGCTGCGCCGCGTTGCGTGCCGGCGATATTGCCATCGCGGTCGATTACCACATAGATAGGATAGGTGTTCGCCTGGTACATGGCGGCTAGGTTGGTGTCTTCCGTAAGAACGACTTTGCAAGACCGCGGATGTTCCTGAAGGTGTATTTTCACTTTCTTCTTGGACTCTGCCACGTCGACGGCCAGGACAACCAGACCTTTGTCGGCAAACTGGTGCCCGAGGTCGTCCACCATGGCTTCCTCCTGACTGCAATATGGGCACCAGGTAGTCCAGAAATCCAACAGGACAACTTTGCCTTTGATGGAGGCATTATTGAACTGTTCGCCATCAAGGGTTTTGGCGTGAAAACGAGGAGCAGGTTCCGCTTCGTCATCGCCACCGGCGGCGAGCCCCGGCAATGTAACAATAGCCATAACGAGAATAATGGCCAGCGAAAATCGTGGTCGGCGCGCCAGCATGCGGCGGAATATACCACAATTTGAGCGGGGTCAAATTGCTTCTCTATAGGTATTTAGATGGCTAGCAGGCGGATCTCACCTGTCACGACACCGTCTTTGACTAGCAGCTTCCCCACGGTCACCGGCAGCCGAAACCGCCTCGGCCCGGCGCTTCCCGGATTGAAATACAGCACTCCGTTTCTCGTCTCTTGCTTTGGCACATGGCTGTGTCCGGAGATCACCGCGGCAAATCCAGCCGCTTCCGGCTTCAGATCGAGTTCCTGCAAGCTGTGTAGCACGTAGATGGAAATGCCACCCACTTCCAGCACATTCGTGGCGGGAATCTTTCGCGCCCAGGCCTCACGGTCAACGTTACCCCGCACCGCCGTCACAGGCGCAGTCTCCGCTAGCTTGTCCAGAATCGCGGCGTCGCCGATATCACCGGCATGGATGATAAAAGCAGATCCGCGCAGGTCAGCCAACGCTTCCGGCCGAAGTAGGCCGTGGGTATCAGAGATAACGCCGATCAGCGTGATTTTCACCGCGTACCGTGTAGGGGAAGTTACAGCCCCGGGCTCTTGTCCGCGATGAGCTTTCTGATCTTCTCTACAAACTCTACGGCCGCCATGTCTTCCGTCTTCTCTTTCCCTCGGGTGCGGACGTTCACTTTCCCAGCCTCCGCTTCTTTGTCACCCACCACTAGCAGAAACGGTACCTTCTGCAGGGCATGCTCGCGGATTTTTGAATTCATCTTTTCGTTACGGGCATCGACGTGCACGCGCACATCGATGGCTTTCAATTGGTCCGCAACTTTGTTCGCATAGTCTGCATGTCGCTCACTGATAGGAATCATCGCCGCCTGTACCGGCGAGAGCCACACCGGAAACGCCCCGGCGTAGTGCTCGATCAGCACCCCGAAGAAACGCTCGACGGATCCGTACAGCGCGCGATGCACCATCAGCGGCTGTTTGCGCGTGCCGTCCTCCGCAACGTACTCCAGAGCAAAGCGCTGTGGCAGGTTGAAGTCAAATTGGACGGTGGAAAGCTGCCAGAGGCGGCCGATGGCATCGACCAGCTTGATATCAATCTTCGGCCCATAGAACGCCGCTTCTCCCGGCATGGTCTTATATTCAATATTGAGGCGCTTCAACACTTTTTCCAGCGAGCTCGTGGCCAGGTTCCACTGCTCTTCGCTTCCTACGAAATTCTTCCGGTCGTCGGGATTCCAGGTCGAAAGTTCGGTTTGAAATTGATCGAATCCGAAATCTTTGAGCACATCCCGGGCAAACTCCACGCAACTGGCAATCTCCTGCTCGATCTGCTCCGGCGTACAGAAGATATGGGCATCGTCCTGAGTAAAACCACGTACCCGCAGCAATCCGTGCATCACCCCTGAGCGCTCGTAACGGTAGACCGTCCCCAGCTCGCCCAACCGCACCGGCAAATCCCGATACGATTTCAGCGAGTCCTTATAAATCAGGATGTGAAATGGGCAGTTCATGGGCTTCATGCGGTATTCCGCGTCGTCGAGCTCCATGACGTCAAACATGTTTTGCGCGTAGTAGCCTTCGTGGCCCGAGGTCTGCCACAATTGCCGCCGCGCGACGTGCGGCGTGTAAACCAGCGAGTAGCCGCGCTTCAGGTATTCGGAGCGCATCCAGTCTTCCATCTCTTTACGGATGATTCCGCCCTTGGGATGCCAGAAAATCAGCCCGGGCCCCGCCAGCTCCTGAATAGAAAACAGATCCAGTTGCTGGCCGAGCACGCGATGGTCGCGCTTTTTGGCCTCTTCCTGATTGTGAATGAAGTCGTCGAGGTCTTTTTTGGAGAAGAATGACGTCCCGTAAATGCGCTGCAGTTGCGGATTCTTCTCGTCGCCCAGCCAATAGGCTCCTGCAATATTCAGTAGCTTGAAGGCTTTGATTTTGCCAGTCGAAGGGACGTGCGGGCCGCGGCAAAAGTCGACGAACTTTCCGGTGCGGTAAATGGAAATCTTTTCATCGGGCTTGGTGAACTGCTCGATGAAATGACACTTCATGAAGTCACCTTCTTTTTTGAACTCCTGCAAGCCCTGATCGCGAGGCAGAAACTCACGCGCGTAGGGAATGTTCTGCTGCACCAGTTCCTGCATCTTCTTTTCAATTCTCTCTAGATCTTCGGGAGTAAAGGGAGTCGGGCGATAAAAGTCGTAGAAAAATCCGCTTTCGGTCGCCGGCCCATGGCCAAGCTTGGTTTCGGGGAACAACTCCAAGACCGCCGCCGCCAGCAGATGCGCGGAGGAATGCCGGTAAACTTCCAGTGCCTCGGGATCGCGATCGGTCAGGATGCGCAGGTCAGCGTCTCTATCCAGCGGCCGAGTGAGGTCGATCAGATCGCCGTTGGTTTTGGCTGCCACCGCGGCGTCTGCCAGCCGTGGGCTGATGGACTTGGCGACATCAAGAGCGGTCGCGCCCTTAGGCACTTCTTTGACGCTCCCGTCCGGGAGCTTTATATGAATGCTGTCTGCCATAGGTTGGGTTTTGTACCGTGCTAAATATTTGAGTTTACATCAACAACGCGCAGGGGCCGACGCCAGGCGTCTTAGGAAGTGTGTGGCAATCGCGGGTCCTCGTAGTACAGCTTCTCCATCGCCGCATGCACATTGGCCGATAGCACATCCATGTCGCGCAGCCTATATCCAGCAGTCGAGATCGGCTTGCCAACCCTCATCTCCAGGGGACGGCACTTGATGTGGAAAGTGTCCATAGGCAGAAGTTCGTAAGTTCCGATCAGCGCTACCGGAATGACGTCCACTTGGGCCTTGATAGCTAGGAAAAATGCTCCCGGAAGAAAAGGCTTGATCTCGCCATCGGATGTCCGGCCGCCTTCGGGAAAAATTACCAGTGGTATGCCGCTCTTCAGGCCTTTGAGCGCCGAGCGGATGCTCCCAATTGATCGCGATGGATTCTGCTGATCGATACAAACTTGCCCGGACCGCCTCAGATGCCAGCCAACGATTGGATACACCAGCAATTCTTTCTTGAAGACGATCCGGAACTGAAACGGCAGGTATACGTAGAGCACCGGAATATCGATCGCGGAAGCATGATTGACCGCGATCACAGTCGGCTTCGAGACATCGATATTCTCCAATCCGCTGACCCGCACCGGCGAGGAGATAGTCTTCATAATCAGCTGCGACCAAAATCGGGCGAAGCCGTGAAGGATACGTTCTTTCTCGCCGAACAAAGAAACCGGGATAGAAATGATTCCGAGGATGACGGTGTAGAACCAAATCAGAGGATCGAAGACGAAATAGGATCGCAACCGGCTGCCCCAGCCATACTTCTTTCGGGGAGCTGACGTGCCGGCACTGTCATCCTCGGGCCTCCGCAAAGCGTGGTCGGTCGCAGGAGTCTGCGTCAGAGGCTCTGTGGCGTTCCGCTCTTCCTGGCCGAAGGATGTATCGACTTCCCGCATTGACTCCTAAGCCTTAACGCCGAGCAATCGCATCGCCTCTCCCACAATGTATATCGAGCCGGTTACGACTACCACGCCTTTGGCTCCAGCCAGTTCCCCGGCCCGGCTTAGCGCCGAGGCAACGTCGGGGGCGTCTTCTATCTCAGTCGCCGTGCGAGCGGCGGCTTGGCGAATCTCATCCGGCGCGGCAGAGCGCGGATTGTCTGCGCGCGTCGCGATCACTCGCTGTGCCAGCGGAAACAGAATCTCTGCCATCTCGCCAATGGCTTTGTCACGCATGGCTCCGAAGATGAAGGCCAGTGGCCGACCTTCGTAACAAGACGACAACGTCGACCGCAACGCCCAGGCTCCTGCAGGATTGTGCGCCACGTCCAACACGTACTCCGGCGAAACGACAGCGGGCGGAATCACCTGAAAGCGTCCACGCCAGCGTGTTTCGCGAATGCCGCGCTCGATCGAGGCGGGCCTAATTGAGAACCTCTGCTTGCGCAGTTCCTCGGCCGCGGCAATTGCCAGCGCCACGTTCCGCAACTGATGTCGCCCTACAAGCGGAGTCTCGACCAGAATCTGCTTCCCCATGACCTGCAGCGGATAGCGGTAGACGGGACGATTACCTGCTCCAGTATCGTTCTTTGCGTCCCTTGCGCTGACTGTTAAGTACCCTGGGCTTCCGGGCGAAACTGGTGGCACATACGGCACGGCGCTGACACCCCGTGCTCCGAGATCCAGGATCGTATTGCCGATCACATCATTGGCTTGCGGCTGCTGCGGCAACGTCACCACCACTCCACCCGGCCGAATAATTCCTGCTTTTTCCCGCGCGATCTGGCCGACTGTATTTCCCAGAAACTTTTCGTGATCGAGCGAAATATCGGTGATTACGCTCACCAGCGGCTCGATGACGTTGGTCGCATCCAGCCGGCCGCCCATACCGACTTCGAGTACAGCGATCTCAACCTTCCTTCGCGCAAAGTATTCGAACGCGATGGCGGTCAGCATCTCAAAGAAGCTAGGATGCCACGGCAATTCACGTTCACCCACCAGCCGCTCCGCCGTCCGATCCACCATATCGTGCAGCAGGGCAAATTCGTCGTCGCTGATGTCCTCACCGTTGATGCGAATGCGCTCGTTGATCCGCACCAGATGTGGGGAAGTGTAGAGACCAGTCCGAACACCCGAAGCTTGCAGAATGGAAGCCAGAGTTGCCGCAGTGGAACCCTTGCCGTTCGTCCCCGCTATCAGTACACCCGGAAAACGCCGCTCGGGGTGCTCCAAAGCCGCCAGCAGCACACGCATATGCGCCAGATCGAACTTGTGCGATGGTGTCTGCGCCAGTTCGTGACCTAGCGAGTACATACGTGCAATGGCAGCTTCGTAGGACATGGGTAAGCTATCAGCCCTCGGTCATCAGCCCTTAGCTATCAGATTATCAGTTCGCGGTTTCAGACTCAGGCGTTGCCAGATTCGTATCGCTAATGCGAAGCGAAGGACCTCGAACGGGGCAGAAAGCGGCTGGCTGAGAGCTGACGGCTGATAGCTGTAGTGGCTACGCCGCGGGCGTCATAAACTCTAGCGCTCGCGCAATAAAGGGCTTGAGCTGCTTTCGCGGGACCACAGCGTCCAGCATGCCGTGCTCCAGGAGAAATTCGCTTCGCTGAAAGCCCTGGGGGAGCTTCTGCCGGATGGTCTGCTCGATCACGCGGGGCCCAGCAAATCCGATAAGCGCACCGGGCTCGGCAATGTTCAGATCGCCCAGCATAGCGAAGGACGCGGTCACTCCACCGGTGGTTGGATCGGTCAATACTGAGATGTAGGGTACCTTGGCTTCATCCAGTCGGGCCAGCGCGGCCGATATTTTGGCCAATTGCATCAGGCTGATTACGCCCTCCATCATGCGTGCTCCGCCTGACGCCGAAACAATGATGATCGGGGTTTTACTCTCGGTCGCCTGTTCAATGGCCCGCGTGATCACTTCGCCCACCACGGCACCCATGCTGCCCCCGATGAAGGCATATTCCATGGCACTCACGATCACCGGTCGGCCATTCAGCTTGCCGCGTGCGTTGACCACCGCGTCTTTCAGCCCAGTATCGGCTTGCGCCTGCCTCAGGCGCGACGAGTAGGCCTTCAAATCCACGAATTTCAATGGGTCGGTCGAAACCAGGTTGGCGTCAGACACCTCGTACTCATTGTCGTCCAGAAGTTGTGCCAACCTGCTGCGGGCGTCAATGCGAAAGTGCTTGTCACACTTGGGGCAGACGTTCAGGTTGTCTTCGAGGTCTTTTTTCCAGATGATCTGCCGGCAATTCTCACACTTCACCCACAGCCCTTCGGTGCGAACTTTCTTTTCGCCCGAAGTATCCAGCTCACCGGCTTGTCGCTTGAACCACGCCATACTTAATTTTACCGATCGTCAGATTGTAGGATTTTCGCGAATTGGAAAAATTAGATTGAGCCTTCAATTCGTCGATTCGACAATCCCGTAAATCTGCAATCTCAGTACTCGATTCCCCTCTGCGCCATCACGCCTTTCTCGTACGCATGTTTCACTTGGCGCATTTCGGTTACAGTGTCAGCAAGTTCAATAATTGTCGGATGCGCATTCCGCCCCGTCAAGATAACGTGGATCATTTCCGGCTTTTTCTTCAGGCTCTCCGCGACCTTGGCTGCCTCGAGCATTCCGTAGCTGATCGCATAATTGATCTCATCCAGGATGATCAGGTCCCACTCGCCGGATTGAATCGCGCGCTCGCCCTCTGCCCAGGCCTCCTCGACCATGCGCACATCTTCTGGATCGGGCTTCTCCGCGCCCACCTTGACGAAGCCGCGTCCCATCTGCTTCATCACAAACTTGTCGCCAAACGCCTTCACTGCGTCCAGTTCCCCGTAATGCCATGAACCTTTCAGAAACTGCAACATAAGCACCCGCATGCCCTGGCCCACGGCCCGTAACGCCGTGCCCATGGCAGCAGTGGTCTTACCCTTGCCCGGGCCAGTGTTCACGATAATGAGGCCACGGCGTATATCCGGCATACTCGGCGAATTGTTGATTGTACCTGTTTGGGAGGTCAGACGGGTGCGAGGCCCATGCTCTAGGGGCAAGAGTGCTCGCGAGTTATTGGGATGGGACAGGAGGAACCCTAATCCCGCGGTGAATAAGGGAGGGCTACTGGGCTTCGCCTAGGAGTCAAAGCAGATTCCCGGCCTAGGGCATCTCGATTACTTGCCGCAGATCCACTTTTTGCTCGTGAATGGCCTTGGGCGGCTCATCACCCAGCAGCCTTACGGTAATTCGCAGCGCATCTACTTCTTTCTTCACCCGCAGCATTTCCTGCTCTTTGATCCGGAGCACTTCCAGCGGATTTCTCATGGCACACATCCTTGGGGTCAGAGTAAATGCTTGTAATCTTCGCTTAGTCCGACCCACTGTAGTGGGTCGATTGCAGACACGGAACATCACGAAGGTACACGCCTGAATTCCTGAAAATTCTCAGTGCCCTAGGTGGTAGGGATGGCCCTTCAGGATGGTGAATGCCCGGTAAAGCTGTTCCAGCAGCACGATCCTGGCTAACTCGTGGGCCAGCGTCATCTTACCTAGCGAGAGCAGTAGCGCCGCTGACCTCCGGGTAGTCTCCGTGAATCCGTCTGCCGAGCCTACCGCAAATAACAGCGGCAGAGAATTGCGTTCCCGATATTCGCCCAGAAACTTCGCCAGTTCCTCGGATGAAAGTTGCCTCCCCCTGGGGTCTAGGAGAACCATTGTATGCCTGGCGGGGCGGGCGTTTCTATCACCAAACTTCATCAGCGTCGCCTCGTCCTTGAGGCTCACCCCCTCGACTTCACAATAACGCGCCAACCTTTTCAAATAGTCGTCCGTCAGGGTCTGAATCGCAGACTCTCTTGTCTTACCAATCCATGCGATCGTGAGCTTCACTGCTGAGATTTGAGCACAGACACACAGTCCACTAACCAGAATCAAGGTTCAGCTTGTCCGACCCTTCGTTGAACAAACTGGATTAAGCCCGTTTCTTTCTCAGTCCTCGCACGGGCGTACGCCTTGCCCTGACGGCACCTCCCGCAAGGTCCGTTGGCTCCAGCCGCTTGGCCGACTTCCACAGCCGCTCGAGATCGTAATACTGGCGAGCCCTTTCCGAGAAAATATGGACCACGAAATCGACGTAGTCGAGCAAGACCCACTCCGCCTGCTTGTAGCCCTCGATGTGGGTTGCTCGCAAGCCGTTTCTCTCCAGATGTTCTTCCACTTCGTCAGAGATGGCTTGAACCTGTCGCGGATTGGTTCCGTTACACAATATGAAGTAGTCGGTGAACGCCCCTGATCCCTCTTCCAGTTCCAGAACGGTGATTTCTTCTGCCTTCTTCTCCCGGCAGGCGCTGATGGCTTCTGCGACTTGCTGTTTCAATATGTTCTTCTTCATGCAGTGGTCAAAACCTGTTGGCTTTTGCCAGCCCCAATTGTAAACGGAGTTCATTTCCACGGTCCGCATTGGGATTGCCGACGCGATTCAACTTTTATCAAGTCCCATTTTCTTGATGTACTCCTCCACCTGCGGATCCACAAACTTCTTTAACGACCGCTTTTCCGCTATGGCTTTCCGGATGGCCGTGGCCGAGACCCGTTGATGCACATTGTCGAGCATATGCACCGTCACTCCGTTCAACGCCAGATCCCCTTTCGCAGGTTGCTTCGCGAACGGCTGGGTCACGGCTTCCGATGGTCGCAGACTTCGCGGCAGCGCGTTGGCCAGATCGGCCAGTGAGTATCCAGGACGGCTGGCCACGATGAATTCGCATGCGCGAAACAGGGCCTCAGCCTCATGCCACTTGGCGATTTCATCGAAGGCATCGACGCCGATCAAGAAGAACAGGCGGTCACTCTTTTTGAGGGAGAGCTTCAACCGCCGGACCGTCTCGATGCTGTAATTCGGCCTTACAATAGCTGACTCCTTTTGCTGCCCCTTGCCGCGCTTCTTTTCGATCGGGACTGTATTCGGAGCTTCCAAAAGGGACGGCACGAATGTCTTGTTGCCCATTGTCGCCAAAGCGACCATGGCATAACGATGGAAATATGGCGTGAGTGGTTGCCGCTGCTTGTGAGGAGGAACGTTGGCCGGAACAAAATAGATGCGCGCCAGATGAAAGCGCTCCTGCGCGGCCCGTGCTAATGCAATGTGACCCTTGTGGATCGGGTCGAAAGTTCCGCCGAAAAGACCGATGTTCATTTTGTTGCAGCGCACCTATTCCGCGGGATTCTGGCGAAAGGTTGCCTGCTCAGATTCTTCCTGATGGTCATTGGCAACTGGGCACTCATCGCATGAACTCCCGTAACTCGCGGTCTCCCATTTTGGGAATTACAGTGGAGTTGTATGCGAGTGAAGCTCCCCCTTCTCCGCACACGTTTCATTCCTCCGGCTCGGGCCCCCATACTCCGATACGGAGTTGCCCTCCTCAGCACGATTCTCGCGTTGATTCCCGCGTTCCTGCTTTCGGACATTGTCGAGAGCCGACTCGTTGTCTTCGCCGTCGCTATCATGGTCAGCGCCTGGTACGGTGGCTGGAAACCCGGCCTGGCTGCCACTGCATTTGCCCTTACAGTCAGCGCTTATTTCTCTTTGGCTGGCGCCCATACCCAGGCCGAGTATCGCCAAGCCATCATACATCTCACGCTCTTTGTGTTGGTCGCCGCCCTGATTTGCTCATTCAACGCGGCCCTTCGTTCAGCGCAGGAAGCATTGCGCCGCTCCGAAGTAAATTTCCGCTCCCTGGTGACCAACGCTCCTTACGGTGTCTGTCGCTGTTCTTCCGCCGGTATTATTCTCGACGTGAACCCGGCGCTGGTCACCATGTTGGGTTACGGATCCGGGGCCGAACTAATGGGAACCAACCTCGCCAATCTCTACGCCGACTCCCAACAATGGTTCAGCCTGGCCGACTACTTTCGCGCTCTGCAAAAATTTGACGGACTGGTCGCCGAGTGGAGAAAGAAGGATGGCAGTTCCATCATCTTGCGGCTCTCCGGACGCGCCATGCGCGGTGAGAAAAAAGCCATATTCTTTGAGCTGTTCACTGAAGACGTGACCGAACGACGGGCGCTGGAGCAGCAACTGCGTCAGGCCCAGAAAATGGAAGCCATTGGACGGCTCGCCGGTGGCATTGCGCACGACTTCAACAATCTGCTCATGGTGATCTCCGGCTACAGCGAGTTTTTACTGGAGCGCATCGGCCCTGACCCAGCTCTGCGCGCGCCCGCCCAGGAAATCGCCAACGCCGCCGAGCGCGCAACCGGCCTCACTCGCCAGCTTCTCGCGTTTAGCCGCAAACAGATGCTGGCGCCCAAGGTATTGGATCTCAACGGCGTCGTCACCGAAAACCTGAAAATGTTAACCCGTCTGATCGGCGAGGATATTGACCTGGTCATGGTTCCGGGCGCGGAACTGGGCGCAGTCAAAGCCGATCCCGGCCAGATCGAACAAGTCATCATGAACCTTGCGGTGAACGCCCGCGACGCTATGCCTCACGGCGGCAAGCTGACCATTGAGACCGCCAACGTCACGCTCGACGAAAATTACGCCCGTTTTCACGCCCCGGTGAAGCCGGGTGAGTACGTGATGCTGGCTATCAGCGACACCGGTCTGGGCATGGACAATGAAACTCAGTCTCACATCTTTGAACCGTTTTTCACCACCAAGGGACCGCGAGGCACCGGCCTCGGGCTGTCAACCGTCTACGGCATCGTCAAACAGAGTGAAGGCTACATCTGGGTTTACAGCGAACACGGCAAGGGGACGTCCTTTAAGGTCTATCTGCCGCGAGTGAGCGCAAGCGGGGAAATGGTTGCGCTTCAGCCTGCCGTCGCCGCCTCAAAACCTGGGCAAGGCGATGAAACTATCCTACTGGTTGAAGATGAACCCAACCTTCGCCGGCTTGCCCGCCAGGCTCTGGAGAGCCAAGGTTATTCGGTACTCGACGCGCCCGACGGCGCCAGCGCAATTCAAGTTTCCAACTCTCATCAAGGCCCCATTCATCTGCTGTTGACCGACGTCATCATGCCAGGAATGAACGGGCGCGAACTGGCTCTGCGCATCTCCTCGCTGCGGCCCGAAGCCAGAGTGCTTTATATGTCGGGCTACACCGAGAATGCGATCGGCCACAACGGCACTCTGGACGAGGGCATCACCCTTCTCCAGAAGCCCTTTACCCTCCCCGCGTTGAAAGCCAAGGTGCGGGAGGTGCTCGACACACCGCTCCCCCAGGAGGTCACGATGTCTGCTCGCTTTGCAGGAACAGGTCGCGCCCGGGAAAAGCTCTCTCCTTTCCGCGCCCAGCGCTTCAAACTTCAATTGCCGTTGAAATACCGCCAGCTCGGAGAAAACGACTGGCGCGCCGGCACCACCGAAAACATCAGCCGCTCCGGAATGCTGTTCCGGGCGGAAGAAGCGATTCCACCCAATGTGCAGCTCGAAATCAATCTTGTTCTGCCTGCGGAAATCGCAGGACTATCGGCGGCAGAAGTCGTTTGCCGGGGCGAGATAGTGCGCACCGTGGAAGCCGATTCATCGACTGTGGACACCGATCCGGCCGCACAAATCCTGCAATATCACTTCCAGCACGGCTCTCAAATTCCGGAGGCGTGAACCCGAGCAGACAAGAGGCGGCCGTTTCGGCCGCCTTATGTCTGCTCTGAGAACTGAGAACCATGAACTGAGAATTGGGTTATTTAGGTACACCCCTTGGCATCTTGTTCAGGTCTATTCCTGATGACCCACCACCGAAGCTTGAAGCCTGACTTCTTCAACCTTCCCGGCCATCGCGTACATTAAATCGTCAATCCCTTTGCCGGTGACCGCGGAAATTGGAAACAATTCCAAGCCTTTCATCTTGCAATACCGCCGGAGTTTCATCAGCTTCTCCTTGTTCGCAACGTCCAGCTTGGACCCCACCACAATCATCGGCTTTTTTTCGAGATTTGCGCCAAAACTGGCCAATTCTTCGTTGATCACTTCCACATCTTTCGCCGGATCCGGCCTGCCGCTAGCGTCCGAAATATCAACAAGATGCACCAGCAACCGCGTGCGCTCGATATGTCGTAGAAACTGTGTGCCCAACCCGGCACCCTTGTGGGCGCCTTCAATCAGCCCTGGGATGTCAGCTACTACAAAACTTTTCTCCTCGGGCGGCTTACCGACCATCACCACACCCAAGTTTGGCTGCAGCGTGGTAAAGGGATAATCAGCGATCTTAGGCCGAGCCGCGGAGATGCGCGAGATCAGCGTCGATTTCCCCACATTCGGATATCCCACCAGGCCGACATCCGCGAGCAGTTTCAACTCCAGCCGGAAGGTCCGTTCTACTCCCGGCCGGCCATCTTCGTGCTCACGCGGTGCTTGATGGGTCGAAGTGGCAAAGCGGGCATTTCCCCGCCCGCCTCGCCCACCCTGGGCAATAACGACCCGTTCATCCGGTCGGGAGAAATCGTAGACTTTGTCGTCCGTGTCAGCGTCGTAGACAATAGTCCCTACTGGGACTTTCAGAAGAACGTCGACACCTTCGCGTCCCGTTCGGTTGGAACCTTCTCCGTGCCGCCCGCGCTGGGCCTTGTACTCTGGATTAAAACGGAAATGCACCAACGTGTTGTGACGTTCGCTCGATTCCATGATGACGTCGCCACCCTTGCCGCCGTCCCCACCCGACGGACCTCCACGTGGAACAAACTTCTCCCGCCGGAAGGCCACGCAGCCATTGCCACCGTCACCAGCCTTGACTCGAATTGTGGCTTCATCGATGAACACTTGAATAGACCGCGTGGGGACGGGCGCTCTCGCTCGGCAGAAATAGGAGCGCGCAAAAAAGCCTCGACCCAAGCCGAGGCTGCTGGCCGCGCTTCAAGCTCGCCGCGGCCTCTCTAACTTTATGACGGCGTCTACTTCGCTGCCAGCGGCTCGATCATCACGAATTTGCCCATTGAGCCCTTGTCCATGAACTTGATGCGCCCGCTGATCTTGGCGAAGAGCGTGTCGTCTTTGCCACGGCCGACGTTGAGTCCTGGCTTCACCCTCGTGCCCCTCTGGCGCACGATGATGGTGCCGCCCGGGACCACTTGTCCGCCAAAAGCCTTAAAGCCCAGCCGTTGCGCATTCGAATCGCGCCCATTTCGTGAAGTGCCTTGTCCTTTTTTATGTGCCATAAATAACTCTCTCTGTCATCCCGAGCGGAGTTCTTGTCCCCGCGAAGCGAAGACAAGACGCAGTCGAGGGACCCTGTGTTTGACTTTTATTTCTTCTTTTTCGGCGCGGCCTTCTTGGCCGCGGGCTTCTTTGCTGCAACCTTCTTCGCTGGATGCGCTTTCGCCACTTTGGCTTCGGCCTTTGGCGCTTCTTCTACTACCGCAGCTTTCACCGGCTTCGGCTTGGCTTCCTTTTTCTGAAGGTCGGGCGCCTTGAAACTCTGCCCGTCGAAAGCGATCTCGGTGATGCGCACCGCCGTGTACCCCTGGCGATGCCCGCGCAGCTTCTTGTACTGCTTTTTGCGCTTATAGTGGAAGACAAGGATCTTCGCGCCGCGTCCCTGTTCCACAATCTCGCCGACAACCCGTGCTTCCGATTGGGGCCGTCCGATCTGGCCAGGCTCTCCCGAGACCGCCAGCACATCGCTGAACTCAATCTTCCCATTGGTGCCGTTGCCCTGGTTTTCCAGCCGAATCACATCGCCGGGCGCCACCCGGTATTGCTTTCCACCGGCGCGGATGACCGCATACATACTCATGCCTCCGTCCAATCAAATCCCCGCGGCATAATGCCGCAGCGCTGAATATTGTGCTTGCTGCTTTCCGCGTCGGCGCTCTCAGCAACGATGGCGGGCGGCTCCAGAACGGAGCTGCGAGTACAGGCAAACCCATCTATCTTAGCGTGTGGCCTGGAAAAGCGTCAAACCGCGCTGAGAATTTCTGAACAGCGGCATGGAGAGCCGCGCGTCCGGCGAAGCTGCCACGCGAGATCCCTCGCTCCGCCTGAAAAACGGCTGCGCTCGGGATGACGCCACTGAGGTAATACCGGCGGTGTAGTCCTTTGTGATTTTTCTATTCCTGTGCGACAATCTTTCGCCGGATCGGAGGAAACCCAATGCCGAAGCGCCTTTTGACGCTTTTGATCTGCGTCCTCGCCCTCAGTCTTTCAAGCTTTGCCACATCCAAGAAGCCCGCCAAGAAAGCAGCGTCCAGTGGCCCGCTTCCTGACAAAGCCTACCTGCAGAAAATATGGGACGGTTGGAGCACTCTTGACCCCTCGAAAGTGGCCGAGTTCTATGCTCAGGGGCAGCACATCTTTTTTGACATCGCACCCGTCAAGTACGAGAGTTGGGATGAATATGACAAGGGAGTACGCAACGTTCTCGCAGGTTATAAGAGCGCCAAGTTCGACGTGAATGATGATGCCCAAATTCACGCCGCAGGAGAATATGCCTGGGGCACGGCAACGTTGAAGTCGGACATGACACAGAAGTCAGGCAAGCGCGAGTTAGCCACCTTCCGCTGGACCGTTGTCTTTGAAAAGCAGGACGGAAAATGGCTCATCGTGCATGAGCACGTGTCCGTGCCTTCACAGTAATTCCTGGCTCATTGCAGGCCGGACTCACTCGCAGATAGCAAAGGCCCGCACCGGAAACGACGTTCCCCCGCGGACCGCGGGCGGCGCGGCAAAGAATCGGAAGTTTCGCCCGATGAGCTGCTCGAGACCCCGGAGATGCTCGACGATTGGAATACCGGCTGCCAGCAGCACAGTGTGGGCCGGCCGCGACGCGATCGTTCATATTGTCGATGTTGGCACAATCGATTCCGACCATCGCCGCTCCCGAATTGACCAGATGTTCACAAGCCGCGCCCGTCAGATAAGGCCCGGAGCGGAAATAGCCATCCGAACGCCAGCGCCGCGACCATCCCGTATGCACCAGGACAGCCTTTCCCCGCAGCGCAATTCCGGAAAAAATTCGCTCTTCGATCGCTCCTTCTTCCGGAGCATCCACTAACGCTCCAGCCAGATCGACGAGCCGATCCAGGGACACGTCAGCGAGGTCGGCGCCATTTGGATAGCGATGAAAAGGAGCATCCACATAGGTGCCGGTGTTGCCAGCAAACTCATATGTGGCAATTTGGAAACTCGTTCCCGGCGAATAGTGAGTATGTTTTCCGGCATCACCATGTGCCAGGAACGTATGAAACTGCGGCACCGGCAGACCCGGATACGCCGGCATATCCGGCTCCAGCCGGTGGCTCAGATCGACGATCATGCCAGGTTAGACGATATAACAGACCGAATGCTGCAGCAGGCGTTATGTCCCGGTCGCGGTTCGCGGTTCTGAGGAAAAACGGTCGCGGACCTGGTTGCCGAAATCGTGCACCTTGTCCGCCAGGTTGCCGCGTGTTTCCTCTCCGCTGGCTGGCGCGAGCAGCATTCCCACGCCCACACCGACTCCAACTCCCGCCACGAAGGCGAATGCCTGGCTCAATACAGAATGATCCTCGCCTCGAATTATGTCCGAAGCACGGCTCACGCGATCGGATGCCACCTCGTAACGGTCGCGCGCTTTGTCCCGCAGGTCTTGTGCCCGGTCCTTCAAGTCGTCGACGACGCTGTCCGAAACCCGATCGCGCAAGGGGTCGAGCAGCAACACGCCGGCGCCCAGCAGAAGATTCAGCAGATTCTTTTTAGTACGCATTCTCATGGTGATTTCTCCCTACGAGTAGACTCGTCGTTATGAAGATGCTGAAAAGCGGCATAGCGTTGGCGACGGTGGAGAAAGTCGTGAGGCTGCAGCGCAAAGCCTGTTCCTAGGCGTGAGCTATTGATTCCACCTGACTCTGTATGGCCTGCCTACTGAATCAGCGTCCCTCCGTTCACCGGCTCTTCTTCGGGCACAATCACTACCGCTGCTGCCACGCGGTCTCCGGGCTCCAGGTTCAGTAGGCGGACGCCCTGGGCAGCGCGTCCCGATTCGCGGATGGTCTTTGAATCCATGCGGATGATTTTGCCGTACTGGCTGATGAGCATGACCTCGGAGTTTTCGTCCACCTGGGCGATGCCCACGACTTTACCGTTTCGTTCGGTGGTCTTTACATTGATTACGCCCGAGCCGCCACGTCCTTGCAGGCGGTATTCGTCGGCCGCGGTGCGCTTGCCGTATCCATTTTCGGTAACGGAAAGGATCAGCGTGCCTTTTTTGCCGACGTCTACAACTTCGGAGGTTGGAACACCCTCGGCAGGAATCTCAGCTTCGATCGCGGGGACTTTCCCTGCAGGCGCCGCGATCGCGCCACCATTGGTCTTTGGTTTGGGAGTTGTCGCCATGCCAACCAGGTAGTCGCCCTTTTCCATGCGGATGCCCCAGACACCGTATGCCTGGCGGCCCATGGGGCGTACGTCTTCCTCGTCGAAGCGGATGGCTTGGCCTTCGTGGGTGGCGAGGAAGACGATCTGCTGTCCGTCGGTGATGCGGACCGCGACCAGTTCGTCGCCCTTCTCGATGCTGATGGCATAAATGCCGTTTGCGCGCACGTGGCAAAAATCCTTGAGCTCGGTCTTCTTGACCAGGCCATTGCGCGTGGCAAAGAAGATGTACTTGCCCACCTCTTCGAGGTTGCGGACCGCCACCATGGTGCGCACCGTCTCGCCGGGCTGTAAGCCAACCAGATTGCCCACGTGCTTGCCTTTTCCCGCGGCGCTGATGTCGGGAATCTCATACACCTTGAGCCAGTACACGCGGCCGGTGTTAGTGAAGATGAGAATGTAGGCGTGCGTAGAGGCGATGAACAGATGCTCAACAAAGTCCTCGTCACGCGTCTTCATGCCGGTGCGGCCCGTGCCTCCGCGACGCTGCATGCGGTAGGTGGAGATCGGGGTGCGCTTCATGTAACCGCCGTGGCTGACCGTGACTGCGACCTGCTCGTCAGCGATCAGGTCTTCCAGATGGATTTCCGCGGCCTCGTCTTCAATCACGGTGCGGCGCTCATCGCCGTACAGTTTCTTGACCTCTTCAAGTTCTTTCACGATCACTCCGCGCAGTTTCTTTTCCGAGCCGAGAATGGACTCGTATTCGGTAATGTTTTCGCGGGTGAGATTCAATTCCTTGGTGATTTCATCGATCGAGAGCTTGGTCAGGCGATGCAGTTGCAATTCAAGGATCGCGTCCGCCTGAATACTGGTGAACGGCTTTTCCGGATTGAGCTTGGGTGCGCGTCCAGTGGTGTTGATGTCGATTTTCTTGCCTGCAAAGAAAACCACCAGATTTTCGCGCGCCTCCGCGCGGTTGGAGCTCGCACGGATGATGATAATGACATTGTCCAGGTGATCAAGCGCAGTCAGATAACCTTCGAGGATGTGCTCGCGGTCCTTCGCCTTTTGCAGTAAGTAAGCTGTACGGCGGCGGACCACATCGACGCGGTGATCGATGAAGTGTTTGATGGCCTGGATCAGCCCCATCTCCTTGGGCTGCCCATTCACCACGGCCAGGAAGATCATGCTGAAACCTTCCTGCATCGAGGTGTGCTTGAAGAGCTGATTGAGCACGATCTGGGGCTCGCCGCCGCGCTTAAGTTCGATCACAATGCGCATGCCTTCGCGGTCGCTCTCATCGCGAATGTCGGAAATGTCGTCGATAACCTTGTCGTTGACCAGTTGCGCGATGCGTTCGATCAGGCGGGATTTGTTCACTTGATAGGGAATTTCAGTGACCACGATAGCCTGACGATCTTTGTTGAAGGTTTCGATTCCCGCCTTGGCGCGCATCATGAAGCGTCCCCGGCCGGTTTTGTAAGCCTCGAGGATGCCTGCTTTGCCGTGGATAATTCCGTAGGTCGGAAAGTCTGGACCCTTCACAATTTTCAGAATCTCAGGCAATGGCGCGACGGGATTGTTCACCAGCGTAATCGTGGCGTCGACGATCTCCGTCAGATTGTGCGGCGGAATTTTCGTTGCCATCCCCACTGCGATCCCGTCCGACCCATTCACCAGCAAATTTGGAATACGGGTAGGCAGAACGTCGGGCTCAGTTTCGTTGCCGTCGTAGTTCGGGCGGAAGTCAACGGTTTCCTTGTCCAGGTCCTCCAGCAAAGCACCGGCCACGCGCGTGAGGCGTGCTTCGGTGTATCGGTCGGCTGCAGGCGGGTCTCCGTCCACCGAGCCGAAGTTCCCCTGACCATCCACCAGTGGATAACGCATGGCGAACGGCTGCGCCAGTCGCACTAGGGCATCGTAAACCGCCAGGTTGCCGTGCGGATGGTATTTGCCCATGGTCTCACCGACGATTCGCGCACACTTGCGGGTAGCCCGGTTGAAAGCCAGGCCCATCTGCTGCATTGTGTACAGAATGCGCCGGTGCACTGGCTTCAAGCCGTCACGCACGTCAGGCAGCGCGCGCCCAATAATCACCGACATCGAATAGTCGAGATACGACCGCCGCATCTCCTCTTCAATGTTGACCGGTTGAATGCTCAGCGCGCCGGGACCACCACCGTCCCCTGCGGGCGGAGGAGTTAGGGGAAGTTCAGGATTCTGGTCGTCAGCCATATAAAGCTTTCAGCTCCTAATCGCTCGTTCGAATGCTCATCAAGAGATAAAAACTGCGCGCGGATTGCGTGTCCGCGATAACTATGTAAATCCATGCATTTACAGCAGGTTACATCGCATTAGGCGATAACAATATTATACCATCGCCGAGCCAATCTTAGGGACGGAATCAGCCTTGATATGCTGCGGCAGCAATGCGCAACGCTACGGAGTAGATCACGACAGGAAGCCGGCCCGTTTTAGGGCCGAGTAATTACTTCATTTGCCGCTGAGGGTAGGACGAATTTCACTCCGCGTTCCTGGTTCAGTCGGAGAGTGCCGGGCACATCCAGATCGGCAAGCTCAATTTTCTTGTTCCACGATCCGCTGCTCCAATAGTCCGCGCTGGAATACATTACCGTTCCAACAATTGTGTAATTGCTGACCTCTTGCTTACGCCCGTCTCGAAACAGCAATACAGCAGGTGGAAGATCGCGCGCCTTCTGAATTGCGGTACTCCGGGCCGTTACTGCCGACCGTGAATTCGATTCCACGGCGTAATCCGGTAGAGCCGGCTGCCCATGAAGTCCATCACCCTCCGCGCTTGTAATTCGCGCGTAGTGATCGCCCTGCCACTCGATCAAAAGGGCTTGCGGAGGAGCTGGCGGCGCCTCGGGGGCAGAGGGCGCAGTAGGAACCAGGACTACTTGGGGCGACGGTGCCTGTATCACGTCCGGTTCAGGAAAATAATCAGGATAGAAGTATGGAATGGCGAAGGCCGTCCTTGGCTCGAAGGCCCGAGTCGCATGCAGATGAGCGAAACCGCCTCTGCCGCCACGAGCGGAAGAAAAATTCCCCATGCCCGCCGGACCGCGCATTTGCGCCATCAGTGGCGGTAGTAAAACCGCCGCTCCCAGCAGCACGATCACGAGCCGACCACGCATGTCATTAGTTCGCGGAGTTCTTGGAGATACCTGGAGGCAATTGGAAATCAATGCCTCGATCGTCATTCTCTTTGGCCGTCGCACTCAGGTCCAGCTCAGCCAGGGCCACCTTGCGGCGATGTCCAGGCGTCAAATCATAGAGCGTGTTTCCCACGATGGCATAGTTAGAAACATCGAGCCTTTGACCGTCTTTGAACACCAGTGTTGTCTGAGGCTGATCTTCAGCTGGAGCTGGCGCAGCATCCGCTGGCGGATCAGCTTGGGAAGTTCCTCCGCCACCTGCGCTTTGCGCATAGCGGTTTCCACTCGCGACAGGGGTTCCCGGACCGCGTCGATCAAAGATTGTAGGTCCGCCTCTGTAATCTTCCTGATCCGCAGAGTCGTCGAAACCAGGATCGACCGGCACCGGATACGGTACCGCGTAGACGGCGCCCCCCACTGGACCAAAATCGTGGCGACGGTGATTACGCTCAGGTCGCACCCGGTTGGGGTTCGACGGAAACAACGGATTAATGCAGCAGTTGGGAAAAGCTGGAGTACCGTTAAACCCATTTGCCCCAAGCGACGTTACGCTTGGCCGGACTCCGGGTGCGGGACTCGTGTGTCCACCGAAGCCTATCGATGTCACTGAGGGCGGCGTGCCATTGATTTGCGCATGCCCACCAAAACCTGTGGATGTCACTGACGGCGGTGCGCCATTGATTTGCGCCGAAAGCCCGGGCACAAATATCAGAGCGCCTATAACCAGCGCGAGAACCACTATTCTTGAGGGATTCAGCCGCCGCACCCACGAATCATACCCCAGTTCTTTGAACATGGCCCACTCTCCTCGGCGGCGACAAAACTACTTAACTATTTAGAATAGTGTAACCCTAAGTTAGATGCGTTTTATTGCTGTAAATTCGTTCTGGGATGTCGAAAGTTTCAGTTCTCCACTGTGCCTAAGTCGCTGAGAGGATTTAGGAATCGAAATCCGCCTTCACCGGTAACCCACATGCGGTGACCGACGTTATCCTCGTGCTGCTCGCGCCAACTCCCAAACACACCACAAGGCGTTGGCGACGCATAACCCCCAAGCGCAGGCCAACAGCAGGTTCCGGTTGCCAGTCTCCAGGAGATCCGCCAAAACTCCCGCGACAAATACGAACAGAAACGGCACGGCCATGAGTTGAAACCCCAGCCCCGGATAATTCGTCATGCCTAGTCCCAAGATCAAAAGCAGCGCTGCCACCAGAAGCGGAGCCATGTTGCCGAAATACCGCGCTCGAGACCAACCCAGGTAGATGACGAGGGCCAACGGTACGGCGACGATCAGCGCTGGGCTGCTCTCGCCGAGTTGAACAAACATCTGTCGGTAAGTTCTCGGATCCGCGAACGCTCTCCAGTTGATCCCGAGAAAATTAGCGTGGCGCATCCCTTGCCAGAAAACGCCGGGATGAAAAAAGTAGGAAGCATACAAGAGCAGTAGGCCGATCCCGCATGCGGAGGCCCAGATCACGGCTGCAGCGACTCGGCGCGCCGGCGCGAGGTACAGCATGAACGCGAGCGCGATCGGAACGACGACGATCAGCGAGAACTGTGACCCGATCGCCAGCGCCAGAGAGAGCCCGAGCAACAGGATGCGCCGCCAGTTCCACAAGACCACTTCGCGAGGCGCGTAAAGCGTGTGGGCAGCGGCAATCGCCGTAAAAACCGCTCCGAACGCTCCCCATGCGGCCCCGATTTCCGGAGACGCCGCCCAGACCGCGCTGCCACGGATAATTCCCGGCGCAAAGCAATACAAGGCCAGGGCAATGTAGCCTCCGGCGTCGCCGTAGAGCCGGCGCGATACATACCATAGCGAACCGCCCAACAAGACGCCGAACAGCAGGTACGGCGCTCGCGCCAGCCATCCCACAAGTTGCGCTGATACTTGCTGGCCAGGCCAGATCGCAAGCGGCGCCGACGCCACCAGATACCAGAGCGGCGAATGGTTCGGATCATAGCCATCGTCCTGTTCCTGTCCGACTGGTACATCGCGCGCGGGGATAGACGTACCAGCGACAGGGCCTCCACTCCACTGTCGTACTCCTTCCACTAGGCGGATTTCGTCGCCAGGGTCCCACTCGTTCCTGCTTATCCCGCGGCCCGCCAGCCAGGCGCACTCCGCCAGAAATATCAGCAGTAGTAGTCCCGCAAGAATTTGCGGCCGGCCAAAGCGCTCGCGAGTGAAAAATCCTCCCATGGACAGAAGGCGAGTGTTTTACCATGTTCGGGGACGGTTCCGGAAACTTCTCGATGGACCCTGTCGGTGCGGTTTGGATGCTGGCCAATTCTTTCCGACGTCATCCCGAGCGCAGCCGCTTCTCAGGCGGAGTGAGGGGTCTCGCGCGCATGGCCACAGCACTTCAGTGACAAGAGTGCACGAGTTGATGAACAACCCAAAAGGCGACCCAATCCCCCCGCCGGACGCAGCCCCGCCGAACACTTACTCTGCTCATCCGCCATCACCGTTAATTATCGGTCCAGATGGCCTGCGTCCTCTGTGGCGATTCGCCATGTACATCGTCCTGTGGAAGGGACTGCAATTTCTGCTGGGCATATTTCTCCACCACCTGGGCCCGCATCTGCATCCTGCCCTCTGGCTCGACATGATCGAAGAGTCGGGAAGGTTCGCAGTGGTTGCGATTCCTGCGCTTCTGATGGCTCGGCTCGAGGGACGGACGTTTGGCGCTTATGGTATGCCACGGCGTGACGCATTTGGCAGACTATTTTGGACTGGATCCGCCTGGGGACTGGCTGCGATCACCACTTTACTTTTGGTTTTGCGTGGCGCCGGCGCATTCTATTTTGGCCGCCTCGCCCTGCACGGTCCACGCATCCTGAAGTTTGCTCTCTTCTGGGGAGTGTTCTTCCTTATCGTTGGGTTCTTCGAGGAATTTCTATTTCGAGGCTACACACTTTTTACTGCTTCGAGTGCAATCCACTTTTGGCCAGCGGCGATTCTGCTGTCAGCGTGGTTCGGAGCCGTACACCTAGAGAATCAAGGCGAAAATCCAGTTGGGGCGCTGGCAGCCGGTGTCATTGGTTTATTTTTCTGCCTCACCATCCGGCGCACCGGCAATCTGTGGTTTGCCATTGGATTTCATGCGTCCTGGGACTGGGCGGAGAGTTACCTTTATTCCGTTCCCGATAGTGGAGGGACGGTCCCCGGCCACTTGTTGAGCTCTTCTTTGCACGGCTCCGCTTGGTTGACCGGAGGGCCAGTCGGCCCCGAAGGCAGCGTACTGCTGTTTGTGCTTATCGGAATGTTGTGGATGGTGTTCGACCGCGTGTATCCAGAGGCCAAGTATTCGGGAGGGTCGTAACTCACGCTGACCGTCATCCTCAACCCACCGTCCTCCTGAGCGCAGAGTTTTCTTTCGCTTGTGAAAGAAAACTCGCAGTCGAAGGATCCCTATGTTTTGATTCCGCGAATCCACCGAGACTAACTTCGAGAGGAAGACGCCGAGTGTCCTAAATATCTAAATTCTTCACATCGAGCGCGTTGTCTTCGATGAACTTCCGCCGCGCTTCGACGTCCTCGCCCATCAGGGTAGTGAAGATAGCTTCGCATTCGGCGAGGTCTTCGAGCTTCACGGAAAGCAGGTTACGACGCTCAGGGTCCATGGTGGTTTCCCAGAGCTGCTGCGAGGTCATCTCTCCCAAACCTTTGTAGCGCTGAATGATGTAATCCTTGCGGCCCTGCTCCAAAACGTAGTCAAGCAGGTCGCGGGCCGTCTCCTTGTCGACCAGTTGTGGCTCTGCCGCTTTTTTCTTTGCCACAATCTTAGTTGGCGTTTCCTTCGCCGTCTTTTTCTCGGCCTTCTCAACATCCTCGCCTTCAGCTTCGCTTGTCTCTTCCGCATCACCATTTGACGAGGCAGCAGCTCGCCCGATCGTCTCCACTACGAACGGCGGTTCCATATAAGGCTCGATCTGCTTGAATTTTGAGAGGAGCTGCCGATACTCGGGGGTGGAAGCCAGCTCCCAGTTGATAACATGCTCTGCGCCCTGCGAATTGACGTAGCGCACTTCCCATAGATTGTGCTCTTCGTCGAACCGGCTTTCCACTTCCTTGAACTGGCATTCCTTTTGCTGCTTCTTCAGTTCCTTCTCCAGTTTCTCGATTTTCCTCGACGGCGTATTCTTATCGCCTTCAAAGTCAGCGCGCTTGGAGAGGTCGAGCTTGGGCAGCAACTCGGTCACACGCTCGTCGCGCAGACGTTTATCCAGCTTGTCGGAGAAAGAGAGATATTCGTTAAGGACTGTGATGAACTTGGCTAGCGCCGGGCCTTCCAATTTGGCCGCGCCCTCGCCATAGCGGACGATCAAGCCCTCCGACGCGCGTTTTACCATGACCTTCACGAAGTCGCGGTCGTTCTTGATGTACTGATGCGACTTGCCCTTCTTAATCGAATAAAGCGGCGGCTGCGCGATGAAAACATTGCCGCGCTTGATCAGCTCCTGCATGTGGCGGAAGAAGAATGTCAGCAGCAAGGTGCGGATGTGGCTTCCATCCACGTCGGCGTCGGTCATCAGGATAATCTTGCCGTAGCGCAGCTTGGATGCGTCGAAATCTTCTTTTGAAATGCCGGTGCCCAGCGCCGTGATCATGGCGCGGATTTCCTCGTGGGCCAGCATCTTGTCGTAGCGCGCTTTTTCGACGTTCAGGATCTTGCCCTTCAGCGGCAAAATCGCCTGGAAGCGCCGGTCGCGCCCCTGCTTCGCTGTACCCCCTGCCGATTCACCCTCCACCAGGAACAGTTCACACCGGTCTGGCTGCCGTTCAGAACAATCTGCTAGTTTGCCGGGCAGGCCACCGCCATCAAGCGCCCCTTTGCGCCGGGTGAGGTCGCGAGCTTTCCGTGCGGCCTCGCGCGCCCGGGCCGCGTCAATGGCTTTGTTGATGATCTTTCGTCCCACCGTTGGGTTCTGCTCGAAGTATGCTCCCAGGCGCTCGTTCACAAACGCCTGCACGATCCCCGCGATGTCGGAATTCAGCTTGCCCTTGGTCTGACCCTCGAATTGCGGCTGGGGCAGCTTCACGCTGATCACCGCAACCAGTCCTTCGCGGACGTCATCACCGGTCAGATTCTCTTTGACATCCTTGAACAGGCCCATCTGTTGCCCGGCATAGTTGATCGTGCGCGTGAGCGCCATGCGGAAGCCGGAGAGGTGACTCCCCCCGTCCACCGTATTGATGTTGTTGGCGAAGCTGAACACCGACTCCGAGTAAGCGTCGTTGTACTGCATCCCGATCTCCATGACCACGCCGCTGCGCTCGGCTTCCATGTAGATGGGCTTGTCGTGCAAAACCTGCTTGCCGCGATTCAGGTGCTTAATGAACTCGGCGATGCCACCGTTGTATTTGAACTCGACCGTCTTGGGCTCGCCGGTTTTCGCCTCCGTGGTGCGCTCGTCCGTGAGCGTGATCAGCAGGCCCTTGTTCAGAAACGCCAGTTCGCGCAGCCGCTGCGCCAGCGTGTCGAAGTTATATTCGGTGACGGTCAGAATGCTCTTATCGGGCAGGAAGTGAACTTTCGTCCCCGTCTTTGCTTTGACGGCCCCGGTTTTCTTCAGCTTGCTGGTCGGTTCGCCTTTGGAGTACGTCTGCTCCCAAGTAAAACCGTCGCGCCAGATTTCCAGTTCCAGCTCTTCGCTCAGCGCGTTCACGCAGGAAACGCCCACACCATGCAGTCCACCGGAAACTTTGTAGGAAGACGTATCGAATTTTCCCCCGGCGTGCAACGTGGTCATCACGACTTGTGCCGCAGGTATCTTTTCGCCATCGATGTCCATATCGTCGACTGGAATGCCGCGACCGTTGTCGACCACGGTGATCGAGTTGTCAATGTGAATCGTGACTTCGATTTTGTCGGCGTAACCGGCAAGAGCTTCGTCCACCGAGTTGTCTACAACTTCGTAGACCAGGTGATGCAAACCGATCTCGCCCGTCGAGCCGATATACATGGCGGGACGTTTGCGGACGGCTTCCATTCCGCCCAGCACTTTGATGGAATCGGCAGTGTAATCCCCGTTGCCTCCGTTGATGGCGGTGAGCCTCCCGTTTTTGTTTTTCGTTTCTACGATGGCGGCGGCGTTGAGCGTTTCTTTTGTAGCCATTCAGCTCCGTGGAGAATGCCGGAATTTGGGCTTGGGGGCCGGGTTTTTTCGAAGCCCCTCAACTGACCTCAAATTACTGAAATCACTAATACTTACGGCATCAAAGGTTATGCTCTATTGTACCATACAACGACCTATTTTTCGACACCAGAACCGCCGGGGTAAACCGGTGCGTTTACAATGGCTACAGACGACAAAAAAGCAGAGATTGGCAGTTCGAGATCTGGCACTCCTGACCCTCTAATCGGCGGCGAGCCTGATAGGATTAAATCAGCAGGAGAACATCAGAACTTATGGCGGTTCCGCTTTCCCAGATGTGGACGGTCGCAAGCTACGTTATCCGGCAAAAGCTCGCCGGGCGGAAGCAGTATCCGCTGGTGTTGATGCTGGAGCCGCTGTTCCGCTGCAATCTGGCCTGTGCCGGCTGCGGCAAAATCCAGTATCCCGCCCACATCCTCAAGCGGCAGTTGAGCCCTGGAGAGTGCTTCCGTGCGGTCGACGAGTGCGGAGCGCCAATAGTCTCGATTCCGGGCGGCGAACCGCTCATGCATCCGGAAATCGACAAAATCGTAGATGGCCTGGTGGCCCGCAAGAAATATATCTACTTATGTACGAATGCTTTACTGCTTAAGGAAAAGATCCATCTCTTCCACCCGACCAAATACCTCACTTTTAGCGTCCACTTGGACGGAGAGAAGGAACATCACGACCTCTCGGTGTGCCGCGAAGGCGGATATGAGATAGCGCTTGACGCCATCCGCGAGGCCCTCCAGCTCGGCTACCGCGTGACCACCAATACGACGCTGTTCGACGGCGCCGACCCTAAGAGTGTGCGCGCCTTTTTCGACGAGATGATGGACGTCGGAGTGGAAGGCATGATGCTTTCCCCCGGATATTCTTATGAGAAGGCGCCCGACCAGCAGCACTTTCTCGGTCGCGCCCGCACCCGGCGGCTTTTCCGCGCCATCCTCTCAAATCGCAAGCCGGATTGGCGCTTCAATCTTTCGCCGCTGTTTCTCGAGTTCCTGATGGGCAAGCGTCACTACCCATGCACGCCCTGGGGGATGCCGACATATAACATCTTCGGCTGGCAGAAGCCCTGCTACTTGCTCCAGGACGGTTATGCCGAGACCTTCGAGGAGCTGCTTCGGGATACGAATTGGGAGAATTACGGGACCGAATCCGGAAACCCGCACTGCGCCAACTGCATGGTCCACAGCGGCTACGAAGCCTCGGCTGTCAATGACACCTTCAGTTCCCTGGGCGGGTTCTTCGCGACGGTGAAGGCCACGCTATCGTCTCGCTATACCGATGAAGAAGCATTGCGATTGTTGGAAGAACCTTCGGCGCCGACGCATCCCCTGGTTCACATCTCGAGCGCGACTGAATCGAGCGCATCCCTGCAGGAAACCGGCGCATGACGGGCAGAGAAGCTGGTCACCTGAACCACGAATCGATCCTACCCCAACAAAAACCGCAGGCAGGTGCGGTCAATCCCGACGCGCTCGAGGTTGCACCCGGCACCAAGCACGAGAAACTCGAAGGCTGGATTCCGGAACTCGCATCCGAAGAAGAAATTCGCGCCGCACTCGAAAAAGCGTTCGACTATCGTGGTGACGTAACGATCACGCGCAAAGATGGCACCAAAGTCGAAGGCTATCTTTTTGACCGGCGCAGCAGTTCGACGCTAGCCGATTCTTTGGTCCGCGTCTTTCCCAAGGACTCAACTCAGAAAATCTCGATTTCTTACGCCGACATCGCGGCGCTGTCTTTCAGCGGCCGCGACACTGCTGCCGGAAAGAGCTGGGAAGCGTGGATGAAAAAGTACTCAGAGAAAAAAGCCGCTGGCGAAAAAGGCATCGCGTTGCATCCCGAGCCTCTCGAGTAAAAGTAGGCGCGGGCGTCCTCGCCAGTGCACGCGCTCTTACGGGAGACTCTGCTGGAACAGGGGCGAGGACGCCCCGTCTACATTCCAACTGACTTCTTCGCCGCAAAGGTCAATCTCTCAATCAGCTGTCCCACCTCGTCCTCACTCCCGCCAATAAACGTGAATGAGACTGCATAGCCCTTTTCCAACATGACCAGCGACGTCTGATGCATGGTCAAGCTGCCGCGTTCTTTGCTGAAGTCTCCCCGCACCAACGCCTTTGGGCCCACTACGAACTCATAAGGCCCATTCACTACCTTGAACCCTCTCGCGGTTGCGAGTTCGCTCACCGGACCAAAGTAGTCGGCTGCAGTTTTCAAACCGGAAAAAGATGAAACTTTCTCGATCGCAATCACCAAGGCGGAATTTATCGTGTTCCCCGTCGCTTCAGGTGGCCTTTCGAAAATGGCCAGCAGCACCGATGACTTCGAGAGATCGGCCGGATCCTGCTGCATCTCTTTGGTGCGCTCTACCCAGCCAAAAGGAATCTTGTAGCTGAACCCAAAATTGGGATTCCGGTAGGTGCCGTGTACGACCGAACCTTGATCCGAAACCGCAGTCCGCGATAGCGGAATGTGGTTGGCTTGGGGTTTGGAAGGGGATCCTCCAGGCGTCTGTTGCGCCCCAGCTTTAGTCGCCAGTGTTAGGAAGACAGCAACCGGGAGAAGAATCAAGACCGAACGGAACCCCATGTCAACCATGCTATCGCAGAGGCAGTTCGCTCCGCTGGCTTGGGGTTGACCCTAAAGTCAACCGTAACTCGCGTTTCGACCTGAACCGGCTCGCCGTTCAGGAGATAGGGCTTGTACTTCCACTGCTTCACGGCCTCAATGGCAGCAGGGGCCAGCAGAGGATGTCCCGAGATCAATCGAACCTCGGTGACGTCCCCGGCTTCGCTGATTTGCACCTGTAGAACCACCGTCCCCTCGATGCGCTTGTCGCGTGCTTCCTGCGGATACTCGGGCTCGTCCTTCTTTATCAGGAGTGCCTGCGACACTCCTTGAGAGACTCGAACGCGCTTTGGTCGATGCTGGCCAGACGGTTGTTTTTCGGCAGGCGGCGCCGATTCGCTTTTGGACTCCTGAGCTGACCCAGCGGAAGCGAGATAGAGCGTACGCAGCCAGACGACGGTCCTCAAGTCTCTGCTGCAGCTCAACATGCTCAGGCCGCCCTGCCCAAAACTGGCTGTGCACAATGCGCGCAACGCCGCGCATCAATCGGAATCTCGCTCAGGCATTCCGGGCACTTCTTGGTCGTCGGATCGGCCGGCGCCGGCGCTTTGCGCGTCCGTGAGATCAGGGCATTGATGGGCGTAACCACGAAAAAGTAAACCGCCGCCGCAATCAGCAGAAACGAAACTGCGGCATTGATGAAATCCCCGATTGGGAAGACGGTCTTGCCGATGGTGAAGCTGATGGCGGAAAAATCGGGCTTTCCAACCACGGCCGCGATGAGTGGCGTCAGCAGGTCTTTGGTCAAAGCAGTCACCACCGACCCAAAAGCGGCGCCGATGACCACGCCAACCGCCAGATCAACCGCGTTACCGCGAAGAATGAACTGCTTGAATCCACTGAGCATGGAACCCCTCCAAACAGAGTGGCGGCTACTTTACGGCGTGGACACGGCGGAGGTCAACAATTGCAGTAGGGACGACTTCGGTCGCTTTGCCATTTCGACAGACGCTTCAGATTCGCATCGGCATCACAATATAGCGGTACTTGTAATCCTCGCTGTCTGCGGGACGCAACTGGCCAGCGGATTGCGCATCTTTCAACTCTAGTTTCACATCGCCCGAGCCCACGGCCTTGAGGAAATCCAGAATGTATTGCGCATTAAAGCCGATGGTGAGGGTATCGCCGTTGTAATCAGTTTCCATCGAGTCTTCGGACTCACCAGTCTCGGTTGACGACGCCGAAAGCTTTAACTCACCTTTCTCCACCTTCAAGCGCACGGCGCGAGATCGCTCGTCGGCAAACTGAGCCACACGTGAAATCGCCGCGCTCAATTCTTCCCCATGCAGGGTTATGCTCTTGCTGTTGTCCTTAGGCAGCACGGCTTCGTAGTTGGGGAACTGGCCGGTGAGCTGACGTGAGGTCAGCAGGCGTTGCCCGATGCGGAAATACAGCGTGGATTCGTCTTTCGCAAAATCAATCGTCTCAGCGTCAGTCGAATCCAGCAGCGACTTCAGTTCGTCCATCGCTTTCTTGGGAACGAGCGTCTTCATCTCGCCCGAGACACCTTCGAACTTTTCTCCGCTGCGCTCGATATGCGCCAGTCGGTGGCCATCAGTCGCGACCATCGTGATCGACTCCGGTTTCAGCACCATCAGCGCCCCATTGAGTGTGTAGCGTGACTCCTCACTGGCGATGGCAAAACCGGTCTTAGCAATCATCCCGCGCAGGACCTGCGCCGGAATCTTGATTACGCCTGCGGTGGGAAATGCCGGCAAGCTAGGGAAGTTCGAGCGGGCCATCCCTACCATCTTGGTATTCGAGCGACCGCAGCGAATGCTGACCCAGTGATTCTCTAGCAGCTTGATGGTGATGTCGGCATCCGGCAGCAGCTTCACATAGTCATGCAGCTTGCGAGCGGGAATCGTGCAGGCGCCGTCCTTTTTCACCTTGGCGACGCAGGAGGTACGCAGGCTCAGATCCAGGTCGGTGGCCGTAAGCGATAGCTTGTCACCACCGGCTTCGAACAGATAGTTCGACAGGATCGGGATCGTGGTCTTACGCTCGACCACGCCCTGGGTCGCCGTGAGCTCCCGCAGAAGTTCAAACTTGCTGACCGTGATCTCCATCGTCGTGGTTCCCACCGCTGAGGCCAAAGCTTCTACCGGCATAACCCTAATCTCCCATCAGGCCACATTACTTCGGATGACTCCCTTATATCAAAAGAAAAACCACGAAAACCAGCACGAACAGTCGATCAAATGGAAAAGAGGACGTACCACCCAAACTAGCCGGCGTAATCGCCTTTACCCGCCCAATTGCTCGGTCAACTTATTGATCATCCGGTTCAGGTCTTTGTCCGTCTTGCGCACCCCATCGATCTTTTCTACCGAGTGCAACACCGTGGTGTGGTGCTTGCCGCCAAATTGGCGCCCAATTTCCGGCAGCGAGGCCTCAGTCAGATGCTTGGCCAGATACATGGCAATCTGGCGGGGATAAACGATGGCCCGCGAATTGTTCTTGGCCTTGATCTCCACCAGCCGCAGCCCGAACTGCTCCGCCACCGCCTTCTGGATGGATTCAATGGTCACCTTTCTGGCTTGCGAATCAATGAAATTTTTCAACACCTGCTGGGAATAGGGGAGGGTGATTTCTGCCCCGATCAAAGAGGAATGCGCCACCAGCCGGATCAGCGCTCCCTCTAGCTCACGGACATTGGAGCGGATGTTGGAGGCGATGTAGAGCGCCACGTCGGTGGGCAGAGTGACCTTTTCCTGCTCCGCTTTTTTCTGCAGGATCGCCACCTTGGTTTCCAGGTCGGGGGGCTGGATATCGGCGATCAGGCCCCATTCGAATCGGCTGCGCAGCCGGTCTTCGACTTCGGCCAGTTCTTTGGGCGGACGGTCGCTGGCAATCACAATCTGCTTCATCGACTCGTGTAGCGCATTAAAGGTATGAAAGAATTCTTCCTGCGTCCGTTCCTTCTGGGCCAGGAACTGGATATCGTCCACTAGCAGCACGTCCACGTTGCGAAACTTGTCGCGGAAGCTGGTCATCTTGTCGTAGCGGAGCGAGTTGATCATCTCATTGGTGAACTTCTCGCTGGAGACGTAGCAGATGGCCGCCTGCGGCTGTCGCCGCCTGATCTCGTGCCCGATGGCCTGCATCAGGTGCGTCTTGCCCATTCCGACGCCGCCATAGAGGAACAGTGGGTTGTAGGCCTTGGATGGACGCTCCGCCACCGCCTGACAAGCAGCATGCGCGAACTGGTTGCCACTGCCGATGACGAAAGCATCAAATGTGTAGCGGGGATTCAGTTGCGCCGCCCCGTCCCAATCAAAGCGGGATTGGGCGGGGTGGAGGGCCGCGGGAGCCGCGTGCGCGGAAAGTCCGCCATCGTGGCGCACCGGCGTGGATGCCGGATCGTCCTCGGGTGTGAGGAATTTCACTTCCTCGAATTCCAGTCCGAGATTGTCCACCGCCTCCTGGATCAGGTCGGCATACTTGTCACCCACGCTGCGAAACTCCACCGTCGGTACGCGCACAAAAAGAACTCCTCCGCTGGCATGGCTGTAGCGTGTCGGCTTCAGCCAGGTGTCGTAAGAGTGCCGGTTGATTTTCTTTTCCAGCGCGTCGAGAATGCGCATCCACGGATTCGCAGTGAGAGTCGGGCTCGGAACGGACATATAATTTTCTGGGGGCAGCCGCGGCTGGTCAGCGCCCGATATCAATCTTGGGAGAAAAGATAGCTTTTGTTTCCAGCAGAGCAGCCTCATCGTCCGGGGCGGTTGCGCTGGTCTCAGAAAAAATCAGTAAGCTGGAACAGTCCCGCATACTAGCACAAAAATTTTCCGTGATGTGGAAATCTTCCGCGTGAATTTTTTGGTCACGATGATTCAGAACCCGAAGCAAACCTTCTGTCAAGTGTTCAAGTTATAACTGTCGCGCGAGTGGTGCAAGGCCATGAAGGCGTATCCAGGCGCAAGCTTCGTGTTGAGTATGGTCTGCCAGCTTTCATCAGTTTGCCCGCTTCGCTTCGGCTCATTTATACTCGTCGTTTGCCCCAGGACTAATCATCGAATCAGGAGCCACCATTTTTCATGCCCAAGCGCACGTTTCAACCGAACCGCCGTCACCGCTCGAAGACGCACGGATTTCGTACGCGTATGAAGACCAAGAGCGGCCAGGCGGTACTCTCGCGAAGGCGTGCCAAGGGCCGTAAGCGGGTCTCAGTGAAGCCCGGTTTCCGTGGTTAAATTTCCTCTCGCTCCGGAATTGGCGGGGCTCTGCCGGTTGAGTTTGGGTTGTGAGTGGTGAGTGCCATCCTTCCGAATGGAAGCGCCGATCCGTCTTCAGTTGGTGGGCGGGCCAAGTTCCCACGCAGTTCGCGGCTATTGCGGCATGCTGATTTCGAGCGCGTGTACAAGGAAGGACGGCGTCATTTCGCCGCCCATATGACCGTGTTCTACCTGCGGCGCGGGGAGCCGGGCAATCTCCGAGTGGGTTTCACTGTGGGACGCGGGCTGGGTGGCGCGGTCGAGCGCAACCGCATGAAGCGGCGCTTGCGCGAAGCCGTCCGTTTGTATGGTGTGGTCGCAGATGCTCCGGTTGATGTGGTCATCAATCCGAAGAAGTCGCTGCTGACCGCCGATTTTGCCGATTTGCGGAAAGATATGAAGCGCGCCTTCGAGGTGATCGAAAAGTCGGTGGGCAAACCATGAATCAGATTTCAAAAGCTGCCATGCTGATCTTGCTCCGCATATATAAGTACGCGGTGTCGCCGATGTTTTCACCAGCTTGCCGCTATGTCCCCACATGTTCGGAGTACGCTACGGAAGCGGTAGAACACTACGGAGTGCTACGCGGCGGTTGGATGAGCCTGAAGCGTGTGCTTCGCTGTCACCCGCTGGCGAAGAGCGGATTCGATCCTGTAAAGCCAAAAGACTCTGAAGCCGCGGGTAGATGCGTGTCCGCCCCGGAATTGTGCGGTCACTGAGTAAGCGAATTTGCCAGACTTTCAAAATCCCCAACAAGATCCCGGCATGGAGCGTAGGCTCCTGCTGGTGTTCGCGCTGACCTTTCTGGTGATTGCGTTGTCGCAGCCCCTGCTCAAGAAATATCTTCCGCAGCAGGCCGCGCCTTCTTCGCCCAAAGTTCAACCGCAGCCGCAAGCGGTCCAGGAGACGAACCCAAGTCTTCCTGCGCAGCCCCAGGCCCCGCCTGCTTCGCCAGGTGCTACAACGCATGCGAATGCGGAGTCTGAAGCGGTCGTCGAGAACGACCTTTACAGGATTACCTTCAGCAATCGTGGCGGGCAGGTCAAGTCATGGATCTTAAAGAAATATGACGACGACAAAGGCCAGCCACTTGAGCTGGTGAACCGCGCGGCTGCCGAAAAATACGGCTACCCGCTCTCGCTCTGGACCTACGACGAAGCCCAGCGCAATAAGATCAACTCGGCTTTTTACGTCGCGTCGGAATCAGGCACGCGGCAAGCTCCCGCCGAAATCTCGTTCGAATACGCAGACCAGGACGTGGCCGTACGCAAAACTTTCAGATTTGATGATACTTATGTCGTGCGCGTAGAGACCTCGGTTGTTGCCAAAGGAAACCAGCTCACCGCGTTTCCCATGTGGCCTGCGGGTTTCGGCGATGAAACTACATTGGCGTCCTACGCCGCCAGCCGCATCGAGTATCACAACAGCGAATCGACCGAGCGCACCCTTTTTGTGTTTCCCAAACCGACTGAACGCCTGGCCATCAAGAGCATTGGCAGCGGCAACACGCTACCGGGCCCGTTTAACTGGGCAGGAGTTGTGGACCAATATTTCGCCGCCGTGTTCCTGCCCGACGATCCGCATAGTGCGGCCCTGGTGACACTACGCAACTCGATCGATGTCCCCAAAGATTGGCAACACCCTAATCCTCAGGAGAGCACGAAAGTCGACGTACTGGGTGCGGCGGTGGGCAGTCTCCGTGGGCCCACCCGTGCGCGGATCTTTGTTGGCCCCAAAGCACTTCAAGTGCTGGAATCAGTGCCGGTGGCTGGGGTTGCTGATCATCCCGATCTGCGCGATCTGGTGAATTTCGGATTTTTCGGCGTCATCGCTAGGCCACTATTTATTTGGCTTCGGTTGACCTACGAACACGTTGTCCACAATTGGGGATGGGCTATCGCCATCCAAACCCTGATCATCAATCTGGCGCTCCTCCCTCTGCGTATCTCCAGCATGAAGTCGGCGCTGAAAATGCAAAAGGTTCAGCCGCAGATGAATTCCATCAAGGAGAAATATAAGAAGTACAGCATGCGCGACCCGCGCAAACAGGAGATGAACCAGGAAATCGCGGATCTGATGAAGAAAGAGGGCGTCAGCCCAGCAGGTGGCTGCCTGCCTTTGCTGATCCAGATGCCGTTCCTATTTGCATACTACAGCATGTTGGGCGCCGCCCTCGACTTGCGACACGCTCCCTGGCTCTGGGTCCGCGATCTATCATCTCCCGACCCGTGGCACATCCTGCCCATCGGCATTATTATCACGATGTTCTTGACCCAACGCATGACGCCCCAAGCCGGCATGGACCCCGCGCAGCAAAAAATGATGAACTTAATGATGCCTGTGATGCTAGGAGTGATTAGTTGGAACCTGGCTGCGGGTCTGTGTCTCTACTGGTCTGAAGGAAACCTCATCGCCATCGCGCAGCAGACGATCATGAACCGAACCAAGCTGGGCCGCGAGATGCGCGAGATGGCGCTGAAGAGGGCACGAAAGAAAGACAAATAGCTGTGACCTTCTAGCCATTAGCCGCTTTATCAGAGGGAGCCCCGGAAAATGAAAGCTGGAAACGAAGAGCTAGCAGCCAGGAGCTAGAAGCTGTGCCTATTCCCGACAAAATCGCGTCTGCTAATAAGATCAATGAATTTTTGCGGGGAGTTGTCACCCAGGGCGCCCTGCACCTGAAATACCGAATCACTGTGGATCCGCCGCTCGCCGAGGAGCGTGACTGGGAGCGTCCAGAGATCCTGGTTGAATTTTCCGGACCTGATTCCGCACTGCTCCTGGAACGCGGAGCTGAGCTGCTGCGGGCAATCGAACTGCTCGCCCTGGAAATGCTTCGGCTCCCAGGCAACGAGCATGAGAAGGTGTGCTTCGACTGCATGAATCACCGTGCCTTGCGCCTGGAAGAATTGCGTCTCGCCGCCGATGTCGCGGCTGAAAGAGTCCGCAAGACTGGCGCTCCCTACGAGTTCGCGCCTATGTCATCCCGTGAGCGTCGCATCGTTCACCTCGCGCTCCGTGACCATGAGGACCTACGCACCGAAAGCGAAGGCATGGGTCTTCGACGCTATGTTGTTGTCTATCCCAAGGATTACAAGCCGGTAAGCAAACCCGCTCGGCGGACCCTGCCTTAAGCGTCGCTCCAATTTACAATTTCCCCGTGAATCTCGACGACACCATCGTCGCCATCGCTACCCCGCCAGGTCGGGGTGGCATCGGCGTAGTCCGCCTCGCCGGCCCTCACGCCTGCACGATTGCAATGCCGCTGTTGCGCCTGAAACACCCCCTCGAACCCGGAAGGGTGACATTCGGAGAGCTGATTGAACCGGAGCTACGTGGCGCGGGCGCCCCCGCCCGCGAAAAAGCTAAGTTCGATTCAACAACGCAAAGCGGAACCACTCCGCATGGATCACGGCTCGAGGCCGCCGCGCCAAGCCCTCAACGCATCGACGAAGTAGTGGTCACTTATTTCGCCAAACCGCATTCCTACACCACCGACGACATCATTGAAATCTCCGCCCATGGCTCGCCTGTCGTTCTGCGGCATATCGTTGAGCTTGCCCTGGCGCGGGGCGCGCGCCTCGCCGAGCCTGGAGAGTTCACCATGCGGGCTTTCCTCAACGGTCGAATCGACCTCGCCCAAGCCGAAGCGGTGCGTGACCTTATCGACGCGCAGACACTCTACCAGGCTAGAGTTGCTGCCCAGCAGCTCGAAGGCGCGCTCTCCCGGCGCTTGCAACCGATCAAACAGAAGTTGGTGGAACTGATCGCCACCCTCGAAGCGGGCGTGGACTTTGCCGAAGATGACGTGTCCGTTCTCCCCGCAGACCAAATTCTGGAGCGTATTGCCGCTTTGCGGCAGCCGCTGCAAGATCTTGCTGGCTCGTTTACCTATGGGAAGATTGTCCACGAGGGCCTGACGCTCGCCATTATCGGACGCCCCAACGTAGGGAAATCGAGCCTCTTCAATTGTCTGGTCGAGCGCGAACGCGCTATTGTGACCGCGACCCCAGGCACCACCCGAGATTTGGTGAGCGAGACGGTGGCCATCGGTGGTATCCCAGTCAAGCTCGTAGACACGGCCGGCCTTCGCCGCGCCCTCGTCGATGAGGCGGAAAGCATTGGCATTCGCAAGTCTATGGAGGCCCTTGCCGATGCTGACTTGGTGCTCGTAGTTTTCGATTGTTCTCAGCCCGTGACTTTTGAAGATCAGGAGTTGCTCGCCCACGCAGGACGGCGGCCGGCAATTCTGGTAGCAAATAAGACGGATTTATTCAGTTCTCAGCTTTCTGTTGCCAGTTCTCAGTTGCCGAGGGTACGGACTTCGGCTGTAACCGGTGAAGGTATTCCAGAACTCCGTGCCGAGATCCTTCGCTACATCGCTGGAGAGACTGGCGTCCAGGCGGAAACCGGATTTCTCACCAACGCACGCCACCAGGCATTGGTCAACAACTCCCTTGCCGCCCTCGACGCGGCAGTCGCCGCAGCTCATAACCGCGTTCCCCACGAAATGCTATTGCTCGACCTTTACAATGCACTTCGCCCACTTGATGAGATTACTGGAGCGACCACCACCGACGACATACTCAACCTGATCTTCAGCAGCTTCTGTATTGGAAAATAACCATCCCCGAAATCTCGCACCTCTCGCCCCAGCCCCTCCAACGTAAGCCCTCGTAGCCTCCTTCCGAATTCCAGAGTGGGAACTCAGTACGACCGTCCGTGCGCGCGTTCCGCTTCTTAATTCTCGCCTGGTTGACTCCACGTGGACAGAATGTCTTTGTCCACGCGAGAGACAAAAAATGGCCCCTTCAAAACTGCTTCTTGCAGTAATAGTTCTCTTCAACACCGTCTGCATTGCCCAAGTTCGGCCCTACGTCGGCGGTGCTATTGGTCTGAGCGACTCAGGCTACACTTCGCCGTATTTCGACGGCAACACCGGAATTGACGTCGATCTCGGCCGCTTCTTCGCGGAAGCCGAGAGCGGCGCCGACACAGCCAACAAACAGGACACTGGGAACGGTTACACCCTAAAAGCGCATGGATTGCTGATGTTCCGGGTTGCACGCGGCTTTTACTTCGGAGGCGGGGTGCGCTACAGCGAAGTCACCACCTCGTTGTATAAAAAACACGATCGCTGGCCAGCCGCGGAGGCGATGTATGAGAGACGGTGGTTGCGCGCCAACGTGGAATACCTTGCACCTGGCAGCGACCACCGCTACCATCTCACTGGCGGCCTGCTCGATTTGCGGATTCGGCTCGCAAAGGGCATTTACTACCGGGAGCGCGTTACCGGCTTCGTCTACCGGAATCCCTTTGAAGTCAACCCCTCTTACCACAAGGGCTCAGACTTGGACTACGGCTTAATGTACGTTTTTAAAGATCGCGCGCAAGCCAGGTAGCCGCGCACTTTACTTCGAGAGTACTCCTAAGGCTTCGCGGAACGTGGTCTCGAATGCGGCTTCCTTGCCATTTTTCGTCACCGCCATCAGGGCTCTTTCGGCAGTTGCGCGCTGGTAGCCCAGATTCATCAGCGCGGAGAGCACGTCTTCTTCAACCTCACCCATCGCTGGGGGTACTTTCATATCTTCTGCGCCTTGGACGGGGAGCTTGTCGCGCAGTTCCAGCACCATACGCTCGGCGGTTTTTTTCCCGATTCCGGGTATGCGCGTGAGGCGAGCTACGTCATTGCTCCGTATTGCGCCAACCATTTCGTCTGCCGCCATGCCGCTCAGGATTGTAATCGCCAGCTTCGGTCCGATTCCGCTTACAGTGATCAGCTTCTCGAACAGATGTTTCTCCGCCAAACCCAGAAATCCGTACAGCGCGATCTGGTCTTCCCTTACGTGCGTATGGACATGCAGCTCAACCTCGCCACCAACCCCAGGCAAATCCAGAAAGGTGGGAACACTGACCGTCACATCGTAGCCGACGCCGCAGGTCTCAATAATGGCCTGGTTAGGACGCTTGGCCAGCAACCTTCCGCGTAAGTGGGCAATCATGCTGCCGCTATTGTAGCTGCAGTTTCTGTCCAGAGGCGCAGCCAGCCGATTTGAAGCTGGCCTAGAACCGGAACAAGTACGACACTTTCACGAAAAACTGCCGGCTGTCGTTAATGTAGCTGTCGCGGGTGCGGAAGATGCTTCCCGTGCTCGGATCGACCAGCAAACCGTGGTCCAGGTTCTGCAGATCGCTGTTATATCCCACATAAATTGCTGTGCCCGGGTGCACCAGATAGGTAATCAGAAAATCCCCGTTGAATTGCTTACTCGTCGGGAGCGAGGTAAATGTAGAGTTAGCCAAGGTCGTCGTATATTGCAGAATCACACGCAACGAGAGTTGTCGCGTGAACTGCCAGTTCCACCTGCTCCGCACAATGTGATTGTTGAACACGGCCGCGTTACTGTTGCGGTCACGCAGGCGGTTGAACAAATATAGATTGTCGATCTTCAGCGCCGTGAGCGGGCGGAAGGAAAGCGTTAGATTGGCTGAGTCGGCGCGGTCGAGTACCGGCGCGTGATTGGCCGGAGGCACAAAATTCACCCCGTCCCCCCATTGATAGTATCCCTGCAAGTTAACCTGCGACAGATAGTTGGTTGCAAAAACGATCGCGCTGTTGTGCTCGTGGAAGTCCTGGTCTTGCGGGAGCGCCGGAAAATCTGAGGGACGTAGCCGCTCCCTGAAATTGGTGTAGGGAGAGAAATTTAAATAGGATTGCCCTTTCAAGAAAAACGTTAGCGCAGGGTTGTAATACGTATCGAGACGCGTCCCGTCGTGCGCCCAAACATTGTCCGTATAGACGGTCGGTCCCCACGACAAGAGGGGCCCGCTCTTTGGACGGAACCGGTAATCGAAATTGTTTTTCATGTCTCGGATGTCCACTCGATTCACGAATCCGGCATTCGTGGTAAATCCCGGACTGATGTCGTTGTAAGCAAGGTCATAGTCCACATTCGCCCCGGCATACGCGGTCTCCGCTCTCGACGCCGGACCCGCCTGATACTTTCCGAGCTGGCTTTGGGTCGAGCTCTCCACCATCTGAAACATGCTCGTCCAGTGGGGGTTGAGTTTGAATCGGCCGTCGGCACCTCCGATCCGATTGAACGCGCTCGCTCCCGGAAACTCCCAGTCGGTGTAGATCAATCCCAAACTCGATTGGCCGAAAATGTCACGGCTGATTCGCCCAATCGCGAAGGTTGCTCGATCTCCCGACCGCGGATCATTATCCGGAACAATTTCCCCTGGACCGCGGTCGTCAGAAGCTAAAACTCCGATCGAGTACGGCCCCATCTTTCCCGTCAACCGCGCGCCAAACTGCGGATCGCCAATTTGCCGCGTGAAGACCAGATCGATCGGAGTCTTGAAATAATCCAGGTTCTCCATAAAAAATGGCCGCTTCTCTGGAAAAAACACAGCGAAGCGCTGGTTCACCGTAATCTGGGGCTGGTCCGATTCGACCTGACTGAAATCGGGATTGGCAGTCACGTCCAGTACGAGGTTGTCATGCAGGATGAACTTCGAGTCCATTCCGCCTCTAAAGTCAGCCGCGCTGCTACTAAAAAAAGGAGTCGGATTGTGCGTGTCCAGCGCCCGGAACGACCGCAGCAGCCCGTAAGGATTGAACTGCATATTTCTTCCCGGCGAGATTCCTTCCAGTCCATGTGCTGTTGCCGCCTGGGCGAGCCGGCCCTCGAGTCGCTGGGAAATCGGCGGCCAGAAATCGTCCTCATTCTCACGCAGAATCCCGCGATACAGGATGATCCCCCATTCCTGCTGTCGGGCTGGGGAAAAACGCAGGCTCTTAAAGGGAATCGCCATCCAGACGACATAGCCCTGGTTGGTCAGCGTGCCTTTCGAATCCCATACCGTATCGAATGAGGAGTCGAAGTTTGTCATGTTTCCGGTGCTGTCCTCGTGCGGCTCTTCCGTCCAGATGGCGTCCCATTGCACGCCCAGGGGCGTGGTCTGAAACGCATAAGCTCGCCTCCGGTCGTGGAAGGTGTCCAGCATCACTTCGACTGTATCGTCTTCAAAAATGTCTTCCCGCCGTGACATGCGGGCCCGAACTTTCCCTGGTTCGTCAAAGCACACGAACACCGCGTATAGATTCTTGTCGTCGTATCCCAGATAAGCTTCGGTGGGTTGCGAGGCGGGCTGTCCGTCATGCGGATATCGCTGCACGAAACTGGTGACCTTCACCATGTGGGATGCGGTATCTCCCAATGGCCGCATGGTAAGAAATTCTTCTAGCGCCGGTGGACCTGACAATCGGGGAATAAGCAGCGTAGGCGTTGAAACAGCTTGAGGCGGGACCTCTTTTTGGGGCGCAGAGCCAGACCAAGCCACAGGGACCAGAAAGCACAGCAGAATCAGAATCCGGGGAAGTGTTAGAAACTTAGGCACCGATCAGCGCACACATACCCTCTCATGGCGTACCCCTTGCCCCCTACAGGGTCGGATGCAAGATACACCATCGCTTCCCTGAAGCGAAACACTAGAGTTTCGAGGAATTAGAACAGTGAACTCTGTCTGCGGTTTGGCGTAATCCCGAAGTGCTCGTAGGCTAACTGGGTCGCCACACGACCACGCGGCGTGCGATTGAGGAATCCTATCTGAATTAGAAACGGCTCATATATCTCCTCAATCGCGTCCGCTTCCTCCGCGAGCGCCGCCGCTAGTGTGTTTACGCCGACCGGCCCGCCCTGATACTTTTCAATGATGGTCAGCAGCAGCTTGCGGTCAACTTCATCGAAGCCGTGGCGATCCACTTCCAGCATCTGCAACGCGGCCTGCGCGGTCGGCAGATCAATTTTTCCGGCGCCTCGGACTTGAGCATAGTCGCGCACCCGGCGCAGCAGCCTGTTTGCAATTCTCGGAGTTCCACGTGAGCGACTAGCGATCTCCCGCGCCCCGGCATCATCGATCTCAACCGCCAGTATGTCGGCGGAGCGCTCCACGATGATCCGCAAGTCTTCGTGGGTGTAGAACTCCAGCCGCAGCACGATCCCAAAGCGCGAACGTAGGGGAGACGAAAGCAGTCCCGCCCGCGTCGTTGCACCGATGAAGGTAAACGGCTTCACGTCCATGGTGTGCGTTCTTGCCGCCGGCCCCTGCCCTATGATGATGTCGAGTTTGTAATCCTCGAGCGCCGAGTAGAGAAGCTCCTCCAGGGTCGGTTGCAAGCGATGCACTTCGTCAATGAACAACACCTGCTTGTCGCGGAGATTGGTAAGGATCGCGGTCAGGTCGCCTTTGATTTGCAACGTTGGACCTGAGGTCTGCTGGAAGGGCACGCCCAGCTCATTGGCGATGATCGTCGCCAGCGTAGTTTTGCCCAAACCCGGCGGGCCGTAAAGCAACACATGGTCGAGGGCTTCGCCTCGCGACCGCGCCGCCTCAATGGCTACCGCCAGATTTTCTTTGACTTTAGGCTGTCCAATGAACTCCGCCAGCCGTTGCGGCCGCAGCTTCAGCTCAAACGACGAGTCGTCCTCAACCGGCGCCGCCGACACCAACCGCTGCTTTAAATCAGGGATGTTTTTGGCAGTAGCCACTGGCCGGATAGTAGAACGAAATCCGAAATCAGGCAATTGTTCAGAATGGTCGAGGGTTAGTGTAGGCGCGCCTTCGCCGGTTCCTTCTCCCCCACACGCTTACTGACTTCGAACTTCATCTTGCCCGCGCGCTTGTCGGCATCGACCACGATGTGATCGCCGTGTAGGACTTCGCCATCGAGGATCTTCAGCGCCAACGGATCCTGCACCAGCTTCTGAATAGCCCGCTTCAGCGGACGCGCTCCGAAGTTCGGATCGAATCCTTCCGAAAACAACAGGTCTTTCGCTGCGTCGGTCAGTTCAAGCGAAATCTTGCGGTCGGCCAACAGACGACGCACATCTTCCAGGCGCAGCTCGATGATCTTTACCAGTTGTTCCTTGCCCAGCGGCCGGAAAATAATGATGTCGTCCACGCGGTTCAGAAACTCAGGTTTGAAGTGGCCATGCAGGGCATTCATCACCTGCTTGCCGGCTTCCTCAAAGTCCTCGGCTGTCCGCATATTCTCCGCTTGCAGGTAGGCTGACCCGATGTTCGAGGTCATGATGATAATCGTGTTCCTAAAGTCCACCGTGCGGCCCTTACCATCCGTGAGGCGGCCATCTTCCATGATCTGCAGCAGAATGTTGAACACATCCGGATGCGCCTTCTCAATTTCATCGAACAGCACTACCGCGTACGGACGCCGACGCACTTGCTCGGTAAGTTGTCCGCCCTCTTCATACCCGACATAGCCCGGAGGCGCGCCAATGAGCCGCGAGACCGCATGCTTCTCCATGTACTCGGACATGTCGATACGCACCATCGCATGTTCGTCATCGAAGAGGAACTCGGCCAAGGCACGCGCCAGCTCGGTCTTGCCCACACCGGTCGGGCCAAGAAAAATGAACGAACCGATGGGCCGCTTGGGATCGCTCAGCCCCGCGCGCGAGCGCCGAATCGCATTCGACACCCGCTCCAGCGCCGGATCCTGGCCCACGACTCGCTGGCGCAGCCGGTCTTCCATGTTGATAAGCTTCTTAACTTCGCCCTCGAGCATCTTCGAAACCGGGATCCCGGTCCACTTGGAAACGATGCGGGCAACATCTTCTTCGTCCACTTCTTCCTTGAGCATGCGTGTGGCGCGGGCGCCGGCGCCCGCGGCCTTTTCCGTCAACCCCTGCAGCTCTTCCTCGGCTTGCCGCAACAGGCCGTACCGGATCTCAGCCACCCGCTGCAGGTTTCCCTTGCGCTCTTCTGCCTGCTCCTCAATTTTCAACTGCTCGATCTTTTCTTTGAGCTGACGGGACTTGGCAATCAAATCTTTCTCCCGCTTCCAATTGGCTTTGAGCGTATTGGATTTCTCCCGCACCTCTGCGAGTTCCCTGTCGATGACCGCCAGCCGCTCTCTCGAGTTGCGATCGTCTTCCTTCTTCAGTGCCTGGCGCTCAATTTCCAGTTGTGTTGCCCTACGCTCAAGCTGATCAATATCAGTTGGCAGTGAATCAATCTGGATTCGCAGAGACGCCGCGGCTTCATCAATCAGGTCAATGGCCTTGTCCGGCAGAAACCGGTCAGAGATGTAACGATGGGAAAGCGTCGCTGCAGCGACGATGGCGGAATCCTTGATCCGCACGCCGTGATGAACTTCATACCGCTCCTTCAATCCGCGAAGAATGGCAATCGTATCCTCGACGTTGGGCTCGCCCACGAAGACGATCTGAAAGCGCCGCTCCAATGCCGCGTCTTTCTCGATGTACTTACGATATTCATTTAGCGTCGTGGCACCGATGGCCCGCAATTCCCCACGAGCTAGCGCAGGCTTCAGCATGTTGGAGGCATCAATCGCGCCCTCGGCCGCCCCAGCGCCAACCAGGGTGTGAAGCTCGTCGATGAAAAGGACGATTTGTCCGGAAGAATCTTCGATTTCCTTCAACACCGCCTTGAGACGATCTTCGAATTCGCCACGGTACTTGGCACCCGCCAGCATCGCGCCCAAATCCAGAGCGACCACCCGCTTGTTCTTGAGCACCTCCGGCACGTCCCCAGAAATAATGCGCTGCGCCAGCCCTTCCACAATCGCGGTCTTCCCGACACCGGGTTCGCCAATCAGCACGGGATTGTTTTTGGTTCGGCGAGAGAGTACTTGCACCACCCGGCGGATTTCTTCGTCACGCCCGATTACCGGATCGAGTTTCCCGCGACGCGCCTGCTCGGTTAGGTCGCGAGCGTAGCGTTCCAGCGCCTGATACTTGGCTTCGGGATTCTGGTCTGTCACCTTCTGCGATCCCCGCACCGCAGTCAGCGCTTTCAGGATGGCATCATGGGTGGCGCCATGACGCACTAGGATTTCGTGTGCAGCGTCGCGCTTTAATTGAGTAGCTGCCAGCAGCAGATGTTCGGTCGAGACGTACTCGTCTTTGAAGTTGTCGGCTTCCTTAAAGGCCCGCTCCAGAAGCTGGTTCAGCGCCTGCGAAAGGTTCGCCTGGGTCGCCCCGCTACCTGAGACTTTGGGGAGCTTTTCAATCTCTTGATAAGCATCGCGCAGCACCGCCTGGGCGCCGATCCCGATTTTCTCCAGAACCGGCGGCACAATGCCTTCCTTATCTTCGAGCAATGCCGCCAACAGATGCACCGGCATCACCTCAGGATTGCCGTTTTCCGACGCCAGATTCCCGGCGCGTTGCACCGCTTCTTGCGCCTTAACCGTAAATTTGTCCCAACGAATTGCCATCGCTTTATCCCTCATCGAATTGTCACCCTGAGTGGAACGAAGGGCCTATGTATTTTTTGTTCTTGACCCCGCTCAGAAATGACTGCCGCACAAAGAACGGGAGACGGCATCTCTACCGCCTCCCGGTCAAGAATCCTGCCGAGCTAGGCTCGGCGGTCAGCTGCGTTACGCGGCTTTGCCAGCGCCCTTGGCTTCCGGCGTCTTTTCGCTTCCCACGTTGACTTTAATCTGCTTCGGCTTGGCCTCGGCTTTCTTGGCCAAGGTGATCTTCAGAACACCCTTGTCATAGTTGGCGGTTGCCCGGTCAGCGTCTACCCTATTGGGAAGCGTAAAGGAACGGGTAAAGCTTCCATACTGGCGCTCGACGCGACGGTAGTTCTCTTCCTTCTCTTCCTTCTCGAATTTGCGCTCGCCGTGCACGGTCAGGACGTTGTTCTCAACCCGAACATCGATGTCTTTCTCATCGATTCCCGGAACCTCAATCTTCAGCGTCACATTGTGTTCGTCTTCGTAGACATCCACTGCGGGAGCGAAGTTACTGGTGGTCAAAGATTCATCTTGCCCTTCGCTATATGAATCGCGGAAGAGCCGATTCATGCGGTCCTGCAGCGTGCTGAACTCACGGAAAGGATCCCAACGGGTTAATACAGTCATGGCTAAGTCCTCCTTCGAACTCGCTTAGAAATATGGGATGAAACTTCACCATTTTGGATGAAGCTTTAGTATGGTTTGATGCTAAAATATGAGTGTGTTACTATCACGTATATAAACAGCCTTATTTCAGTAGCTTACACTCATAATGAAGCACTTGAGGTAAGCGGTTTCCGGTACTGTAAGCAGTATGGGATGGTCTTTCGCCTGGGTGCGTTTCTCCAGGACACGAAGATTTCTGTGGACATCTCGGGCGGCTTGCGCCACCACTTCCATAAACTCGGCCTCACTTACATGGTAGGAACAAGAGCAGGTGACCAGAATCCCGCCAGGACGAAGCATCTTCAAGGCTCGCAGGTTAAGCTCCTTGTAGCCGCGCATCGCCGTGTCCAGGGTCCGCCGGCTTTTGGCAAAGGCTGGTGGATCGAGAATGATGGTGTCGTATTGGTGCCCCGAGTCTGCGTAGTCTCGTAGCAGGTCAAAAGCGTTGCCCTCGATCCATTCGATCTCGCGGTGATTCAGAGCTGCGTTCTTCTCTGCGACCTCCAGCGCCGGCCGCGAACTATCCACACCGACGACTTTTGAGCAATGTTGGGCAAGATGAAGGGCAAACCCGCCCTGGTAACAGAAGATGTCCAAAGCTTCGCCCCGCGCGTACTTCGCCGCCGCAGCATAGTTCTCGCGCTGATCCAGGAACGCGCCGGTTTTTTGCCCCTCCATCGCGTCGAAGTGAAACTGGACGCCATTCATGGAAAAGACAGTAGTGCTCTTTTCTCCTCGAATCAGGCCGGAGGATCGGAAGAGAAGCTGCTCCAAAGTGCGGACCCTCGGATCTACCCGCTCAATGATCGCCGCAGGCTTTAGCCGCTCACTCAGTTCAGACAGGACCAGGTTGCGCACCGATTCAGCGTCCATCGCCTGCGTTAATACCTGCAGCGAGAGCAGGTCGTTGTAGCGGTCCACGATCAAACCGGGCAGGAAATCGGCCTCGCTGAAAACCACACGATATGCATCCGTGTTTTCCACGATCCGTTCGCGATAGGTGATTGCCGCCTGAATCCGTCCCCGGAGCAAACCACTCAGATCGCTGACAGCTTCCGTCGAGAGCATGCGGATTGCGATTTGTGAGGAGCTGCTGTAGAACGCTGTCCCCAGAAACCGCCCCCGCTCGTCGGTGACATTGACCAACGCACCGGGCGGGATTCCGTCGACCGAAAGAATGTCAGACCGGTAGACCCACACATGCCCTTCTTGCAAACGCGCAGTGCCACGGCGAGAAATTTTCAACTTAGGAAGGTCGACAGCGGGGACTTTCTTACCCATAAACGAATCTTAAATGATGGTTGTCATCCTGAGCGGAGCCTGCACCCTCGGCTGCGAGTGGGCGGCGTAGTCAAAGCTTGCCCTGAGCGCAGTCGAAGGATCCCTACGTGTTCCGTGGGGTGGGCAGATCTCGACAAAACCTTACCTCGCGGCGGGATGTTCAGCAGTGATTGCTTCGGCAGGATTGCCGTGGACATGGCCCTTGGCGGCTTCAGCGCGAGCGGCCAGTAGGTCAGCAAAGAGTGAATCCAGAGCGCGGGTCGGCATTTCCGTACCCCACTCCTCAATCTCGGATGCCGGCCATCCACCGTTGAGCCGCACAGCCTGTGGCAGATCCGAGGCAAAAGCGGTGTGATAGTTGCCGGCAAGAGTTTCAGTCTCGCCTAACTTGCGCCCGGAATGAGCGTCGTATGCGCGGCGGCTGGAGCTTCCATCCGCGTTGATAAAGACCACGAACACCTCCCCGTGATCTCCATATTCGCCTCGGTAGTACCAGGCCTGGTCTGCATCCGCTTTCGGTCGCGGGCGACGTCGACGGGTCGCCGCATGGGCTTGCTCCGCACTTTCGCTTGCCGGATCGAAGTACAGAATTCTCTGGCAGGACTCGCAAATCACCATCTGTCCACTGCGCACTTCGTTGAAGGTCTGCGGCCGCAGCACGACCTGGCAGCCCATGCATTTCTGGTCCCGCACTTCAGCCAAGCCCGTCCCGCGAAACTTCGAGACCCGATCATAGTGGCGCAGCAAATCCACATTAACAGCAGCGCGCGCCTTGTCCCGCTTGCCATTCCACTCAGCCAGTTGCTTCTCGTCTTCCGCAGTACGCTGGCGAGCTTCATTCTTCTCTTTGTCGATTTCCGCCATTTCTGCTTTGAGCTCTAGCTCAGCTGCCCTCACGCTCTTTTCCCGCGCTTCGGCATTGACCATCAACTCGAGGATTTTGTCCTCGTTGCCGCGAATGTCCTGCTCCGCGAACTGGATCTCATGCATCAGGGCCTTGTATTGTTCGTTGGTCTTTACTTCCAGCGACTGGTCGCGGTACTTGGAGATTTTTTGCTGCAGGTCCTGGATAGCGGTTTCGTACTTGCGCCGAGCACTTTCGTCAGCTTTGACAGCGGTTTTGGCGTTTTCCAGCACCGCCTTGGTTCCGGCCAGCTTCTGTTCGATCACGGCCACCCGTTTGGGCAACGCCGCGATTTCCTCCTTCAGCCGAAGGATCTCCCGGTCGGCCTGCTGCAATTCCATCAGGTTCTGCACGTCTGCAAGCATTTATAAAATAACGCCTCTTTCGATTTTAGCACGCAGCGCGGCACTGGCCTGCGTCGGGACTTGGCTGTCCACCTGCTTGGCGAGGCCTCGTCGGTAATTTTGATAGGCTGTGATCGGGGAAAGAATCCAATGCACCGCTTAACCCTTGGCGACTACGAACTTACCGCCGTCTCCGATGGCATTTATCCCCTCGACGGGGGAGCCTTTTTCGGCGTCGTCCCCAAGGTACTGTGGGCAAGGAAAGTACGAGTGGATGAGAAAAATCTCGTCCCGGCGGGCTTGAATTCGGTAGTGGTGCGAACTGGCCGTCACACCATCCTGATCGAAACCGGTATCGGCAACAAGCTTCCCGAACAAATGGCTAAACTTTACGGCCAGCCGGCTCAGTTGCTGGACAATCTCGCAGCTGCGGGCGTCACTCCAGAGAAGATCGACATCGTGGTCAACACTCATCTGCACTTCGATCATTGTGGCTGGAACACCATGCTCCAAGGCGAAAAGGTGGTCGCCACGTTCCCCAATGCGAAGTATTACGTGCAGGAAGGAGAATGGAAGCATGCCCACGAAAATCAGCGCGATGCGGTCAGCTACCTCAGAGAGAATTATGACCCGCTGGTCGAAAGCGGCCAGATGAAGCTGCTCCACGGCGATCAGGAACTTATTCCCGGCATTTCCGTGAAGGTGTTCCGCGGACACACCCGGGACATGCAGGCAGTCATCATCAAGAGCGGCGGCCAGACCGCCTGTTATGTCTCTGATCTGATTCCCACCAGCGCACACATTGAATTGAACTGGGTGATGGCCTTCGATCTATATCCACTTGAAACCATCGAGAGCCGCAAGCTTTACTACGCAGAAGCCATTCCTGAGAAATGGTTGACCATGTTCACCCACGATCCAAGTATGTCGTGGGCCTACGTGGAGAAGGATGAGAAGGGAAAGCTGGTGGCGAGAGAGCCATAAGGAACAAGACGAGGCTCCGTCTTCATGTCATCCTGAGCGAAGTCAAATCCCCGCTAGCGGAGGATTTGGCGCAGTCGAAGGATCCCTAGTCGTGCGCAGTTGTTACCGCGACCGGCTGTAGAGTCCGCTCAAAGAACTCTTCTACCTTCCCCAGAATCTCGACCGCGCTCTTCGATTCGTAGATTGCCTTCCGCAGCCCCGCACCGCCGGGCACCCCATGAGTAAACCACGAGGCAAACTGCTTCATCTTGCCGACCGCATCCGGCAGCTCTTCCTCGATCAGCATCTGGAAGTAGGTACGAATCATTTCGTAGCGATCCGCTTCGGTAGGTTCGTCATAAGGAGAATCGGAGCTTGGCCCGACTGGACAGTCGAGGGCGGCTGTCCCCACGCGACCACAATACTGCTGAATCTGCCGGAAGATCCACGGATTCGATGGCGCCGTGCGCCCGATCATGACCGCGTCGCATCCGGTCTGCGTCACCATGGCGCACGCATCCTCGGGCGAGCGAATATCGCCATTCCCAATCACAGGAATCTTCACTGCCTGCTTCACTGCGCTGATCCACTCCCATCGGGCATTCCCGCTATAGCCCTGTTCACGGGTCCGAGCATGCAGCGCTACCGCGCACAGGCCGCAATCCTCGGCCATCTTCGCTAGCTCGACGCAGACAATGTTGTCGTCGTTCCAGCCCGCGCGAAACTTCACCGTGAAGGGAATCTTTACCGCCGCGCGCACCGCCCTAAAAATTTCCCCAATCGCAGGAAGGTCACGCAACAGCCCTGAACCGCCGTTGCACTTCACCACTTTCTTGGCCGGACAACCGAGATTGAGGTCAACGAGATCGAAGCCGAGGTCCTCGACCATCCTGGCGGCGTCGGCCATCACTTTGGGATCGCTGCCGAAAAGCTGCGCCGAGATTGGGTGTTCGTCCTCGTAAAAGTGCAGATAGCGCTTGGCCTTTTTGTCCTTGGCGCGAAGCACTCCGTCGGCCGAGGTGAACTCGGTCATGATCAATCCACAGCCACCCAGATTTCGAATGAAGCGCCGGAAGACCGTATCGGTCACTCCCGCCATGGGTGCCAGCACCGTTGCCGGACCGATCTCGACGTCCCCAATCCTTAATGTAGGGGCGGGCGTCCCCGCCTGTGCTCCGGCCTGTGTGGCGCGGACCTGCCCTGAGCGACAGTCGAAGGGGCCCGCGGCCGTCACCGAATTGTCCCAGTCCTTGCGCACAGACTTATTCTACTTGGTCACCCAAAACAAAGCCCCCGCTATGAGCGAGGGCTGAACTTATTGGGTATTCCGCGGGAAACCCCGCGCAAAAAGATCTTACTTCTTGGCTTCTTCCTT